>ERZ795043.152-NODE-152-length-85058-cov-8.763726_pt1 | contig 85058 bp, 128 predicted proteins | sample MGYA00375127_ERZ795043 | MGnify/ENA primary metagenome ERZ795043 (study PRJEB30172, sample SAMN05518447) | compost metagenome | isolation source: Feedstock adapted compost from Newby Island compost facility, Milpitas, CA | place: USA:Newby Island compost facility... | reverse complement strand
GGCCGTCTTAAGCGGCTACAGCCGGGCGGACCGATCTACCGCAAGCTCGCGGATATTCTCGACAGCGCGAGCGACGAGGCGCTTATCGCCATAAAGGACGCCAAGATCCCGTTCGTTTCTGCGCTCGCTCTCAACCGCTGCATCCTGCGCGATCTGATCTGAGCAGATTGCCCGAGTCCCCGGAGTAAACCAAACGAGGGGCTTCAGCCCCTCCCAGCACCAAAGTTTTTTTCAACGGTGCTATTGACTTTGTAGATACGATGATCTATATTTCAGGTGTAGGAAGGAGGAAAGGCAATGGCTAAGCTGATCGACATCACCAACGTCCTGGCTCAGTTCACCGTGTTTGAAGCCGATACTGTTGAGGCCGTTGTCCAGCTCGCCAAGGACAACCTCCCTGTTGGCTATATCTACGACGAGGATGGCGGCATCGAAATTCTGACGGAAGATGGTCGAATCCTCACCGTCGAGGATTGAGGGCACGAAAAGCACTGGCATCCTCTTGTGCGCTGCGTATATACGATGAGTACGGAAACAAAAATCTCAGTTTTGCGTTGCTATGCCCAATCCGCCCATGGTCGAAATCGAGTTTTTGACCCGTCGCAAATTGCGCGTGCTAATACGCGGCCAATATATCCTAGACGCTGAAACCGGCGAACCCGCGATCTACACAATCCCACTGGTGAGGCGCAAACGCTGGGAAGCGCAATTCAAGCGCACACTTGAGAGACTGGCACAATGAACGCGGAAACAATAATCAGTTGCCTGGGACAAAAGCTCCGTGAGGCGCGCAAACTGCGTGGCCTGACACTAGAGCGCGTTTCGAACCAAATCCAAATCTCCAAGCAAATGCTGTCGCTAATAGAGCGCGGCAAGGCGAAGCCGAGCCTGAGGCGGCTAATCCAGCTTGGCGATTTGTACAAAATCAGCTTCGACTGGCTACTAGGAAGGCAGCAATGAGCAAATTTGGTACAATTTTGGGCACATTTCTGACGGTTGCGAGCGCGGAATCGGCGGTTAAACCAGCCCAATCGCCGCCGCCAGCAACAATCCAATGCCCATCTCCAGCGGCAAAACTCGATCTCATGCGCAAGGGCTATCGCGTTGACGGTTGCACGATAACAATTCGTCCTAAGTCTTCGCTGCCAAAAATCAGGGAGAAAGGCCGGTGTCTGAGATGCGAATCACGGTGACAGTTAGTGACGAGCACATAGCTAAAGCCCTTCGTAATTCGGTTTTAGACACGCTCATTCCGGGGATCAAGCGTGAACTGAACATTTATTGTCGTGCTCAGTCGGACGAAACCATAAAATCAAAGGAATTGCGCATTGCACTGAGGAATTTGCAAGATTTCATTGTGCACCTAGATCGCGTGAATCAGGCAATAGAATATTACGGAGGTGAGCCGATCAATCTAGGAGATATAGTATTGGACGAGTACTAATGACGCAATCGTCCCATTAGGAGGTGTGCGGGAAATGAGCAAAAATGATTCAATCTCGCTTGGCGCGGTTCCTATTGGTGAATCTTCGTTGGCGATCACTTCTCCAGACTATGATGAAGCGCGCCAGATCCAGATGTGCCTTGCTTACAGAGACCAAATTTTAAGGCACTACGGAGACCCGCCCGCCGGAGCTAGCATTTTTGTCCGTCTATCGCGCATTTTTAATCGACTCGCGGGCGAAGTCATCATTTCCTACGATGGGGACGACGACGAAGCATATTCCTACGCTCTAAGCGTCATCACTGATAATCGAGGCGCGCTATATGTTTGGGACGATGAGGCCACCGCGCAAATCGGCACGCCGCCACAATTGGCGGAACCGCCGATCTGGCATGCAGAATTTTTTTTCAAGCGATCTATTGAAAATGTATCGATCATCAACTATATATAATGTGTGGGCGTGGATTAGTGAGGAGTGCGCGTCATGTTTGACGTTCACATCGAGCGACGAGGCGATCATTACATCGCTATCATGGAGGGCCAGATCGTGTGCAAATCAGAAACCGTGCGCGGCGTGCTGGCCACGGTCGCGGCCCTTAAGCAGCTACCAGCCCATATTCTCGCTAATGCGCTGAAAACCAACTGAGGCGGATTTTAACAAGCTGGCGCTTGCTATTGGCTGGCGCTCAAAAAAAATCAAGGGATCTATTGACTTTGTATAGATGGCGTCCTATATATCAGGTGTAAGGGAGAAAGGAGGAAGCTATGCGGTGGCACTTCAAAGACCTTAACACCTATGACCGGCGTATGCTCGGTGGCCTAATCCCCGTGTACGAGCACGAGATTCCGGATCATCGCAATGGCGACGCGAACGCGACGCGATACATTATCAAGCTGCTGGAGGCGCAGGCACGAATCGAGCGCAAGCGCGGCGTGACCAATCATTGGACCTACAACGTAGTCCGCCACGAGGCGATCATTGACGCCCTGAAGCTTGAGCGAAAAATCCTTGCCATTCAGGAGGGCACGGAAAAAGCGCACTGCGGTATTGCTTGAGAATGGAGTCAATACGAGCCATGCTTGATCTTGCCTCACTTGCTCTTGTGTCAATAGCCTTAGTATTTGGCGCGAGCGTCATTGCGGAAGGCTTTCACGATGACGATTGGTAAAGCTAGCAATGACTAGGCCATACTTCCGGCGGCGACCGCCAACATGGTTCAGCGCAAAGGTCGATCCTCCGCCAGCGGACGGACTAAGAGTCTTGGGGTGTATCGGGCGCGGTCGCCACTACACGGTATTCGAAGCCATCCACCAAAACGGGCGCTGGCTCACACCTGACGGGCGCGAAGTTGAGCCGGAATACTGGATGCACAGGCCGGAACCGCCCAAATGGAACGCACTCAAAGACAGAATCGAAGCGGAGCTAGGTATAAAGCCGGGCGCGATTGAGGCTTATCGCAACGGCAGAAAGGCAGACATCGCCCGCAAAGTATTCTGCTGGATGGCCTACATGCGACACGGACAACATCTGATAGACATAGCGCGCGCTTGTCAGCGCCACCACACCACCATATTGCACCACATCAGACACGTAGAGCAGCACTTTGACGCCTTTGCGGCCTTGATCGATAGGGTGCAGGCCGCCATGGAGGCGGACGCAAATTCGCAATAGAGCTATCAATTCTTGACGTATAGCGCAGCGCCATATACAATGGCGCATCATGCCACAACGAGAACTTCGCTGCTACACGTTTAAGCCCATACAAGCCGACCTCGATGCCGGGCGCGCCATCGCGTGCTTGGCATTTGCCATTCGTGCGAGAAATGATCTTCCGGAAACGGCATTTTGGGCGCTAAAAACCATCGGCCTAGAGGTGCTTCCGCGCGATCTTCGCGCAGCCGCGCGCCTTGCTCGCAAGCCGCGCTATGACGTAGCGCGGCAGATGGTGAAAATAGTTCCAGAGCACGAGCTTATCAAGCCGCTAGTCACCGGCATGCGGCTAATAATGGACCCAACCAAGGAAACAGCGAGTATCGCGGAACACAACCGAATCCGCATGGCTCTTGAATACGTCGCGCCGATCATCGAGCGCAACATGCCAGAAAGACTCGCTGATTACAATAAGTTATGCCAATTCTACCTAATCACATGAGAGATTTTGCCCTTGACGTAAGCGAGACGATTGTTCAAACGCTACAAAAAATAAAAACCGCACAGAAACCATCTGACGACATAACAATCAAACTGTTGGCGTTGCTCATTGTAATTGCCAATACACTTGTGCAATGCTCACAAAGGGACAAGCGCCATCTCGCCAAATCAAAACGAGCAGTCCTAAGCATCTTCAACGAAGAACTAGAAAACGCATGGCGCAACCACGAAAAACCACACACAGAGGAAGATACTAGAAAAATGTTGCGCGCCATAGGCATACTAAAGAACTGAATTCCGGATTGACAGAGATCATCGACGGCTATAGATACTAATGTTTGCGGCGTATACAACAAAAGGGTGGGGCAGCGCCGCGCCACAACTAGAGGACCGGTGGAGGCAAACAAAGCAATGTCGGAAATGTGCGATGTTCCGCAAGTGTGCGCCATGTACCTTCAGCTAGGATTCAACGGCCCTACATTGACGACGATCCTATCTGAAGGCGGCAAAATCAAGAAAAAACTCGAATCGTTTAAGAACAAGTCTGTTGCCTTAGAGTACGTAAAGGGCAAGCGATTCGGAGTCTTCAGCAGCCAAGGAGCGGTATACATCGGAAAAGCGCCGACAAATATCGAGCTAGGCGACACACCTAGTAGCAATTGCTCAATTCTTAAGTTGAGTTTTTGCCCATCCCTATCTTCCGAACTGGACCTTAACATCTGCGGAGAAACCGAATTCGTGCACCGCGCTTACATCCTGGCGAATGCAATTGCACGGTCAAACTGCCCGCTAAAATCCGAGTGCCTCCAACCAATCAACGGTCAATTTTCCGGTATCGAGTGTCGGAGTAATGGGTGTATCCCGCGCAAACTCGCTGACATGCGGAATCTCATAGATTTCTGGCTCTATCCCGAAAATATCCCACAATTCGCATCGCAAAGTGAACTGATCGGCCATATAGACTCGCGTGGCCACCTTTTCAGGCATAGGGTAAACTAGGCCAGCAGCCTCAAAAATAGCCCTATCCAATCTATCCTGCAATTCCTGCAAAGGCTGACCAAGGATAACCTTCACTGGGGTTACTATGTCCCCGGTGAAGGCTTCGTGCGCGTCATGAAGCAAGGCATACTTGTATTCTAGATCGTCCGGCGAGAACACGCTAGCGACCTCTAGTGAGTGCTGCAAAACACTATAGAACTTTGGGATGTGACCATTAAAGCGGCAAAGCTTCGCAAGCGCGGAGGCAATATCCGCAAAATCAATCATCTCCGGAGTTGGTTCCAGCAGATCAATATACTTACCACTGATGGTTCGCGTCCAAGTCATGCTGCCTGCTCAAATCTGCTGTGATAAGCCCTTTTGTGATGAATCGCGCAATATGGCGTCCCATGCTGCGCATGGCGCGCGCAGCAAAGCATATCGAGGCCACTATTAGCCACCGGCCAACGACATTGATCGCTACGAAGCTTTATTAGAGGCATCGGATTCTCAACAACTTCCGGCTCAAGATCGAAAATCCGAACAGATGGCACAGATACCTTTGACGCCCTTGGCGCGCGCTCAATCGCGAACACAACGCGCGGCTTTTTCAAGCCCAAGGCGCGTCGCTTATTGAGAACAGCCTGCCTCGTAACACCCAATTCTCGCGCAATGCGCGAATCGCTATATCCGGCCTCCGTAAGCTCGCGTAAGCGAGCAACCCTTTCCGTGACCCAAACCGCTGGGCCGCGCCCAGCGGAAGGCTTCGGAGCGCGCCGAATCTTACTCCGTAAGCCCATTCGCGACATCTTGTGAATTACGGCGCTGGGCGCAAGGCCCAACTCTTCGCCAATCGCAGCCGCTGACACGCCAGACTCCACCAATTCGCGAAGGCGCGCCTCCGTTTCCTCCGTCCAGAGACGATACGATGTGCGCTTCTTGCGAAGTCCTAAGCGCTTCTTCTTTTCATTGATGGAACCGACCGAAAAACCGAGAGATTGCGCGATTTCGGCGTTGGAGGCTCCAGCCGCCACCATTTCACGAAGACGCTGCTCCTTTTCCGGCGTCCAACTCGTAGGCGCCGTTGGAACGTAACGAATCTTGCTTTTCAGGCCAAGGCGGGACATCTTATGCGTTACCGCGTTGCGCGAACAACCCAAAGCTCTAGCGATCTCCTCCACCTTAATTCCAGCCTCTACCATCTCGCGCAGGCGGTTAATGCGTTCATCCGTCCATTCGGCAACTTGCTTAATTCTCAGGCCAAGGCTTTTCTTTTTGTCGATAATGAAGCTTGGAGAATAGCCAAGTTCTCGTGCAATTTCCTCATTGGACAATCCGGCGTCCACCATTTCACGAAGACGACGATCCTTTTCTGGCGTCCAAGTCGATTGGCGCTGAACCTTGCTGCGCAAACCAAGGCGCGTCATCTTGTGAATTACGGATTTTTCCGTAAAACCCAAAACCTTGGCAATATCGGCTGCCCTGATTCCGGCGCTCACCATTTGGTGAAGACGCGCCACATTCTCTTCGGACCAATTCATTCTTTGATTGCGCGCCAATACAGTTTGCATTTATCAATAATCCTGCGCAGCAGGCTTTCGCAGCAACCCAGGAGGTTGCGCTTGGTGCTCACCCTTGTCGGTCATTATCATCCTCCCCCGCAAACATTTGTGGCATAACGAGCAACTTCACTTATGGCAACTGATAGGAACAGGGCGGCCCAAAATATCGCCCATAGCTTATGGTAGCTGGTCATCGCTGGCCTCTGTAGGATATGATTTGCTCAAGCTGCTTCCCTTTGTGCCAGAAATTCGTCGATGTTCATTTGGTGGACGACGAAGGTGAGTGCGATCACCAAGGGGTTTTGATCCCAGCCATAGCCGCGCTTGGCGTTGATGCTGTCCCATAGATCACGGAACAAGTCGCGCTCATTTTCGATATAAGAACCTTCCGGCATAGCGATGCTTGTGACGTTCTCGCGCCAATAATCCCATTCCCCGGTCGCAACGCCTTCGGCCCGCGCATCTTCTTGGCTGATTTCCTGTAGCCTTTGCACGCGCACAGCAGTTACTTCTAACGTTATCCGCGACGCCCAACGGGGCATATGGATGGAAGGCCGCCAGCGTATTTCGGCTACCTCATCGGCCAGCAGGCCATCATCCAAAGCGGTGGCGTAGTAATACACTTCTCCGGGGGCCAAGTACTCATCGCTCCAGCGTTCGCGAACCCAAAGCAGATCTCCGGGCATGTAGGGTACGCGAGCACCCCACTCGCCATAATCATCGTAAACACCCCACACTCGTTTTCCCGGCTCAAGCTCGCCATCCTTCCCTACGACAGCAGGGTGATACCATTCGGGGCCACGAACGGTGCCGACTTCAAAACCCAACTCATCTTTTGGAGGCTGTGGTTTAAGCACGCGCCTTGTTTGGGTTTTTCGACCATCTAAAAGCGCCTGCACCATAGGTCCACTGAATAAAATTGGCTTCACGTTAGGCATCACTCACCCCGGCGCCAGTGGATTCTTGCCTTGATCATCATAAAACCACGGACCACATTCGACTTTTGCTCATTTTAGAATTGCGATGCAGCCTCAACAACTTTCCGAAATAGGTCTTCAAGTGTGCCGTCGTTTTGAATCACAACGTCAACATCAAGCTCGCTAGCGCGATCCGATGGATGGTCGCCAAATTCGTCAGCAAATCCTTCAAGTCGAATCACAATGCCGTGCAATTCGTGAATTGCATCAACCTCGTTTGGGAATCGAACGTCATCACAAACAACTAGGCGACCATATGCACGCTTTTTCCAATGGTGAACCCAAATCTCAGGGCTAATCGTATCTCGTCCCCATTCCGTACCAAGCGTTCGCATTGCGTGGCGAGCAGACTTGCCACAAAGGCAATCAAGAGGCATTTCCTTTTCTTCTTGCGTGCCGTAGATATACTTAGGCGGAACACCAAAAGCCTCCATCATCTGCTTTAGAGGCTTGGCAAACGGCTCATATGCATAGCCGTAATTCTCAACAAGGAATCGCGCAACACTGGTCTTCCCGACGCCTTGCGCACCTGATAGCCCAATAATCGTTCTCATTTTTTCTTCTTTTTAGCCGCTTTCGAGCGCGCAGGCGAAGTGCGCTTCGCCTTCCGCGCAGCCATGTTCACATTCTCTCCTTCGCAGCAATACACGAAGCCGCTACCATGGCACGTTGGGCAGTAGCCTGACGCATCCCCCATACGCCATCCGCGACCATAACAGTCTGAGCAAAGCATATCTTTCGCCATATATTTCCTTAGAAAGTTCAGCAATCAGCGCATCGTATTCGCTTGGCCTGCTCGATTTCACGACGCCTCTCAGACATGCTTATATTCCTACGTTGATTCCTCCGCTTCCGGACCTTAGTCCGGAGCGGATCGTTGCTGCAATTTCCTTCCTTTCAAGGCCGATTGATTGCGCAACTTGAAACAGTTCTTGATATGCAGTGTGCCAATCAATCTTCCCTTCTCGCACCATGCGACCAGCAATGAAAGCAACCTTATTCAAGGTCCAATTGCGTTCGCCCTTCGGTGCCTCCTGCAATATATCCTTCAATCGCTCTATATCCTCGCAATGCGGGCGCAATCTTTTGTGGATGATCGCTTGCGGCTTATAGAGTAGGGGATAGAGCGCCAACGGAAGTTTGGGCAGTGTATCAGTCAGCGGACGAATCCAGCGATATTCAAACCCGCTACGATGTATTGAAGGCGGTGCCGTTATTGATCCCCCAAAGCCGCGCACATCAATATTCTTGCCAAGGCGTCCAACAGACGTTGGGCAATGGCCGCGGTGGAAAAAATAGAGGTGGTACCCATTACGGGTCTTGACCAGCGGACCATGCGTTTGAATTTCGTACTTCTCAATCAGTCGCCGGAAATTCTCCAATCCGGTCGGCCCATCAATATCAATAACGACAAGATTCGATTCTTTGCCGGTGGCAATTGCTATATTCGCACCGGGGTACTTCTTTTCCCATTCGCGGATGACGTTTAGGTCGCCGGTCGCATCATTGCGACCATGCTCAGTCAGCGGAATTTTATCACGAGAGACCGGAAAGACCTTCCAGCCCATCCGGAGATATGGAATCGCAGCCTCACTTAGAGGAATCCGCATCTTTCCAGCAATCCCCCCGCGCTATTCGATGAACCTGCCGGATCGTCAACCCGTAGCGCCGCGCAAGCTCTTTTAGAGTAGGTGGATTCGGTTGTGCGCGCGCCTCCCTGATAGCGCGCGCGTCGCCAGATGTAATCTTCGCATAACTGACAGTTCGCCCTTCTTGAGGCGTTGACCAACGCAGATTGTCAACGCGATTGTTTAAGGGATTAGTGTCCAAGTGCACCGCATAAGCACCTTCGTATGGCTGTGGACCAACGAACGTCAACAAAACAAGCTTCGCCACGCTCAAGGTGTGCGAGCGCTGATGCTTAAAGAGCCGGACAAACAAGTGTCCGTTGCGCTGATAAGGTTTGATCTTTCTGCCCGGAAACGTCGTGCACGAATAAAACTTGACATGCTTTGAACGCCGAACATCGCCAACGTTGTTAATTTCGTACCCGTCAAATCCTGGCACAGTACGCCATTCGATATGCATTTACCGGTACCACCAATCACACTTCCCAATCAGGGTTTGAGCGACCAGCTACAATGTAATGCAAGCGATCAGGAGCATAAGGGTTCTTACGTGGGTCCATGGCGGGTTGATAAGTAGTTTAATGAATTTAACGACACCCTCGTTAATATCATTAAACTGCGCAGGTGCCCACCTTCATTCCGCCCGTTTTCGCCATCGGCCCCAGTAGAGCGAATGCGGCCCGGCGCGCGGGTCTTACGGGCGGATGACCGAATGGGCGCCCAGGCTTCGGCGTCTGCGACGTTCCTGGCGATGCGCCACTCTGGCGGATATCGCTCGTCATCCAGCCATAAGAACCATGCTATTCCGGTTTCCATTTCTCTAGGCGAGTTCAGTGTTTCGTCCACTGCTAACATGTCCCTGCGTCAACAGCGGCTAAGCTCAACTAGGCGGTTTTATTCATATAGGATTGCCTCAGCTTCTGCTACGGCCTGAGAGAGCTTGATGTTCCAAAACAGGTTGCTCTTCAGGTTTGCGTTCTTCGCCGCGCACATCAGCTTGTGAAGGGCGTTGCGCAGTTTACAAGCTTCCTGGCGTTCCTTGTGAAGCTCGTCTAAAGCCATTCTGGCAGCCTTTCTTACGTCCTCATGATAAAGGCGCCAATATTTGAGGCTTTCGACGCAGTTTGGCCCCCCGGTGCAGGTGTGGGACTTACATGAGGCGCAATGGCATCTACGGCAACTCAGAAGCTCCGAAAGCAGCGTGTCAACGGATTTATTCACTCCTTGCATTTGCATTGCTTTGCCAGTTCCTCCTTCGTCAAACCAATCGCCTCAAGCAACGCAAGAGCGCTCATTCGCGGCCCTCCAATATTTCGCCGTAAAACGCGGCTGCATCTGACAGCGCCTCCTTGAGGCGCAAGCTCAGAAAATCTCGGTGAACCTTGATCGCGTCGCTGATCTCTTTGAGGTGGACGCCAACGACGCAAACAGCGACGAGGAGAACGAAGCCAAAGGAACCCGTCACTATACGGAGTTTCGCCAGGGTATCTTTGGCATCGTAGCGCCGCGCCGGAATGCCTGACGGCACCGGGCGCGTGATCTTCGCAGCCGGACGGCGGAACGTGACAAGCTCTTCGTCAGCCTGCGGCAAATCATTGGGAAACATTTCGAAGCGGCTCCAGTCGGTGACCGCATCCGCGCCAATGTTGGCCAGCTCCCAATCAACGCGAAGCCTCAACCCTGCAATGTACTGGTCATTGCTAATGGCGCGGCGGCGATACAGCGTATCAAGTGGGTGAGTCGAGCGCTCCTTTTTCGTCGCTGCAACGGGCGGGCGTCCGGCAAATCCCGGCCTGCCCGCAGGCTGATATGACGCCAACCACACCGCAAGCTCCTGAGCCTTTTCAAACATGAGACAACGCATACACCACCGCAACAGCCGCGTCAAGACGCTGCGTAGAGATGGCGCGATTTGTATCAGATCGTATTTTCTATTGGCGAATCTAATGGCCGAATCGAACAAAAATCGTCCGAATTAGAGTAACGAAATTTCTCGAATAACATTCCTTTTTGAAAGTTTTATTTATGACGCCAACACAAAATGAAGCAAGTGAAACAATGAGTTAGCCCATACTGGCGTTCATCCACAGAAGATATCGCGTAGTGCACTTGACAAAGCATTTTTTACCCCCCTTAAGAATCCCCCCGTCTGAACGATTCAAGCTCAGTTTGACATCCTCAGACTTTCTGAAAGGTGACTCCCTCAGAACAAAAGCTTATTGGCGAGGCCGTTAAGAGCCTCGCCATGATGAGTTGAATCTGCCGCTGATTCAAAAGCTCAGTTTGAAATTCTAATTCTGATTCAGAATTTCTGAATCAGATTTTTTTATTTTTTTTTGAATCAGATTCAGAAGATTGAATCTTTGAATCAGATTCAGAAGATTGAATCTTTGAATCAGATTCGGCAAGGCATTAAAGCCTTGCCGATATAGAATCATATTCTAAGATTCAAACCAAAGATTCTGATTCAGAATAAGTTACATAGAATCTGATTCTGATTCAGAAAATAAGTTACATAGAATCTGATTCTGATTCAGAAAATAAGTTACATAGAATCTGATTCTGATTCAGAATCTATATATAGGCAATCTATAACTTGAATTTTCCCTTGGCGCCCAAATTGACGCAGAACATTTTTTCCTTGGCGCGCGTCGCTTATCGCGAGCGCGCATTGACAAGCGTATCGACTTAGTGTAGTGATGTTGGCGAACTAGTAGACGAGAACCATTTCGGAATGTGGCTGTTTGAATGGCTTCGTGATTGGCTTAAGCGCTTTGAAGCTAATCCGTTTCTGCCCGATCCCTACGCCGGGCTTTGGTGCAAGGATCATGAAGCGCCAAAGAAGAGCGGTTGTCCAGATACGGACGAACTTCTCAAGTCTTACGAGCGTTTGATTGAGGCGCGATTTGGTCCTCGCTGCGAGATGTGCATGCCGCGCTGTGGCGCTTGTATGCACTGGAAAATCTATGATCTCGTAAAAGAATCATTGGGTGATGCATGACGCCAGAGCAAATCATGTCGAAGGCGCGTGAACTTTACGACGCCTCCTACAAAACCATGTCTCTTAGTGGCGCTCGCAAGGCTGCCGCTACTGCTGCTACGCTGATCTACCATCTAGCAAAGCTCCATCTTCCGGAAACCGAGCAAAAGAAGGTTGTTCGTCGCGTGAAAGCGCCGAAAGCGCCAAAAGACCTGAAGCCTAAGAAGGGCGATTTTCAGTTCGACTAAGCGGCACGCGCTTTGGCGCGTGACCGCAAAAGTGGGGGCACATGTCAATCAGCTTACTGAGCGCTGAGGTTGATCCGGATAATAGAAAAGTTCTGATCCTTCGATTCCGGAATCCGGAGCATTTCCCAAACGTTGTCTTCGAGACGCGGCTGAGCGTCGAGGACATCGAGCTTCCACTATCGAATAGAGCCGGTGCTGATAGAGCGGTTGCTACTTTCGACGTTCTCAATTGGTCCGCCATCGGAGATGATGACAAATGAAATTCGAAAACATCGAAGACCAGTTCGATGTGAATGTTGAGCACGTCGAGGCCGTGCTTGATAAGCTTGATGAGCTAAAAGCAGGTCCGGAACAGCAAATTGGAACGCTGTTAGTGGCGCTCAGTACGCTGCTTACTCCGTATGACGAAGAGGACATCGACCTAGTTGTTGGCGCCATTCGTGAGCTTGCCAGCAGCGGCGTCGTTATCGAAGGACGATAAATGAGCGGGCTAAATTTTGGGCGGCTATGGAAGCCTGACCCGCGAGATAAGAACTATCTTATTCGGCGCGATCCGCGCGCCAATAAAATTTCGCGACGCATTTGGGGATTAAATGTAATCCTCGATCAGGGCACCACGCCGCAATGCGTTGGCTATTCTGGAGCAGGTTACCTGATGGCTGCTCCAGTTCGCAACAAGCAAGTCGATCCGTACTGGCTCTACAAGTTAGCTCAGAAGTACGACGAGTGGCCCGGTGAGAATTACGACGGCAGTTCGGTTCGCGGACTATTTAAGGGCCTGCACAAGGAAGGCTATGTCACAGAATATCGTTGGGCTTTTGAGGTTGGTCCGGTGTTGGACCATGTACTTCTGGAAGGCCCGGTGGTAGTCGGCACAAGCTGGTTTGACGGCATGATGAACCTTGACTCGCAAGGCTATATTTGGCCGCGCGGGCGGGAAGTTGGCGGTCATGCCTATTTGATTATTGGCGCTGATCGTGTCCGGAAGAATCCGGATGGTACGACGGGCGCATTTCGCATCGTCAATTCGTGGGGGCGTAGCTGGGGGCAGCAGGGCCGCGCGTGGGTGACGTTCGACATCATGGACAAACTGTTGCGCAATCAGGGCGAGTCAGCCACGGCAACGGAAGTCTGCAAAGACGGAATTTGCGAGCTATGATAAAAATCAGTTCGAATTATGGTGCTGATGTATTTGCGAGCTTTATTCCGGCAAATCCGGGCTTTCAACAAATCGTCATTTACAAGGACGAAGAAAACGAAGATAGGCGCTATTTCGTTGAAAAGCGACCCATCATTTCGTGGCTGATGCGCCTTAGTTGCGCTGACGAGGATGGTGCTTATGGATTCGTTCATTGTCCGGAACCCGTTACGGATGAAGGAAGCTATCAACAGTGCGCAAACGCCATAGCCGTTGGCGTTGTGTTCCCTGATGGACGCGTTGCCGAGATGGATTGCGGCCCGCTGGAAAGTGAAGGTGAGTGGGTGCGCATTAAAATCGAAGAGCACGAGCAGCGCGAGTGCGCGAAGACGCGAGAAGCACTGAAAAAGGTTCTCGCCAAAAAGAAATGACCGAGGACGAAATTCGCATCGGCCAAGAAGAGTGTACGTCTGAGGTTGTTTTGTGCGCCAGATGCCGAGGACGTGGCATCTGGCTGGAACCCAGCTTACTTGATGCGACCATCATAATGACGCGCGAAGACCTGCGGTGCGAGAAATGCGATGGCACCGGGCGGCTAGTAAAAATAACGCGCGTAAGGTACGAAAGGTTTTCGGATAAATGACCCTGCCAGGACTTAATACGCCTCCCATTCTTCTAGCAAAATCGCGTCTAAGAGACCGTTGGACTGTCGCCGCCGATATGCCTGAGGTGCGGAGACATCACGCCGCTGTTCCTTTATCGGATGGTAGGGTGTTGGTTTGTGGCGGACGCAGCGCTTCAACAACATACGATACCGCACGGATTTACAATCCATCGACAAACAGTTGGTCAAGTGTTGCCAATATGCCTGGGGGGCGACGAGCACACGCCGCTGCTCCTTTATCGGATGGTAGGGTTTTGGTGTGTGGCGGATACGATGTTGTAACAGCACGCCGCAATACCACATGGATTTACAATCCATCGACAAACAGTTGGTCCAGTGCGGCCAATATGCCTGGGGAGCGGGTAAGCCACGCCGCTGCTCTTTTGTCTGGTGGCGGAGTTTTGGTTTGCGGCGGATACGACGGTTCATACCGCAATACTGCATGGGTTTACAATCCCTGGACAAACAGCTGGGGCAGTGTGCCCAATATGCCTGAGGCGCGGTCAGGCCACGCCGCTGCTTCTTTATCGGATGGTAGAGTTCTAGTTTGTGGCGGATACAATGGTTCATCATACTTCAGTACCGCATGGATTTACAGTCCCTTTACAAACAGTTGGTCCAGCGTTGCCAATATGCCTGAGGCGCGAAGCGGCCACGCTGCTGTTCCTTTAGCGGATGGTAGAGCGCTGGTTTGCGGCGGATACGATGGTTCATACCGCAATACCACATGGATTTACAATCCATCGACGAATAGCTGGTCAAGTGTCGCCAATATGCCTGAGGTGCGGAGACATCACGCCTCTGCTCCTTTACCGGATGGTAGGGTGTTGGTTTGTGGTGGATGGGACGGCTCAACAACATACAATACCGCACGGATTTACGGATAGATGATCACTGGGCTAGGACGGCGCGCCGAGACCGTTGCCGCCGGAAGACTGGCGACGATGTGGAGAGCCGGGGGAAGTTCAGCACATTGTTAAGTAATCCCATGACCAAACCGCGCAAGAAGGCCGCAAGAGATAAAGCGCAAAAGTTGCTGGCTCAGTTGGGTGTGGCTTCGGCGCCCGTACCTGTTGAGAAAATTGCCCGCGCGCTCGGCGCGGTTATTGAATCTCGCCCGCTTGATGGTGCGCTTTCAGGAGCGATTTTCGTTAAAAACGGCGTTCCAGTTATTGGTGTGAACTCGTTACACCCTAAAAATAGGCAGCGGTTTACAATCGCGCATGAGATTGGTCATTGGGTCTTGCATCGAGATCGGCTCCAAGGTGTCGTCCATGTCGATAAGACATTTCCGGTGCTGAGGCGTGATCAAGAGTCAGCAAGCGGTATCGATTTGATTGAAATTGAAGCCAATGCATTTGCAGCAGAATTGTTGATGCCAACCGCATCGCTAGAGCGCGAATTTGCTACTCCGCTTGATATCGACGACGAGGACCGACTTTCGAGGTTGGCGAAGCAATTCAAGGTTAGTGTCTCGGCTATGAGCTATCGCCTCTTGGGATATTTCTACGACTAGCGGGTTGACAGCGAGAGACTTGCTTGAGGCGGTCCGCTACCTGCTTTCAGACAAACAGTACTGGTGACTGGTGCCAAGGAGTAAAGGCGCTAGAAAGAGAGATGCTGCAACTTGTTGGCCCATACGTCAGCCTTATGGGATTCAACGACAATAACGCACATGGTTGACCGCCCTCAAGGCGCTCAAGGCTGGTTTGGTCGAATGGCTTCCCTGGCCTCCCATTTTTGTACTTGACGCCATCTATTGATCCTGTATAACCACCACTACAAGGCAAGGCAGGTAACCCAACAGATGCAAAAATACACGATCCCAATAAGCGCAGCCGAAATCCGACTGATTGCGCGTGTCGCAAATTGGATCGGATCGGATGAAATCGCCTCTCCCTAGAGGACGAGCAAGCCTTTAAGGCGCTCGCTGATCGTTTTCGGGCTATTCACGTGATTCAACGCATGCTGGCGGCATTAGAGGGCCGCTTTAACGCTCAGGAGGCGCGGGAATTGGCTCAAGAATACCTCTATGCCCATGAAGTTTGACGTTCATGGCGAGTTAATGGAGAGGTGGTGCTGCGATGAGCGCCAAAGAGAAACTGCTGCCGTGCCCCTTCTGCGGGGGTGAGGCGGAAGCCGTAATTCTAGCTTACAAATACGTTCGCTGCGACAACTGCCACTTTTGTATTGCCCGCTTGACTATTGACGAGGCTATCGCGGCCTGGAACCGCCGCGCTCCGCCTGCTGCTGTCGAAACGCCCTTGGCAGGGAGGCATTCGACCGCCTCGGAACATTCAGCATCCCCATCTTCAACGACAACAGCAGATACGAGGATGTTATCGAACTGCTAGACCACGCAATTTGGGAGTGCAAGAACAAACTGTGCACGGAAGCGGCGCGTTAACCATAACGTGCGACAATCCGACACTGTGGGTAAGCGGTATCTGGAAATTGTATAGACAGGGCTATACATGTGTGCGCGTAACTGAAAGGAGGCGCCATGCGAGTTGAGGGCACTGTTGGCGACTTGATAGATGCGCTTCGGTTCGTGGTCCCGGCAGCAGCGGCCAAAGATGAGCCGCGTTTCTATCTGAACAGCGTTTTGCTTGAGGTGGACCATAGCGGCACACATGCGGTAGCTACTGATGGGTTTCGCTTACATTTCAGCAAGATTGCGTCCGATAAAAACAACAGTCTAATGCGCGTGCTTATCAAACGGCAGGATGCCGCGCGGCTTCTCAAGGAATTTGGTTCTATAGTGCACCGAGGTGCGTCGTATGCCATAGATTTTGCGAGCCAGTGCCTTACCGTCAAAGACGTTACGGTTCACAATATGGATATTGGCGATTTTATTTATCCAGATTGGCGAAGGGTTGTTCCAGAAAATACGGAACAAATATTCCGCATTCCCAATGCGCGCCTTATCCCGTTTATGGAAATGGCTTCGTCGGTCAAGGGTAGTAGCGGCCACATTCTCTTTGAAACAAGCGATGTCGATAGCGAACTGTACTTAACTGGCACCGTCCATCCTCGCAAAGAAAAAAATGGCGGCGCTATTGTTCTTGATCAACGATTGAATGATGTTGAAGTAAATCGAAGTTATAGCGTTGCATTCAAATATAACTATATATACGACGTTTTGAAGTCGTACGATGAGCGCGATCAAATTGCAATGCACGTAACCAGCGATTCCCATCCAGTGCGCTTTGACGCTGGAGACGATCATAGCTTTGCCGTTGTAATGCCAAAGAGGGTATAGGTCCACCAAAGGAGGTCGGCTATGTTTGCACGTTTTGTCAAGGGTTTGTGTACCGCTATCGGCGGACTTGTGTTAATCTCTTTTGCGGTGGCACTGTTAGCGCCAAGCGAAAGGGAGCGAGAAGCGCGGGCTGTAACAGTCGCCAAGGAAACGGCTACTATCAATGGGGCAGCAATCGGCTGTAAGAGTGTAGCCGATATTTTAATCATCTCCATCAAGGCCGCTGATAGCACGGTGGATGGTTTTGTTGAGGCTGCAAAGCTTCTGAAGAGCGGCGACTGCGTAATGATAAGCGATGGCGCCAAGGTCTTGGTCATTGAGCGCGACAAACCGTTCATGCTCATTGAATATCGTGGGACTGAGTATTGGACCATATCTGATTGGGTGAATTGATGAAGCAACTCATTACGGCGGTGCTTGTTGCGCTCGGTCTTATGGTCCCGGCGCAAGCTAAGGAGCCAAAAGGCGCGGGCAAATCGGCTGTTATTGTTCATCCAGCCTTGGCGTGCACGGGCGTGTTTCATCTTACGGAGTTGGCGCGATATCAGAATGATGGACCGGGCGCATTGCAGCACGCGCTACAGAAGATCGAAGACGGCGACTGCTTCGTTATCGAATCCGGAACCCATATTGTGCTTGAGATGAAGGACTACGGTTTTGCAGTGTTCCGTTACGGAAACTTGCAACTGTGGACCTTTGAGGGATGGGTGGCAGAAGAATGAGGGTGTTGCTGCTGCGGTTTGCGTTGATGGCGTGAGCTATCTGCAGTTCGCGAGCGGCGCTATCCCCCAATAGGGACGAAGCTGCGGAGTTCGCTTATCGGTTCGAGGAATGAGAACGACAGCGAGAGACTTGCTTGAGGCGGTCCGCTACCTGCTTTCGGACAAACAGCGCTGGTGCCAAGGAACCCTAGCCAAAACCGAATCGGGTGCGAGCGTGCCACCAGTTAGCGACAAAGCCTGTAGCTGGTGCCTTGTTGGTGCGCTCCACAAAAAATCGAGCGATCTAGGCACGGATGGAAGGGAGTACACCAAGGCCCTAAAGGCGCTAGAAAGAGAGATGCTGCAACTTGTTGGCCCATACGCCAGCCTTATGGGATTCAACGACAACAACACACATGAGAATGTCCTGAGACTGCTGGATCGGGCGATTAAAAAGCTATGAAGGTAAAGTCTCAATGACGAAATGGCCTTACGTGCTGGTGATTACGGATTCCCCCGCACTACAGTACGATAAAGGCAGCAAGGTTGTTACTTGCGACTATCTCAATTCATAGAATAGCGTATTTTCTGGATTGAAACCAACTTTTTTGATGGCCGAGCCTTTGCCGCGACGACGCTTGGCAAGGATGAGTTCCGCCTTATTTTCGAGGTCTTTCAAGAGAAGTTCGAAAGCGATAGGATCTTCGTTCGGTTCCGGACCTTTGCGAGATAGCCAGTAGTGCTCGCGGTGCACGAAGATAACTGTATCCGCGTCTTTCTCGATTGCGCCGCCTCCGTACAAATCAGCCAGCAAGGGGCGATGATTGTTTCGTTTGGCTGGATCGCGGTTAAGGTGCGAGATTAGAAGAATCGGTACCTTTAAGGACTTGGCAATGCCCTTCAGTTGCCGGGTAATTTCTGCTACCGCAGCCGGTCCTTCCTTATTTGACGGCGGCTGAATGAATTGCAGGTGATCAATAACGATCAAGCCAAGGTCACCTTGGCGCGCGCGAACGCGGCGCGCTTCTGCAGCTATTTGTTGTGGCGTCAGGCCGGTTTTGCCGTTTACGGTCATGCTGTGTTGCGCTAGCCAATTAAGGGCACATGTAATTTTTCGCAGGTCGTCATCGGTGAAAGGCCCAGCCTCTAGCTGCTCTGAGGGAATGTCAACATATTGCGTGATATAGCGATTGATCCATTGTTCCTTGGTCATCTCCATTGAGAAGATGAGGGTGTGACGCTGTTCTGATACAGCAAGCGCGACTTGCTGCGCGAGCGCAGTTTTGCCAGCGCTGGTGGCACCGCCAACGATGATCAAATCGCCGGGCATGAGTGGTCCAACAAGATCATCAAAGAATGCCAAGCCGCTGCGAAAGCCGGGCGAAGCGCCGGTTTCTTTGATATGTTTTGCTTCTTCAAGGATGCGATTGGCAATGTCTGCCGCGGTTTCTGAATCATCGTCGCTGGCATGCGGCAACTCATGAAGCAGGTCTTCAATCTTCTTTCTGGCTGCCGTGTTCGATATTGCGCCGGGCGAAGCGCCAATAATGGCGCGCGCCTCTTCTATGGCGTCCTTGAGCCTGCGGCGCTCAGCGAGTGTTATGATTTCGTCAGCAAGGCCGGGGACAGTGTGGCGAATGCCATTGTCCGCGGCGTCGTGAGCCGCGGTGACAAGATCGCTAAGGTACTTGCTCAGACCTAAGTCTTCACCAATGGCGGCAGCAACGCTTATAGGCGTTGCTTCGCGACCTTCTGTTACCAGTTGCGCAATGATCTGGTAGAGGTTGCGGTTTGTTTCATCAGCGAAGTGATCCGGAAGTAAGCGATTCCCTACTTCGAAGTAGAGGTCATTTTCGCTTAGCAGGCTTCCGAGCAGGAGTTGTTCCGCTTCCGGATTTGCTGGTAATTTTATCTGTGACATAGAAGGCAATGGCGATTGCGTCTGCTTCGTCAGTCGTCTGCGGATCGAATCCGCGGCGTCTGGCTTCGATTATGCCGGGGTAGGGCTTTGCGTTTTTTCCGTAGACCTTTCCGACAAAGTGTTTCTTGACGGCGGTATTGTCAACGGACTCACAAGGGATGTTGCGTTCTTTACATGCGAGCAGCACGAGCCATGATAGCCCGATGAGAACTTTTGCGGCGTGCGGATGCTTGACGAGGGGCGCTTCGTAGACCACGAGGTCCGGTTCGTATTCGTCCAGAAGATTTTCGAGCCATAACATGTAGCTGACGGCAAGATCGCCAAAATCCGTCTCATTGAATTTCTTTGTTCCGCTGCTGACAATTGCGCCGTTCCTCCATGCGGCCCATCCGGTTGACTTGGCCAGATCAAGAGCGATTATTTTGTGTTGACCGGCCATCGTGTTCCTCGCAATATCGCGAGCCTTTAACAACAGATTTGCCGCAACAATACATGTCCAAGCCGTCGCCATACTTCGGCCAACGGCATTGGTCATCTCGCAACTCAAGGAAGGGCACCGCGTCTTCGTCGCGCTCTTCGGGTAGATCGGTGATGCCGTCAATCGCGTATTTCGGAGACTTCTTAGGTGCGCGCCTGCCCAAGCTTAAGCCGAGCCGGTAAATTTTTCCGACCACGGAATTTTTAGTAACTCCAAGTTGTTTAGCTATTTGTTTGGTAGACAACCCAATCGCGACAAGCTGTCGCAATTGCTCTGTTTTGTCATCTGTCCATATACTGTGTGGACAAAGGCCCAAGGCCCTTGCGCGCTTTTGGACGGTGCTATGATGGAACCCAAGGCGCCGGGCGATCTCTAGGAAGCTTAAGCCTTGCGCGTTCAATCGCTGCAGTTCGGTGTCGTGTTCAGGTCGCCAGCGGTTGCGTATCGGCTCCTGAATCGGAGTGCGCGGGGCATTGAGCATGCCGAGCCGCCAAACGACGTTGCGCACCGTGCTTTGAGGCAAGCCAAGGCGGCGACTTATGTGGCGCAAGCTGTGGCCTTCAAGCCATAGAGCAACTATGTGTTCGGCAGTTTCATGTCGCGTCTCGCTGCCGTTCCTGATGTGCCGCAGTTTAGCGTTCAGACTGTGAATGTTTACGCCAAGGCGCTTAGCAATTTCGTATCTGTCTAGGCCAGCAGCGAGGCATTCCCTGAGCGCGCGTGTGCGCTCAAGTGTCCAATTCATGCAAGGAACCCCCGTTCCTACATCGTGAGTAGCGATAGAATTCTACAATATGCGTAGCACGGAGTCAAATTGCGGGTACCTTTGGTGAAAATTGACATATTGACATTCGGTACAGCAGGTGCAATAACGGCAGTACACTAAATGAGACTGACGAGGCCGCCGCCATGCATGGGGGTGGGTTAGGACAAGGAATGACAAGCAAATCATCGGCAGTTCGGGCTTGGGAAGCCAAACGTAGGCGACTCCAGCTTGCGCGTGAGCACGCTGGCTACAAGTCAGCGCGGGCCGCCGCATTGGCGATGGGTTGGGTATATCCAACTTATGCGTCCCACGAAAATGGGTTGCGCGATTTTCCGCAAAAGGTGGCGGAAAAATATGCGCGCGCCTTTAGGGTTGCGCCTGAGTTCATTATGTTTGGAATCAACCCCCCGAGTTGGTATTCAGAAAATGGCGGCGTTAGCCCTGATAGAGTTGAAGTGGCAGCGCCTATGCGCGCGCTTCCACACTTTAGTGATAGTGAAGCGAATGTTTTGCGCGATTGGTTGAAGAAGGAAGTTCCGCGGCCACAGTTTTACTTATCTGATCCCGGCAACATCTCCGGGAAATCAATTGCAGTCAGGATTGAGTCTGACGAGATGCGCGCGAAGCCACCTTCTATCGGTGAGCGCGAAATTCTGCCGGGCGATACGGTGATTGTGGATACTGAGCGCACAGGTGTTCGGCCCGGTGATTATGCCGCAGTGCTGGTTGACGGCGACTCATTCATCCACATTCGCAAGGTAGTGATGAGTGGAACCCGGCTAATCTTCGCGGCTCTAAATAGAGACCACGGAGAATTTGAACACGCCAACGTTGTTGGCCGCGTGATGTGGTCACTTTCGGCACTCTGACGATTATCTGAACGGGCGCACAATTCGAGCGCGCCCTTCAACTTGACGCGTGTCTATGCGTGGTGTATTACATCGCCACGATGCAGACGCGATTCACTGACGGTTTCTACCACGAGCCGGGCATCTATTTTGGATTGCCCTTCGAAGAGTACGCAAGGGATTGGTCACTAGGATCGTCCGACCTAGTGAACCTTCTTATATCTCCTACAACCTATTATTGGCATTCGCGCGCCAATCCGAGGCGTAGGGAACGCTCTGACACGCCAGCGCTGATCTATGGTCGCGCGATTCATAAGGCGGTGCTTGAGCCGCACCGGTTTGAGGACGAGTACGGAGTCAGGCCGCCACCGCCTGAACCGGGCATGCTGGTCTCGCTTGATGACTTGCGCGCCAAATGCGAAGAACTCGGGCTTGCAAAAAGCGGCAGCAAAAAGCTGCTCATTTCGCGTATTCGCGAGGCTGGCGATAAAACTCCGATCTATGACGAAATTGTCGCAGAATGGGAAGAAAAGCACGCTGGCAAAGTTCTTTTGGATCAGGACACATACGACGAGATTCTTGATGCTTCGCGGGTGATCCGGTTCAATTACCACCTTGAGCAAGCATTCGAGGGCGGGCATCCGGAAGTTTCTGTCTTTTGGGAACATCCAAGCGGCGTGCCAATGCGCGCTCGCTTTGACTATCTTAAGCCGTATTGCGTCGTAGATCTAAAATCAATCCGTAACCACCTAAAACAGCAGTGGGAGGTGGCTGTGGCAAACGCCATTGCTCGCCACCAATACCACATTCAGGCAACATCCTATTTGCAGGCGCGGGCGCAGCTTCGCCGCTTCATTCAGGAGGGCCGGGTGTTTGGTGACCCCATTGATCTTCCTAATGAAGAGTGGCTGCAGGAGTTGGCTGAGAGTGACAACTTCTATTTCTATTGGATTTTCTACCAAGCGGAAGGTGCGCCACTGACGTTGGCTGTTCGATTTGATGAGCGCGACGAAGAGTTCATTGTTTCGACGCAGCGCATTCAACATGCAGTTGAAACCTATGTTGAGTATCTGAATCGGTACGGCACTGATCTTTGGCTAGAAGCAAAACAACCGATTCAGTATAGCAACTTATCAATGCCAATGTGGCATGGTCAGTAAAAGAGGGAGCTTGATGGGTAAGGTTAGGTGGAAGAGTGTTCCGGGATATGAGGGACTCTATGAGGCGAGCACTGATGGTCGAATTCGCAATGCGCGCGGTCAGGAGATAGCCGGACGCGGAAATATTGTGAAGCTGCACAAGGAAGGCAAGACGATCATCACAACGGTTCCGCGCGTCATTTTGACAACCTTCCACGGTCCTGCTCCATCGCCGCGCCACAAGGCCATGCGCCTTGACCGTAACCCCACTAACAATGCGCTCAAGAATCTTGCTTGGAAGACGCGGGCTGAATTTCCTCCGCGCGCTGTGCTAGACGCAAAGACGGTCAAAACTATTCGCAGGCTTGCGAGCAAAGGACTTTCAATTCGCCAGATAGCCAATGAAGTTGGCGTGGCCCGTAGTACCGTGGCATCAGTAGCAAACGGCTATACTTGGACGGCGATCTAAAAATGGCAGAGAAAAAGAAAGCGGAAGAGCTACCCAAGCTGAATGTTAGGCAAAAGCAGCTTGCAATTCAGACTGAACTAAAGGCGCCAAAAAGCCAATACAATAAATTTGGGGAATATCGTTATCGCAGTTGCGAGGATATTTTGGAGGCGGTCAAGCCGCTTCTCGCCAAGTATAATGCGGTGATCGATATTTCAGATGAGTTGGTGCTCATTGGCGAGCGATACTACATCAGAGCTACGGCTACTTTGACGTGCGTGGAATCTCTACAAAGTGTAGCGTCTACCGCTTATGCGCGTGAGCCTGACAACAAGAAGGGCATGGACCCCTCGCAAGTAACGGGCGCCACCAGTTCCTATGCGCGCAAATATGCGCTCAACGGACTGTTGTGCATTGACGATACGAAAGACGCTGATAGCAACGAAGTCCGTAAGCAGGCGGAAAATACGCCAGATGAAGAGCCGTTGAGCAAGCGCAGCAAGTCAGGTCCGGCTCCCAATCCGGATTTAGTCGAAGAGCTAATGAATATCATCGCCGCCTATAGCGACTTGGAGGCGATGAACGACTTCTCAACAAAGTACAAAGAAAAGCTCGCCTCCCTTAGCGAGGAAGACAAAGCAACAGTGCGCAGGGCGTATTACGACAGACAGCGGGAATTGCGCAAATGATCAAGGATCAAACAATCAACGTCAGGGTTTCGAGCGAATTTAAGCGGCGCATCAACAATGCTATCAAGGGGCGCAAGGGATATACGATTACGCGCGTGCTCCTAGAGGGCGCTGAAAGCGTTGTCGAGAAGCTTGAAAAAGAGAACAATTCTCCAAACCCCGGAAGTATTGTTGTTGTGAACCGTCCGGGCACCGATCCAGACAGTTCAAAGGGGCACGTCGGATTCTACGTAATGGAAAACAGCGATAAAGAGTTCCTTTCCCAATACGAAAAAATCTTAGAGGCTATGGCAAGTTCGCCAAATTCAGAGCAAAGAGTTCTGGCTAACGGCGCCAAGGCTTTTATTGGAGTCATCAAGTGGTGGGAGGATGAAGTCAGCGGCGCGATAGCGGCGAATGATATAGGTCGCTTGGAGCTTCTAATTGGTGCGTTTACTATCCATCTAGCGGCGCTGTTTTCGACTTGCCTTCGGGACATGCCAGATGAGATTCCGCGCCGAGTCTTGGCGTATATGGTCAAGCACTTCGAAGAAAATTCGAGCGCTGATGATGTTATGCCGACCCGAGAAGACATCAAGTTTTTTGATGGCCTCAAGCCTCCGTTTGTGAACTAAATATGCGAGTTCGTGACAAGCGCCACCTAGCGGTGGTGGCGCGCCTTCCTTCCATTATTTCCGGAAAAAAGCCGGTTGAAGTTTGCCACATTCGCTATGGCGATCCGCGATACGGAAAACCGCAAACTGGAATTGGCGAAAAGCCGGACGATAAATGGGTGCTTCCGCTGACGCCGGAAGAGCACCGCTTAAGCAAGGCTGCCCAACATGCTCACAATGAGCGCGCTTGGTGGGCCGGGCACAAGATTGATCCGCTTGCTGTATGCGAAAAGCTTTATGCAGTGTGGCAGAAAGCCGCCTCTCCATTGGAGGCCGAACAGCAGATGGAAAGCATTATTTTGCGCGTGTGGGCATTCCGTATGTAGTGTAAATGATGTTGACGGAGCGAATAGAGAATGTTAGGCTGGGGGAACAATGGGCGAAAAGAAAGATGTGGCCTTCTACGCGCCGGAAGACGACGATGGCAGCGCGGCTTACGAAGCGATTGTCGATGCGGTTGATGGTGACGAGGCATATCACCTGCTATTGCAGGATGTTTGCGCGCCGCTGGTCAAGACAATTCTCGATTATCGGTGCTGGGAAGCTGAGATTAGCGACGAAGAATTTTTCGTCACGGTCGGTTATGTCCTAGCCGATGCAATCTGTATTATGACGGAAGTTGCAGTTTCTGACGGAAAGCAGCAATTCGTCAGGAATATGCTCACAATCATCGGTTCGGTATTGGCGCACAAGGTAGGAAAAGATTCAATTCCGGAACGCGAAGAATGTCTGAAAGTGATCCGCAAGCTGTACAATTAGACAAGCTACGAACTGAATCGGAAAAAGAACTGGTCCGGAGCATTGCCGAGGTTATCGAAGGCAAGCCGTTGCCGGTTGTTATGCTTGCGCTCGCACGCCTCCAAATGGCGCTGCTGATACAAATCCCCGATAAAAAGTTGCGAGAAAAAACCCACCGCAACATCTCAGCGAAAATTCTTCGCGCGATTAAGGCGATGGGTAATGTAGTAACGCCGGGGCTTGAGCCAGTCGTTACGCAAGCAATACTAGATGGCAGCCAGCAACCTATCAGCAAGTCGAAAAAGAAATGAATCTCCGTACAAAAATGCAAATAGCTGCCATTTTAGAGACGGTTATTGAGCCGTCCGATGATGGCTACACATACGTTGACGGATGGAGCGATGGCCGCATCGCCAGCGAAGTTGGCTGCACGCCGCAACTTGTTGTAGCCGTGCGTAAAGAATTGCATGGCCCCAATTTCAAGGCAAGGCAGCAGAAGACTTCGCGCATTGCGGAGCTTGAGCGGCGAATTGCCGACCTTGAGAACAATGTTAGACTTCTCGAGTCGCGCATTATTCCGCAATCTTTGACACACGTCGAGACCGCACCATTGTCGCCAATGCGAATAATTTCTTCACGTGAACCACTATCCAGATGGGATCAGTCTAAATGAACATCGTAGTCATCAAGGGCAACATTGGCAGTGACGCGAAAGAGCGCGTCACGCCAAACGGAAAGAAGTTTGTGTCATTCAGCGTGGCCACTAACTATCGCGGTGAGGGCGAAGATGCGCGCACTGATTGGCACAATGTTGTTGTGTGGGGCTTTCATGCCGAGCGCGCTAAACAGTTGAAAAAGGGCGATAACGTCATTGTTGTTGGTGAGGCAAGGACTCGCCGCTGGCAAGATCAGAACACTAACAACACAATGGAACGCACCGAAATTCACGTTTTTGGTGAAAACTGCTGCGTTGGCGTCAACGTCATTTCCAAGCGCCTGAACTTGGGCGGCGAGGCAGCAACGAGCAGCGAACGGAATATCGAAGAGATCAAGAAAAAGAACTTGCCGGGCTATTCCGAGTTCAAGGAAATGCTTGACGACGAGGTGCCATTCTAATGCTTGAGACGTTGGGAACCGGATTCCTATTTGGTGTCGGTTTTTCGCTTGGCGTAACCGTCATGATCATTGTGTTTCTCATTCTTGTTGGCGTTCTGCTAACGTAGGCCGTAGTCCATGGCTCCAGCCGCTGACCATACTTTATTGCCGTGTCCGTTTTGCGGGGGTGAGGCGGAACTATTGAAAGGCGATCCGGGCCTATACTCTGCAGAGAACCATCTTTATCACGCGCTGAAGGCCGTCGTCTGCGACCAGTGCATCAGTTCATCCGGGTGGTATCTCCACGAAGAGGAAGCCATAGCCGCCTGGAACCGCCGCACCCCGCCTGATGTGAACATGCAGGACTATGAAATGAAAAGGTCCGCCGCGCTAGAGGAAGACAACCGGCGTCTCAGGGAAGCAATACGCAAGGCTGATCGTCGCCTTGACGACCTTGCCAGCGTACCGCTCGGATCGGCTGCTGCTGTTGTTGTTGAGGCGCATCTTCATCTGAAGGGCGCCATCCGCCAGCCCGCACCAGATGGAGAGATGAGCAAGGGATGAGCGAGGATCATCTTACGGATTTGGTTAGTCGTCAGCTTAATCGAAGCTATTATGCCGTCTACCATCGGGCCAAATTTTGGGGGCTTGCCCGATGAGCAGAGGCGAATATCGCGTCGTGACTGATGGCGGTCTCTATTGGGTGCAGCACCTTGAGCGCGTTGGCGGGAAGGTTGTCGGAGGGAGTTATGGTCCCACCGGCAAAACAGAAGAGGAATTTTTGAGGGCTTGGACTGAGTTCAATCAGGCCCTTCACAAGCCAGTTGTTGACATCAATGGAGAGGATGTTGGCCCGCCGCTTGTTGGTCCAAAGAACAAGTTCTGGCGCAAAGAGGGTTAGTTAGTGGACAGCAAGTTTTTTGATGATATTTCCGATCACGTCGTTAAGCAGTGCCATGCGCTTCAGGGTACGACGTGGATTGACTGGGAGCGCGTTGTTCGCAACGCCGTAAAACATGCCTTGGAGAACTGTAAGTTCTATGTGGAGGATGAATTTCTAATGGCCCGCGCGCTGGCAGAGCGCGACGGGCGTTGGAATCTCTTCAATCAGACCGAAGTGTCAAATGCTGAGATGCAAACCCTTGAATTGCTTCGTGGCAATTATTTGAGCGACGCACGCCATTTGATTGCGCGAGTTCGCGAGTTGCGGGAAAAGCAAGAGTAAGGTTCGTGATGAACAAGTTTTGGAGGCGCGGTTTGGGAATGGGGACTCGCCGGGCAAGAGTCGATGCGGGGTGGACTGTTCCCAAGCTAACGCCGTCCGGGGCGCCGCGCGCTCCAATCCATGCGGGGGATTTATGTTAGACAACGAACTAAAGACTGTACAAATCAGTGGAAAAGAGCTTGGCGCACTATGTTTTGTGCTTACGTGGCTACGCCAACGTATGCAGGGCAAAACCACGTTAGGTGATGAGAGGCTACCAAAAGCACTGAGCGAAGCGGAGGCATTCGCGAGTCGAGCGATCAGTGACGCCAAATCGCGACAAAAGTGATAGATGTGGAGACTGGACGTAGAGACGCGGGCATGGTAGCTTGGCCCTGTAGCTGTGTAGGGCTATCGCTTGATGAGATGTGTTTGTTGGGAGTATGGTCGCATGGAGGAAGTCAAGCTGCTGACGATTGCGGAAGCCATGGCGAGGCTTCCGATCCGTATCAGCGAGCGGGCATTCCGTAGAATCGTTCGGCAAAGCGGTCACTTCATGGAGTGGCGGCGCCAAATGTTCTTGTCGGAAAGCGACTTCCAAGCGGTGCTTAAGGAGTTGCGACCGTGCTCGAATTGGTACTCAGAAAAAACGGCTATTGGTACGCGAAGGGGCAGGACGCCCAAGGCAATAAAATCTTTGAAAGCTTGGGACTTCCAAAGGGAACCCCAAGGCACGTAGCAGCCGCTGTTCTCAAACGGAGAAACGACAAGATTGCTGCCGCCCTATATCATGGCGACAAGGCAACGTTGACGTTTCGCGAGGCCGCCGATTTTTATCGCGAGAAAAAGGGCGAAGATTGGTTTAGGCAAAACCCTATCGCCGCGCGCCAAATTTCAGTGCTTGTCGAGGAATTAGGCGACAAGCCAGTTGCCGAGATCACTGGTGCCGACCTAGCCAATATTTGTACGCGACGCTATCCGGGGTGCAAGCCGCAAACCCACAAACGATCCGTCTACACGTGGGTCAACGCAATTGTGCGGATGAATGCGGATGCCGAACGTTGCGACTTCAAGTCGTTCAAGGCACCGGGCGCGCCAAAGCGCCGCGATCCGGTGATGGCAGCGCCGGAAAGCTGGATTGACGATTTCGTGCGCGCAGCGCTGCACGGCACCAATCGTTGGGGCAAACCTTTCAAGCACGGCAAGAGAATCGCGGCGCTGGTACTGTTCATGTCTTTTACTGGTGCGCGCGTGAGCGAAGCCATCCGAGTTTATCCCCACCATCTTGAGATACGCGGCGACGATTCAGTGTGGGCGTATTTCGAGCGGACAAAGAACAAGCGAGCGCGCTTCGTCAAGCTGCATCCCATTGTCGTTCAAGCCATATCCCACCTTGAGCTAGAGACGGGCAAACCGATCTTCGGCTACAAGTCGAAAGATTCCGTATACGCCGGGTTGGAGGCGGTCTGTAAGGCATCTGGTCTCGACTATTTCTCGACGCACAAGTTCGGGCGCCATGCCTTTGCAAAACGCCTGCTAGACGAGGGTTTCACGCTAATGGACGTAAAGGACGGCGGCGGATGGGAGTCAATGACCGTCGTTTCGGAAAATTACGGGCACTTAGAACAATCGAGAATACACAATGCAGTCGCTTCGGTGCGTACAGCGCTATGGAGCCTTTTTGGTGACGGTGCAAAGCTGATCGAGGCCGATAAATCAAACACTTCCTTCAATTCATGAAGATTCATGCGAAGACAAAAATGCGACAAAATCTATACGAGGGTGAAGAAAAGCACGCAATATCAATGGGTTAAGCGTATAGGTCACTACCTTGAGGTGGTAGCGGAAGGTGATTCCGTGGGAGTTCGAGTCTCCCCGACCGCACCAAAAACCCCCGTAAAATCAAGCACTTACAAAATCCCCGTGACAACTTATTTGCGAGCAGATTTTTGCTCGCAATTTTTGCGTGTCGTGAACGCGTCGGGAACTTGTCGCGTACATGTCGGGTACAAACATGCTGCCGGAGACAAAATCGCGACAAAATCTTTTATGTGCAACGAACAAAATTGCAGAAATGAGGGCATGAGTAAGTCTGTTCCATATGCAATGATCCCTGAGCCTTATTGGGAGGCGGCAAAGGCGGCGCTGGAAAAGGTCAGCGAGATCGAGCGCGACTGGAAAAGCGGCGTACTGAGCGCTGGCGAGGCAATGGTGTCAGTGTCACAGGTGATGGCCACCGCCAAACGGCAGTGTCCCTATATCGGCAGGAAAAAGACATGAGCAAGTTCACAGATACGGAGCGATTGGACTTTCTGGCCAATGAGTGTCGAGGCTTCGCCCTGGTCTCGGATGACTTCGGCCATTGGGCGCTAGTCATGGATGGCTTCCAAAGCATCCCCGATGAGGCGCCGGGCGATGTAGCAACAACTTTTTTCATTGAGGCCAAAGATTGGCGCAAGTCGCCACGCGAGGCGATTGATGCGGTCATGGAGGCGATGCATGCGCGAAAAGAAAGCGAGTGAATGTGAGGTGATCTTATCGGCGCAAGTTTTGGCGGTGCTTGAGACGCTGGACATTGCCGAGGATGAGCTTGTGGCGGCGGTCAGGCGGCAGATGGAGGGCGCTAATGGTGATGAGACCGCTTCCTGATAAGCCTCGCCAATCCGCTGTGCGGATTCTCTACGTAACGGCGGGGACGCAAACGTTCGTAGTAGCGGCTGTTGACAATATCGCGGCGGTGGTGATGACGCCAGAGGAAGCCGAGAAGGCTTCCGTGGATTTCTGGTCGGCGGCGGCGCACGCGCGGCGCGACACGGCCATCAACGAGCAGGTTGAGGCCATGAATAAGCGCGTCATAAGGCCGCGAAAGACGCGAAAGGGGGCACTTCCGCTCACTGATTAGTGGCTTTGGCTTGCCTTGGATCAATGCTTATGGTATTTACAAGAATGTTTCACTTATGACGAGAATCAATGGCACCAATTCCTGCACAAACGATCAGAAAGCTGCGTCCTATCGAGCCTTTCTGTGAGCGCACCGTTCACAACGGCATGACTTACGGACTAGGCCCGGCTGGATACGATGTGCGTATCGCTGAAACGCTGGTTTTGCTGCCGGGCGAATTCATGCTCGCATCAACTATCGAGCGCTTCGATATGCCAAACGATATTTTGGCTGTAGTACACGACAAATCATCATGGGCGCGGCGTGGACTGACGGTTCAAAACACGATTATCGAACCGGGCTGGCGTGGCTTTCTAACGCTTGAGCTAACCAATCATAGCGATAGCGTTATTTATATTGATGGGGGAAGCCCAATCGCTCAGATCATTTTTCATCGCTTGGAAGAGCCTACGGAAATTCCGTATCAGGGGCGCTATCAGGATCAAGAGGCGGGGCCACAACCTGCACGCTACGCCACCAAAGATGACAAGTGAAGCACTGAGGAAAGCTGTATGCCAATTTTTGACCCGTCTCATCCGTTCCAAGTAGGAGATCGAGTCGAGAAGATCGGGGGTGACTATTATTTCGAGGGTGTGGTTGTCTCCGTTTTCTCAAAGCTATCCGGAGAAGTACGTTACGTCGTTGAGAATGGTCATGGCGTGCTTCACATCTACAACGGCAAGCAACTTCGCCACAAAAAATCGGAGCCGACGGGACAGGGTGAGCAGGAGGAAAAATCCAAGCGGAAAAGCCGCGTGCAGGAGCGGATCTCTCGGCTCACGGCGCAAAAATATGCGCTGTTGGCCAAGAACGAGGCTCTGAGAAGGGAGCTGGAGAGGCTGCATCAAATCGCTGGTGAAAGTGTGAAGCGCTTTGACGGTGAAGTGCGCGAACGCGCACTTCATTCGATGGTAAAATAAAGGGGGGCTAACTGATGAAAAAGCTAATAACTTTGACGGCTTCTGTTGCCGTTTTGCTTGGTGCCTCTATGGCGCAAGCTGGCTTTTATGGCTGGAATAATGAAGACGATCCGGACAATAAGGTGCAGCGAGAACGTGTTGAGCCAAAAATTCCGGACATCGAAGACTTTAATCCCGATCTCGATTTTGACGATGGAAAGCCCGCCGCCGCGGAAGATGACAAGCTAAAAAGCCTCCGCGAAGGCGATCCGCTTTTGTCTGGATCGTAAAAGATAAGTGATAGACTGGTACGGTTGTTTGCCTAGAAGAAACGTCGTCAACGGAGATGGCACAGAGACATAGCGGTTACGAACGAAAGGACGAATACAGTACGCCAAGCTGGGTGACGGAGTGTGTAATTCCGTACCTTCGAAATTTGAAAGACGAGCATGGCGGGCGTCGCATTCGTACTGTATGGGAACCGGCTTGCGGCAAGGGCGCCATGTCGGCAGTGCTTGGGCAGCACTTTGATGTGATTTCATCGGACATCAGTGGCGGCATTGATTTTCTAAAGCAAAACGCTCCGCAGTTTCATTTTGATGCCGTGGTCACAAATCCTCCGTGGGGGCGCTATCAAGGGTATCGAGACATTGGCCGGAAATTCCTTGAGCAGGCGCTCAAGGTAACGGCCCCAAAACGCGGCGTGGTCGCATTACTCTTCCCATCTGAATACGATTGCGGAAAGACGCGTCGGGAATATTTTGCGGACTGCCCCATGTTTGCAAAAAAAATCGTGCTTACCCGGCGCATTGTGTGGTTCAAGCGCAACGACGGGAAAAAAGAGGCGCCGTCCTGTAATCATGCGTGGTTCATTTGGGATTGGCAGCACAAGGGCGCGCCAACTCTAGCTTACGAGCCGATAGAGGATTTAGCCAATGACCAGCTACGACAAGTGGCTTGATGAAATCACTGAGCACGTCCGGAAAAAGAAGATAGTCGAGACCGCCGCAACTTTTTCTGTTGAGCGCGCTCATGAGGCCGTCGAAGAGCTTAAGGCGGAATTTAGGCAATTCATGGCCAACAATGGGGCAAGGTTTGTGAACAAGGGGGAGGTCGGAGATATGGCCCAGGGGGCGGTCGGATATACGATCCTCGTTGACGAGCCAATTTGTCCCGAGTTCGCGGTTTTTAATGCGGCGTGGTCCGCACCAGTGGATTGCGCCCATGATCTTATGCACGCGAGTGATCCTCAGTCCGGATATTCGGTTGACATTTATGATTCCGGGGAGGTTTCGTTACGCATCAAAGATTTGCTGTCGTTCCGCGTGCATCGCGACAACTTGGCCAACGATATAAAGCGAATTGAGGGCTTTATTGCGTGGTTGAGGGGAGTCGTTACGGAACTCAACAACAAATGCGAGTAATTGTATGTGGGGGCAGAAATTTTGACGATTTCTACTCCCTTGCAATGGCGCTAAATACAATCCATCTGATCACGCCGATCACTGAAGTTATAGAAGGCGGCGCCAAAGGCGCGGACCTTCTGGCAAACGTGTGGGCAACCTTTAAGGGAATCAAAGTCACAACGGTCAGGGCTGAGTGGGAGAAATACGGCAAAAAGGCCGGAATGGTCCGCAACGCCCAAATGGCCGAAATGAAGCCAGATGCAGTCATCGCCTTTCCGGGCGGAGTTGGAACGAAAAACATGATTTATCAGGCGAAAATCAGAGGCATTCAGGTCTGCGAGGTGAACATTCGAGAGAGGAAATGATGGGCAGCGCTCTTATCTATGTTGCGGCTGCCGCCAGTGTTTTGTTCAGCGCTGCAGCAGTCTATTTCGAAGAGTGGTTTAGCGCAGCATGGGCCGCGTTTGCGGCATCTCTTTGCGTGCTCGCCCTAATGGTATGGCATCTTGCGGAATGAAGAAAAAAGTCAAGCGCGCACTAGATGTGGCGAGCGCTTGGGCAGCGTTCGTTGCTTCGATGGGCATAGCGGTTCTTCTTGCGTTGAAATAGAAGGCGGGCAATAAGTGAGCGATCTGCTGAAAATGAAACTCAAGCGCAGGCCGGTTCTGATTGGCGAACAAACAGCGGCGCTGATCACACTCTTTCATAAGGAGCGCGACTGCGCGGTTGATTGGGCGATAGCTGATCTTGTCGATCCATACGAGACGACGGAGGAAGCGGCGCGGCAGTTCGTTGAGTTTCTGGATGATCACTGGACACCGGCTTTCTTAATGGCGCTGCGTAGGGCTATCACGGCCAAGCTGGCAAAACATGATCGCCAGTTTGGAACGCAATTTTCCGGAGAATTCGACGCGTTGGGCCACATCCAACGCCAAATTGACTGGTCGCGAGAGACGTTCGGTCCCGGTAAGCGCACCAAGGGGGTGTGCGATCATATCCGCAAAGAACTCAATGAGATTGAGGCGGACCCGGACGATACCGAAGAATGGATCGACATTGTGATTCTCGGCATTGACGGCGCTTGGCGCTCAGGCGCAAGCGCCGAACAGATTCTTGCGACCTACGTCAAAAAGATGAGCAAAAACTTCGCTCGCAAGTGGCCTGATTGGAGAACGCGCTCAGAAGATGAGGCTATCGAACACATAAGGAATGATGAGTAATGCTTTACGAGCTAGACTCTATTGATTTTTTTGATGTGGCGTCTCTGCGCTCTGGAGATTGTCGAGAGCTTCTAAAGGAGCTTGAAGATTGCAGCGTCGATTCTATCGTTACGGACCCGCCCTATGAGTTGGGCTTTATGGGCAAAAGTTGGGATCGCCAAGGTATAGCCCACGACCCCAATGTTTGGCGCGAATGCTTGCGTGTACTTAAGCCGGGCGGTCACTTGTTGGCATTTGGTGGTGCGCGGACCTATCACCGCTTGGCATGCGCCATAGAGGATGCTGGTTTTGAAATCCGCGATCAAATTATGTGGATTTACGGGAGTGGTGTGCCTAAGGCGCAGGACGTGTCCAAAGCAATCGATAAGGCGGCTGGGGCGAAGCGAACGGAAATAGTCGGCGTGAAGCCGGGCCATGAGAAATTCGTCAATCGCACAAATGCTCATCTTGCTTCTAGCGGGAAGAGTGTAGGATGGGACCGACCATGGAAGGCTGACCCGGAAGCCGTTGCCCGATCACACATGGTGTTTGCCCCTGTCACCGACGCCGCCCGCCAATGGCAAGGCTGGTGCACAGCGCTAAAGCCCGCACACGAGCCAATTGCAGTAGCCCGCAAGCCGCTAGAGGGGACGGTCGCAGAAAACATCCTGAAATGGGGCGCGGGGGCGTTTAATATTGACGGGTGCCGGGTGGCGAGAAATGAAAGCACCGCCAGGAAATCCGAGGTCAGGGCACTGAATATCGAAGGGTGCCGGGTGGCGAGCAATGAAAACACCGACATGGAATCCGAGGTCATCGTGAGGAGAGTTTACGGTTCTATTAGAAAAAAAAGGTTTAGGTACGATGGTGATTCAGACCGCTGGCCCGCCAACGTCATCCACGATGGTGACGATGAAGTGATTGCGCTATTTCCTAAATCAAAGGCCGGGAGCGCTGCGCGCTTTTTCTATTGCGCTAAAGCCAGCAACAAAGATCGGGGGGAGTACAACAACCATCCGACTGTTAAGCCCACTGAGTTAATGCGCTATCTTTGTAGACTTGTCACTCCACCGGGCGGGCTGATCCTTGATCCCTTTATGGGTTCAGGTTCGACTGGCAAGGCCGCGATTCTAGAAGGGTTCCGTTTCATTGGTTTCGACCTAATCGGAGATTACCTCAACATTGCCAGCAGAAGACTGCTGGAGGCAATGGAGCTGAGAAGTGAAGCCGCGTAAACCCAACGAGCCGGATGCTGACTACATCCGCCGCCTTGAGGCCGCCAATTGTTGGGAGCCGAGAGTCCACAATGACCTTCAAAGAGTGGTTAGCCAAAACAACGAACCCAGCCGCGATGGAATTGAATGGAGTTCTGAAAAAGATAGAAATGGCTCAGGAGCGTCACAAAAGACAGCGAGAGATTCACGACGAAAAAATTCAAGTGCTTGACAAGCAACGCGCGGCAGTCGAGGGCGCGTTGTTTATGATCTATGAGAAGTGGAAAGAAGTTGCTGCCTACAAAGAGCTTGATCTGACGAATGAAGATTTTCAGGCACTAAATCGAGGATTTGAGTGACATTAGAATGAGAAAGCCAACATCATTGGGTAGATTTGGTAGCATGAAGGCCGCAGAAGCGCGCCGTGAGCCGATGCCCAAGAATCAAATGCAGGTTCGCATCGAAACCCAGCAGCAAACAATCAAAAAGCTTGAGGCGGACAAGGAAAAATTGTTGCGCACAATTGAGAACTTGTTGCGCACCATCGAGGAGAACTTAACACCGCGCCTCCCAAAGAAGTTGGCGGAAAAGGTGGAGAAATATATCGCTGAAATTCGAGTGGACGTTCAACAATGAGTGACGATGATGTAGTGATTGAAGTGGACCCGCCCCCGCGGGAAGTCATTCCAGCCGAAAAGGGCTTTTTCGAGTTGGAATTGTGGGTGAACGAAAAGCAAGAATACGACTATCGCAGGTCGCCGGTTGTCGCATGGGTAATTGATCCAACCACATTTGAACTCTTTGCCATTACAGTTGACGGGCCGGTTGATCCGCTTGGCGAGTGGACGGTTCGCGCGATAAAAACGCCGGATGGCATGGTGATTGATACGGCGGGTGATCGCTTCGACAACGAAAGTGATTGGATGGAGAATGCCAAGGATGTGTTGGGCAGATTGAATCCGGCAAGTTCTAATATCGTAAGGCCAAAGTTTCGCAGCGATGACGAAGACTGACAATATCATCTTCGTATTCGGATCGAATCTTGCTGGCCGTCATGGCAAAGGCGCGGCACTTACCGCGGTGCTCCTGTTTGACGCTGAATATGGCGTCGGCGTCGGACCAACAGGCAAGGCTTATGCAATCCCAACGAAGGATGAGCGCCTGAGAACGCTGCCCCTTGCCAGCATTCAGACTTATGTTGACGAGTTCAAGAGCTACGCGAAAGAGCATCCCGATCTGCAGTTTTTCGTCACTCCCATAGGCACGGGACTAGCCGGGTACAAGAATGCTGACATAGCGCCGATGTTTTATGGCTGTCCGGAGAATTGCGATCTACCGCCTCTCTGGCGAAAAATTCTAGAGTCGCTGAAAAAGCTGAGGGCGTGAAATGGCTGGAATTGATAGGCTCGCAGAGGTGATGGGCTGGGATGGCGACTTCGACCAAGTATCGAAGGACAGGCTTTGCGAAGAAGCCGCCTCAGAAATTCTCAGGTTACGCGCTGCTCTTTCTAACGCCAGAGCAGAAGAGCGGGAAAGATGCGCCAAGATTGCCGAGACGCACTACGATCTCCGTCATGGCACGCTCGCTTACATTCATGGCACAAACATAGCCATAGCTATCAGGAAACAGAAGGATGCCGCAGATGATACAATCGAGAATGGGTAGGAAGTGATGTCGAATCTATTGATCTATAGATTTGCGCTGTTCAATCTTTTAGTTGGCGTTGCTGTTGCCGGATTGGCAACGCGCGCGCCTCTTATCGAGATGGTCGTTACCGATTCGACGTTCATTTGTGCGTTGATTGTAGCGCTGTTTGTTGTTGGATTCGTTGGCGTCACCAAGGAAGTCATAGTCGCCACCAGAATGCGGAACGGAAGCGTCCCGCCCCCAAAGGGTGGGCGCGACAAAGACTTGGAGAAGGTCGCGTGGCTGGAGGACGTTTCCGAATGGCTGGTCCGCCTTGGTCTTATTGGGACGGTGATCGGTTTCGCAATCGCCCTAACGGGCGTTGCGGCAAGCAATGTCAGCACGGTTGAGGGCGCCAAGGAAACCGTCATTGCTTTAATGAATGGAATGAGAGTCGCCATAGACACGACGATTCTAGGGGCTGCCACGGCACTATGGCACGGCATCAATGTGCGTATGCTCCGCACGGCGCTCATTAGCTATTGGGCGGATGTGGAGAGCCGCGCAACTTATTGGATTTGACCATGAGGCGCAAGCGGGAAAGGGTATCGTTCACAGTCAGGTTTCGCGAGCGCTACCTTAGCACATCCGTTAATGGGTTCGGGTTGCCGGTTCCGATCTGGACTCCATACATTCCGGAATTTACGGAATGGAAAAATGTAGACGAAGCGCTTGAGGCCGCCAAGTCAACTGGCGTGAGGGGCGAATTTAAGATTGTGCGGATTGCACACACGGAGCTTTGGGAAGCCAGAGAGCTATAGAAGGAATGAGGCGAGTTTCCGACATTATCCTTGGCGACTTGGCCATGCTCATGGCGCTTGGCTTTTTCGCTATGCTTGTGTTTCTCCTACCCTGGATCAATCCGCCGACAGAATCCGATACGATCTCACCACCGGGCAATCTCATTATTACGGTTTCATGGCCTCCATCCGATTACGACGTTGATTTGTGGGTGAAGGGGCCGGGCGAAATGCGGCCCGTTGGCTACTCCAATCAATCCGGAAAGCTGTTCAACCTGCTACGCGACGACCTTGGGCGTCCTGACGAAGAGTTGAACTTTGAAAATGCATTCAGTCGCGGCCTCCCTGACGGTGAGTATATTATCAACTTGCACTGCTACAGGTGTTACGGAATTTCCAAGGCGAAGCCGCTTCCGGTTCGCGTTGACGTGAGGCTGAAAAGGGATGGCTGGTCAGCCCGTCCACTTGCTCAGACCACGGTAACTCTTACCGCCCAAGGCGAAGAGAGAACCGCTATGCGGTTCTTCATTCGCAATGGCGAATTCGATCCTAACTCCCTGCACAACGCTCCAATAAGGCTAAGAACCTGATGACATACGTTGCCACGCTGTTTTTCATTCTCTTTGCTATCAATATCATTCTAGCGTGGAGTCTTATATGGGCTAGACGAGATACGTGGCTAAGGCACATGGCTGTTCCATATGTGCTTGCGACACTTCCGGTATTTGGATTCGTTGCCATCGAAACCTTGGGGCGCCACAAGCCGTCGGAGGTCGCATGGCGCGAACTGTACAATCGGAAGGCGGAAGTTTTGGCCTATAAGCTGGTGCCGGAGTCGGCAATCTACGTCTATCTTGATATTGGTGAGGCTGAACCGCGGGCAATCTCACTTCCCTGGAGTGCGGAAACCGCGCGCAAACTAGCTCAAGCAATGAGCGAAGACGGCAACGGTGCAACTGTACAAGGTGACCAGAATTGGATGATGGGAACTTTTGTGGAGCATGCGCCACCACCGGAACCGCTGCCTCCGAAAGAGGAATTGCAGCCAGCGGAGGAATTTCGGCAGTAAGAGAGTTGGTCAAAATCGTTGACGCTGGCGGGAAAGACTGACGTGATCGGCGCGGAAGCAGACGCGCGCATTGTCGCTGCTATACGAAACATGAAATAAAAAAACCCACCGCCTAAAGGCGGTGGGAAGTTGCCAGAGAACCCGTCCAGACTGTGATGTACAGAAGACGCGATAAAATTACTTGGCCGAGTTCGATCTGTCTATGCGACGTAGTGTCAAAACATAGCGATCTCATTCTGATTGCATCGAATCTCGGGAATATCATTAGGTGATGAAATGCCGGGAATAATCAATTATCCCCAGCCTTCCTCCGTAACAACGCAAGGGTTAAACCCTTGCTCGCTCACTAAACGCCGATAGTCGGCAATCTTTTCATCGTCGTGCTCGCTTAGCTCCACCACAAACACGGGCTTGTTGGCTTTGTGAAGCTGTTCAATTGCATCGTCGTCCGGCTTTTCGCCGCCGCTGTAAAGCCCAACGCGCCCCCAGCCGTCAATTTCATCTTCAAAGCCGGGCAGTTCTATCAGGTGCTCAGCGTTGGCGCAGATCAAAGTTTTGTCGCGACCAAGACGGACACGGACTTTTCCGATCAAGTCTGCCATTTCCGAATCAAGGGGTACTGGATAACGGCAGTCAAGCCAGATGCCATCGAAGCCAGCAGCTTTGACGTGCTCAATTTCCGACATCAGGATGTCGCGCCACGCATCGGACATGATGTTCGCAACGTAGCGGCCATCATGTGAGCCAATAACCCAAGGCGGATAGTCTTCGCCCCATTGCCAGTAAGGGCGCTGCGTGGTGGGGCACGCGAGCGCAACATCACAGAGAATGAGGCGACGCGATCCGTCGGAACCGAATTTCATAAGTCGCATCTCTTCCGCCGTCGGAATGCCTTCATCGCTTCCATCCATTGTCAGGCCAATGATGGCCATATCAATGTCTGCGGCGTGAATTTCTTCGGGGTCAGCATAGAGGTCGAAAACCCATGCGCCGACTTCCCTAAGCGTCATTGTCGCAGGGACGCGGTGGGCGGTCGCCTTGAGTTTTACGAGCTTGGAAAAATCCATCAAAACCCCCTTTTACTCCGGAGATACGTCAAATAATCGGCGCCCGCCTCAACGTCGGCAAAGAATATAACGCGGCGCGGACTATCGTCCGGCTCATCCGGATCAATGATCGTAACGCATGATGGGAAGATGGCCTGATCTGGTAGACCAAGCTGTTCTGCGTAATCATCGCACTTCTTGTAACCGGCAACGCGGATGATGTGACTGATAAGGCCGGTGGCTGGACACTTGTCCATCCCATACCCGGAAGTGTGATGGTGGCCGCATATTAGAATGTGGTCGCGCCAGCCCATTTTGGCGGCTTTCTTTGGCCCGTGAATTTCATTCCACATACTGTGGCCTGCAAAGTCATGGCGGGCATTGATGCGACAAGATGTACCATTGGGAGAAATTAGATTAAGGCGCGCGCTCCATACGCCAAAGACGCCGGGCGAATCGCGCAAAATCCATTCAACCGGGTCAGTGTCACCAGCCCAAGCGCCATGATTGCCGCCAATAACGTAGAGCCATGGCATTGAGCGCAAGAGCCATTCAACGAGAATCCAAGCCTCCTTGGCTGTTGTTGTTTGTTTGCCGTAGAGGTGGGATAGGCGGCCAATCCAGTTGTTGTTATTGTCGCCTACATTTCCGGCGAACAAGCCGCGCGTCTTCGCGACGATAGCGACGTGCTTTTCAAGAAGGGCAATGTCTGTGCCGGGATCATCGCAGTTGCCGGTTAGGTGGACGACACCGTTGCGGCGTGTAAAGAACTGCCGGTGGTCAACACTCACGCACCAGATAGTGCCCTTGTATTTGACATGCTTGATGTCGCGCTTCGGCACAACAACCGCATAGTCTTTGTCAATTAGGGACAAGACACCCCAATTGCCCTTTTCCACTAAGCGAGACCTATAACCGAATGCGCAAGCTAGGGCTTGCAATTCATCAAGAAAATGGAGCGATTTGTAGATGCGCTTTGTGCTCCTTGATACCTGTTCGCCGTCCGCGCGAACAGCCGTATCGAGAAACACATCGAATTGGCGGCGCGATACATTCCACAGCCAGTCCGGAATCTTTCGCGAGGGCATCCGCAGAACCCTGCGGATATATGCGGATGACTCTTTGCCGAAGCGAAATTCCGTTGACGGATAGTTGAAGTTTCTAGCGTCATTCACGCGTTGACGCGTGCTGACCGATACAGCCAAGCCGAGGCGAGAAATAAGCTGATCAATTTCTTCTGTTGTTTCCGGCTTCGACTGGTAGATGATGATAGTTCCGTCCTTAGTCCAATGGGCGTCGGTCAAAATCCAGGCGCATAAGCGAAGCCAGTCATCGCTGATGGCATACTCGCTGTTGAACTTCCATGCTGATGCCGGGATCTTGAACTGGCTGTTTTTCATGTCGCCAGCAAGATATGCTGTCGTCTCGCCGTAGCCTCCCTTAATCGCCTTGGCGGCTATGACGCGGTGCTCTGGCGTGCAGAACAGACTGACACCAAGGGTATCAATAAGCACCATATCCTGATCTACTTCGCGACGAATGATCTTTTTGATGGGCTGCCAGCAGAACTTGCCGCTAGCGTCCAAACCAGCTACTTCGTCCGAAGTATCCAGTTGCGACTCCTTCAGCCATCCGCGCTTGGTCAAAATCTCGTGGTCATCTGCCAGACAGTGCGGGTCACCGAAATGACAAATTCCATAAGGGCCATCAATCTTTACAGTTACGTCAATGAGGCGACGCGCTTTGCGTTCCGCGTTTATGCGCTCAAATTCCTTTTTGCGGCGGTCAATTATCTCCTTAACATTAGGGGATGCACTAGGAATTTTCGTCGCATAAAAGTCCGGCGTCTGATAGCTCATGGTCTGTTGGTCTGTTTCTCCGTCGTCGCTGGTATTGGTAAGTCCGGATCACAAAGAACTTACGCTCCGTTACCAGTTCCGAATGGCATTGCTTGCAGCAGTGGCACAACGGTGTAAATTTGCCCCTCATCTCTTGCTATGGCCTCAATTGCTAACATCGGAAGATTGAACGCTTTAATGATGTGGAGGCTGACGATTCCTACGATCTCCACGCGCGTTTTCTTGCACCCATGAAGTTCGGGCACCTCCAACATTATTGGGCCATATTGATTAGTTGCGTTGATCCACTTTGCGAATTTGTCTATGGAATCGCACCACCATTCCGCATAGGCGGGCTGCATTTGCTCGATCTGTGGAACTTCGTTGCTTCCTGCTGGGCTTGCCGTAAAAAACAGCAAGCCCAGTGCGGCACATGCCGCTTTTAGGATACTCATTTCTTCCTGCGCGGAAGGCGCATTGTAACTGGCTCAGCAGCACGCATACGACCAACAATGACCATCACCGTGCCAACAAGAGCAGCGAGCGCCTGCAGAACTTCAACGCCCTGCTGGCCAATCGTCTTGATCTCTTCGGCTGAAATGATAATGCCAAAGACGCCAAGCAATCCGGGAAGGACGGCGGCCATCGCAGTAATGATGGCGCCCCAAACAGTGACGCTCTTGAGCCAGTATTTGCCTTCAGTGGGATCGTTAAAGTCGCTCACGTCAATTATCCCTGAATTTGTATCTTCAGTGTATTCCGGTATAACCGGTTTTGGTTGCGGTTCCGGTTCTGGTGCGGGTATCGGCGCGTTGTCATTGCTCGAATCAATGACGTAGCCAGCGGCTCGGATCGCCTCTTCAAACATGGCGTTGATGCGATTGGTCCATCCGCGACCAAACGTGCTCCAATTCTTAGAGCTGCGCAGCCTTTCGAGACGAATATCTCGCATACGACGAAGAACCGTTGGCGGATCGCATTCCTCGGCGGCATTCAGCGTGATTGGTCCGATAATGCCATCAACTTCAACGCCAAGCGCCTCTTGCAGAACGCGCTTTGCAATGCTTGGACCATGCAAAACAGCCGTATCAAAAACGAACAGCGACAAGCCGTCCGGCATTTGATAGCACTTGCACGGTTCCCAATACATTTTCCAGTAGAAGTCCGCGATCTCTTCGTCGGAGATGTTGAGTAGCTGTTTTAGCAACTCTTGCTCATTTGCAGCGGTAAGCTGAACGCCCTTGTAGAAGGCATAATTCTTGAGCGTAATTCCGCGGTACGTCTTGCCGCCCGGATCATTTGGATGATCCGAATAGCCACCTTCTACCATAAGCACCAACTCAAGCGCGTGATCGAAGGCTGGATCATTGTCCCTATCGGCGTTCGGATCGTGAATTTCAGGTTCGCGATAGCCCCTGACAAGGGACTTGGGAAAAGCCTGAATGTTTACGCTGCCCTTCTGATTGCCGCCAAGCACGTAAACGTAACGGTCGGTTTCGCGAACATAGAAACCAACGTGACCCTTCCAGCTATTTGGATCAGCACCCGGACGATTCATAACAACAACGGTTCCGGGCCTTGGCGATTTGGTCGGCTTACCCCATTTCAGGTATGACTTCGCCACAAGAGATTTGGTGCTAGGGATTCCGGATCGCTCTAAGCAGGAACCAACGAAAGCGGCGCACCATGCCGTTTCGTCGTTTTTTACCCACGAATGTCCGACATCGCGGAAATATTGAATAATTTTTCGATTGTGTCGCTTTCCGGGAATGCGCTTTACGCCCATTTCCGACTTAGCGATCTGCATCCATTTGGGTTCGGCCATTGCTACGCCTTATCAAATTTCTATCAAGGTCTGTCTGGAGCCTATCGACCTTTTCCAAAATTGAATCTAATTTCTGTTCGATCCGGTATTCGATTTGTCTGACTTCTGATTTTGTAGCGGCGTTGGCATTAAGTGCGAAAACTCTTTCATCTAGGCGAACTACCCACGAAAGAAGGGCGCCAAGCGCCGCGGCAAGGACGGAGTGAATAATGTTGTTTATATTCAAACCAGAGCCATTGCCGTTGGACATTTGTTTTTCTCCGGTTCAGGGAATTACATACTTTCTGCGACAATGTGTGTTCTATAGCCCTGATTTGAAAGCTGATGGGTTACGGCCTTTATTCGATATGAGCCGTCCACGTCGCTTCTAATTCCAGAAACGGACAATGATGTTTCTGCGCTTACGCTGGGATCGCCAACAATCGTAAACTCGCCAACTTTCTCCATGCGTCCATATGACGAGCTTACCGATCCGGCCATGTCGCGCGCCTGATCTTGTCCGTCTTCCGCCAATGGCGGGGCCATACCAGAAGCGGAGCCTCCACCGCCACCCTGACTTTCACGCATGCGCTTTGCTTGTCCGCGGTCCCACCATTCGTTGAGACCTTCGCCGTAAGCCATGCGATCCTGAAATGTAACGCGGTATTCGAGGATGTTTCCGGGATGGACAACACGCGCTCCACCTCCCATCGACTCGCCGCGTTTCTTCATAATGAACTGGCCGTTTTTGATTGTGAAAATCGCGTCATGGCGCATTGCTAGGCGCGTCAGAAAGTTCATATCACTTTCTTCTGTTTGCGCTAGCATTTTGAATTTCATGTTGGCCAGCGCGCCGGTCACGGTCGCGGATTTTCCGTGGCGGCTTGCAATTTGTTGGACAATATCGCCAATGCTCATATCCTTATAAGTGTACGAGCGTTGCGATTTAAGTTCGTCCGTGAAGTCAGCGCCACGACCTTGTATGATGAGCCGCATTGGCCAGCCGGTTGCGGTAACTTCATCAACGATGTAAGTTCCCATATCGACAAGGCCGGTTTCGCGATAGCCCATAGCCACCGAAATTTCGGTGCCGCGTTCTGGTATCTGAACGCGGCCATCGCGGTCATCAATTTCAATCATGCAACTGTCGGCGCGATTGCCTTCTTGATCGCAAACTTCTATCGCCAACAGCCTATCATTGATGTTCGCGCCGACTCCGCCAACAGTAACGGAGTAAGCCGGTTTCATCGTCTATTTCGCTGTTCCTGAAGTCGCTTATGCTTTTCAACCAGCGCCTTCTCTTTCTCAACATCCCAAAGTTTAATTGGATGTTTGTTGTGAATTACAACGTCCGGAAGGTAGATATTCAACTGTCCGGGAAGATGTTCTGGCTGGTCACAAAGGCGATAATTGAACGGGTGCTGATGTTCCAGCACCGCCTCAACGTAACCGGATGAGCTGCCGTAATACTTCCAACAGATGTAGTCCAGCATTTCATCCGGTTTCGTAAACCAATAGGAGTCGGCCATTCTTATGTCCCAATCTCTTCCGATCTGATTCGTGGGAATAGCGGAATTTGGCGGGCATCGCTGGCGTAGCCACCATCTGGACCATAAGCGGCCAACTCGATTGTGAACTCTACCTTCTGAGGCCGTCCGTCCTTAAAGAAATAGGACTGGACATCGGATATGTTTGTAATGCACCAAAGGCCATAGTATCGACCAAGGTGACTTGCCACGCCGCGCGGAATCCCCTGCATCGCCTCTTGACGCATCTGCTCAAGCTGAGCGAAGCCTTGATCACCACGTGTGCGTGGGTCTCTAGGATAGATGATGCCTTGAAGTGTTACGGTTTCGACGCCGGGACCGAGCCACTGAAGCGCCGGACGGCGCCCAATACGCGGCTGCGGTTCCCAGCGATATTCGAAACTACGCTCCAAGGACTGATAGTTGAGGCCAACAATCGCGAAGCGATATGGGCCAACTCCCATAAGAACCTCGGGCATTCATTACCTCTGAGCGTAACCGGGTACACCGTCGTTTAACGCGTTGTTCAGCGCACGTTTGACCTTTTCCGAGAACTGAGCGCCGATTTGATCTGAGATCGCATCAATGTTCGCCGGACGATTGATGTTCATTCGTACGCTGATTGGCGCATTGACGTTGGTTTGGGCGGTTTGATTGACGTTTTGACCGCCCTGAGTCATCGTGGCCTGCTGACGCTGTTGCGCCATAGAGCTACGTTGCGCAATTGTGCCGTATTTCTTCTGCTGGAAGATATTATAAGCCGAGTTCCAATGTTGATCTGACATTGGGTATGGCCTACCAGCTTCGTGATGGGCCATCGCCTTGGCTAGCTGAATGAAACGTGGACTCTTGAAGAATTCGTCCGTAAGCATTTCATTTCCGCTAAAGCCGTACCGGCTCAGCATCTTCATATAGCTAGCGACATTATTTCCACCGGACCATTTTCTGATGGCCTGATGAAGAGTTTTACCCTTATAGCCGCTGCTAGCGAGAAGACCGAAAAGCGCGGCGCCGCCTTCCACCGCATTGTCAAAAGTTGCAATCCGGTTGTTTTGGCCGTCTCTAAGTACGGAACTACCTTTAGCACCGTACATTGCGGCGATTTTGCCCGGCCACATTGCGCCCGGATTGTTGTGTCGGATTGAGGCTGGTCCGCGTGTTCCGCGGAAGTCTGGAGCACCAGCCATGCTCATAGCGGCTGGTTGAACCTGCATGCCGCCTTGAGTTGCTGCGGTAGAAAGGGGATCGCCCGGCTTCATATTGCGCGGAATGATGTAGGCGCTTCCGTCCGGATTGACATGCAATTTGAGGCCGCCCGGAGTGCGCTTCATCAAGTCCAGTAGGTGCGCTTTGAACTTCGGCCACTGGCTAGGATCAATGGCAATGCATCCGGCACTGTAGAGCCTATCAAGCGTTCGTGCGCTGTGAATCAGGATGCCGCGACGCATGCGCCCGGCTTTGGGATCGAACATGTCCTGAACTTCGAATGAGTTCCGGACGAAACGAGGATTGTTCGACCACGTGCGAAGGCCGTTGATATTGTAGGAACCGAACGGGATGGAACCGGCCCCAGCCGGACCAGTGCCGTAGCGATACTTAACACCTTCAACGTCTAGAAGGCCCTTGTAGTAACCGGGGCGTTGCATATTCTGTGCGCGCGACGCCTGAATAAGGCGCCCGGCCATACCAGAAAGGCCGGTTGCGGCATTTGCGTTCGAAAACGTCCCATCTGGCGGAGTTAGAACACCGGATGATCCGCCGCCGGAAGAGCCGCCGCCGGAAGAGCCGCCGCCTAAAACGCCACCACCGCCAAAAGTTCCGCCTCCAACGCTTCCTCCGCCAACGGATGAGCCAAAGGAGCCGAAACCACCGCCAAATGATGCTGGCGTGATGACGCTGCCACCGAATCCGCCGCCTCGCATAACGGCATTCATTAGGCCGCCGCCGGTGCCAATTCCTCCGCCAAATCCGCCGCCACGGCGATTCCAATAGGCGCGATGCAAGAGATTATTGGCTCCACCACCCCTAAATGACTGTGGATGAACATTTGATCCGCTGTTGGGGGGTTGTGAAAACCACCAATCTTTGTTGAACCATTTGTTTGAGAAAAATTCTCTAATCGACCTGCCAGCGTTTTGTGTAGACTGGTGAAATGAATCTAGCTTTTTGGCGAGCCAATCAAGCCAATTGCCAATAGTCTCAAAGCTGCTTTCAAACCGTTTGGCCCATGCATCAACGTCATCAATAAATTCTTGTAGGCCGATAACAATATTTTTTAGTGAATTTTCAAGAGTTCTGCCGATAATTCCGCTACCAAGTTTGGCCTGAATTTTGTTTAGCAGAATATCGAACTGCGAATAAAGATTGTCGTGTTGACGGATGAAGTCTCTTTCGAGTTCCGCAACAGCGTTCGGATCAAGCGCAATCTTGTAATATTCTAGCAGCTTTTTCGCAGTTTCCGGATTGAGCAGTTCCCTGATCGCCCCGGCTTGTACTCCAAGCTGAGCTAGGAATGCTTCTCTATGGCCCGGACCAAGCTGGTATAGGCGAGTAATGAGACGAATCATCGTCTCGAAGCCGCCCGTAGATAGAGCAAGCTCTTCATTCATTTCCGCCACGGAAGCGTAGCCTAATGAGCGGGCAAGCATACTGCCCTTTTTACCGCCCGCATATACGCTCTGGCGGAGTCGCTCCATGGAGGAAACTAGGGACTGAATGCCGCGGCCACCTGATTGTCCAAAATCGGACTGCATAAGGGCGCCAAGCGCGGCGATTTCCCTTACGTTGAAGCCTAATCCCTTGAGCCATGCGCCACGCGACGACATAAAGCCCAAAAGGCTTTCTTTATCAATATTGCCGCGCTTACTGAGAAGGTTTGCGGACGCCATAAGCTCTTTTAGCCACCGGCGACCTTGGTCGGTATCAAGGTTTTGGCCAAAAAGAGTGGCGATTTGCCCCCATTTGCGAGCGTTGCTAGGGCTGCCCAATTCGCCCATATCGAGCAGCAACTCAGAAAGTTCCCTTACGGACTTTCTGTTTTGGGCGCCAATGGTAATGGCGTCAGTGATTGCTTCAGTGATTCGCTCAAACTTTTCAGGGCGCGAACCTGCCACAGAAGAAACTAGGTCTTCCCATTCCCTGCGGAGTTTGTTGGCGCGTTCAATGGGAAGGTCTAGGGCATTGGCAATTTTGCCAAATTCCCGCTGGAATCTTGCTGCGGCTTGAACGGAAGCAACAACGGCACTAGAAATTGCGGCGGCCACGCCAGCCGCCGCTAGATCAAGATTCCTGAAACCCTTCGAAGTTTTTTCAAGGTTTCTGTTTACATCGCTGGAAAGCTTTTCGCTTTCACTTTTGATTCCGCGAAGGGATTCACGGATATTATTAGCAGTTTTTGTGACGTTATCTATAAGATTGGCGACAATGCGAACATTAAAATCAGCCATTCCTTCACCGTGAATCCAACTTCATTTGGTGCAATTCTCGGGCCGTATAAGACTCTTTTGGAGGTGGACCGACCATCATTGGCGCGTTAGCCGCCAACGCAATTTGGCGGTCCACTTCGTAGAATTTCAAAGCGTGTTTGTGAATAATCAGCAGTTGTTCCCAATCGAGATCGCCCAAATCTTTAATTCCGAGTGCCGATACGCACGCGATCTCTGTTACGAGGATGAGGGCGAGGGCTGCTGATTGTCCGTCCGGCCCGTTTGGAAAAAATCGCCCATCACCTTTTGGATTTCCTCAAAGTCCTCGTAGTCAAGCTCATGAATTACGCCAACGTCAACGCCAGCGGATGCGGCCATAAGTTCAGCCAACATAACAACAGGACTGGCGTCTGGCTCGATTTTTATATTGATTAGGTGCTTGACCTTCAGCTTACGGAACGTAAGCTGGGTATACTCTTGACCAGCAAAAACAACAGGTTCTTTCAGCTTGTAGGTCTTTTGTTGAAGGCTCATGGACGATATGACGGGCGTGGCGGCCCGTCCTCTAGTTGTTGAACACTAAGGGTTAAAATGCGAGACCAAGCGCGATGCGATCATCTTCAAGCTGATCAACGCCACCAACGATGCGGCGCACGTTTTCAATATCGAGTTCAATCATAACGCGGTCACCCTTCACTAGTTTGTAGTAGTCAAGGGCAACGGTAAAATCGACAGTGGCTTTATCGCCAGCCGAAAACTCGCCAAAATCGACTTCTTTGATAATGCCGCGCATGTGCGCAACGACACGATTGGCTTCGCCATTGAAGTGATTGACGAGCGATCCGCGCAGCGTAAAAGCCTTTTGCTGACCGGGGAAAAGGCCCCATTGCTCAATCACTTGCTCGTCAATGGCGGTCATGGTGAAAGAGAACTCAAGGCGCTCCGTGCCAAGATCAATTTCAATCGGCGTATCCATGCCGCCGCCGCGGAACTCTTCAGTTCTCAGGGAAAGCGTCGGTAGCGTGGCGGCTTCGCAATCACCAAGCTTGCCGAAACCGTCAACGAACACAACGAATTTGCGAAGAACACTATTTACAGGCATTTCTTAAAAGTAACCCCAGGGTAATAATTGCATTATGAAATGCGCGCTACATACGGGGGGATTCCAAAGCGGCCTCTATGATAGAGGTCAAATCTGTAAATATGCCCGCTCGCCAATTCCCGTATGCGAGTGAAAAAGTGGGGCTGAAACAACAGTATGTTGATTCGGCCCGGATGAATGATTCGATGCCACCTGAGCAATCCAGCATCACAAAGAATGACCAAATAGCTGGTGCCGTTGGATGCTTGATCTACGCAATCTTGCGTAAGACGGGCTGAATAGTCGTTAAAATCCGGAACAGAATATGCAAATAATTCCGCCCTTGAGATGTTCTTTAGTTTCTCTCGATAGACTATTAGCTCCATTTCCGCAACGGCCTTAGCGAGTGCCTTTCGCTCGCTTTCGGCGTCGGCTACATCCGAAAAGAATCCGTTTATGACGTGTAGGTGCTGATCGTTGAAGACGAATGGAATCTTGATCTTACATCCGGCACCGCAACAGATGATGGCGCGGTATCCGTCAGCGGTTTTGGTCGGTAGCTGGTTTCTCAGCGGTCTGATTCCTAAGTAGGTGTCTCCTTTGGTCCGGAGTTCGCCCCTTGTAAGATTGGAATTGAACCACTTAGCCAGTTCTTCCTTGTCGTACATGTGCAAAAAATGGGGAGCGGCTTACAAAAGGCCGCTCCCTTGAGTTCAACGCGGTTTATTATTGTTATTAAACCCACTAAGCGCATCGGCAACGGCGATGTCGTAGTTGGCCTGCAGGTTGAGCCAGAGGTCTACGCTCGTGCCCAAGTAGCGCGCAAGGCGGATGGCCGTGTCGGCTGTGACACTGCGACGCCCGGCGATGATCTCCGTCAGCCTATTGGTTGGAATGCCGCTCACGCGCGCGAGCGCCGTCGCGCTCATGCCAAGCGGCTCCAGGAACTCGTGCTTGATGATTTCGCCGGGGTGCACCTTCAGCCGGGTGCGAACAGGTGATTTGGCCATCGTGTCCTCAATGGTAATCTTACGAGCTTTAGACGGCAAGTTCTCTGATAACGTCGTCAATAAGCTCTTCGTAATAGTCGCCGTTACGATGTGCTCTGAAGATCAGGTGCTCAATAGGCGCAGGTGGCTCGATGTCAAAATCGACGTACAACTTGCCCTGCATCATCTGATCTTTGGTATTGATCGTTGGATCAATCCATGCATCACCGCCAAGGATCGCGCCAACAGCCGTCAGGTGGCGGAGATAGGCGCGCACCGACTCAACAATCTCAACGATGTTGTTGACGGAGAATGGGCGGTCAATAGCCCAAAGGAAAGCCTCTTCTAGGCTCTCGTAAATCATGTCAGCGGTGCGACGAACTGACAAGAAGGCCCAGTTCGGATCGCTTGACGTTGTGCGGTTGCCCCACAAGCGGAAGCCTTCGTGGCGAATGATTGTCGCAATCTCGTTTTCATTGAGATAGTTGGCTTGGCTGTGTGGGTCCGAAATATCGAAGTCGATAGGCCGCGACGTGCCAGTGATTCCGTAAAGCTCCTGATTGGAAGGCGACCACCAGAAGCCTTTGTCGTTGTCCATGCGGCAAATCACGCCAGCAACAGACGGGGAGGCAGGATAGGCGACGTGGCTGTTGGTCTCCGGATCGTAGACCGTAACCTTTGGATCAACGATGTAGACGCGCTTGTCGCCGTAGTCGCCGCGATACTGGATAACGGCTTCGTCGGTCGTAGACGGACCGTCCGCGATGATGATGGCGCGAAGACGCGGCGCAATGGACTGCATAGCAGCCACAACTGGATTCTTGGCAATGCCGATCTGCAACGTGAACGTCGCCTGCTCGCCTTCCGGCGGGGCATTACACGTCAGCGTGGGACCAGTACCGTTGTTGGTGATGCCTTCGCCCGGCTCGTTGATGATAACCTCAACGATTTTGCCAGCGTCCTGCCCCTCGGTGGGGACGATAGCCGTAAAGCTGGGGAGAATCGTTGGCTCGTTGCCATCCTCCGGCGTGAACGTGAACTCAACATAATCAGCGCTCGGATAGCCCGAACCCTTGTTGGTCACAATCACGTCGGTAACGCCGTTGTTGACGCGCTGCTCGGTGAAGCCCGGCGCAATCAGAATGCGCGGCGTAAGAGCTGTTTTGGCGCGTGACTTCAGGAAGGCCCAAACTCCAGTTCCTTCCGTAGCCTTACCAACGATGTTGCCGCGCGTGATAGCCGGATTTTCATCCTCTTCAACGCGCACAACAACAACCGTAGCACCAGCTTGCTCAAAGATGCGGTTGATCGCATCTTTGAGTGTACCTCTATCGCCAAGGCGTTGCGCAAAGCGCGGATTGCCAACAATCGCGACCGGCTCGTTAAGTGGAAAATAAGTAGGGTCGGCGTCCGGCGCCGTACCAATGAGGCCAATAATGGCGCTCTTTACGGTACGGATCGGACGAATGCCGTCATCAATTTCGATGACTTCAATACCGTGAAGAAATTGCTCTGCCATAAATGTTTCTCACAGCAAAAAAATTAAGAAGGCCAGCCTTGTGTTATGTCATAATAGAGAAGGTCTTCGACCTCCACATCCGCGTCATAAATATTTGCGCGGTGTGCAAAATAAGCAAAAAGGTATTGCTCTTTGGCTTCCCTGATTTTCGATCCAACAGTAGCCAAGTCGTCCCACGTCAACAAAACAGGCGTGGTGGCATTGGCGGGAAACCAAGGGCGCGGATTTGGAACCGTGCCTTCCGGCAATCGGCCATCCTTTTCCGCCTCAATCTCTAGGTTGATTCCGATGATGTTTTCGCGACTTTCGCGGCCAAGGCTGTAATAGTGCGTTCCGGCTGAAGTAGTGACTTCTACAACGCCCGCCTCTAGGCGACGCACGCATTCATCCCATGCCTCGGCGTCAAGCCTTGCTTGTAATTCTTCAAGAGATGGTAGTTCTGGCTCCGGTTCCGGATCGGGAACCTTTACAATATTGAACTGCGCCAGCATTTCCGGAGTAGCGCGCTCAAGCCAAGTTGGTGGAAACTTGAGACCGTTTAACTCAAATGCAATTCCCTCTGTGAGTTCTCGCTCATCTGGAAGAATATATTTTGGCAATGTCAGCCTCCATAATTTTATCCCCGGGAAGCATAATGAATTACTCCGGACTGCGCATAATTGTATAAAGGATAAGGCTTGGATTCACAACGTAAAACATTAGATAGTCTGTTGTATTCCCAGCCGACAAATCTTGCGCGCCGCCTTCCGTTACCCATGCGTCTCCGTAAATAATGTTTCTGTTGGGTCCGCCCGTATTGATCTTGATGCAGCCCGATTGTCCGGGCTTGGCGTTCTGTGGATTAGCTAGGATAAAATCTGACGACGCCGTAATTTCCCAATTTATGCCATTTGCGAAATTGAGGGTTATTGTGCTGCTGAATGATGCGGTTTGAAAAGCTGCGGCATCATAAACAGATTTGGTTGTGAGCGCCTTTGTGTTATCGACGCCGCCGCGAAAATCGGAAGCACCAGCAGCAGTGACAGTCAATGTTCTATTTTGCGCAAGATCGCCGCCGCCGGTAACGAGACCACCGCCAACTACTTGCCTAGACGTTGGGACTACATTGTTGAGTAGTCCCTTAACAAATGCCGTCGTGGCAATTCTAGTTGAACCGTCGTTTGATGGAGGCGTAGGTGCCCTTGGCGTTCCGGAAAATGTTGGACTGTTGATGTTGGCCTTATTTTCTAGCTCACTTTTCAGATAAGACGCCAACTCAATAACGTCCAACAACTCTGGCACAACGAATTCCAGCGCCTCTTGAACGTCGTCAGCCTCAAGGCCATCTATGGCGGAAAGCGTAATGTTAGCGGCGGGAAGTGCCCCGCCGCCAATGATTTCATCAACAACTTCCTCCAGATCTTGAATTTGCGCGTTAATTTGTTGCGCAAGTTCATCTATAGAGGAAATGTGTTGTTCAATTTCCGCAACAGCCTGATTGAGCCTTATTTGCAGAATGTCAAGGCCCCGGCTGACGAGAGACTCAGCAATAGCGTCAATATCAAGAAGTGACGCCTCTAGGTGGGTAAGCCTCGCGTCGATGTTTCGGAATCGGACGTTAAAAAAATCGTCATTCAGTTCATCGCCGCGGACCCTATAAAGCTCAAACTGGCTGGGCATTTTCCTTATTTCGGCTCGTAGCTTTCAACGAACTCAAAAAGTTCTTTTAGTTTGCTTCCCTTAAGAACGATGCGCGTTTTAGGGAGATACATTACACGCCCAACTTTAACGGCTTTTTTCATGCTCACAATGTAGTGGGCATCATCATTGATCTCAGACATTTGATTCGCCTCGTTCCATTATTCTTAACCGGTGAACGCAAGATGTACGCGCCAGCCAACGTGGAATGTGTCAAGCGCAGACGTTGTGGAGCCGTTCATCACAATACGGACCGATTCTGCTCCGCCAAGGTCTTCAAAAACGAATGTGCGCTCGATCTTCTTGTGGTCCGGCGAGCGGGCATCAATGGGCGGCTCAAGTTCCCGATCAATAATGGCGTCGGCTGCGATTTCGGATTCTTGCCCACCGCCGTTAATGCGGATAACGCAATCAAAGTCATGATTGTCTTCGTAGTAGTTCTCAAGGAGACAAACAACCTTGATCGTATCCGCTGGCGAGCGAAGATTGTAGTCAACCGAGATATGCTTGAACGTGGTACGTGGACGGAAGTAACGAAGAACGCTATCAGCAAGCCCAAGTCCGGGTTGCACCGTCGTCGTACCATTGAACACGGCGCGGAAAGGCAGAAGCGGTGGCAATCCAAACAAAACGGTATTACCACTGGTCACTTCCTCCAGTGGGCGCCATACGCCATTAACCTGCACCTCGAATACGAGGCTGCAGGACTGAGGAATGACCATAGGCGCCATAATGTCAATGTCGGTAATACCGCCAGACAGTGACATTGCCTGCAAATCAACAACGTAGCGAGTGCGCTCAAATTCGGCATAGTACAGCGAGAACATCATATCTTTGTTGAAGGTGCCCTGCTGATAGGCTCCATCAACAGTGTAGAAGAACGTGCCCTGCGCATACTGAGTGCCAAGCGCCATCGCAACGTAGTGATCGCCGCCAGTGATCAGAACGATTGCATAGCGTTCGCCCGCCGAAACGAAGGTGTGCGGAATGGGGACTTTCGTCTCAACGGTACCGTCAGCGGACACCTGAATGTCTTCAACATTAAGTGTAACTCGCTGAATTGTCTTCTTGACGTTTGGAATACCGTTGTCGTCAACCTCAGTCAGCAGAACTTCAACGTTTCCGGTTCCGCCCTTACGGGTGAAGTAGAGGCCAATTGACGTAATCCATCCGTCCTGAGCGTTCAGGAATGTCTGGGCAATCTGCTGACCGTCAATCGTATACTTGTTGACGATGTGCTCCCAATACGTCTCTTCATATTCGTCGTACCAGAAGCGACGCAAGCGGACGAAAGAATGTCTGGCTTGCGGGTTTCCACCGACGACTTCCCACGTTTGGCCATCCTTATGGAAAACGTTTTCCACCGGATCGTACCGTCCCGTGCGCCACCAACTCACGTTGGTGCAAACGGTCAGCGTTTCGCCGTAGCGAATGCGCTTGCGCGAAATTGTCTTCTGTACACAATCATGCGTGGCGAACTGATATTGTGAGATTGACAGTTCTTCGTTGAACGGACCAACATGGAAGCGCTTGACCTCTTTATATTTGGGGATCAAAACGCCTTGGCCGGAAATACTAACGTCAGGATTGATCGGATTGAATAGCTGGATGGACGTTTCATTTTCCGCCTCGTTGGCGAAGCGACAACCCTCTTCGGTTCGCGCAAGGTAGTTTACGTCTTCGACCTCAGATTCCAGATCGTCAAGGAAGCGGTCAGCATCATAGTCGGAGTGCCCCTCTTCCAACTCCGTAAATTCCTTGAGAAGAGCCACGTCAATGGCAAGAGATTGCAGCAAATGCTTGCTGCCAGACTGCTTAATGGCCTCCCAAAGCTTCGCAATTTCGGCGGCTAGACTGTCAACGCGCGCACCAATAATGGCGCGCCATTCCTCTAGCTCATCAAGGCGAAGCGCGTTGCGCGCAACCTGCGGCAACTTGGTTTTATTCTCAATGGAGATCGACTCAACGTCAGTTGGATTGAGAAGAACCCATCCCAAAAGAACGTTGCCAGACGGAACAAGCGGCTTGGTCGGCTGCGCGGCTTCAATGCCAACGATGGTATTGATGTTGGCGCGGCGCAAGCGCTGCATCGGAACCGCTTGCGGTTCCGTGGCGCCAGTCGTGGCATCAATCAAGAAGTCGCGCGGCTGGGTATCGGTCTCAACCTCGCTACCCCAAGCAACAATGGCAACCCATTTCTTATTAACAGCGGGAAGCTCAGAAAGCAGATCAAAAACAATGTCGCTTTCCGATACATACACTTGGCCGCCGGTATAAATTCGACCGGGCTTCACCGTGACTTCCGCCGTTCCGGTTTTCACGATGCTAAATTCAACCCAGCCGCTTTGGTCCTGAATGCCGTCCTTAACAATGTGGTCAAGAGCGGTTTTCGTAAATTCTCCAAGATTCGTCAGGTCAGCAGCTTGAAGCTCCTGACGATCCCTGAAAATAACGCGCTTTTCCATGTCGCGTGATAACTCCGGTTTTTACAGCGTAAGCACGATGTCGCCGGAACGATAACCGTCCGTAGTGCGAATTCCGATCTTCGTGCTGATCGTCTTGTTTAGTGCGGTTTTCAAAAGAACTTTGTCGCGTTGCGATTTTGCGCGCATAACAGCGTCGCGCGCTTCGGCCAAAGGCCGCATATCCGATTTCGACAGACAGCCGAAAATGAACCTTTGCGCCTGCCATATCGTGCGCTTTCCACGAATCTCCGTGGCCAGAATTGCGTGATAAGCAGGAAGGCCGAGTCGAATGTGATTCAGATAGACAGATGGCCTTCTGCCATCCGGCAGTCTATCCGGATCATGTAAATAGATTCGCTCATAGATGCGCAAATATGCGGTTGACTCTGGCAAATATCCCAAAAGAAAGCATTTAATTCTATGACGCGTTCGCGTTTTTGGGTTTAGCCATTGCCCAGGCATCCCTAGAAAAATATGAACGCCGCGAATCGCTGTGCCCTGCTCATAAATCTTCTCAGGAACAGCATTGATCGGCCTAAGCCTTGGCGCCAATGCCCAATAGCGAAGCTCGCCAGATGGTAGGACAATCGGATCGTTGAGGCGCACTATGCTGAAAATGCGCGCGTTGGCCTCGCCGCGGATTGGAAACATCTTGCCGCCAACATTGAATTGGCGTCCGACACCACCGCTTAAAAACATACTTTGAGTTTCGGTGGTGGGGATAAAGCCTTGCTCAAAATTGAGCAGAATATTCTGCATGGGGTCGCGATCTTTAGCAACCCACCGCATGGGAAGATTTAGGCCGGTGGCTAGCGGATGCGGCCCTTGATCCCAATAGAAAGCTCGCGTTCCGATTCGATCTGCGGCATTGCTTTGGTGCGGGAAAATGTACGTGATCCGCCGATTGTCACCAAAGAACGTTTTTTTCAATTTGTAGGCGCCACGCGAACAAAACGCGCCATACGTCCATTCGCCGCGATCAATTCTGTAGGTAAGTCGAATTTGCGGGAATCGCTCAAGCCATCTGGCGCGCTCTTCATCCGTCATCGAAGCGCCGGGGAACGCCTTGTCGGGCGGCAAAATTGCTGCCACAACGCGCGCACCAACGAAGCGCAGGTAGCGCTTAATCGCATAAAGAGTGCCTTTCTTGAAGTGAAGAAAGAACGACTCTTTCGTAATCGTGCGCCTACGCTCTTCGGGCCAGTCTCTATTCCAAAGATCGACCGACATTGCCCATGCGAGCCAAGGAAGGATTGGCTCACCGACAACAGCGTAGCGCCATACGTCCTGAACTGGTGTTGGAAGTGCCGTAATGCGTCCGGTTTCCGAACCGTAAGCTTTTTCCCAGCGAGTGGCGTTCGGCGGCAGCAGGTGTGGATAGGGGATCGGCCTACGCTTCGGCACAACGATGATTTTTGCGCCAGCCTTCAGGCTTGCCTTTCTTGTGTATTGCTGCACCATGATTGTCGCTTGCCCCCATCATAGGGACGGCCAAGTCCCCGCTTTTGCAAAAACTCAGACCACCTAACTTTCTTGCCGTCAATTGTTACGGTCACATCAGCGAGAAGACGCCCATATTTGTCGCGCCCAATGTTGCTAATCTCAACTTGCTTCAAATGCTCTTGCGCAAGGCGCTTGGCCTGAAACGCAAGGTCTTTTTCTTTCTGACACTTGCCCTTTATTTCTGGCGTATCGAGATTGCGAACTCGCACACTTTCTTCAGCAACAAGTCCTGGCCAAATTGGGCACCTCACCTTGAATGTGTCTCCGTCATATACGGAAACAACTAAGCACAAAAATATCGTGGCGATCATTGCGACAATAGGGGGTCTTCCTGATGAGTTATTATGTTAATTTCCGTGCAGAACGCCGCGCCAGCTTCGCCGGGATCAATGTCTTCCACCGGGCTATGCATAATAACATTTTCAACGCCCGGAACATGGGCTGCGCGGAACAACCCTGAGCGAGCGACTTTCACGCCAACACGGTGGCGCTGGAAAACATACTCTTCTAGGGCTTCGCGAGCCTCTTGCTCAACAACGTTCTTATCAGGCCCTTCCGCAATGAACAACTCAACCTCAACTTTGTACGGAACAATATCAGGAGGCCGAACGTTGACCATATCCGTCAGTGGTCGGACATCTTCTTTCCTGAGCGCAAGCCGAACCCTATCTAGCGTTTCCTCTGTTGGCGTTCCATCGCCATCATTGACCAGCGGAATTACGTCAACGGCGCCGGGATATGGAGAACGCACGCCAACATCTTTGATGTTTACGTCAGCGGTCATCGCGTGGAAGCGGTATGCGCCTTCCGGGCCAGCGACGGAAAATGCCTCCGGAGCAAGTTGAACTCGCTCACGAAGGCGTTCGTCTGATTCCCAAACCGCCGGTTGATTCGGTCCCCGTTCCGGAGAAATGAGTTGGCGTTGAACTCCGTAGTACGCTGCCAGATGGTCAAGATCGCTCTTTTGCGCATACGCCAACATGACGGCGCGAGCCGCGGCGTTAACACGCGAACGCAGCAGCATTTCGCGATAGGCAAGAACTTCAAGGATTTTAACGCCGGGGTCGCTTTCGAGCATATGGACATCGTACTGAATGCCCATCTCGTCTAGCCGTGCAATAATATCTTCCTTTAATTCGGCTAGAATTGTCTCAAAATCTATCGACTCAACCACATTTGGCGGGGGAAGGCCCGTCAAATCAATTGCCACGAATCTCGGCATTTACTGTCCCCGTTCCGCCACACGCTAAACACGGCGTACTGTAGCCATAGCTATTCGATTTGCTACCAGCGCCATGACATGCGGTGCACGGTTCTTTTTTGTGATATTTCTTCAACCGCGCGCCAATTTTGCGCAAAATGCGATCTGTTACGTTCATAACCTGATCTTGAATTCGCGATCCGTCTCTACAATCGTAAAATCGCCCAAATGGCCACGCGGAAAATAATCACCTACAAGATCAATAGCCATGACGCCATCAGGACCAGCACGCTCGATTCCCACGCCGCGCAGACGAAAACGCGGTTCCCAGCGATCCAGCGCAACGCCAGCGGCTAGCGCAACCTCAAGCACCAAATTCGAATCTTGAGGCCGGTCAATTAGATCGGGTATGTCCGACCCATAGTCTCGGCGCATAACGCGCGTTCCGGGCTTTGTCGTGAAGAGATCGAGAATTGACTGTTCGACGTGGCGCCACTCGTTAATTTTTTCTCCGTTGTGACGATTGATTCCGTTGGAAACCGTGAAAAACATTACTCGTCGTCGCTTTCGTCTTCTAAGTCAAGCACTGGAACATAAAGTTCGATGTTGCCCGACATAAGCTCGTATTTGGCCTGTTTGTCGTTCAACTCAACAAACTCACCAGCCTTGAAGAACTTCCCATAAAGCCAAGCGTCCTTCAAAACGCGATACTTTTTGACCGGGGCAATGCCGGGGTCCAAAAGGTGTGACATTCAGTCCTCCAAAAACATAAATTTCGAGCCGGTTGTTGGATGCCCGCAACCGGCTTTGTGCATTTCTCTGCAAACAGGAATTGATCTGTTGGAATTGGGCTTGATGAATACGAAAGACGATCCCTCCACCATACGGTCAACACCCGGTGTATGTGGTGGCGGACTATGAGGCTTATTCGGATCGCCCTTTACAATCCATCGCACGCCCTCAACATAAACGAAATCTTGCAACTGAGAGATTTGATTACCACGCGCCAAATCGCGAAATTGGCGCGCTGCACCGTAGATGGCTTTACCCATCTGATTGCTCGTCGTCTTCGTCTTCTGTGGGGGGATCGCTGCTTAGAACGTCTAGAACGTGTTCCGCCAGATCAAGTGACGTTTGCCGCCCCTTTTGGCGCAACAGCGCCAACAAGTCTTCATCGTGAACTTCGAACGTGGCGCCAAGGTAGTGCAGCGTCATCCCCTTGACTTTTCCGTCAACCAATTCAACCTGAACAGAAACAGAAGAAGACAAAACAGTGGACTCAATCGAGTAAATCTCGGTCGTGTTCGTAACAACGCGCTCAACAATCTTTGGCCTGTCTTCCACAAACCTAATTTCGTAATGCCGTTCGCGGTGCGTATAAACGCTAACTGACATCATTCGCCAATCATGCTCTGGTCTGGCGAAGGATTCCTTCAGTTTAGCGACTATCGCCGGTACGGAAAGCGATGGATCGGCTCTAAGTGATGATTCCGCCGCAATCCTAGCCAGTCCTCCGCGAATGGCTATGCCGGAAGCCCTTAGCGTCGTGCGCCCTTTGAGCCGTCGCGACTTTCGCTCATAGTCCATTAGCTCGACATCGGCGTTCCGCCGAATCCTCTATTGTTTCCGTTCTGTTGCTGGCCGTCGCCGCCTTTCTCAAATTCAACCCTTTTGGCAACCACCTTAAATGTTCCGTCAACGTGCCATTCGACGGCATCTTTTTTCTGCAGAAGGTAGGTGTTGCCAATCTGCATTTTATATTCGTCTTCCTTGTTGTGCGGCTGTTTGAATTGGTCTGAGAAGCCGCCCGGAAGAATCCACGACGCCTCGCCAATTTCTCCGCCCGGCGAGAAGATCATCACTTGCTCGCCCTGCTTTGGAGGCATCCATGTGCGAATAGAGCCAGCACGCTCAGTCCAAGGAATTTCTATGGAGCCGACATCTTGACCGTTTTCATCAAGGGCATAATCAACTTCAACGCGGCCATTCTCAGGATTGACCTTCTTTACACGTGCGGGCCGCATAATGTTGTTAAGGCGCCGTTCGGCATCCGTTACGCGGCGAACAAGCTCAGAAAAAAGATCTGGCAGAAGGCGGCTCGTCATAGATCAACCCAATCTTCGTCTTGTTCGCGTCCAGCAACTTCCTGCGGAACGTTGGGATGGAAGCCAAATAGATGTTCGTGCTTCTTTTCGTCTTCGAAATGGCGACTGCGACCAATCGTTACTTCTTGTGAGAATGTAACCATTGTGATCGCTACGCCAAGCTTGTCTATTGCCTCGGAATAAAGCGGTTCAATTTCGCGAACGATTGCCGCTGCGCAATAGTCCAAGTTCCACGTATTAAACTGGATAGCGTCAGCAACCTCTTCGGCAAGATTTATGGCTGGTTCAAAACCCTGCTTCACCATGGGGTCTTTTGTGATAACTGGAACCACCATAGTTACAGGACCAATCAACTGCCCAACGTTGTTGAAGCGTATCTTGCGCATATGCAGAAACACAACAACAGCAGCGGGCAAAAGAATTGTGTGACGACGCACAATTTCATCTGGCTTAAACGGCCCGGCATGAGGCATCACTTCGCGAAGGGCCGGAACTTCCTTTTTTAGTCTTTCGCACACAGTGCGTCGATAATGAGCGAGGCGCCGTTTTACTTGCTCCATTTTTCCAGCCATTGGTCAACGTGCCCCTCTACAACCTTTTCTAGTTCCCTGATGTTATCATCAGACCAGCCCATAAATTCGCGCTGCGGAATCGAAACTTGGTACACGCTCCACCAGCGGCCACTGGAATAAAACTTCATCAAATTGGCGGATCGAATCGTTGCCCCATAATTGTGAATGGAAGCGTATGGCCAATCCGTTCCAATGGTTGCCGACTCGTCGTCCACTTCGTAGTAGATAGAATTGTAAAGTCCGCCAGACCGTATCATTAGCTCGGTGCCGTCCAGATTGTCCGGCCACCGCTTACCACTTGGGCTTGTCTTTTCTTCACGAAGGCGGCGCCTGATCATTTCAACGCCAGCCTTACCAACCGCCTCCATCAGCGATGTTCTATCAAAGCCCTGACTTAATTCAAAAAGGGCGCGCTGCGTTTCTTCAAGGCCCTCAACTTCAATTTCTATTTTCATTAGCCTCTAATGGACGGAAGAATTTTTGCGCCCGGCCCTAGTGTGTTTGGCGTGTCAGTGTTAGGCCCCCCGCCGCTGCTGCCACCGCCGTCTCCGGGATCAGTCGGAACGAAACCGGGAAGATCAACCCTACCAGCGGCAACGTCCTTCAAGTATTTGATGTGATCATCATAGCGAAGTCGCATCTCATCAGTGCGCGGACCAACGTCTAGCGCCAAACGATAGACGGCAATGTCTACGCACATCTGGCGAATATAAGGAGGAACCGGATTTAACGGAACCGAGTAGCGGGAGCCAATATAAGCATTGATTTCATCGGTTGCCGTAATCAATGCCGACTCAATAGCGTCTTGATCTTGCATGCCGCTTGTGTCGCGGTCAGCAACTGCGTCCAAAAGGTAGCGGCCATAAATTCTTTCAATGTCAATGGCGGTTGCGTATGTCGTCATGGGGCATTACTCAGCGGATACAAGCGTGGCTTCTGCGTCAACCTGAGCAAGAGCGGATAGGGCGGAGGAATTGTTTCTGATTGCGTACGGAAGAACGCTGATAATTACTGACGCGGGAAGCTCCGCGCCGCCAGACCTTAGCGCCACAAACGACGCTGACATCATTGCAGACGACGGAAGCAGTGATGAAGCCTCAACTTGCTCCTGAGCATCCGCTTCTGCGTCTAATAGCGCGCCAGCGGAAAGCGAAGCTGCGACATTGCGCAAACGCATTGCGTCCGCGACGGTTGTAGCGAGCGAGCCGAAAGAGACAGACCTTTCCGCAACTCTAGCGGCAACAGCCTCCAGCGACGCAAACGCCAGCGTGATAAAGATCGCATCCCAACTCTTGTTTCTTGAGCTTCTGCGACGTTCACGGCGCTTTCTTTGAGCCGTGAGAAAGGCCCAAACCGCTAGACGCGACAAACGCCGGAAAGGAGCTTTGGCCATCTTTCAGCAAAGAACCTCTCTCAAATTTTCGACGCGGAAATTATCGAGTCGAAGGTGTCGCAACAAATCCCGCGCCTCGCGAAAACCAAGGAACCTGTAAGCGTCATCGGGGTCGGCGGACGTTTGCGGCCTGACACCCAACGTACCATCCTCTAGGCGACAAACTTCCATACGCCCCGTAAAAAATACAACGCCAAATGGGCTATCCTTGGCGTTGGCAACTGCTACGAGCATTTACATGCAGTGTTCTTTGTAAAGTTCGATCAAGCGAGCACGGGCCGTATTCTTCGCGACCTCGATATTCTTTTCCTTTAGCGCCGCCTTAATATCATCATTGGACAGATCATCAAAGTTGATCTCGGGGACTTTGTTCTCATCCCCACTATCGGCTTCTTTGTTCTCTGTCTCTTGATTTTCGGAAACCTTGTTCTCAACCTTGTCCGGCCCTTTATTTTCAATCTCCGGAGATTCGGATTCTGCGGTGTGAAGTTTTGCCCTGCTTTCCGCGTAATCGCGAGCTTTTTCCGGAGACATTCCACTCGCTAGAGCCTCATAATACAAACGGCGAATGGAATTAACCTCCAAACGCGCCTTGAAGTTTTCCTGACGGAGACGAGCAGCGGCTTGACGCTGTTTCCATCCTCGATAGCGCTTAAGAACTTCAGGATCGGTAATCATGAACTTTCCGGGGTCAATTCGAAAAGAGGCGGGCGCTATGGCCCGCCTCAAAATTGATCTTATTAGGAGGAAGCAACCAGCTTGTGACGGAAGCGAACAATCTTAATGTTCTTCGCCTCGTACACGCGCTCCCAATTGTTTTTGTCCGCGAGTTCCGCATCGGAAGGCGTAGCCTTAGCAGGCGTACCAACCCACTTAATGCCACGCGGGTGCATGACAAAGAACCTGCGGTGCACAACATAATCCTGACCGCCATTGATCAGCGGATCGCGGCCAAACTCAACGGGATTCTTCGGCGCAGCCTGAGCGAAGCCAATGCATCCATTGCCGAAAATGTAGGTGTCATACACACCATTGTCCTTCGGCATGCTGTCGTCCACAATCAGCAGGTGGCCCATATAAGTCGGAATGACCTTCTTTGACTCGCTATCGGGAATGAAGTCGATAAGGTCCAACTTCTTCATGAGCGAGTAGGTGTCGCCGTGGACGGCAACAGCCGCAAGGTCATCCTGACGGTCGCCAAGCTTAGCGCACGCATCAAGGAACGATTCCGCATCGAACACGGAGGCGGCGCCAGAAAGCTCGGAAATGTCAAGAACGTTGCTTGACATAGACGGGCTAGACATAGCGCCCTGAAGAACCTTCAGGAGAATTTTTTCCTCAGTGCGCGACCAATACTGAGCGAACAACTCGACAATAGCGCCGATGGGATCAGCACCTGACAGGTCTGCCGAAAGGTCGGTGGCGCCGAACACTTGCGCGCGATACAGCTTCGCGGCAATGTCCGAACCCGTCGAAATGCTCTTGATTTCAAGGTCGTCATTGTCGTCAACAAGCTGGTCGTCGCCGCTCAAGTCTTTGAAGAACGGCATGTTGACCGTGGTGCCGCCCATCTTGTCACCGAGCAGTTCGCTCATGTCGGTGATCATCGCGGAATTGCGCAGGCGGCTGAGTTCTGCGGTGCGCTCAATGATATAATCATTGAAGCGCTCCGGGATAATCATATCTGCAAGCTTAGTAGGATCGTTAGCCATTATGACTTCCTAAAATTCCTGAAAACATTTTCGGAATCCCCAAATTAATTGACGCCAGCTTGCTGTTTTAGACGCGCGGCCAACGCCGGATTCGTCCGTTCCAGAATCATTTGCTGTGTCAAATTGCGGGTTTTGGGGTTCCAAGGATTAGACGCGACTCCAAGTGTGCCCGGAGAACTGACGTTGCTATTTCGGGCGCCGGAGCCAGAAACCGGTGCGGCCTCAAATAGTGGTTGAAATTCCGGATCGGCTTTCAACTCTTCTACGAGTCCGCGAATGTCCATTTCCTTTCCGTCGCGGGTAAGACGCGGCTCACCGTCTTCATCAATCACAACGGCGCGATAGGTGCCGTTTTCTTCGATCATGTCCACTTTCTGTAGGACATAAGGCAGAAGCGGCTTCACCTTACCCTTCGCTTCGGCAATAGCTGTTTTTGCTGCTGACTCCACAATGTGCTTGCGAAGCGTCGCTTTCATTTGCGCAATCAATTCATCCTTGGCTGCAAGTTCCTGGGCGTGCTGCTTCAGCAAGTCCTGACGAAGACGTTCGAATTTCTCCTTGGCGTCGCCCTTTTCATCTATAAGCTTTTTCATTTGCTCTAGCTCTTCAGCATGAGCCTGCTTCAAAGCTTCGATTTGAGCTTTTACCGCGTCAGGAGATTCGCCAAGCTCAGCCCACTGCTTTGCTTCGCGAGCAGCGTCCTTTGAGCGTTTGCGCTCTTTTTCGAGACTTTCTACGAGTTTCGTGATCTTTGCGTGGAGTTCAGAATCAAGGAAGTAGTCGCCTTCCTCGCCTTGTCTTTCGTAAAAAGGCCGATACTTCTCGGGTACGTCTTCAATATTGCTAACGCTGAAAGGAAATTCAAAAGGCATGATTGTTTTCCTCTTGCGAACTTCGCGTTCGCGCTCCGTGCCTGCCATCGCGGCCCAGCACACTTTGGTTGAAGGAAAGAGGCCCGCCTGCCATCGCGGCCCAGCGGGGAATTTGGGAAAAGAAAAGCCAGCAAACGTTGGCTTATTCGGGAAAACTTAGCTAATAGCTAGCGAAACTTTTAATCTTCGATGGTACTTTCCTCACCGCCCTCTTCTTCTGCTGGCGCAACCTCCGCCTCGGCATAGAGAGTTGCCGCGCCAAAGGGAAGGGCAGCACTGTGAAGGGGCTGTTTGAGTCGCTCGACGGCATAAGCGCCGCCAGCCTTAATCATATCAAACAAATCTTCTACGGTTTCGGATGTGCGGTCTGCGTGGTACTCAAGCCAAGCCATAAAGCGGCGTGAATACTTAAAGCTGTCAAGAGACCTACGCCGGACATGCCGAATCCGCGGTGTCCGTACAATCAGGGCCATTATTTCATTCTCGTTTGTTAAACAACGCCATGCGTGTTTTTGTAATAACGACGTGACCAGCGGCCAAGGCGCGCACTATAGATGCGACGCCGATATTCTCGGCCAAGCATGCGCAATGCGGTTCCGCGCCAATCGAAACCACGATGCCGTTCTCTATCGCGGCGATCAACTGCGGCGCGTATTAAACGCGCAAAACGATTGGATTCCGTAAAAAAATAGCTTGCACCACTAGCCATAAATAAAACTCTTCTAAAATAAATCCGCGGAAATATGAGCGGCCCGGCGACAAGGGACCGGGCCGCTTCTTAGTAGGGCTTAGGGGATAACGGCTCCGTAGCAAAACCAGCCATTCAATCCCGGTCGCCTCATTCGGAATGATCTGCTAAAAAACCAATTGGAAGAACGCCAACAAACCTCAATATCTCGTTGCCATCTTCATCCAGCAATCCGGTGCTTTCGTAGCAATCGGGGTCTTCGTAAACCATTGGCATAAATGGGGACGGCTGATCATACCAATAGTCATCGTCATAGCATTGCATCAGCTTTGGCTTTCGCTTTGCTTCCCATTCAGTTATCAATTGCGGCCTACGCACGACATAGCGCTGCATGTTTGCAAGCCCATAAGAAAATGTTGTTATGGTTCTTTTGGATTGGCTGGATTGGCCGTAAGCACAAATTGGCCGTCTTTGGCTTGTGGAAAATCGCCTTGCGTCCTAGCGTGCCAATAGACATAGCCCGGATCAGCGTGAGCGCTATTCCAAGCCGCCTTAAACACACCGCTATCCTCGCCAATCATGGTGAGAACGTCCGTTTCTTTTTGGCCGTTCCGCTTGTAGGTTATGTAAAGACTTACGCTTACCGGAGATGTTGGGTTACGATCTTTATCAAGAAATTCCAACCTGATGAAGATGGTATCGCCGCGCGTAAAATGTGCTTCAATCATTCAACACTGCCTCACCTGCCAATTGTTATTTCGGCCTTAACGGGCCGCGTTATGTACCTTGCTTTTGAGTGAGCAGCTTTTACGGATGCGCTGTAACGCTTGGCTTGATTCCCCCATCCGGAAACGCAAGCGCTCTTGACAACAAGAATTACTGACGACTGCAAAACTGTTGCCGCTGAAGCCGAAAGTTCAGAATCAGTAGAAACTTGAGCCTCAACTGAACGAACTGCATTCGCATTCGCAGCAAGATTTACACCGTCCGATATGAACGCATGTGCAGCGGCAACAATATTCGTGATGGCGGACAAATAGGCATTCGCCGCAATGTTGGCCGAAACGCCGCGAACAACAACGGAGGCAGCCATGCATTGGGCGCTTGAAGCGAGCGATGCGTTGATATTGCCTTGACGTTCCCCTGCTACCGCAATTTGTGCGACAACAGACAAGTAAGCGGCAACATAACGGCGCCTATAGCCATCAACCGCGACAGATGCGACCGATGACAAATTCGCTCCGCGATAGCCAATCTTGCGCGACAACGCCGAAATGGTAGCATCGCCAACTAATCGAGCGTTGGCAAACTCCATATTTTGAGCGTATGCGGCAACTTGGGCAGCAAATGCGAATTGGGCAGATGCAACCCTAACCGCAACCGCCAGCACATCGACTGAGGCAGTAGCTCCAAGCGCGGCGCGACCGGCGCCAATGAAGACATGATCGGCACTGATGTTGGCAGTGGCTTGGAGATGTGCGCCTATCGGACGTTCCGCGATATAATCAGCGGAAACAGTTGCCTTGCCAGCGAGCATGGCCGCGGCATTGCCTTGACGCATTGCCCCAGCCTCAATGGCGGACGTAGCGCCAAGTGAAGCGCTCTTGATTGGGCCAAAGCCGTGAGCGGCAACGGTAGCGAATGCCTCAAGTGTAGCAAAACGCTCAAACTTGCGCGACGCATTACCGACAAAGAAAGCGGCACCAGCGAGCGAGGCCGATCTATGGCGAAACCGATTGGCAACAACGCCGGACGCAGCCCTGGCTGAAAGCTGCACTGCGGCGTGCTTTATGTCATCCGTGTCAGCAATGGATTGAACCATTGCGCGCGCTATCAGGGAGGCGCCGCGAACGAATGTGACATCCCCTTTAGCGGCAACGCTAGCGCGCGCGGATAGCTGGGATTGGGCGTCCCTGACAACAATCGCATTAGCCGCAACGGATGCATTGGCGCCAAGGGTTGCGCGTTTGCCAATGTTCGGCTTGGCGGCAATCGTTGCTTGGGCGCTTATGCTCGCTGCACGCGGTCTGAAGGCGTTACCAAAGACACCAACCGTACCATCTGCCGTCAAGATGGATAATCGATGTCTCAAGCGCTCAAAATAGGTGGTGACGTTAGCATTGCCAGCAAGGCTGGCATAAGCCATTCCGCCCCTTGTTGCGCTAACATCAGTGGTCGCGCGACCATCAAGAGCGATCCGCGCAATGCCTATTGCTGGTGCAGCAACAATGCTGGCAGAGGAGGCGAGTGCCGCACTTGCGGCCCTAACAGCGACTGCAGCAGATGCAACATCTGCATTTACGCTTATCGCTGACGATGCGTTGCCCCAGCGCTCAGCGATACACTGGATACTAACTGCAGCATTAAGGGAAGATCGCCCATCGCGAATAGCATAACGCTGCGCGGATAATGTCGCTTCCGCGCTCGCTGATAGGCTCCTATGCCTAAAACGAGCAGTGATTGCACCAATCGTGGCTTCGCCAGAAAGAGCAGCTTGGCGGAAGCGAACGCGCCTAGCGGATGCGGCGACCGATCCAGACGCCAGCAAAGTTGCCGTCTTGCCATAGGCCGCTGAAGCGACGAGAGACGCGCTCGCATGAAGAGCGGAGTCAGAGAGCTTCGCTGATTGGAATGCTGTTGCTTGAAATGCGCCCGGCTGAAACGCAATGCCGCGCTGGACGCCGGAGGTGATTGTGTGTTGTGTCGCCGCGCTGGCCTGAGTGCCAGACGTAACGCCCTTAATTTCCGGAAACGCCACAATCTACCTCCCCGACACAAACATTTATTCTGGAGCGTTCAAAATCGTATAAAGAATGTTTAACGAATCTTTTACGAAATAAAACAGGTAATCCGTGGTATTTCCCGCGGAAAGATCACGCGGCCCGCCCGGTGATTTCCAAGCCGATCCGTAAATTATTGAGCGATTGGTTCCGCCGGTGTTGATGACAATAACGCCAGATTGTCCGGACTTGGCGTTTTGGGGATTAGCCAATACAGGGCTTCCCCCAAGGGTAATTTCAAAATTCAGACCTTTGCTAAGGTCCAAAGTTATCGTGCTGCTATAATCAACCTTTTGAAGTTCTGCCGCTGACCATACTTTGTCGGCGGACAGTAGCTTTCCGGAAACAGCAGCGATAAAGTCTTCGGCGCTGGCTTCATCAAATAGAGCCGCGCCACCAAGTTCTATGATCGCCCTAATAGCAGCAGCATTCGCGGCAGCGAGAATTTGTCTCGCAATAGCCGTGCAATCAATTTCCTCCGCCGCCCCGATTCCCTCAGACGCCCGACCAATAATCTTGTTAGAACTGAGCGTAATTTCGTGCGTGTCGTTCCAATGCGATGGCTTGATAATGTCCGGAGTGTCGGCGTCAGGAATTGGAGACAAATATTTATGCTTTATTTGAAGCGCCATCACCCATCTCGCAAAATAAAAAGTGGTGCCCCCGTTATCTGGATTATTATTCCACTCGACGGGAGCCAGCGAGAGCCGTTAGCACGCTAACGGCGGGTAATTAGTCAAGAGTGATCTGAAGATTGCCAGCGCCGATGACGAGAGAGTCGCCTACATTGATGGAAACAGATGAAGAAAGAGCGCCCTTGAAGAGACAGTTTCCACCAGTTGCAGCGTCCCAAACGGACACATGCGAAACCGTACCCCAATTCGAGTCCGTGTTTGGACCAAACGTAAGCTGATCTTCGTTCTCCGTGGCGCCATCCACAGCAGCCGCAAACGTCACGGCCTGACGAGCATAGCCATTGCCGTTGAGTTCGTTGGCGCTACCGGCTTCGCCGGGATCGCCCGTATGAAGGGCAACATACCAAGCGGACGGGCGAGTAACAGACCCCCCAGTCAACAGCCAATCGAGAACAAGGTTTTCAGCGTAATTCGAGAATGCTGACATTCAATGAAACTCCAAAAATTAAAAAGCCGCGTCAAAGCGCGGCTGATTACCAAACTGTCAAAGCGCGTCATTCAATAATCGCAAATTGGGCTTTCCCTAAAGGCGATCAGATGACGGCAAATCCGAAAATATAGGCCACGGGGATTGTTCAGTCCCCGTGGCTTCTATTTCGCCGGTGGAAGCGCGTCCACCGGGGGCCGACGGCGAACCGCCAGCGTTGACGTGATACCGGATGCCGATGGTACGCCATCGGCGTGTACAACCACCGGCCAGTGGGAGGAGGCGGGAGAAGGAGGCGACGATGATCCATGCGCATGAGCGTCAGTTGGCCAGTGGATACAACATTTCGAGCTTAATCCTTATACCACATTTTATGCATTGTGTCAAATCCGTGGTCTGCTATTATGGTATAGCTGGTCTTCCTTTGGAGGCTTGCGATCCGATATTGGACCTCCCCTTGCGAAATGCCGTATTTCTTGCCGCTTCCAAATCGCCAAATTCGCTACGCAGAGCCATTGCATCGCTAACTTTTTCTTCGCCCGGCGCCTTTGGCAACGATGGGAGTTTTGCCGATACGGAGTAGGGGATTTTGCCGGTAAGGAATTCCTGCTCAAGGATTTTGTCCTCTTCCTCCGGATCAAAGTCTGGCGACAGAACATTGCGGCGCTTGAGTTCAGCCCAAAATGTGCGACGGCTGATCTCGCCAGTGATGCGGGCGCGGATAAGGCTATCAACCTCGGCAGCTTCGCGAATTGACAAGTTGAAGTCGCGGTTGACTTGGAATCCGTAAAGGTGGCCTTCCTCCCTTTCGTTACCAAGCCAACGGTCGGTGTACCGCATAGCGGTTTCGATTGCGTCCTCCAAATTCATGGCCAGCAATTCAACAGCCGAATGCACGCGCGTCTCATCAAGGGCGCGCGCCGTAGCAGTGACGTGGCCAGTGCGCTGAATAAGGGGCTGCAATCCAAGAATCCGCATCTCCTCTTTCAAGTCTTCGAGGTCGCGGCGTCCGGTCTCGATAGCATGGCCGCGAGGCTCAACATAGTACCAACGACCGTCTGGATCGGTTGTCGTCAGAACACGTGATGGGCCAACAACAAGCGCCTCTTCGTCAGAACCCTGAGCACCAGCAACAGCCAGCATGGGGAAGCGCGCAAAACTCAAAATATTGCGCTGATCGGATGATGATTGCCAGTGCTCAACCTGCTTATAGGCCAAATCGAGAAACAGCGGCTTTACGCGGAAGCCGCCAAGGCGGCGACCGCACCAGATAGGCACAACAGGAACAAAATCGAGCGGCTTTTGGGCGATCATATCGCCCGTTGTTTCGCGCGTCCAATCGGACGAATTTTGACCCTCTCCCTTACGGCGAACCCACACTTCGTATCTTCCGGGCATGTAAACGCGGATGCGCTCAACCTCGGTTTCCTTGAATGTGGTCTCGTCAACTTCAACGCCACGCTCGATATAGCGAAAGTGCGTAATAACTTCACGTCCGCCAACAATGGACGTGTAGACGGCTAGCACATCATCCGCGCGAACGAATACCCAATAGGGCCGGTCAGCACCAGCCTGCTTTTGCTCAGCAAGATTGGTGGCTTCATTGCGGCCAAAATCAACCAAAATAAAGCCGTAGCCCATAATGGTCGAATCCTCTAAGGCGATACGGCAAAACTGGTCTAGGTTATTGCCCATCATATCGACATCTGCGCAAATGTCTTTTAGCTCCTTGGGCAGATCATCGGGAATCCTGATGGGCTTTCGGAAGGGCATTGATACGGCATTACGAAGGGCATCCTCATAATAGTTCGTAAGAACCGTCCGTTTTAGGCGGTTATTGTATGACTTTTGGGACTCGCCTTCGTACCTTGGCAAATATCGCTCGCCAGCGGCGCGCATAGCCTCAGTGCCGCCCATAATGCAGCGCAGCATCTGCCAATCATTCTGCATAAACAGAATGTCTGACGACATTACGCTGGGATCAATCTTATCTCTTTGCTTCTTAGCCATTTGTTACCAAATCATGGGTTTGCTGCCGACTGCGCCGACAGAACCAGCCAACTCGTTAAATGCATCTGATGCCGCGTCCACCTGATCATCCCATCGGCCATTTGGAAACGTGCAAAGCTCATCAAGGAATGCGTTATTCCATGGCCCGCGCACGAGCCGCACATTTCCAGCTTCGGCCTGAGCAGCAAACGCTTTGGCACGCGTTTCTTTGTCGCCAGTCGGGCGGATAGCCTTTACATTGAAGCCAGCCAAATTGCGGATCATGTGATTAGCGTGGTGCTTACCGGCGGAACCAGGGTCTTGCGGAACCGTGATTGTCGTCCTCTTGCCGTCAAGCAAAGCGCACGCGCGCATTTGGCGGTCAACTTCGTGCTCAGTTCCGCGGAAGCGCACAACGTCTTCGATCCAATAATAACCATTGGCGCACCGACTCATCAGCACACCAACTGTCCAGTCAGGATCATACGCCGTAACAGTTCCGGCAATATCCCACGAGCGAACCATAGACCGCCTTGCTGGCAGCATATCTGGCGATACGATCTGAAACCAATGACGCTCAAACATGCCGCCCGCGCGTGGCGCCGGGCGCTGCTGAAGCTGACCGGCGGCCTGATATGAACCCAGCGGCTTCTCGATGCGGGCAACCTCTTCCTCGCCCATATGGTCGGGCCACAGAAGTTCGCCCGGCTTGGTGCGAATATCGGCTTTGCACAGGAACGGATGATCCGGCTCGTAGCGCATGGGCAAACACAGATGCACGTAGCCCAAATCTTTTTCCAGAATGTAGCCGGAAACATCACGCTCATGGACTCGCTGCATGATAACAGCAATCGCGCCTCGCTTTGGATCGTTGAATCGGGTGGGAAGAACCTCCGAGAACCACCGAACCGTATCCTCACGAACAGTTTCAGATTCCGCCTTCTTTACGTTGTGTGGATCGTCAACGCCGATAATGTCGCCACCCTCACCGGTTGCCACACCGCCGACAGAAGTCGCGACACGATAGCCACCGCCTTCAATATCGAAGCGAATTTTGGTGTCTTGAGCACGATTGACCTTGAGTTCAGGATAGTGACGCCGGAAAATTGGGTGTTTAATGATGGTCCGGCAGCGCAAGCTATCGCGAAAAGATAGGCGCGCAGAGTACGAAGCATAAAGAAAGCGCGTGCCCGGCCCACAGGTCGGAATCTGTTCTCCGTCCTCGCCGTAAATCGTATCTTGAAGCCATGTCCACACGGGCCAGAAGACAGCGAATATCAGGGACTTGCCACAGCGCGGAGGAATATTGATCAGTAGTCGCTTGATTTCGCCACGGGTAACTGCCTCCAAGTGCTCACAAATAGCATCAATGTGCCAGTTGTGGCGATATTCACGCGGCTCAATCCAGTTCCAAGCGAACTCCACGAAGTAGCGCAGGTGGCGCTTCGCAAGCACCGCCTGAAGCTCTTCTAGCATTCGCTTGCGCTGATCTTCCGTTAGGCGATCAGGCTCAATGATTAAACTCATAACTCAAATTACTTTGAGGCAACCTTTGGTGCCTTCAATGTGCTCGCCAATTCCCGCAATTGTTCCGTGCTCAAATCGTTCAGGCTTGGGCCTTGCGCCCTATTCTTTTCGGTCTCGTCGTCCTTCTTGTCCTGCTTTTCGACGTAGCCGCGCCCCTTGCCCTGCGTTTTCAAAAAGAAAATAATTGCCGCCATATTGCCGTCTTTGATCTTTTCCATCAATTGATCTTCGGCAATATCAAGGGCATGCTCTTTAGCCTCCGCGACCACATCGCGAAGATATTCATAGCGATTGAGATAACCGTTGATGGTGGAGCGATTGGTGTTCAGCATTCGCGCGGCTTTGGACTGATTGCCATAAGCCGCCCTTAAAGCCTGTTCGACCTGCTCAAGTGTAAATTTTTCCCTATAATCTTGTTCGGGCTTATCCATCGCCTTCTTATTCTCAAAAAATTCAAAACAAAAATAATTGCGACCAAATGCCGCCTAACCTACATTCTATCATAGAATTGCGAAAAATACAACTCGCATACAAGATGGGTTGCAAAAGATGTAGAGATCGGGTATAAAGGCGGGGCTGCATCTTTAGTGGACCCGCCAATGAAAGAGCAAGACGAAGAATCATCAGCCAAAATGGCCGCATGGCTCTTGCTACGTCAGCAGGCGATAATTCACGCAACGGCGGGTGTTGACCACATCATTTCCGGCTGGCAGCCCGGCGACATAAACAAGGTCTTAATCGAAAAATGCAGAGACAGGGTGGTAATCACCATACTCAGGGAAAGGCCAGCCGTGAAATGAAGCGGTGCGAGAAATGCCGATTCTGGATGCCCCACCTAAAAGTGAAATTGCAGGATCATTTCTTTGCCCCATGTACCATTCTACCCAATGGGTACATCACGCAAGACGGCTACTCCTGCAACAAATACGACGAGACCAACCAATGCTTGACGTTGTAATTTTAGTGGCAGTTTTTGTTGCTCTGTTCTCCGCGCTTGTCCTTGCAAGCACATAAATGTACGAAGTAGCGCTGTTGGCGGTCGGCTTCATTGTCGGCTGGTCCGCAAGTCGCGCATGGCTGATCATCAAGTTTCTGTGGGTTTACGGTGTCAAGCGCTAAGTGCATAGAATGCGGAAGCGAAATGACGCAAATAGCCCATCTGTGGCTATGCCACAAATGTCACGCGACTATGCGAAAATCAGTCAACAACATTCCTCTTTGGACCAAACCCAACGGCACAACAATAACAATCACGGACATTAGCAGTGCCGCGACACACTCGAAAGAAAATTCCGATCCCGGAACAACTGGCTGACTGGCTTGTAACCCTATCCAATCGCATAGAATATATCGCAGGGAAGATTGAAAATCCGGAAATTCACGCCGCACTAGCGGAGATAGTGAATGATTGCAGGCACTTGGGATATACCGGCAAAATGACGATAAACGAAGTTCGCATGCGCCGGTCTGGCCCGCCACAGAAACGAAAAAAGAAGCGGCCCACCAAATAGGTGACAGAATGCGACTCCTGAAGCCAGCCCAACGGTACATGCTTGATCGCATTGCAAAGAACAATGGGGCAATCACCGCAGAAGAACTCACGAAGCCGGGCGGCAAGGCGGCTGACACGCTAAAATCGCTAGTCAGTGCCGGATACATTGAGACCGTTCCGCATCGGAAGCTGATTGACCCGATCACGACCCGCCCAATGGAAGCTTATGCGCTCACACCTCTAGGCCGCGAAGTCTTAGAGCTAGACGGGCGCTAGTAAAGGCGAGGCTGTCAAAAAGTATAGACAAACGTATTGACAAATCGACGCTACCGCCCTACATCTCAGATGACAAGGGAGAGGAAGTAGCGTCATGCCGCGAGACCTTTATCAAGAAGTCACCGACACAATCATTGCGGAGCTTGAGAAGGGCGCCGCGCCGTGGGTGCGGCCTTGGCGGTCCGCTGGCGAGCACCACAACGCCATCACCAAGCGGCCCTACAGAGGCATCAACGCCCTGCTACTGTGGATCGAGGCCCAAAACAAGGGCTACCAACACACGGCTTGGCTGACGTACAAGCAAGCGAAAGAGGCTGGCGGCCACGTCCGCAAGGGTGAAAAGTCAACCTTGGTGGTGCTGTGGAAACCCTTTGACGTTACGGAAACAGACGAAGAAACAGGCGAAGAGAAGACAGAAACCCGCTGGATTCTTCGCGCCTACAATGTGTTCAATGTGTCGCAATGCGATGGTCTTAATCATGTGGTGACCGAGGCTGAGCCGCCGCGGCCCGTTATCAGCGATCCCGAATTTGAAGCATGGGTTGCACGCACTGGCGCAAAGGTGCGCCATGGCGCTAATGAGGCATACTACGCGCCAGCGATTGATGAAATTCATATGCCACACCGCCACTGCTTCAAGGGCAGCGAACACTACGCGGCCACGCTGCTGCACGAACTCGGGCACTGGACTGGCCATGAATCGCGCCTCAACCGCCAATTTAGCAAGCGATTTGGCGATCACGCATACGCCGCTGAAGAACTGGTGGCGGAACTGACGGCGGCCTATCTGTGCGCTGATATTGGTATAAATGGCGACCTTCGTCACGCCGGATACATTAACCACTGGCTCAAGCTTTTGCGGAACGACAAGCGAGCAATCTTCACCGCAGCGAGCCAAGCTCAGAAAGCGGCTGACTATCTCAAGTCAGCCGCCGATGCGAAGGAAGGTCTAGCGGCCTAAATAAAGGGAGCATCCGGCAATGAAGTCTCAGCGGCAGCAAAATAGTAAAGTGCATCCTGGATTCCTATGTCTGATAATCTAGTACCGAAGATTAAAGAACTTATCGAGGCTGGGTATTCGCGAAGCATTATCGCTCAGATGCTGGGAACGACGAAGGGCGTTGTTTCTGGCATTGCGCACCGCCATGGCCTAAAGAAACCCACCAACGTAGAGCACAAAAACAACTGCATCAAGTATTGGAGCGAAGAGGAAGAGCAGGAGCTAATAAGGCTCTACAAGGCTGGCTGCGCAATCTCTAGCTTGGCTAAGCGCTTCCATCGCTCACGAAGCTCCATCGAATTTAAGCTCAAGGGGCTCGGCGTTAAGCAAAACGGATGGCAAAGACGCCGCACCATCAAAAAGAAAGCCGCAATCAAAAAGAACACGCGACTAATACAATTGCCTGAACCCAGCGCAGAATTAGCAGTCAAGTTTATTGAGGCCCAAAGCGACCAGTGCCGATGGCCGATCAGCGATCCATCAGCGGATATGATGGTGTGTGGAGCCAAGATTTCGTCTGGCGCTTATTGCGCTTTCCATAATCTAAAGAAGACGAAATCACGCGAGGAAATTGAACAAGATAGGGAAATGGCGAGAAAATTCCAAAGGTGGCGCATCAGGTTCTAACATGTCTGGTTACCGCGTTATCAAGATCGAAGAAAACGAGTATCGCAGGACGTATGAAGTCCACCACGAACATAGGTGGTGGACCGCGCATCATTCTTTGATGGCGGATGAGTGGCTAATCACATCAGCAAATCTGGTGAGAACGGTCAATCCGGACACGTGGCGGGGACGGCGCATTATCAAGGAATGCTTGGAATATGAAAAACGACAAAGACGTAATTGACATTGAGTAAACATGCTACTATCAGAATTTGATAGCCCGATTGAAGGGCCATTAATACCTACGGGCATTCGACTCGGAGATGGAATCGTCGGCGTGAGAGAATTGCCCGACTCTAGTGTTCACCTTATCGCTAGCGACATACCTTATGGAATCGGAACTGAGGATTGGGACGTATTGCACAAGAATACCAACTCAGCACTGTTAGGCAGCAGTCCCGCACAGAAGCGCGCCGGTGCAATATTTAGGAAGCGGGGCAAGCCAATCAACGGTTGGTCAAAAGCAGATAGACTTATACCCAAGCAATATTACGAATGGTGCGCCACATGGGCAAAGGATTGGTTTCGAGTGCTTAAGCCCGGTGGCACGGTTTTCATTTTTGCCGGTCGAAGGTATGCACATCGCTGTATTTGCGCGCTTGAAGATGCTGGCTTCTCTTTCAAAGACATGCTCGCATGGCTGCGTGATCGCGCTCCACATCGGGCACAGCGCCTTAGCGTAGTCTTCGAGAGACGCGGAGACATTGAAGCAGCCGAAAGGTGGTATGGTTGGCGTGTTGGCAATCTTAGACCCGCCTTTGAGCCAATATTGTGGTTTATTAAGCCTTATAAAATTGGCACCACAATAGCCGATAATGCTTTAATCCACGGCGTCGGACCGTATAATGAGGCAGCCCTCAGGCGCTATGTAGAGAGACCGGATAATGTTCTCGACATCGGCTTTATGCCTTCAGAGGTAGGCTTCCACCCCACGCAGAAACCCGTTCGCTTAATGCAAGCACTTATCGAAATTGCGACGCAACCCAAGCAACTTGTGCTCGATCCTTTCGCGGGAAGTGGGACGACTCTTGTTGCTGCAAAGAATACTGATCGACGCGCTCTTGGGTTTGAAATAAATCCTGATTATGTACGAATAGCAGAGCAGCGTCTGAGTTCCTGCCGAAAGGCAGGGGGACCGGAGACCTTTCGCCAATGACTGTGTTCGATGTTCTGAATAGCGCCATTGAGCTTGAATTTACTCCAACGGAAAGCTGGTTGTGCGACCTCAAGGCTGGCGAAAGCATCATTCCGGCCATCAAAGAGCGACTCAATGGCGGTAAAATACTGTTTGTGGCGGAAAGGAAGGAATTTGCAGGGCGACTCGCAAAACTAATACTTTTGACCGGCGCAAACATAAACATTTCCGAGCGATTCACGTCCCCGGCTTACAATTTCAATAATGACCTTTCCGATGCTATCATGATGCCCCCGAGAGCGGATTTTTCCGATGACGGAATGCACAATTATGATAACGCGCTGTTGCACGAATTTGGGCATTGGAGCGGCCATCCGCTAAGAACAAATCGCCCATTCTACAAGAAATTCATGAACAATGAGAAAATTGGAAAAGCTGATCGCGCGGAAGAGGAAATTGTTGCGGAACTGATTGGCGCGCAATTGTCATTCGATCTAGGCGCAACTTGGTCATCAGGCGCCACGGCGCTTTATGTTAGCATGCACCTGAAACTGACAGACAAAAAACTGGATGAACTCTTGCCGCTGGTAGAGGAGGGTCGGCAATTCTTTCGTCAGTGGTATGGAGAACTAATATGATCGCTAGCGATTGAACCTGCGACCACCTTGCATGTTGGCAAAAGGAATAGATGGTGCTATGTGCATAATTGCACCAACGAGAAGGACAAAGGTTAACCCAACTTGTCCCGCCGGAGTCTGGATCGTTGGTGTGAAACTCGGAAGCAAAACGCAAGAGCGGGAAGGGCGGAGGGCCATAACAGCCCTTCGCCCTTTTTATTAGGGAGGCGCTGTGAAGCGAGTCGTAGCCATATGGCTAATCGCCACCGGCATGGTCATGATGGGCAGTGGAGCCATCATAGCGTGCATTGTGACGTTTCCGTCGCCAATCGTTGTGATTTTGGGCGCTGGAGTCGGGCTTGGCCTAGTGTTGATGATCTTTGGTCTAATCTTGTGCGACTGAGAGATGCCGAAGCAGTTAGATAGGGCGCAATTCTTTCACCTCTTTTGGGATCGCGCCCAGGAAAAGGCAGCCGAGAAACTTTATTGGCACATAATCGCCGGAAAAGCGCCATCCCACACCGAGCGCGACATGTACCTGCGAGGCTATGCGCAAGGCTGGCGAGACGCCATCAAAATGCTCATGCGTTGGGGATGTATAGAGGTTCGCCGGAGAAAGCGCGAATGAGCTACCTTGTTGAAATAGTCAGAGATGAGCGTTGCTGGTTTCGCGCGAAATGGATCGTGCGTGTCACCGGTCTACAGTTTCAATGGGAGTCCGAACCGCTGCCGTACAGTAAGGCGACCAAGCTTTCTGACGGCCTAATGACTATCCTTCGTGGTTTGTGTGTTGACAAAGACACTGATGCGATTCGCTCGGAATTGAAAGGCGCTCGGGCGCTGCTAGCCAAAATTGTTATGCGCTATGCCAACAAAATTGATGACGATACGCTGAAAGAAATTCTGTCTCATATTTGAAAGAAAAACCCGGCCTAAATAGGCCGGGGAAGTTGGACACACCAATACACTTGTGGGAAATGCTGGCATTGATGTATTTGGCTACGAGAATTCGCCTCCTTTGCTGTTAAACCACGGCTAACATCTATACAACGCGAAGCGATGGTGTCAAGCGCAAAATGACATTCGAAGAAGCCAGCAAGCTGTTCAAGTACGATCCGCAAACGGGGAAGATCACGCGGCTAAAAAATGGGAGATGCGCAACATCCGAACACCACGGAATCTTGATCGTGCGGTACGGTAGAAAGGAAATCGCCGCGCACCGCTTGGCGTACCTCCTACACTATGGACATTTGCCGGATAAAATGGCGATCACGCATGCCAATGGAAACAAATTCGACAACCGTATCAAAAACCTAGTTGCCATGCCGAAATGCGTCATCGCGCACAAAAAAGTTGGCATGCGGAGCTTATTGCGCCAATTGCCTCGCGGGGTTGACAAGAAAAACAACTGCAAATGGAGGGCGCGCATAACGGTAAACGGAAAGCAGATTCATCTCGGCAGTTTTCCGTCGGCTCGCCTTGCACAAAAAGCCTATCAAGAGGCGGCGGCTGCGTACTTTGGAAAATTCGTTTTCAATGCAACCAAGGAGTAGGGCAATGTGGTTCTCATACTTGCCTCGATCTCTTTGTCGCGAGGATCGAGCGTGTAAATTCGTCCAAAGTTTCATTCTTCTTCATTCATCATCTCACACTTGGAATCTAGGACGCTCAGCGCACGCACCAATCTTGCGCGCGCCAAGCCTTCCGCGTAGAGCATGGCGTCTTTTGCAGTATGGAAGCGGCTCTCGACGCGAGCGCCGAAGACGTAGGCATTCCAACGTGGAGCGCCCGGCTCAAGGCGCTCAACAGACTCATAATCCACGCTTAGCCACAGGTTTTTGCCAAGTCTGGCATAAAAGCTGTGCCTATCCTGAAACCACTTGGCCAATCATTCCTCCTTCTCGCAAAGCCTCGTCAAAAAGTTCAATCTGCTCAGCCTTTATCGCGTCCTCGATGCGCTCACGCGTCAATTCGAGATAGCTTGGGTTCAACTCGATTCCAACGTACCGACGCCCGTGTTTGATTGCGACATAACCCGTCGTGCCGCTGCCGTTGAACGGATCTAGCACGGTATCGCCCGGCCTGCTTCCCGCCAGGACGCACGGCTCGATGAGCGACGGCGGAAAAACTGCGAAGTGTGCGCCTTTGTATGTGCTGGTTGCGACGGTCCAGACGCTGCGGCGGTTGCGCATCCCGTCCGGAGACCCCATTCTTTGCGCACATGACGTGCGAGTAACTCCGCGCGCATCCATGTTCCCGGCAGGCGTTCTGGTTGCCTTCCTTTCTATTGCACCAGACGATGCTTGCTCTTTTATCGCCTCCTGGTCGAAGTAGTACCGAGGCGACTTCGTGAGCAGGAAAATGTACTCGTGCGCCTTGGTGCAGCGGTCGCGCACCGACTCGGGCATGGCGTTTGGCTTGTGCCAAATTATGTCTTGGCGCAGGTAGAACCCCGGCTCAAAAAGCGATGGGGGTTCAACCAGCCACGAAGGCAGATCGACCGGGCGCCCCTGGTTCAAATCTGACAACATCTGGACAAGGAATGCGCGCTTTTCCCTAGCAGAGTCACGTCCAGACGAATGCCCAACTCGTTTTGCATCAGGGACCATCAAGAGCAGGTTGTACGCAACCATTGCCTGCAGCTTCTTTGCGACAAGGTACGGATAGACCTCACGCAGAAACAACATCTTGTTCTCCGCCCCGTGGACAATCCATCGCCACGTCGTGCGAGTGCCAAGATGCCCTGCCCCTGTACGTTGATGTTCGCTACGGCTGGTGGGCCAGATTCTGTGCGCCTCATCCAGTAGCAGTGTGCTGCTGTTTGTGATTGTGATGTGAACTCCGGTTCTAGGAGACCCGTCCTCGCGGACGTGGTTAAACCCGCAGATGGTTCCCTCTCCGTCGATCATGGCGGCAATCCACGCGCGGTCGCGCTCGTTCTTGATGCGACCTGTGTAATACGGATCGCGGAGCGCCGTTGCTACAGCCCACGGGATGCCGAGAAGGTTTTTTGCTGGCACGCCAGGAATCAGCTTAAACCGCCTACCTTCATTGCCTTGTGCGTATTTGTGACCCGGCCGCGGACCTCGCCCACCGTTTAGCGTGCTTTTGGCGGATGGGTTATTCCCAACTCCGCCGGTGGTCGCCGCATAACTATCCCCGAGGTTCAGCCACAGCGTCCCGTCATCGCGCAGCACGCGGCGGACCTCGCGGAACACCTCGACCAGCTTGGCGACGTACTCGTCCGGCGTCCGCTCAATGCCGATTTGGCCGTCCACGCCATAATCACGCAGGCCGAAGTACGGTGGGCTGGTTACGCATGTCTGTACGCTGCCGTCTGGCAATTCTTTCATGCGCTCGATGCAGTCTCCGATCAGGATAGTGGCGCGGCCAATATGCAGGTCGTTAGGGATACGAACCAACACTTACCTCAATACACCAAAGAAAAAGCGCAAGATGTTACGAAGGAAACTGCCGCAACTTGGAATTCCCCCCAATAGCTAACGCTCGCTATCTATACAATTTTTTATTCGATGTCAATCTACAATTTGTAGCTTGAAGAGTTCAACCTATCGGTTGATTTACGCCACCAAGAAAGTTGGATGTAGTTATTTTTTCGCCTATTTCTTCTAGAAGAGTCCCTTCTAGTAGATGAATCTCTTAGAGGCGGGAAGATCGCGCGGCTAAAAAGGAGTAGGCAATGTGGTTCTCATACGATCACGCTGACGAATCGTATCTTTCACTGATGAATGAAATTTTGAGCAACGGGGAAGTGCGAAGCGACAGAACCGGCGTAGGAACAAAATCGCTGTTCGGCCCGCAACTTGCCTTCGATCTCAGCAAGGGCTTTCCGCTGCTCACCACAAAGAAAATGCCATTCCGCATTATTGCGGAAGAACTATTCTGGTTCCTAAGCGGCAAAACGAATATACGTCCACTGTTAGAAAAGGGTGTGAAGATTTGGTCCGATTGGCCACACAAGAAATACAACGAAAGAAGCGGAGAAAACTTAACGCTTGAAGAATTCGAAGAGCGCATCCTTAAGGATGAAAGCTTTGCCTATTGTTGGGGAGACCTCGGCCCCGTATACGGCAGGCAATGGCGCAACTTCCGCGGAGTCGATCAGATCAAATGGGCTATGGAGCAACTGCGCAACAATCCAACATCGCGCCGAATTGTGGTTTCTGCGTGGAATCCGCCAGATATTGAATTCATGGCGCTTCCGCCGTGCCATACACTCTTTCAGTTCTATGTTCGCGATGCAGATGGGCAAACCCCGCAACTTGATTGCAAGATGTATCAGCGGTCTGCTGACTATTTTCTTGGAGTTCCGTTCAACATCGCGTCATACGCGCTGCTGACTCATATCGTGGCGCATTGCCTCGGATTTAGGCCGGGTCGCCTCATAATCTCGTTTGGCGACGTGCACATCTATCTGAATCACTTGAACCAAGTGAAAGAGCAAATGGCGCGCAAGCCGTACCCGATGCCGTCGCTTACCATTGATCCCAATGTGAAAGACCTATTCGAGATCAAGTATGAGCACCTGACGCTTAGCGGCTACAATTCCCATCCAACAATCAAGGCTCCAATTGCGGTGTAACCTTGCAAACAAAAGGCCGGGATCACCCGGCCTTGCGAGATTATTCACGCTCCTTGATGTTCTCCAGAACAAGAATATCCGGGTACGGATCAATCCAATATCCGTGCCCGGGGTGCTGGCCCGGACCACTGATGATGATCTGATCGAGCGTGAAAGGCTCGATAAGCCATGGTGTCTTTTCGGGGTGCTCGCTCAGTTTGAGCCAGCAGTCACCGAAATAACCGCGGCCAAACTCAGCGGTGCTGTGATCCCAATCGCGTGGATCATACCCATCGAGCAGATAAGCCTTGGCCTCCTCTTCAGTATTAAAGGCATTAATGCTGGCGCCCTCGATGATGCGGCCAAACTCGCTTTCTTTTGTGGCGTAGATCGGCATTTTCGTCTCCCTCTATCTCCCACGAGCACGTAACGCGGCATCTAGCTTGGTAAGCGCCTCGGCTATGGCGTCTCTAGCGATAACCTTTGCAACTTCATTCACCAACCCATCAATGCCAGCGAAACGATCATCGGAATCTCGCGCTGAGTATCGATGTTCCGCTGTCATCTTCTTGCCGTTGAGGCTGAATACGGCCCGATAGATTTTGTCGTCAGACAGGGCATCGTACATCACATGGACGACGCACTCAAAAGCGTTGCTGTTGACGTGGACTGACTCGATGATCTTTTTCTCGGCAGCATCCTCCATCTCCTTGAGCAGCCGCACGCTCTCGTCTGTCGGCGCTCGATGAATGTGGACGTTGCGCGTCACGTACTCCGTGCGTGTCGGCGTCGCCACTACGATAGGCATGATTTGTTTTGTCTGGTCGTCTGTCATCGTCCCTCTTCCTCTACCTCCCACGAGCGCGCGACGGGCTTATTACACCACTCGCAGAACCGCGTCGTCCTTTCCCTCTTCCCACCCTGTCGAATGAGCGCGATGATCTCGTTCACATCCCCTTTTGCCGCCGCAATCTTCACAGCCAGTTCAGAGTCAGGGATCTGCTCAGTTAGCGTGGCGGCGATCCGGTTCCAGAAATAGGGCGCCGTCGTTTCGCGCACACGTTGCCAGTATTCTTCGGTCGTCATTCCGGGCTGCACAGATCTGACCTGCTGCGCAGATCTCTTCCGGCATTCGGAGTGATCGTGTTTCACTGCGTCCTCTACGGACCGCAGTTGCTCCACGATGTCAGTGGTCATATGTTCCATCCGGATTGCAAACAGGGCAGGGAACTATCGGCCCGAAGCCGGGGAACTGGCTGTCATATTGGCAGTGCGGGCACTCGTCAGGCGCGAACAAGAAAGCGGGACCGTGATCCTCGCCGGTCAGTTGGGTCAGCTTCTCCCCGTCTGCTTCAAGGGCCTTCATCATTTCCTTATCGAACATCCCTCTCTCCCTCTCTAATGTAATGGTGCCGGTCAGCCAATCTCATCCATGAGTGCGGCCAGTAGAGCGTCAGCTTCGCTTCCCCTCAGAACGAGAGAGTCAAAGATCGGTCGGCCAGTGGCGCCGTTGAGGCGGTCCACTTGGATCGTTACCTCGTTCTTGTCCTCGTTGAGCTTGACCAGAATTCTGGAATTGCTCGTGTGC
>ERZ795043.149-NODE-149-length-85837-cov-32.490056_pt1 | contig 85837 bp, 82 predicted proteins | sample MGYA00375127_ERZ795043 | MGnify/ENA primary metagenome ERZ795043 (study PRJEB30172, sample SAMN05518447) | compost metagenome | isolation source: Feedstock adapted compost from Newby Island compost facility, Milpitas, CA | place: USA:Newby Island compost facility... | reverse complement strand
CGTGAGGGTGGGCGTACGGTGGGGGCCGGCGTCGTCACCAAGATCACCAAGTAAGCCATGGCGACCCCGCGCATCCGCATCAAGCTCAAGTCGTTCGACCACCGGAGCCTCGACAGCTCGGCCACGAAGATTGTCGAGACCGTGAGGCGCACCGGTGCGAAGGTGGCCGGGCCCGTCCCGCTGCCCACCCGCATCAGGCGGTTCTGCGTGCTCCGCAGCCCGTTCACCGACAAGGACAGCCGCGAGCACTTCGAGATCCGCACGCACAACCGGCTCATCGACATCAAGACGCCGACCAAGAGCACGATCGACTCGCTCATGCACCTCGACCTCCCCACCGGGGTCGACATCGAGATCAAGACGGTCGGAGGCAGGTAAGTGAAGGGCATCCTCGGCACCAAGGTGGGCATGACCCAGGTCTGGCAGGGCGACCGGCTCGTCCCGGTGACGGTCCTGCTGGCGGGTCCGTGCCCCGTGGTGCAGCGCAAGACGCCGGCCACCGACGGCTACACCGCCGTCCAGCTCGGCTGGCTCGAGAAGAGCGAGAAGGCGGTGAACAAGCCGCTCGCCGGCCACTTCAAGAAGGCCGGTGTGGCGCCGGTCCGCCACCTCGTCGAGTTCCGCGACTTCGAGCCCGAGGGTGACAAGGTCACCGTGGAGCTGTTCGCGGCCGGCGAGAAGGTGGACGTCACCGCCACCTCGAAGGGCCGCGGCACGACCGGCGTGATGAAGCGCTGGAACTTCGCGGGCATGCCCGCCAGCCACGGCACCAAGAAGAAGCACCGTCACCCCGGCTCGATCGGGCAGCGCAAGTTCCCGGGCCGCGTCTACAAGGGCAAGCGCATGGCCGGCCGCTACGGCGCCGAGCGCGTGACCACCGTGGGCCTCGAGATCGTCGAGGTCCGCCCCGAGGACAACCTGATCCTCGTCAAGGGCGCGGTGCCCGGCCCGAACGGCGGGCTCGTCGAGGTCCGGGCCTCGAAGAGGAAGGTGAGCTGATGGCGGTCACGATCGACGTGATCGGCAGCGACCGCAAGGTCACCCTCGACCTGCCCGAGCCCAAGGAGTCCGTGCTCCACGAGGTCGTGGCCTGGCAGCTCGCCAAGCGCCGCCGCGGCACCGCCGCGACCAAGACGCGCGGCATGATGTCCGGCTCGACCGCGAAGATCTGGCCTCAGAAGGGCACGGGCCGTGCCCGCCACGGCGACCGGAAGGCGCCGATCTTCGTGGGCGGCGGCACCGTCTTCGGTCCCCAGCCGCGCGACTACTCCTACACGCTGCCCAAGCGCGTCCGCCGGCTCGGCCTCAAGATGGCCATCGCCGCCCGGGCGAACGCCGGCAAGCTGACGCTCGTCGAGTCGTTCGGGCTGAGCGGCAAGACCAAGGAGTTCGTGGCCTGGGCGAAGCAGCACGGCATCGACGGCAGCGAGCGCGTCCTGCTGGTCACAGACGACGAGCTGGCGCGCCGCGCGGCGCGGAACCTGCCGTGGGTGGACGTCCTGCCCAACGCGGGCCTGAACGTCTACGACGTGCTGCGCGCCGACCGCGTGGTCGCCGACGCCGCCCTGTTCGAAGGGGAGGCGCTGCGGTGAACCCGAACGACGTCATCATCGCCCCGGTCCTGTCGGAGAAGGCCGTCGTGGCCATGCAGGACGGCAAGTACACGTTCTACGTGCACCCGAAGGCGAACCGCGTCCAGGTCAAGGAGGCCGTCGAGACGGTCTTCGACGTCGACGTCACGAAGGTGAACCTCGTCAAGGTGCGCGGCAAGGTCAAGCGCCTCGGCAGGTTCGCGGGCCGCACGGAGAACCGGCTCAAGGCCATCGTGACCCTCAAGCCCGGTCAGAAGATCGAGCAGCTCGAGGGCCTCTCGTAAGGAGGGAGGGAGAGACATGCCCAGCAAGAAGTACCGTCCGTACACCCCCTCCCGCCGCTTCATGACGACGTCGGACTTCGCCGAGATCACGCGGAGCGAGCCGGAGAAGTCGCTGCTCGCGCCGATCAAGAAGTCCGGTGGGCGCAACAACATGGGCCGCATCACCGCGCGGTTCCGCGGGGGCGGGCACAAGCGCCGCTACCGCATCATCGACTTCCGGCGCCGCGACAAGGCCGGCGTGCCGGCGCGCGTGGCCGCGATCGAGTACGACCCGAACCGCAGCGCCCGCATCGCCCTGCTGCACTACGCCGACGGCGAGAAGCGCTACATCCTGGCGCCGGACAAGGTCTCCGTCGGCGACACCCTGCTCGCCGGCGAGGGCGCCGAGCCGAACCCGGGCAACGCCCTGCCGCTCAAGCAGGTCCCCGTCGGCAGCGTCGTCCACGCGGTGGAGATGGTGCCCGGCAAGGGCGCCCAGCTGGCGCGGTCGGCGGGCACCAGCCTGCAGATCCAGGGCCGCGACGGCGCTTACGTGACCGTCCGCATGCCCTCCGGCGAGCTGCGTCGCCTGCACGGCGAGTGCTACGCGACGATCGGCTCGGTCGGCAACGCCGAGCACAAGAACATCGTCCTGGGCAAGGCCGGCCGCAAGCGCTGGCTCGGCCGCAAGCCGCACCAGCGCGGCCGCGCGATGAACCCGGTCGATCACCCCCACGGCGGCGGGGAGGGTCGTTCGACCGGCGGTAGGCCGCCAGTCAGCCCCTGGGGCCAGCAGGCCAAGGGCCTCAAGACGCGCGACAAGCGCAAGGTCTCCGGTCGCTTCATCGTCCGCCGCCGGAAGGAGAAGTGATCGATGGCTCGCAGCCTCAAGAAGGGCCCGTTCGTCGACGAGCACCTGCTCAAGAAGGTCGACGCCGCGAACGCCTCCGGCGACAGGCGCGTGATCAAGACCTGGAGCCGGCGCTCCACCATCGTCCCCGAGATGGTGGGCCACACGATCGGCGTCTACAACGGCCGTCAGCACGTGCCCGTCTTCATCCAGGAGACGATGGTCGGCCACAAGCTGGGCGAGTTCGCGCCCACCCGCACCTTCCGCGGCCACGGCGCGAACCGTAAGGAGTGACCGTGCCGCAGGCCAAGGCCACGCTGAGGATGCTCCGCGTCACGCCGCGCAAGACGCGCCTCGTCGCCGACCTGATCCGCGGCAAGGACGTCGCGCAGGCGGAGGCGATCCTCAAGTACACCGACAAGCGCGCCGCCGAGCCGCTCCTGAAGCTCCTCAAGAGCGCGCGGGCGAACGCCGTCAACAACCACGACATGTTCGACGACAGGCTGTTCGTGAAGGAGGTCCAGGTCGGGCCCGGGCCCACGCTGAAGCGCGCCATGCCGCGCGCCCGCGGCCGCGCCGACCTCGTGCGGAAGCGGACCTGCCACGTGTCGATCACCCTGGAGGAACGCAGTGGGAAATAAGATCAACCCCATCGGCTTCCGCCTCGGCGTGAACAAGCAGCCGTCCGCTCACTGGTACGCCAGCCCGAAGGACTACCCGAAGCTGCTCGCCGAGGACGAGAAGATCAGGCAGGTCGTCACCGAGGACGTCGGCCATTCCGGCATCTCGCGCATCGAGATCGAGCGCGCGGCGCACAACGTCAACGTCACGATCCACACGGCCAAGCCCGGCGTCGTGATCGGCCGCGGCGGCGAGTCGATCAAGTCGCTGCGCACCAAGCTCGGCAAGTTCATCAGCGGCAACGTGGCGGTGAACGTGCAGGAGGTGCCGAACCCCAACACGAACGCCACGCTCATCGCTCAGCGCATCGCCGAGCAGCTCGAGCGCCGCTTCGCGTTCCGCCGCGCGATGAAGCAGGCCGTCCAGCGCACGATGGAGTCGGGCGCCCGCGGGGTCAAGGTCCGCTGCTCCGGCCGCCTCGGCGGCGCCGAGCAGGCGCGCCCCGAGTGGTACGCCGAGGGCCGCGTGCCGCTGCAGACGATCCGCGCCGACATCGACTACGGCACGGCCGAGGCCAGGACGACCTACGGCGTCATCGGCGTCAAGGCGTGGGTGTTCCACGGCGAGATCGTCGGGGACAAGCAGCGCCGCGCCGCCGTCGTGCCGCGTCCGAAGACCGACGACGAGAAGAAGAAGCGCCGCCGCCCGCAGGCGCGCCGCCGCGACGGCCGCGGCCGCGACGCCCGCCCGCGCGCTCGCAGGGATTGAGCGACCATGCTGCTACCGAAACGCGTCAAGTACCGCAAGCAGATGCGCGGCCGCACCAAGGGCGATACCAAGGGCGGCGACTACGTGGCCTTCGGCGACTACGGCCTCGTGGCCATGGAGCCGGGCTGGATCAAGTCGAGCCAGATCGAGGCGTGCCGCATCACCATGAGCCGCTACTTCAAGCGCGGTGGGAAGATCTACATCCGCATCTTCCCGGACAAGCCCGTGACGAAGAAGCCGCAGGAAGTGCGCATGGGTAAGGGCAAGGGCGCCGTCGAGTACTGGGTCTCGGTCGTCAAGCCCGGCCGCGTCATGTTCGAGGTCTCGAACGTCACCGAGGAGCAGGCGCGCGAGGCGTTCCGCCTGGCGTCGCACAAGCTCCCCGTGAAGACCAAGATGGTGAAGCGGGAGATCTACGATGAAGTCCAGTGAGGCTCGCAGGCTGAGCCCCGAGGAGATCGCGGCCGAGGTCGAGAAGCGGCGTCAGGAGCTGCTCGACCTGCGGATCCAGGCTGCGGTCGGTCAGGTCTCCAACCCGCGTCGGATCAGGGCCGCGAAGCGCGAGATCGCGCGGCTCCTCACCATCGCCAGGGAGAAGGCTGAAGGCAGATGAAGAAGCTCATGCAGGGCCGTGTCGTGTCCGACAAGGCCGACAAGACGGTGACCGTGCTGGTGGAGCGGCGCTTCAAGCACCCGCTCTACGGCAAGGTCGTGACCAGGTCGAAGAAGTACCTGGCCCACGACGAGGCCAACGAGTACGGCGTGGGCGACATCGTCGAGATCAAGCAGAGCCGTCCGATCAGCAAGCGCAAGAAGTGGGTCGTCACGCGCCTGATCGAGAAGGCTCGCGTGTGAGGGCGACGCTGCGATGATCCAGCAAGAGACCTACCTCGACGTCGCCGACAACTCCGGCGCCCGCGTGATCCAGTGCATCCGGGTGCTCGGCACCGGCAACCAGCACGTCGGCACCGTCGGCGACGTGATCGTGGCGGCCGTGAAGGACGCGATCCCGCACGCCGCCATCAAGAAGGGCGACGTGGTCAAGGCCGTGATCGTGCGGACGAAGAAGGAGATCAACCGTAAGGACGGCTCCTCGATCCGCTTCGACTCGAACGCGGCCGTGATCATCAACAACCAGAACGAGCCGCGCGGCACGCGCGTGTTCGGTCCCGTCGCGCGCGAGCTGCGCGAGAAGCGCTTCATGCGCATCGTGTCGCTGGCGCCGGAGGTGCTGTGATGCCCGCGGTCAAGACCCGCATCAGGAAGGGCGACCGCGTCCGCGTGATCGCCGGCAAGCACAAGGGCGAGGAGGGCGAGGTCCTCGCGGTCCTGCGCGACAAGGGCCGCGTCCTCGTCAAGAACGTGAACATCATCAAGAAGGCCCGCAAGCCCACGCAGGAGAACCCGCGCGGCGGTTTCGTCGAGCAGGAGGCGGGCATCCACATCAGCAACGTGATGCTCATCGACCCGCAGACGAACAAGCCGACCCGTATCGGCGTGAAGTTCACCGAGGACGGCAAGAAGGTGCGGGTAGCGAAGCGCAGCGGCGCGGAGCTGGACGAGTGAGGTCGTAAGTGCCAGCGATGGAACAGGTCGTTTCGCCAACCAAGCAGCGCTACCTGGCCGCGCGCCAGCAGCTGGTCGAGCGCCACGGCTACGAGAACGTCATGGCCGTGCCGCGGATCGAGAAGGTCGTCCTCAACATGGGCCTCGGCGAGGCCCGCGACGACTCGAAGGTCCTCGAGCGCGCCAGCCGCGAGCTCGCGCAGATCGCCCTGCAGCGCCCGGCCGTCACGCGCGCGAAGAAGTCGGTCTCGAACTTCAAGATCCGCGCCGGCATGCCGGTCGGCCTGCGGGTCACGCTGCGCGGCGTCCGCATGTGGGCGTTCCTCGACAGGCTGATCCACGTCGCGCTCCCGCGCGTGCGCGACTTCCGCGGCGTGCCGACGAACAGCTTCGACGGCCGCGGCAACTACAGCCTCGGCATCCGCGAGCAGATGGTGTTCCCCGAGATCGACTACGACCAGGTGGACGCCACGCGGGGCTTCGACGTCACGATCGTCACCACGGCGAAGACCGACGAGGAAGCCAGGACGCTGCTCGAGCTCATCGGCATGCCGTTCAGGAAGTAAGGGAGGGAGGACGAGTGGCTACCCAGGCCCAGATCGCCAAGGCCAAGCGCAAGCCGAGGTTCAAGTCGCGGCAGATCAACCGCTGCAGCCGCTGCGGGCGCGCCCGCGCCTACATGCGTGACTTCGGCCTCTGCCGCATCTGCATGCGCGAGATGGCGCACAAGGGCTACCTGCCCGGCGTCGTCAAGTCCAGCTGGTGAGGCGCGCCGCCCGTGGAGGCGGGCGGCCTGAGCAGGCAACAGAGAAGTCGCAACGAAGCGGGGTAGAGGTCCTCGCGCACGCGGGGAAACCGCCCCCACCGGAAGGAAGCTAGATGCAGACCGATCCGATCGCAGACATGCTGACGCGGATTCGCAACGCCGCGGCCGTCGCGATGCCCAGCGTCGACGTGCCCGCGAGCAAGTTCAAGAAGGCGTTGGCCGAGATCCTCGTCCGCGAGGGCTACCTCAAGGACGTCGAGGAGGTGGAGGAGAACGGCAAGCGCATCCTGCGCATCGGCCTGAAGTACGGCCCGAAGCGCAAGAGCGTGATCAGCACGATTCGCCGCGTCTCCAAGCCCGGCCGCCGCGCCTACGTCAAGTCGAAGGGCGTGCCGATCGTCCGCGGCGGGCTCGGCCTCGCCGTCATCTCCACGCCGCTGGGGCTCCTCGCCGACCGCGAGGCGCGCGCGAAGAACGTCGGCGGCGAGATCATCTGCGAGGTGTGGTGAGATGTCGCGCGTAGGCCGCAACCCCATCCGCCTGCCCAAGGGCGTCGAGGTCAAGCTGGTCAAGGCCGGCCTCGTCGAGGTCAAGGGCCCGAAGGGCACGCTGAGCGTGAACGTGCACCCGTCCCTCGGCCTGCAGGTCGAGGACGGCGTGGCGACGGTGACCCGCGGCTCGGACGACCGCGAGTCGCGCGCCCAGCACGGGCTGGCGCGGGCGCTGATCGCCAACGCCGTCGTGGGCGTCTCCGAGGGCTACACCCGCGAGCTCGAGATCCACGGGGTGGGCTTCCGCTGCCAGATGAAGGGCAAGAACCTCGAGCTGAGCCTCGGGTTCTCGCACCCCGTCGTCGTCGAGCCGCTCGAGGGCGTCACCCTCGCCGCGCCGGAGCCCACCAAGATCCAGGTGAGCGGCATCGACAAGCAGGCCGTCGGCCAGATGGCCGCCAACATCCGCGCCATCAGGCCGCCCGACGCCTACCACGGCAAGGGCGTCCGCTACGCGGGCGAGCAGGTCCGTCTCAAGCCGGGCAAGGCCGCCGCGCGCTGAGGTCTTAGATGAGCATGATCGTCAACCTCCGCAGGGAGCGCCGCAAGAACAGGACGCGCCGCCGTCTGAAGCGGCCGGTCGACACCGGCAGGCTGCGCCTGTCCGTGTTCCGCAGCGCCAAGCACATCTACGCCCAGGTCATCGACGACCGCACGGGCAGGACCGTGGCCCAGGCCAACACGCTCAACGTCGAGGTCTCGGGCGACAAGACCGCGCAGGCCAGGGCCGTAGGCCTCGCCATCGCGGAGCGGGCGCTGGCGGCCGGCGTGAAGCGCGTCGTGTTCGACCGCGGCCCGTTCAAGTACCACGGCCGCGTCAAGGCCCTCGCCGAAGGGGCCCGCGAGGGAGGCCTCGAGTTCTGATGGCAGAGACCGAGTTCGAAGACAAGGTGATATTCATCCGCCGCACGGCGAAGACCTACAAGGGCGGCAGGCGGTTCCGCTTCGGCGCGATGGTCGTCATCGGCGACCGCAACGGCCGGGTCGGGATCGGCCTGGGCAAGGCCCGCGAGGTGCCGGTGGCGGTGCAGAAGGGCCAGTACGTCGCCCGCCGCAACATGATCCGCGTGCCGATCGCGGAGCCGGGCACGATCCCCCACGAGGTCGTGGGCGAGCACGGCTCCAGCCGCGTGCTGCTCAAGCCCGCCGGCGCCGGCACGGGCGTGATCGCCGGCTCGGTGCCGCGCGCGATCGTTGAGCTGGCGGGCTACCGCAACCTCCTCACCAAGGAGCTGGGCTCGCGCAACCAGACGAACGTGGCCTACGCGGTCATCGAAGGCCTCAAGCAGCTCAAGACCTACGAGGAGGCCAAGAGGGAGCGGGAGACGGCGCGATGAAGGTGACGCTCAAGCGTAGCCTCATCGGCGTCCCCAAGGACCAGCGGGCCACCGTGCACGCGCTGGGCCTGCGCAAGACCGGCGACTCGCGCGAGGTGAAGGACAACGAGAGCACCCGCGGGATGCTGAGGAAGGTCGCCTACCTGCTCGAGATCGAAGGGTGGGAGAGCAAGTGAAGCTCAACGAACTACGGCCCGCGCCGGGCTCGAAGAAGCCGCGCAAGCGCGTCGGCCGCGGCGTCGGCAGCGGCCACGGCAAGACCGCCGGCCGCGGCCAGAAGGGCCAGAAGAGCCGCTCGGGCTACAGCCGCGGCGCGGGCTGGGAGGGCGGCCGGTCGCGGCTGATCATGCGCCTGCCCAAGCGCGGCTTCAACCGCGTCAAGGCGCCGCTCCAGGTGGTGAACGTCGGCGACCTCAACGTCTTCTCCGAGGGCGACGTCGTCGACGCCGTGGCGCTGAAGGCCAAGGGCCTCATCCGCCGCGCCGACCACCCTGTGAAGCTCCTCGGCGACGGGGCGCTGGAGGTCAAGAAGCTGACCGTCCGCGTCGACCAGGCCTCGCGCTCCGCCGCGGCCGCCGTCGCCGCCGCGGGCGGCACGCTGGTGCTGCCGGAGGGCGAGGGCACGGAGGCCGAGGACGCCCCGGCCGAGGAGAACTAGCCCATGCTGCAGGCCTTCCGCAACGCCCTGGTCATCCCCGACCTGCGTAGGAAGCTGCTCGTCACGATCGGGCTGCTCACTGCCTACCGCCTGATGGTCCACATCCCCACGCCGGGCGTCGACATCGACGCCCTGGCGGGGGGTGCGCTCTCGAGCGACATCTTCTCGCTCCTGAACTTCATCTCGGGCGGGAACTTCGAGGTGTTCTCGATCGCCGCGCTGGGGGTCATCCCCTACATCACGGCGAGCATCATCATCCAGCTCCTCACCTCGACCTACCCGCCGCTCGAGCGGCTGGCCCGCGAGGGCGAGGAAGGCCGCCGCAAGATCACGCAGTACACCCGCCTGGGCGCCATCGGCCTCGGCGCGATCCAGGCCGTGTTCCTCGCCGTCGCCCTGCTGGGGCCCTCCGGCGCGCTGAAGGTCGGTTGGAGCAACGGGCCCTTCTTCTGGTTCGTCGTGCTCGTGACCCAGGTCGCCGGCATCTCGGTCGTGATGTGGCTGGGCGAGAAGATCACCGAGTACGGCATCGGCAACGGGATCTCGCTGATCATCTACGCCGGCATCGTGGCCGGGTTCCCCAGCGCGTTCGGCCAGCAGGTCGCCCTCATCGGCACGGGCGAGGCGAACGTCTTCGGGCTGATCATCTACTTCGTGCTGCTGGTGATCGCGATGGCGGGCATGGTGCTGGTGCAGCAGTCCGAGCGGCGCATCCCCGTGCAGTACGCCCGCAAGGTCGTGGGCCGCAAGGTGATGGGCGGCCAGAGCACCTACATCCCGCTGCGCCTGAACGCCGCCGGCGTGATCCCCATCATCTTCGCGGTGGCGATCCTGATCCTGCCGCAGACGATCCTCGGCGCGTTCCCGAACGTGGTGTGGATGCAGAACCTGGGCGCCTGGTTCAACCCGGGCCAGTGGCAAGGACTGCTGGTCAGCACCGTCCTGATCGTCGCGTTCACCTACTTCTACACGCAGATCTCGTTCGACCCGCGGCGCATCTCGGAGAACCTGCGGGAGTACGGCGGCTTCGTGCCCGGCGTGCGCCCCGGCCAGCCCACGACCGAGCACCTCACCCGGATCACGAACCGCATCACGCTGTGGGGCGCGCTGTTCCTGGGCGCGGTGAACGCGCTGCCGCAGCTCCTGGCGTGGGTCACCGGCACGCAGCAGCTCTCCTTCGCGTTCTCAGGCACCGGTCTGCTCATCATGGTGGGCGTGGCCCTCGACACGCTCCGCCAGCTCGAGTCGCAGCTGATGATGCGGCACTACGAGGGATTCGTGCAGCGCGGGCGGATCCGCGGCCGCGGGAGGCGCTTCTAGGTGGACGGTAACGGCTCGACGGTCGTACTGCTGATGGGGCCGCCTGGCGCGGGCAAGGGCACCCAGGCCGCGAGGCTCGCGGCCTCGCGGGGCCTCACGAAGCTCTCCACCGGGGACATGCTCCGCGACCACGTCAAGCGCGGCACCGAGCTCGGCCAGCGGGCGAAGAGCCTCATGGACGAGGGCGTGCTCGTGCCGGACGACCTGATCATCGCGATGGTCCGCGAGGAGCTCGCGAAGATGGACCCGGTGCGGGTCCTCCTCGACGGCTTCCCCCGCACGACCGGCCAGGCCCAGGCGCTCGACGCCATGCTCAAGGAGCTGGGCGCCCCCATCGACGCCGTGATCGTCCTCTCGGTCGACGCCGAGGAGCTGGTGCGCCGGCTGATGAAGCGCGCCGCCGAGGAGGGCCGCAGCGACGACAACGAGGACACGATCCGCACGCGGATGCAGGTCTACCAGGAGCAGACGCGTCCGCTCCTCGACTACTACCGCGCCGCCGGCAAGCTCCACCGCGTCAACGGCGTGGGCACCGAGGACGAGGTCCATCAGCGCATCGCTCAGGTCCTGGACGGTGTGAGCGCGTGATCCTCAAGCGCCGCGCCGAGCTCGAGATCATGGCCGAGGCCTGCGCCATCAACAGCGCGGCCCTCGAGGCCGTGGAGGCGGCGCTCCGGGTCGGCGTGTCAACCGCCGAGCTCGATAAGATCGCTGAGGATGCTATACTCTCGCGCGGCGGTAAGCCCGCCTACAAGGGCTACGAAGGCTTTCCCGCCACGCTCTGCACCTCCGTCAACGAGGTGGTGGTCCACGGGTTCCCGTCGGACGAGCCGCTGAAGGACGGAGACATCGTTTCGGTCGACATCGGGACGTTCTACCGCGGTTACGCCGCCGACATGGCGCGCACCTACGCGATCGGAACGGTCCCTGTCGAGACGAGGCGCCTGCTCGAGGTGACCGAGCGGTCACTATACGCCGGTATCGCCGCCGCGCAGGCAGGAGCTCGGCTCGGCGACGTCTCCGCGGCCATTCAGGACGTCGTCGAGGGAGCTGGGTTCTGGGTAGTGAGGGAGTTCGTGGGCCACGGCATCGGCCGGGACCTCCACGAGCCTCCCGAGGTACCCAACTTCGGTCGTGCCGGCACGGGCCCCGTGCTCCGTCCCGGCCTCGTACTGGCGATAGAGCCCATGGTGGCTCAGAGCCGCACACGCGTGCTCGTCGCCGACGACGGCTGGACGGCCTACACGGAGAACCGCTCGTTGGCGGCGCACTTCGAGCACACCGTGGCCATCACGGAAGACGGGCCGTGGGTGCTCACAGAACGGCGAGCCGCAGGGAACAGCGCCGGGGCGGCGGCCGAAACGGGAGGTGTACATGGCGCGTAGACGCTCGGGTCCGACCAGGCCGCCACGCGACAACCGTCAGGAGGAGACGACCCAAGACACGATCCGCACGGAAGGCGTGGTCCTGGAAGCGCGTCCCAACACGACCTTCTTGGTCCAGTTGGACGCCGGCCCCGAGATCCTTGCCCACGTTGGGGGCAAGATGCGGCGCCATTACATCAGGATCCTCCCTGGCGACAGGGTGGTCGTGGAGATCAGCACGTACGACCCCGAGAAGGGTCGCATCGTCTACCGCAAGTAGGAGTCGTCATGAAGGTACGGGCTTCCGTGAAGCCGATGTGCGATAAGTGCAAGGTCATCCGCCGGCACGGACGGGTCTACGTGATCTGCAGCGTGAACCCGAAGCACAAGCAGAGGCAGGGGTGAGGGATGGCTAGGATCGCAGGGGTGGACCTCCCGCGGGAGAAGCGCGTCGAAGCCGCTCTCCCGTACATCTACGGCATCGGTTGGTCGCGCTCGCGCGAGATCCTCGCGAAGGCCCAGGTCGACCCGGACACCCGGGTCAAGGACCTGACCGAGGTCGAGGTCGGGCGTCTGCGCGAGATCATCGACCGCGAGTACAAGGTCGAGGGCGACCTGCGCCGCGAGGTGCAGCTCAACATCAAGCGCCTCATGGACATCGGCTGCTACCGCGGCCTGCGCCACCGCCGCGGCCTGCCCGTGCGCGGTCAGTCCACGAAGACGAACGCCCGCACGCGCAAGGGCCCGCGCCGCACCGTGGCCGGCAAGAAGAAGGCGCCGAAGAAGTGAGGCTGATGCAGCATGGCTAAGGCTGGGACCACCAAGACCACGAAGAAGCGCGTCAGGCGCAGCCTGTCGGAGGGCAAGGCGTTCATCCACGCCTCGTACAACAACACCATCGTCACGATCACCGACATGGACGGCAACACCGTGGCGTGGTCCTCCGCCGGCTCGATCGGCTACAAGGGCTCGAAGAAGGGCACGCCGTACGCCGCTCAGCTCGCCGCCGCCGACGCTACGCGCAAGGCCCAGAACCTGGGCATCTCGCAGCTCGACATCATCATCCGCGGCACGGGCTCCGGCCGCGAGCAGGCGATCAGGTCGATCCAGGCCACGGGCGTGAACGTCCGGTCGATCATCGACGACACCCCGACGCCGCACAACGGCTGCCGTCCGCGCAAGCGGAAGCGCCCGTAAGGAGCTAGAGGAGAGACATGGGTCGCTACAGAGGACCGGTAGTCAAGCTCTGCCGCCGCGAGGGCGTGAACCTGATCGAGACGCCGAAGGTTCAGCGCTACATGGAGGCTCACCCGTACCCGCCCGGCCAGCACGGCCAGCGGCGTCGCCGCAAGCCGAGCGACTACGGGGTGCGCCTGCGCGAGAAGCAGAAGCTGCGCATCTACTACAACATGAGCGAGAAGCAGTTCCGCAACCTGTTCGAGGAGGCCTCGAGGTCCGAGGGCTCGACGGGTTCGGTGTTCCTGCAGCTCCTGGAGTCCCGGCTCGACAACGTCGTCTACCGCCTGGGCATCGCCTACACCCGGCGTCAGGCGCGGCAGTTCGTCTCGCACGGCCACATCCTCGTCAACGGCAAGCGCGTGGACATCCCGTCCTACCGCGTGAACCCGGGCGACGAGATCGAGGTGGCGCCGCGCGCCAAGAAGAACCCCGTGATCCGCGCCAACGTCGAGGAGCGCCGCCGCGGCAAGCTCAGCCCCTGGCTGGAGTTCGACCCCGAGACGCTCAAGGGCAGGTTCCTGCACCGCCCGGCTCGCGAGGACATCGTCGTCCCCGTCAACGAGCTGCAGGTCATCGAGTACTACTCGCGTTGACAGCGGCGTATCCCTCGAAGGCCTAGTCCAGGAGGTACAGGTGCAAATCATCCCCGAGTTCAAGGCCAAGGTGGGACCGGACTACGGCGAGTTCGTCGTCGAGCCGCTCCCCCGTGGCTACGGCGTCACGCTGGGCAACCCGCTGCGCCGCATCCTGCTGTCCTCCATCCCGGGGACGGCCGTCACGAGCGTCTACATCGAGGACGTCCTGCACGAGTTCTCCACGATCCCCGGGGTCAAGGAGGACGTCATGCAGATCATCCTCAACCTCAAGGAGCTCGTCGTTAAGCTCCACGAGGACGACGCCGTGACGCTCATGCTGCGCGCGGAGAGGGAGGGGCCCGTCACGGCCCGCGACTTCGACGTGCCCTCCAGCGCCGAGATCATCAACCCTGACCTGCACATCGCCACCCTCGCCAAGGGCGGCAAGCTGGTCATGGAGGTGCGCGTGGAGCGCGGCACCGGCTACGTGCCGGCCGAGGTCCACGGCACGAAGGACCGCATCAACTCGATCCCCGTCGACGCCGTCTTCTCGCCGGTCAAGCGCGTCGCCTACCGCGTCGAGGACACCCGCGTGGGCCAGCGGACCGACCTCGACCGCCTCCTCCTGCGCGTCTGGACGGACGGCAGCATCGACCCGCGCACCGCGCTCGACCACGCCGTCGAGACGCTGCGCAGCCAGCTCGCGGTGTTCAACGGCACGGGGGCCGAGCCGAGCGAGGAGAAGGCCCCCGTCATCAAGATCCCGTCGGCGAAGCCGGCCGAGGAGCCGCCAGCGCGGCCCGACCAGGTGATCCTGTCCCTCGAGAGCCTCGACCTCTCCAGCCGCGTCCTGCACTCGCTGCAGGAGGAGGGCATCGACTCGGTCAACGCCCTACTGGCGCTGTCCGAGCGCGACCTGAAGAAGGTCGGCGGGGTGGGCGAGAAGTCGCTCGAGGAGATCAAGGAGAAGCTGGCCGCCAAGGGCCTCAAGCTCAAGGAGTAAGAGATGCGTCACCTCCGCAGCGGCCGCAAGCTCAGCCGGTCTAGCAGCCACCGCACCGCCCTGGCGCGCAGCCAGGCGACGGCGCTGCTGCGCCACGGGCGCATCAAGACCACGCTGGCCAAGGCCAAGAACCTACAGCCCTACGTCGAGAAGCTGATCACCACGGCCCGCGGCGGCGACCTGCACGCCCGCAGGCTCATCGCGCGCGAGATCCACGACCGCGAGGTCCAGCGCAAGCTGATGAACGAGATCGCCCCCTCGTACGCGCAGCGCCCCGGCGGCTACACGCGGGTCCTGAAGCTCACGACCCGCCGCGGCGACGGCGTCCAGGAGGCGCTGATCGAGCTGGTGAAGGACTGAGCCGCCGGGCGGCCGTCGGCGGCCGCGTCGGCGACGGGCCGCAGGGCCCTATCTTGACCGCGGGAGGCGCGCCCTAAGGGGCGCGCCTCTTCCGTCTGGGCGGCTCGTTGGGGAGGCGCCGCCGTCCGCGCCGGCCTCAACCGCCCCGCAGCGCCGCGGCGAAGCTCTCGCCGGGGCCGGCCCACACCTCGCCGAGGAGGTCGGCCACCGTCGCGCCCACGTCGGCGAACGTGCGCCTGGTGCCCAGGTCGCGGGCCGGCACGCCCGGCGAGTAGGCGAGCAGGAGTCCGTGCTCGCGCGTGTGGTCGGTCCCGTACCAGGTGGGGTCGTTGCCGTGGTCGCTCACGAGGATCAGCGCGTCGCCCGGCCGGACGGCCGCCAGGAGCGCGGGCAGCCGCTCGTCGAACTCGCGCAGCGCCCGGGCGTACCCCTCGACGTCGCGCCGGTGGCCGTAGAGCGAGTCGAACTCGACTAGGTTCGTGAAGATCAGACCGTCGACGCCCGTCTCCATGAGCCGCTGCGTGGCGGCGATGCCCTCCAGGTTCGAGCCCGCCTTCACCTCGCGCGTGAAGCCGCGGTGGGCGTAGATGTCGGGCACCTTGCCTACGCCCACGACCTCGCGGCCCGCCGCCTTGAGCGCGTCGAGGACCGTCGGGACCTCGGGCACCAGCGAGAAGTCGCGCCTGTCGGCCCCGCGCCTCACGAACGCCCCCGGCCGCCCCTCGAAGGGCCTGGCGATCACCCGCGCCACGGCGTGCTCGCCCACCAGGATCCGGCGCGCCGCCTCGCACCAGGCGTAGAGCGTCTCTAACGGCACGACGTCGACGTGGGCCGCGACCTGGAAGACGCTGTCGGCGCTGGTGTAGACGATCGGGAACCCCGTGCGCAGGTGCTCCTCGCCGAGCTCGGCGATGATCTCGGTCCCCGAAGCCGGCTTGTTGCCGAGGTGCCCGCGGCCCGTGGCCGCGTCGAAGGCGGCCATCACCTCGTCGGGGAAGCGGTCGTAGGTGCGGAACGGGTGCTGGAGGACCACGCCCATCAGCTCCCAGTGGCCCGTGGTCGTGTCCTTGCCGGGCGACAGCTCGCCGAGCCGCCCGTGGCTGGCGAGCGGGTCCGGCACGGCGGGCAGCGAGGTCACGCCCTCGACGTTCCCCAGGCCCAGGGCGGTCAGGTTCGGCAAGGAGACCTGGGCGCCCTCGACGACGTGGTCGAGCGTGTGGGCGCCGGCGTCGCCGCCGCGTGCCGGGTCGCCGAACCCGTCGGCGTCGGGCAGCGCGCCGACCCCGACGGAGTCCAGCACGATCAGTGTCACCGTCATGGACCGAGCTTACGTCCTGGACGTGAGGGACCGCGCCGGGCCCGGGCGCCGGCAGGGCGCGGGCGGCGCCTGGGCCCGCCATGCAGGAGCGGCGCCGGGGCCCGACCCGCCCGGGCGGGCGCGGCGGGAACGCGCCCCTGCGTTACAGTGCCCTCGTGTCGCTGGTCGCGCTGATCGGGGCCGCGCTCGACGAGCTGATGCCGAGCGGCAGGCGCTGGCTCGTGGCGGTGTCGGGGGGCGCGGACTCCGTGGCGGCCCTGAGGCTGATGCTCGAGGCCGGCCGCGACGTCGTCGCCGGACACGTCGACCACCGCCTGCGGCCGGCGTCGGCCGAGGACGCGCGGTTCGTGGCGGAGCTGTGCGCCTCGCTCGGCGTGCGCCTGGCCTCGACCGCGGTGGACGTCGCGGCCGTGGCCCGCCAGCGCGGCTGGAACCTCGAGGACGCCGCCCGGCGGGTGCGCTACGAGTTCCTCCACCGCGCCGCCGCCGAGCTCGGCGCCGACGCGATCGTCGTGGCCCACACGCGCGACGACCAGGCGGAGACGTTCCTGCGCCAGGCGGTGCGGGGCGTCGCGTTCCCCGCGGGGATGCCGGCGCGGCGCGGGATCGTCGTCAGGCCGCTGCTGGGGGCGAGCCGCGCGGAGCTCAGGGAGTACCTGCAGGGCATCGGTCAGGAGTGGCGGGAGGACGAGACGAACCTCGACGCCGCCGGCCAGGAGCGCGCCTGGTTCAGGCACGCGGTGATGCCCCTGCTCTCCGGCCGCTACCCGCATGCCGCCGCCGCGCTGGCGCGCACGGCGGCGGGCCTGGCCGACGCAAGGGACGCCCTGGCCGCCGTCGCCGCGCAGCGCTACGGCACCGAGAGCCTCAGCGTCGCGGCGCTGGCGCGCGAGGCGCCCGGGCTCCAGCGCGCCGCCGTGGCCGGCCTGCTCGAGGCCGCCGGCGTGAGCCCCGGACACGAGCTCCTCGAGGAGGCGAGGTCCGCAGCGGCACGCGCGGCCGCCGGTCGCGCGGCGCCGTGGCGGCGGGACGTGGGGGGCGGCAAGGCGCTGCGCGTGGCCTACGGACGCATGGAGGTCGTCGCGTCACGGCGTCGCGCGGCTCCCACCGAGCCCCGGCCGGTCCGGAGCCTTTCGGACCTCCTGGCCGCCCTGGGCAGCCGTGCCCCACGTGCGGCGCCCCTACCCAGCGCCGCGGCGGTGGCCGCACTGGCGGCCGAGCACGGCGCCGACCTCGTCCTCAGGACGCGCCGCCGCGGCGACCGCATCGGGCTGCCCGGCGGGACGCGTCTGGTCTCCGACGTGCTCGTCGACGCCAAGGTCCCCCGGGAGGACCGCGACGCGCTGCTGGTGCTGGCGGCCGGCGGCGAGGTGTTCTGGGTCGAGGGCGTGGCCGTCGCCGCCGGCCTCGGGGACGACGCGTCGCCGGGGGACGCACGCTTCATGCGCCTCGCCCTGCGCGAGGCCGAGCGGGCGGCGGAGGAGGGCGAGGTACCCGTGGGGGCGGTCGTGGTGCGCGACGGCAGCGTGCTGGCGGCCGCTCGCAACCGCACCGAGGCGGACCGCGACCCCAGCGCCCACGCCGAGGTCCTGGCGCTGCGCGCCGCGGCCGCTGCCGCCGGGGACCGGCGCCTCGAGGGCGCGACCCTCTACGTGACCCTGGAGCCGTGCCCGATGTGCTTCGGGGCCGTTCTCCAGACGCGGGTCGGGCGCGTCGTCTACGGGGCGGAGAACGCGCGCGAGGGGGCCCTGGGCAGCGTCGTCGAGCTGCGCGCAGGCAGGTTCAAGCGCCTGCCCGCGGTCGAGGGGGGAGTCCTGGCGGCGGAGAGCGCCAGGCTGCTCAGGCGCTTCTTCGCCGCGAAGCGGCGGGCCGGGTAGGGGCGGGGCCCGCCGCGCGACGCGCCGCCTTAGCCCATCAGAGCGGCAACTTCCGGCTCCATGGGCGGGCTAGACTGGGCCCGGCGCCATGGAGCACCTGATCCGGAACTTCTCGATCATCGCGCACGTCGACCACGGCAAGTCCACGCTTGCCGACCGGATCCTCGAGCTCACGGAGAGCGTGTCGCCGCGCGAGCGCCGCGACCAGATGCTCGACACCCTCGAGCTCGAGCGCGAGCGCGGGATCACGATCAAGGCCACGCCGACGCGGGTCTTCTACACCGCCGAGGACGGGAACACCTACCTCTTCAACCTCATCGACACACCCGGACACGTCGACTTCAACTACGAGGTCTCGCGCGCCCTGCGCGCCTGCGAGGGCGTGCTGCTGGTCGTGGACGCGGCGCAGGGGGTCGAGGCCCAGACGATACAGAACGCCTACCTGGCCATCGAGAACGGCCTCGAGGTCCTGCCCGTGATCAACAAGATCGACCTCCCCGCCGCCGACGTCGAGCGCGCGAAGGCGGAGCTCGAGGAGGTCATCGGCATCCCCGCGGACCACGCGGTGCCCGTCTCGGCGAAGACGGGGGAGAACGTCAAGGCCGTCCTGGAAGGGATCGTCAAGCACCTGCCCCCGCCGCGCGGCGACGCCGACGCGCCGCTGCGGGCGCTGATCTTCGACGCCGTGTACGACGCTTACCAGGGCGTCATCGCGTTCATCAGGGTCTTCGACGGGCGCATCCGCAAGGGCGACCGCGTCAAGATCGTCTCGACGGGCAAGGTCTACGAGGTCGACAACGTGGGCGTGTTCCGCCCCCAGCCCACCGTGGGCGAGGAGCTCTCCGTCGGCCACGTGGGCTGGTTCACCGCCGGCATCAAGGACATCGCGGACACGCAGATCGGCGACACCGTCACCGGCGCCGACCGGCCCACGGCCGAGCCGGTGCCGGGCTTCAAGCCCGCCAAGCCGGTGGTGTTCAGCGGCCTCTACCCGACCGACACCGAGGACTACCCGCGCCTGCGCGAGGCGCTCGAGAAACTGAGCCTGAACGACGCCGCCTTCAGCTTCGAGCCCGAGACCTCCGAGGCCCTCGGCTTCGGCTTCCGCTGCGGCTTCCTCGGGCTGCTGCACGCCGAGATCGTGCAGGAGCGCCTGGAGCGCGAGTTCGACCTCGACCTCATCGCCACCGCGCCCGCCGTCGTCTACCGCGTGAGGACCACCGACGGGGCCGAGACCGAGGTGCAGAACCCCGCGGAGCTGCCCTCGCCGGACCGCATCGAGGAGATCAGCGAGCCTTGGGTCGACCTCTCGGTGTTCCTGCCCGAGGAGTACGTGGGCGCGGCGATGGGCCTGCTGCAGGAGAAGCGCGGCGAGATGCGCGACATGATCTACCACGGTCGCCGCGTCGAGCTGCGCTATGCCGTGCCGTTCGGCGAGATCCTCTACGACTTCCACGACCGGCTGAAGTCTCTCTCCCGCGGCTACGCCTCGATGGACTACCAGTTCACGGGCTACAGGGCGGGCGACCTGGTGAAGCTCGACATCCTCGTGAACGAGGAGAAGGTGGACGCGCTCTCGGTGATCGTCCACCGCGACAAGGCGTACGAGGTCGGGCGCAAGATCGTCGACCGCATGGCCGAGGTGATCCCCCGGCAGATGTTCGCCGTGCCCGTCCAGGCCGCGATCGGCGGCAAGATCATCGCCCGCGCCACAGTGAAGGCTTTCCGCAAGGACGTCCTGGCCAAGTGCTACGGTGGCGACATCACGCGCAAGAAGAAGCTGCTCGAGAAGCAGAAGAAGGGGAAGGCCAGGATGAAGCAGCTCGGGACCGTGGAGGTACCGCAGGAGGCCTTCCTGGCCGTCCTGGCGAGCGAGGAGTAGGCCTTGACGGCGCGGGGGACGACCCTCGGCAGCGCACGCGGCGGCGCCGCGGCCGGCACCGGCCGCGTCGCCACGGACGGCGAGCGGCGGACCCGCGCCCTCAGCCTGCGCACGCAGCTCGCCCTGGTCATCGCCCTGCTGGCGCTGCTGCCGAGCCTGGTGATGGTCGTGGTCACCGTCTTCCCGGCCTACCGTCGCGTCGGGCCCCTGGCCCCGGGTGAGGTCGCCACGGTCATGGCCTGGCTCGCGGGCTTCGTGGCGATCGCGGCGCTTACCGGTTACGTCGTCTCGGGCCAGCTCCTGGGGCCGCTCCTGCGGCTCAACCGCGACCTCGGCCACATGAAGGCCGCCAGCGGGCAGCTCGCTGGCGAGAGGCTGGCCGTCAGGCCCGACGACCCCGGCGAGGTCAGGGCGCTCGTCGCCTCGTTCAACGAGCTGCTCGACGAGGTCGCGCGCGAGCAGGGCCGCCGGGCCGCGTTCTCGGCGGCGCTGATGCACGACCTCAAGACCCCCCTGGTCGCCGCGGCCAACATGCTCGAGGTCATACGCGACGGGGACGGCCTCGGCCGCGAGCAGCGCATCGAGGTGCTGCGCCGCACTGCCCTCGAGCTGCAGGCGCTCATCGAGCAGGTGCAGAAGATGGTCGACGCCCACCGACTCGAGCGGCCCGAGGTGCCGCTGGCCCGCGAGGAGGTGGACCTCCGCGCCCTCGTCGACCTGCTCGTCGACAGGCTGGCGCCGCTCGCCGCGGAGCGCGGCGTGAGGGTCGAGGTGACGGGGGAGGCGCGCGCGAACGTCGACAGGCGCGAGGTCGAGCGCGCGCTCTACAACCTGGTGTCGAACGCGGTCCGCTACGCCGACAGCACGATCCGCATCGAGGTGTTCCCCGGCCTGGTGCGCATCGCCGACGACGGGCCGGGCCTGGGCGCGCCGCTCGACGAGCTGGCGCAGCCGTTCAACGACCAGGGCGTGAAGATCGCCGGCAAGCGCTACGCGGCGGGCGCCGGCGGGCTCGGGCTGTTCATCGCGCGGCGCGTGCTCGAGGCCCACGGCGGCCGCCTGGTGGCCGAGGCGACGGGACCGCGGGGCACGGCGCTGCTCGCCTACCTGGGGCCGTCGTGAGGGCCACGGTCCTACGGGCCACCGCGCGGGCCAGGGGTGCGCCGTCCCGGCGCTCCGGACGGGGGGTGGCGGCGTGAGCGACGGTGCCGCCGACCGCAGGGTCAGGGTCGTCGTCGCCGACGACCACCCGCTGTTCCGCATGGGGCTGTCGATGGCCCTGACGGCCGAAGGGTTCGAGGTCGTGGGCGAGGCCGGCGACGGCGAGCAGGCGGTGCGGATGGCGCGCGCCTGCAGCGCCGAGCTCGTGGTCATGGACGTGCGCATGCCCGACAGCGACGGCATCGAGGCGTGCGCCCGGCTGACGGCCGAGCCCGGCGGGCCGGTGGTCGTGATGCTGACCACCTACGACGAGCCCGGCGTCGTGAGGGCGGCGAAGCAGGCCGGCGCGCGGGCCTTCCTCTCGAAGGAGACCTCGCCGAAGGAGCTGGCTAGGATGCTGCGGCGGGTCGTCGAGGACCCGGAGCACGACTGGATGCCGCAGGTGGCGCTCCCCGAGCTCACGCCGCGCGAGGCCGAGGCGCTGGCGCTACTGGGCCAGGGCTACAGCAACAAGGCGATCGCGAAGGCCATGGGCGTGAGCCCGGAGACGGTGAAGGACCACCTCGAGCGCGTGTTCGCCAAGCTCGACGTGCGCGACAGGCTCAGCGCCGTGAAGCGCGCGAGCGAGCTGGGGCTGCTGAGGCGGCGCTAGGCCCCGGCCGAGCTCGAGCGGGCCGCGGCCTCGAGCCGCTAGGCCCAGGCCGCGCTTCCGGCCGCCGGCTTCCGCCGCCGCGCCTAGCGTGGCGCCATGGCGACCAAGGGCGGCCCCGGCTTCTCGCTCCTGGAGACCCTGGTGACGCTGAGCGTCATGGCGGTGCTGGCGGCCCTGGGCCTGGCGGCGGCCCGCCCCTCCCCCGAGGCCCACGCCGCACGGGCCCTGCGGGCGCTGTTCCTGCAGGCGCGGGCCGACGCGGTCTGGAGCGGGGCGCCCGTGGCGGTCGTGGAGCTGCCAGGCGGGGCGGGCTTCGCCGCGCGGCGGCTCGCCGGCGACGACTGCGCCTCCGGCGAGGCGTTGGCGACCGTCCGTCTGCGTGAGTTCCCCGGCGTACGCGTCGCCCAGGGCCTGTGGTCGGGCGGGCTCTACTGGCTGCCCACGGGCGCGGGCCGCGCCTGCTCCGGCGGCGGCGTGATCAGCGGCACCGTCGTGCTCCAGGGCCCCCTCGGCAGCGCCTCGGTCGTCGTTTCGAGCCTCGGCCGCGTGCGGGTGGAGGTGGGCCGGTGACGGGGAGGGCCACTTCGGCTGGGCTCGGCCTCGTGGAGGTGCTCGTCGCCCTCGGCGTCCTCGCCGTCGCCGTCGGCGCCCTGCTCGCCCTCCAGGCGGCCAGCCTGCGGGCGTCGCGCTCCGCCCTGGTCACGCGCGCCCTGTCGGCCGCCGCCGAGGCGGAGTCGCGGCTCAGGTCGTCCGTGGCGGCCGCGGGCGGGGCGTGCCTGGTGGCGGGCCGGTGGGCCGTGGTCGCCGACTGTAGGGTCGAGGCCGGCTGCGCCGGCCGCGGCTGCCGGGTCCCCCTGCACAGGGTGACGGTGACGGCCGGGGACGGCAGGGAGCTCACGGTCGTGGGCGCCGGGCCGCTCGAGGCCGTGTTGCCGGTCGCTTCTCCTGGGGGTTCGCTCGCGGCCGTGCTCCCGGTCGCTTCGCTTGACGGCTCGCTCGGGGCCGAGATCGCTGTCGTTTCGCCGGAAGGCCCGGTCGATGGCGTCCTCCGGGCCGCCCCGACGGAGGAGGCGCCGTGAGGGGCCGCGGGGGTCAGGCGTTCCCCGGTCCCCGCCGAGGGGCCGTGGCCCTGTACCTGCCACCAGGCCCGAGGGCGGCCCAGCAGGCAGCCGGTCTGACCCTCGTCGAGGTGCTCGTCGCGCTCGCGGTCGCGGCCGTGCTGCTCGCCTGCGTCGGCAGCGTGCTCGCGTCGGCGCGGTCCGCGGGCGCCGCCGAGGAGCGCGCGCTCGAGCCGCGGCTGGCCCTCGACCTAGCGGCCGAGCTGCTCGCGGAGGAGGCCGGCATTGCCGGGCACGCGCCGCTCTCCGCCGAGGCCGGGGTCCCGCAGCCGGCCGTGGTCCTGCGCCGCACCCTTGGCGGGCACGCCCTGTCGGTCGCTTTCGTCGACGACCGCCTCGCCGGTCCGCCCGCGGCCCGCGACCTCCGCTTCGAGGCCGGCGTCGACGCCCAGGGGCGGCCGCAGCTCTACCGCGCCAGCGGGTCCGCCAGCCGACAGCCGCTGGTGGAGGGCGTGACGGTGCTCGAGGTCGAGTCGGTGGTGGACGCCGCGGGGGAGCTCAGGGCCCCCGCCGCCGGCTCCGCGTTCCCCTCGGCGCGAGCGCTCGTGCTGCGGCTGGAGGCGACCGGGGGCGAGGAGAGGGTCGCCGTCGTCGCGCTCGGCGCGCGACCGACGGTCGCGGTGGCGCCGTGAGGGTCGGCAGGGCCGCGCGCCTCCGCAGCGCCGGCTTCGTGCTCGTGGGGGTCCTGCTGGTGCTGCTGGCGATCGGAGTGATCGCCGCGGCCATGAGCCTCGAGGCGGGCCTGGCCACGCTGGGCGCCCGCTCGGCCGCCGGCTCGGCGGCGGCCCGGCCCGCGGCCCGCGCCGCGCTGGTGCTCGCGCTGGACGAGGCGCTCGCGTCGGCGGAGGCCGGCGCCGAGCCTCCTCCGGCGTACGGCCCCTGGGCCGAGCTGGGCGCGGAGGCCTCCGCGGCGCTCGCCCCCGTCCCCGGCACGTCGCCCGTCGTCTACCGGCTGACGGCGACGGCGGTGGCGGGCAGGTCTCGCGCCGAGGCCAGCGCCGCGTTCGCCATCGAGCCGGCGCCGCGCGTGCTCGAGTGGAGGGAGCCGTGACGGCCTTGACAGCGCCCCGTCGTCCTGTGAGCATGACCCGTGCCCGTCGGGACCATGGAGCCAGCGAACGACGTGGAGGACAGCGCGAGGCGGGAGGTGAGGGCGCTGCTCTGCGCGGCGCTCCTGGCCGCGGACCGGCCGCTCTCGCCCAAGGAGCTGAAGGGCCTGCTCGGGGTCAGCGAGGAGGCCGTGGCGCGCGAGGTGAAGGCCCTGCACGAGGTGCTGCAGGAGCAGGGTCTGGGTATCGAGGTCGAGCACGTGGCCGGCGGCTACAGGCTCGTGGTCGCCCCGCGGCTGGTGCCGGCGCTCGCCACGCTGCTGTCGCCGCCGCCCCTGCCCCCGCTCAGCGCCGCCGCCCTCGAGACGCTGGCGCTGATCGCCTACCACCAGCCGATCACCAGGGGAGAGCTGGAGGCCGCGCGCGGCGCGTCCTGCGCCTCGACGCTCGAGACGCTGCAGGAGCGCGGGCTGATCAAGGTCGTGGGCCAGAAGGACGTCGTCGGCAGGCCGCTCCTCTACGGCACCACCGAGAGGTTCCTGATCGACTTCGGCCTGTCCTCGCTCGAGGACCTCCCGCCGGTCGGCGAGACGCCCACGGGCTTCCTGCGCGGCTGAAGCCCTAGACCCGGCCCAAGAGGTACCTGAGGGCCAGCGCGTAGCCGCTGGTGCCAAGGCCGGTGATCACGCCCACGCAGGCGCCGGCCGTGAGGCAGCGGTGACGGAAAGGCTCCCGGGCGTGAACGTTCGAGACGTGAACCTCGACGACCGGGACGTCGATCGCCGCGATCGCGTCGCGGAGGGCGACGCTGGTGTGGCTGAGGCCGCCCGGGTTCAGGACCACCCCGCGGGCGCCCTCGGCCGCCGCCCCGTGCAGCCAGTCGATGAGCTGGCCCTCGTGGTTGCTCTGCCGCAGCTCGACCCTGGTGCCGAGCTCGGCGGCGAGCGTCTCCAGCTCGGCGCGCACGTCGTCGAGGGTCGTCGTGCCGTAGACGTGCGGCTCGCGGCGGCCGAGGAGGTTCAGGTTCGGGCCGTTGAGGACGAGGATCATCGCATCAGCACCTCGAGCGTCATCGCATCAGCTCCTCGAGCGCGCGCCAGGCGGCCCGCATCTCGGCCTCGCTCACGTCGTCTACGACCGTCGGCCGGCCTGGGGCCTCGAGCAGCACGAACCGCAGGCGGCCGGCGCGGGCCTTCTTGTCGCGCGCCATGAAGGGTACCAGGGCCTCGAAGGTCACGTCGGGCAGAGGGTCGGGGCGCAGGCGGGCCACGAGGTCGGCGAGGCGGTCTACGAGGTCGACCATGCCGCGTTCGTGGCCGAGGGCGGCGGCGTACACCAGGCCGTAGAGGACGGCGTCGCCGTGGGTGAGCGCCAGGCCGGAGGCGGCCTCGAGCGCGTGGGCCAGGGTGTGGCCGAGGTTCAGGTGGGCCCTGACGCCGGCTTCGTGGGGGTCGGCGCTGACGACGGCGGCCTTGACGGCCGCGGCGCGCGCCACCACGTCCACCAGCGCCTCAGGCGGGGCGTGCAGCTCGCCGCCGGCTGCGGCGGGGAGGAGCAGGCGCTCGGCCTCGTCGACGAGGCCCGGGTCGCCCAGCAGGCCCGTCTTCACGAGCTCGGCGACGCCCTGGCGGAGCTCGCGCGGGGGCAGGGTGGCGAGCGTGCCCACGTCCGCGATCACGGCTCGCGGCTGCCAGAAGGCGCCGACGAGGTTCTTGCCCTCGGGCAGGTCGAGGCCGGTCTTGCCGCCGATGGACGCGTCGACCATCGCCAGGAGCGAGGTCGGGAGCTGGTAGAGGGCGAGGCCGCGCAGGTACGTGGCGGCGGCGAAGCCCGCCAGGTCGCCGACGACGCCGCCGCCCAGGGCGAGCACGGCGCCGTCGCGCCCGATGCCGGCGGCCGCCAGCTCGCGCACGACGCGCCCGTAGGTGGCGAGGTCCTTGCTCGCCTCGCCGGGTGGGAAGGTCACGACCGCGACGCGCTTGCCCGCCGCCTCGAGCCGCTCCGCCAGCGCGCGCCCGTGGAGAGGCCACACCGTCTCGTCGCTGACGACGGCGACCGCCGCAGCCGCCACCCGCTCCGGCGCCGCGGCCAGGAGTCCGGAGCCGACGACGACGTCGTAGGGAGGGGAGACGGCCACCGTCACGGTCCGTACGAGGCCGGTCCGCGTCGCCTCAGGGCTCATGCCGGTCCCCCGTCCCGCCGCCGGCCTCGGCCCAGCGCTGCAGTCTCTCGACGATCTCCTCGACCACGTCGGCGGAGGCGCGTCCGTCGGTCGAGACCTTGAACGTCGCCACGTCGTCGTAGGCGGCCTGCCGCGCGGCCATCAGGGAGGCGATGCGCTCGAGCGGGTCGCCGACCTCGAGCATCGGGCGGCGGTGCCTGCGCGTGCGCTTGTAGACCGTCTCGGGGCTGGCGGTGAGCACGACCACGGGCCCGCGGGCCTTCAGCAGCGCCCTGTTCTCGGGCCTGACGACGGTCCCGCCGCCGGTGGAGACCACGACCTCGTCGAGCTTGACGCAGCGCTTCACGACCTCGGTCTCGTAGTCGCGGAAGACCTGCTCGCCGTAGAGCTCGAAGATGTCGGTGATCCGCATGCAGCTCACCCGTTCGATCACGCGGTCGGTGTCGACGAAGGTGAGCTGCAGCCGGCGCGACAGCTCCCAGCCGATGCGGCTCTTGCCGGTGCCCATGAAGCCCGCCATGGCGACCCAGGTGACGACCCGCTCGGGCGGTAGGTGCCGCCGGGGGGTGGCCTGCGTCATCAGTAGTCCGCGACGTACTCGCGGTGGGCCCTGACGCGCTCCTGCAGCTCTCGCACCGTGTCGCCGCCGAACTTCTCGAGGAGGGCGTCGGCGAGCACCAGCGCCGCCATCGCCAGGACGACGATGGACGCCGCGGGCACCGCCGTGACGTCGGAGCGCTCGCGCGCCGCGTCCGCCGGGCCGTGCGTGACGACGTCTACTGTCGGCAGCGGCCGCATCAGCGTGGCGATGGGCTTCATCGCCGCCCGCACGACCACGTCCTCGCCGTTCGTGACTCCGCCCTCGAGGCCGCCGGCGCGGTTCGTGGCCCGCAGGTAGCGCCCGCCCTCGCGGCCGACGATGGCGTCGTGGACCTCGCTGCCCGGCAGCCCGGAGGCCCGCCAGCCGTCGCCGATCTCGCAGGCCTTCATGGCCGGCACGCTCATCACCGCCTGCGCCAGGCGACCGTCGAGCTTGCGGTCCCATTGCGTGTACGAGCCCAAGCCCACCGGCACGTTCCTGAACCGCGCCTCGACGACGCCGCCGAGGGTGTCGCCCTGCTCCTTGGCCTCGTCGATGCGCGCCATGATCCGCTCCTCGGCCTCGCGGTCGAACGTCCGCAGAGGGCTCTCGTCTAGCTCCGCGACGCGCGACCAGTCCATGCCGCCGTCGCACGGGATGCCGCCGAGGCTGATCACGCGGGCGCAGCCCTCGATGCCGGCCACCTCGAGCAGCCTGAGGGCGACGGCGCCGGCCGCGACGCGGCTGGCCGTCTCGCGGGCCGACGCGCGCTCCAGGACGTCGCGGAGGTCCTTGTGGCCGTACTTGATGCCGCCGGGCAGGTCGGCGTGGCCGGGCCGGGGCTCCGTCAGCGCCCGCTTGCGCGGCTCGTTGCCCGGCAGCGGGTCCATGACCTCGCGCCAGTTCGCGTTGTCGCGGTTCGCGACCGCGATCGCGATGGGCGCGCCGGTGGTGCGGCCGGCGCGCACGCCGCCGAGGAGGGTGGCGGTGTCGGACTCGATGACCATCCGCTGCCCGCGGCCGTAGCCGCCCTGCCGTCTCCGCAGCCACGGGTCGATGTGCTCGGTGGCGACGAGCTCGAGGCCGGCAGGGACGCCGTCGACGACCACGGTCAGGGACGGTCCGTGGGACTCTCCAGCGGAGAGGTACCTCAGCATCCTGGCAGCGTAGCACGGCCCACAGTTGCGTCGTGGACGGGGGATAGGGGCCCTGCCGGACGGGCCAGGGGGCGCCGGGCGGGCGCCGCGTCGAGAGGAGCCCGCCTGGCGGCCGTACCTAGAGGAACCCGCCGGAGGCCGAGCCAGGTCTTGCCCGCCAGGCGGCCGTGCCAAGAGGAACCCGCCGGGGGCCGAGCCAGGTCTAGCCCCGCAGGCGGCCGTGCCAAGAGGAGCCCGCCCGGCGCGAGGCCGGGCGGGCGCTGGACGTCTGGCGGTGGGCCGCGCTCAGGCGGCGGGGCTCACTCGATGATGTTGGCGGTGACGATCAGGAGCAGCTCGCCCGCGCGCTCCTCGGTGCCCGTGGTGCCGAACAGGTCGCCGATCACCGGGATCGAGCCGAGCACCGGGAGGCGGCTCTTCTCGATGACGATCTCGTCCTGCAGCAGCCCGCCGAGGAGGACGGTCTGGCCGGGCTGCACGGTCACAGTGGTCTGCACGTGGCGGTTCGAGATGTGGAGCTGCTCGCCCTCGAGCGCCGGCAGCCTGTCGGTGACCGACGCGTCGACGTTGATCGTGATGCGGCCGTCGGCACCGATCAGCGGGGTGAGCTTGACGACGACGCCGTAGTCGACCTCCTGCAGGACCGCCTCGCCGCTCGCGTTCGGCAGCAGGATGAAGACGGTGCCGCCGGACTCGAGCGTGCCGGTCTGCTTGTCGAGCAGCGTGATGTTCGCGTCGTCGACCCGCCGCGAGAGGCCCTGCGTCTCGAGCGCGTCGAGCACGGCCATGATGTTGAAGCTCGAGACGGCCGAGGCCATGTCGAAGATGAACGACAGGCCGGTGTCGAGCAGGCTGGCCTGCATCTGGCCGAAGGCGCCGCTGAAGTCGAGGCCGAAGTCCTGCGCGAACGAGCGCGTGACCTCCTGGATGCGCACCTGGATGTTCACCTGGCGCTGCGGCTGGTCGAGCTGCGGGATCAGCTGCGCGAGGCGCGCCTGCACGCTGGCCGGGCCGGTGACGATGATGCTGTTCGTGCGCGGCTCGGCGACGACCGAGAAGTCCTCGAGGCGGGCGGCCTGGCCCTCCTCGCCGCCGGCCACCAGCAGGCCGGTCTCCTGCAGCACCTGGGCGAGCTTGGTCGCGTCGGCGTTCGAGAGGAAGTAGGTGCGCTGCTCCAACGCGACCTGCTCGGCCGGCCGGTCGAACTGGTCGAGGAGCGTCACGACCCTGTCGTGCTGAGCCGCGGTGGCGGTGACGACGACCGTGTTGCCGGGCAGCGGCTCGGCCTGGACCTCGGGCATCACGCGCCTGAGCACGTCCACGACCTGCTGCGGGCTCGAGTTCACGCGGTAGAACCGCTGCTCGACGGGCTCGGCGGTGGGCGCCGCGGCGACGGCCTCGGTGCGGCGCAGGCGGGCCACGGAGGCCGGCGGGCCGACGACCACCAGGTCGTTCTCGAGCAGCGCGTAGTCGAGGTCGTTGAGCGTGAGCACCAGCTCCCACACCTGCCGGAACGGCTTGGGGTCGCCGATGTCGTAGACGATGACCTTCTCGGGCACGTCGTCGGTGATGGCCGTGAGGCCGACCGAGCGGGCCAGGCCCTGGATCATCGCGCGCAGGGACTCGCCCGAGGCGCCGGTCACGAACTCGACCGGCTCGTCGAACCTCGGGTCGTTCGGCAGCGGCGCGAGGGCGTTCTGCGCCATGGCCGCGCCGAGCAGTGCGAGGAGCGTGAGGACTGACAGGGTTCGCTTCATGATCACCGCCTGAGGTCCAGCGAGAGGGTGTGCGTCCGGTCTCCCTGCGTGAAGCGGGCCTCGTAGCCACGCAGGTCGGAGAGGATGATGTCGGTGTCGGGGAGCGTCTGGCCGAGCGTGAGGATCACGGGCTCGGCGTAGATCGTGCCGCGGAACACGCCGACGCTCAGCGGCCCGAGCACGGTGCCGGTGAAGCGGACGTCGTTGTCGCGCAGGTAGCGGCTCAGCGGGTCGGCGCCGACGACGAGCGGCGGCGTGACCTGGGCGGGGCTGGGGCGCGCGGCCGCGCTGGCCCTGCCCGGCCCGAGCGGGTCGGGCACGCTGGCGGAGGCCGGCGCCGCGGCGGCGTTGACGGGGGCAACGCGGACCTCGGCGACGTCGTCGGGCACGCGCAGCGCCATCAGGTCGGCGGGCGCGGGCGCCACCGGCTCGACGGCCGGGGCCTGGCTGCGCGTGTCGCGCAGGATCTGCGGCGTCGTGGGCAGCACGCCGCCGGGCAGCGCCCGCGGCAGCTCGGCCGTAACGGGGCCGGCAGGGGCCACGGCGCGCGGCGCCGGCGCCCTCACCGGCTGAGCGGGCGCCTGGGCGACGACCGGCGTGGCGGCCGGGCCGCCGGACGCCGGCTGGCCGCCGGCGACGACCTCGACGACCTCCGGGGCGGCAGGCGGTGCGGCCTGGGCGACCTCGGCGCGAGGCGCCGACGGCGGGGCCTGCACGACGACGGGGGAGAACGGGTTGATCGTCGCCCTGCGCGTCGCCTGGGGCCGCGAGGCGGCGTCGCCTTCCTCCGCGGTCGCGTCGGCGCGCGTCTCGGGCGGACCCTGCACCAGGAAGGGGAGCTCCTCGACCACCAGGTCGCGGGTCACGATCGGCGCGCCGTCGGCCACGACGACCGGCGGCGCGAGCGGCTGGGCGCCCGCGGGAGCGGCCGCCTCGGCGCCATCGGCGGGCTGGGCGGCGTCGGCCGCGGCCTCGCCGTCCGCCTCGGCCGTGGCGGCGGGCTCACCCGCCGCGCCGGGCTGGGCCGCGTCGCCGACGACGACCGGAGCCGGACCTTGGTCGGCCAGTGCCGGCGCCGTGGGCTGCCGGGTCTGGTTGTAGAGGTTGACCCAAACGAAGGCCGCTGCCGCGAGCAGCAGAGCGGCGATCAGGAAGCGGGCCGTCCGGGACAGTCGCATCTATTCCAGCTCCCCTGGGTCGTTGCCGGTGTAGACGTAGACGGTGAAGTCGTACGCCGCGTTCAGCAGCGGGTCGGCCGACTCGTTGTTGTCGACCGCCAGCGAGACCCTGCCGATCTTCGTGAAGCGCTGGAGGCTCTCGAGGCTCGCCAGGAACTCCATGGTCTGGCCGTAGGTCCCCTGCGTCTGCACGCTGAAGCCGATGGGCCTCACGTCCTGGACCTGCTCGCTGGCCGTGCCCTGGCTCAGGCTCTGGACGACGACGTCGGCGCGCGCCGCGGACAGCCTGAGCTGGTCGATGAGGCCGGCGATGTCGCTCTCGCGTGGGAGCTCGGAGAGGAAGATGCGCCTGTCCTCCTCGAGCTGCGCGACGGCCAGCCGCAGGTCGGGCAGGTTGCGCCTGGCGTCCTCGCCGCGCCTGATCTCGAAGTCGAGCCTGGCGATGTCGGCCTCGAGCTGCGTGATGCGGTCCTGCGTCGGCCGGTACATGTAGAGGTACCAGAGCGCGCCGGCGACGAGGGAGAGGACGATCGCGATGATCGCGATGTCGCGCTGGCGCAGCCTGCTGAAGCTGAAGTTGCCGAGCCTCACCGCTGGTCCTCCGCGATGGCGCCGACCGTCAGGGAGTAGTCGTAGAGGTCGGTGTCAGCCTGCCGCTGGGCGCTCTGGAACGCGACGCCGTAGTCGCGCGAGCTCTCCAGCGCGCGGATGAACTGCGCGAGCACCTCGGTCGAGACCACGGTGCCGCTGATGTTCATCTCGGCCACGATGCGCCGGCCCTCGAACCGGTTCGCGTCCGCCCGCGGCGGCACGACGGCCGTCATGTTGAGCTGGCGGAAGTCGATGTTGGGCCGGCCGGAGGCACCCTGAGCGGGCAGCGTCTCGAGCAGGCCGGCGATCTCACCCGTCCACATGATGCGGTTCTCGCGCACCGACCGCGCGACGGCGATCAGCTCGTTGAGCTGCTGCTGCCGGGCGAGCAGGTCGCGCTGCTCGCGCAGGAACGGCTGCAGCAGGGCGAGCTGGTCCTCGCGAGCGAGCTTCTCGCGCTGGAGGTTCGCCTCGGTGGTGCTGGCGAAGTACTGCAGGAGCGAGGCGACGCCCAGCACCAGCAGCGGGAAGACGACGATCAGCAGCCGCCAGTACCCGGGCTCACGTACGCGCCTGAGGTTCTTCGGAAGGAGGTTGATGTTTATCATCGCGGACCGCTCCTACCGCCGGTCGCGACGCCGGCCGGGACGGGCTCGCGGTGGATCTCGCCGTCAGTCAACGCCGGCCACCCCCCGCAGCGCCAGGCCCAGCGGGACCGCGAACTCCGACGCCATCTTCTTGAGGTACTGGGTGTCGAAGCGGTTCTCGTCGACGTTGATCGTCAGCCACGGGTCCCCGAGCTCGACGCGGAAGCCGAGCGCGTCGCCGATGGCCTCGGGCAGGCCGCGCAGCTTGGCGCCGCCGCCGGTGACGACCATGCGGCTGATGTTCGCGTCGCCGCTCTGCACGCGGAAGAACTCGAGGGAGCGCCTGATCTCGGTGGTCAGCTCCACCAGCACCGGCCTCAGGGCCTCGTAGACGCGGCCCGGGGAGAACTGCTCGCGCTTGGCGTCGAAGTTGAGGAGGTCCTCCTCGTCCTCGGTGGGGATCGTCGCAGTGCCGTACTCGACCTTGACCTCCTCGGCGCTGTCGAAGTCCAGGCCGAACGCGCGCTGGATCGCGGCCGTGAAGTCGTCGCCCGAGACGTTGATGTTGCGGTTCATCAGCACCCGCTGTCCGCGGACGAGCGTGACCGTCGAGGTGGAAGCGGCGATCTCGAGGACGACGCCTACCTCGTTGGCCTCGGTGTAGAGGTCGCCGGCTAGCGTCGTGCGGGTGAGGTGCTCGCCCAGCAGCGAGCCCTTGAGCGAGCGGAGGAGCGCGAACGGCTTGACGTCGATCACGTACGGTTCGAGGCCCGCCTGCTTGAGGTACTCGACCTGCTGCGTGACCTCGTCGAGGCGCGCGGCGGCGATGACGACCTCGAGCTGCCCGCCCTCCTCGACGTCCTCGGGGTTGTCGAGGACGAAGTAGTCGAGCATGACCTCGTCGATGGGGAAGGGGATGTAGCGCTCCGCTTCCCACTTGATGGCCTCGTCGAGCTCCTGGACCGTCATGCGGGGCACGTGGATGTTCCTCGTGATCGCCTGACGGTTGGACACGGCCGTGACCGTGAAGCGCCGGCTGATGCCGGCGTCGTGGAACAGGGCCTTGATCTCCTCGGCCAAGCCCTGGGCGTCGGTCACCTGGTCGTCGTGGATGAGGCCGGGCGGCATCGGCCGCATGGCCAGCGCGCTCAGGCTGGGTGGGGTGCCGGGTCGCAGCTCCACCACCTTCAGCGCGCTCGTCCCGACCTCGAGACCGACGGCCTCGATCCTGGGACTCAGCCAGCGCGACAAGCGCTCGCGCAATGAGGACATAGGCGTCTCCTCCTCGTAAACCGGGAGGACTCTATCACGCAGTACTCATCTTCCCGCGTGAAATTTGCCCACGCAGCCGCCGCTTCTCATGATGCCGTCGCGCACTTGGGGCCCCGGTAGACCGGTCGGTCTAGCCAGCGCCTCTCAGCCCTTCCTCATCGCCCGCGGCACGTCCCTCACGCGCGGGCCGGCGGACCGGCCGCGACCGCCGGGCCGCGCGGGCCGGCATCACTGCGCGGTCCTCGCTAGGTCGTTGAACCGCACGTGCGCGCTGTGGAACTGGACCTCGAGGGAACCGGTGGGCCCGTTGCGCTGCTTGCCGATGATTATCTCGGCGATGCCGTGCTTCTCGGAGTGCGGGTCGTAGTACTCGTCGCGGTAGATGAACATCACCAGGTCGGCGTCCTGTTCGATCGCACCCGAGTTGTGCATGACGACGCCGTCGGCCAGCCACGAGGCAGGGCCGGGGACGGTGAGGTCGTAGACCTCCTCGACGCCGGCCGGCGTGATCTCGACGATCTCGTCCCAGAAGAGGTCGTCCTGCGTCAGCGCGAGGAGACCCGGGTCGTCGAGGACCGTCGCGTGCGACGCGACGGTCGCCGGCGTGGGTGAGAACGAGAAGTGGGCCTGACCGCCGTGAGAGGTCCCGCGCGCCGCGGCGAGCTGACGCTGCGAGAACCCCTTGGCCTTGGCGATGGCTTCCGCGCGGTGGAGGACCTCCCGCGGCAGCGCGTCTCCGTCGGTACCAGGCACGACGTCCGCGAGCCACTCCGCCAAGCGCCTGGCCGGTTCGACCCGGGGGCCGTAGGCGCCCACGGCCTCGAGGAACCTCCGTTGGTGCTCGGCGTCCGATACGTCCACCTGCCACGCCTCGCCGGGTCGGCGCGGAGCCTCGACGCGCGCGACGATGCCTTGCCGCAGGAGCAGGGCCGCCACGTCCTCGGCCAGGCCGGCGCTGGCGGACGCGAAGTGGACGCGGGGACCGCCGGCGCCGCCCCTGGGAGGCACGTAGATGCGCCCGTCCGTCGCCCAGAGGTGCCGCAGGAGGAGCGCCTGCTGGGCGCGACTCAGGAGGAACGCCTGCTGCGGCACGCGCTTCTCGCGAGAGCGCTGCCCGAAGATGCCCAGCTCCTCCAGCCAGGTGCCCACGCCCGCGGGACGCCAAGTGTCGCCGTTCCCTGAGATCAGCAGCCGCCACCAGCCGCCACGGCCCGCGTACCGCTTCACCGCGCTCCCGAGCGAGCGCGCGCCGGCCTCCACGGTCGCGGCGTTGTCCTCGCTCGAGGTGGCGTAGCGGAGGGGCTGGCCCCTGAGGTAGGAGCCGCCGCCGATGAGCTGTCCCAACAGGGCGACGTGCGACGGGTCCCACTCGAGGGACCTGGGCGGGTGGGGCAGCCGACGAGCGATCGCCACGCGGTCGCCGGGCCTTAGGTCCTGGAGGCGGCGCCAGCCGTCTAAGGTGTACCAGAGGTGGCGTGCCGTCGTGCGCCGGACGCGACCGCTCGCCAGGCGGACGGCGAACACCTCGCGCTGGCCGACGCTCCAGACCTTGTCGCTGCGCGCCGTCACGATCCTGCCGGCCTCGTCCATCGCCAGCACCTCGGGCTGGGTGCCGACGAGTTCCGCGATCGGCACGCGACGACCGTCGGCCAGGTCCACCAGGGTGTCGCCGGTGACGCACTCCCTGAGGTCGGACAGCATCGGCCGCTTGTTCGGCCGGCTCTCGACCGCGCGCGAGAGCTGCGAGAGCACGAGGACGGGTATGTCGAGCTCGCGCGCCAGCGCCTTGAGTCCGCGCGAGATCGCCGAGATCTCCTGCTGGCGGTTCTCGCCCTGGCCGCGCGGGCCCGCCGACATGAGCTGGAGGTAGTCGATGAGCAGAAGGTCGAGGCCGTGCTCCTGCTTCAGGCGCCGCGCGCGCGACCTCAGCTCCATCACCGACATGTCGGCGTTGTCGTCGATGAAGATCTTGGCCTCCGACATGCGGCCGGCCGTGTCGGCGAGGCGCTGGAAGTCGCGCTCGGTGAGCTGGCCGTTGCGCACGCGCGACATGTCGACGCGCGCCTCGGAGCAGAGCATGCGCGTCACGAGCTGGATCGCCGACATCTCCAGCGAGAAGATGCCCACCGAGGCGTTCGCCTTCAGCGCGGCGTTGAGGACGATGTTGAGGCCGAGCGCCGTCTTGCCCATCGAGGGGCGAGCGGCGAGGACGTTGAGCGTCGACGGGTGGAGACCCGCCGTCATCTGGTCCAGGTCGTGGAAGCCGGTCGGCAGGCCCGAGACCGGCGTCGGGTTCACGAACCTGTCGTTGATCTCCTGGAACGTCTCCCTGACCAGGGAGCTCATCGTCTCGAAGCTGGCGCGCCGCTTGCGCGTCGTGAGCTCGAAGATGCGCTTCTCGGCCTCGTCGAGGACCTCCTCGACGGGCACCGCCTGGTCGTAGGCCGCCTGCATGATCCGGCCGCTGGCGGCGATGAGCTCGCGCAGCGTGGCCTTCTCCATGACGATGCGCGCGTAGCTGTCGGCGAACGCCGCCGTGGGCACGCCGTCGGCCAGACCGATCAGGTAGTTGATGCTGCCGACGCTCTCCAGCTCCCCAGACGAGCGCAGCTCCTCGGTGAGCGTCACCAGGTCCACCGGCTCGCCGCGGCGGTGGAGGCGCTCCATCGCCCGGAAGATCTTCCGGTGGGCCTCCTTGTAGAAGTGGTTCTCGGTTAGGGTCCCCTCGAGCGACGCGTAGACGTCGTTGTCGAGCAGTATGGACCCCAGGACGCTCATCTCCGCCTCGATGCTGTGGGGGGGAGTCCGGCTGTCCACGACCGGCATGGTACCACCGGGCCTGGTCGTAGAATGGCCGTCCATGGAAGTCGCCCTAGCCGCGGCGATCGCGTTCCTGACGGCGTTCCTCGCGGGGTCGCTGCCCCTCGGGGCCCGCCTCGTCGAGCGCATGTCCGGCTGGTCCCCGCGCGACGTGAACCCCCACCTGCTGGGCGTCGAGAACGTCACCAGGCTGGTCGGGGGCGGGGTCGCCCTGGCCGCGTTCGGGGTCGACGTCCTCAAGGGCATGGTGGGCCTCGCCGCGGGCGCCATGGCGGGCTGGCTGTTCACGGCCCTCGTCTACGCGGGCGCGCTCGTCGACCCTCCGGGGCTGCATGCGGCCGCGCTGCTCGCCCTCACGGCCAGCGAGACGGGCCTGGTGGCCGCGCTGGCGGCGGCGGGCCTGCTCGGCGTGGTCGTCGGCCACCTCGCGCCCCTGCCGCTGCCCGGCATCGCGGTCGCCCCGCGGGGCCGGGGCAACGGCGTGCTCCTGGGTGGACTGACCGGTCTATACGCCCTCGGCGTGGCGCCGCCGTGGCTGCTCGCGCTGCCGGTGGTGGCCTGGGCGGCCGTGCTCGGCCGGACCGGCTACGTGGCCCTGGCCACGGTGTGGGCGACGCTGGCCCTGGGGGTGGCGGCGACGGCGGCGGCCTGGGCCGGGGCGGTGACCTGGGAGGTCGCGTTCGGGGCCGCCCTGCTGGCCGCAGGCATCGGCTGGCGGCACAAGGCCCACCTGGCGCGCATCCGCGACGGCACCGAGCCGCGCCTGGGCGAGCCGGCTCCCGTCCGCGGCCTGGACAACACGGTGCTGGCCGCCTTCATGATCCACCCGCTGAGCCTCGACGACGTGTGGCAGCCGGCCAGCCTGCGTTGGTTCCGGCACGTGCTCGAGCGCACCGTCAAGCCCGGCATCGTGCCGGTCGAGTGGGTCAAGCGGCTCTTCCTGCAGGTGCGGCCGCAGCTCACCGGCGTGATAGACGGCGTCGTCACCGCCGACGGCCGGCCGCTGCGCGTGCTCCTGATCGGGATGCCGCTGCTCCCCGACCAGTTCCGCAGCCACCCCGAGGACGCGCTGCGGCTCGCGATCCAGGGCGCCCGCTTCGCCCACGAGCTGGGCGCGGAGGTCGTCGGGCTGGGCGCGTTCTGGTCGACGATCGGCGACAAGGGCCGCGCCGTGCAGGAGGCGGTGCCGGAGATCGTCGTCACGAACGGCGGCGCCTACACCGCCGCCACGGTCAGGGCCGCCGTGCCCGGACTGCTCAAGCGCTTCGCCCAGCAGGGCGTGAGCTTCAAGCGCGTCACGGCCGCCGTCGTGGGCGCCAACGGCGTGGTCGCGTTCGGGGTGGCGCGCATGATCGCGCCCGAGGTCGGCCGTGTCGTCCTGGTCGGCAGGGACAAGGAGCGCCTGAGCCGCAGCGCCGCCACCCTGCGCGCGAAGTACCCGCAGACCGAGTTCGTCCCCACGACCGACCTCCAGGAGGTGGCCACGGCCGACCTCGTGTTCACCGCCACGTCCGACCCCAACCCCGTGCTCTACCCGCAGCACGTGAAGCCCGGCGCTTGGGTCTACGACCTCGGCCGCCCCGCCGACGTGCACCCCAGCGTGCGCGACGTGCCAGGGGTCGAGCTGGTGCCTGGCGGCGTGGTGCGCCCGCCCGGGAGCATGCGCTCGGCGATCGACCTGCGCTTCGGCGACGGGCACGTGCCCGCCTGCCTCGCCGAGACGATGATCCTCGCGGCCACGCGCGAGTACGACCGCCGCAGCCTCGGCGGCACCACCCGCACGTCGGACATCGAGTTCTACCTGAGCGAGGGCGAGCGCCTCGGCTTCCGCATCGTCACCTCCGACCCCCACGTGTCCCGCCCCGAGGCCCGCGCGACCGGGCGCGGCCGGGCCGCGCCGCCCACGGAGTGAAGAGGTTCAGGCTGCCAGGAGCGACGGGGGAGTCCCCGGAGGCCGCGCGCCTCTGGGAGCTGGGCTGCGTCGGCGTCGAGGAGGTGAGCGCCGAGGACGGCGGCCCCGAGCTCGTCGCCTACTTCGCGGACGTCGTCGAGACGGGCCTCGAGGGCGCCTGGGAGGACCTCCCCGACGTCGACTACCTGGCGGAGTACCGCGCCGGCCTCGAACCAGTCCGCGCCGGGCCGTTGGTCGTGGCGCCGAGCCACCGCGCGGTGGAGTTGCGCGACGGCGAGAAGGTCGTGTGGCTCGACCCCGGCTCCGCCTTCGGCACGGGCCACCACGAGACGACCCGCATGGCGCTCGAGGCGTTGGCCGAGCTCGACATCCAGGGCAGGACCGTGCTCGACGTCGGCTGCGGCTCGGGCATCCTGGCGATCGCGGCGGACCAGCTCGGGGCCGAGGCCGCGTACGGGGTCGACGTCGACCCCCACGCCGTGGCCGTAGCGCGCGAGAACGCGCGTCGCAACCGCTCGCGCGCCAGGTTCGCCGTCGGCACGCTGGCCGTCCCCGGGTCGCGGCCCGAACCGAACCCCGAGGCGAGCGACGGGCTCGGCGAGGCCGGAACCTTCGCGCCGGCGACGGGCCTGCCCGGCCGCTGCGACGTGATCGTCGCGAACCTCTACGCCGAGCTGCACGTGGCGCTCATGCCGGCCTACGCCGCGCGCCTGCCGGCTGGCGGCACGGCGCTGCTCACCGGGGTCCTCACGCGGCTCGAGGACCAGGTCGCGGCCGCGGCCGAGCGGCACGGCCTGGCCGTGGCGGCGCGGCGGCACGAGGGCGAGTGGTCGCTGCTCACCCTACGTAAGGGGGAGGGCTAGCGTGCGGACCCGGCACGGCGCAGGGAGCACGGTACGGGGTTCCGGCCCGACGGGGGCCCGGGAGGGCCGGGCGTGACCGCCCGCCGCGCGAACGACGTACAGCGCGCCTGGTCCACCAGCGGCGCGCGCGTGGAGCGCGTCGACCGCGTGCTCGTCGACGCCCTCGGCGAGACCGTCGAGGTGCGCGGCCCCGAGGCGCACCACCTGCGCGACGTGCTGCGCCTGCGCCCCGGCGCCGAGGTGGAGGCGTTCGACGGGCGCGGGAGGTACGCGCGCGGGACGATCACGGCGGTCGACCGCGAGAGGGTGGTGCTGTCGCTGGGCGAGCCGCGGGCCTCGACCGCCGAGCCGCGGGTCGCGGTGACGCTGGCGGTGGCGCTCCTGAAGGGGGACAAGCTCGTCGACGTGGTGCGGCCAGCGACGGAGCTCGGCGTCGCCCGCTTCCGGCTGTTCGTCAGCGCCCACTGCGAGGCGCGCGACGTCTCCGCCGTGAAGCTCTCGCGCCTGCGCCGCGTGGCGCAGGAGGCGGCGAGGCAGTGCGGCCGCTCCGTGGTGCCCGAGGTAGAGGCACCCGTGCCCGTGGCGCGGCTCGAGCTCGACGGCGAGGTGGTCGTCGGCGACCCGGCGGCGGAGCAGGGTCTGGCGGCGCACCTGGACGACCTCCTGGCCGCCCCGGCCGTCACGTTCGTGACCGGCCCGGAGGGCGGCCTCAGCGACGCCGAGGTGGAGCACCTGCGGGAGCGCGGGGCCCGGGCGGTGCGGCTCGGCCCCCGCGTGCTGCGCGCCGACACCGCCCCCGTGGCGATGGCCGCGGCGCTGCTCCTCATCGAGGGGAGCTGAGGTGGCCGCGAGGTGCCCGTACCCGGCATCGCCGAGCCGACCCCCGCGTGGAAGCGTCGCGCGAGGGGCCGCCGGCGGGCCGCGCGGTGCGGCGGCCCCGGGAGCCGCCGGAGGGCCCCGGGACGGGGCGCCGCGCGGGGTCACCGCGGCGAGCCGGGCGCTCGCCCTCGCCTGCGCGCTCCTCGCCGCCATGTCGGCGTGCGCACCCCTCTACCTGCCGCCGGTGCCTGAGGCGCCGCCGCGGCCGGAGCACACGCAGCTCGACTCGACCTCGAGCCTCGACGTCGTCGCCGGGCGTCCCGTGCTCACGCTCGTGCTGTCGCGCCTCGTCGGCCCGGAGGGGGGCTCGTGGCTCGACGTGCAGTGGTTCGGCCCCGGCAACGCCGAGGTCGCCTCGGCGTCGCTGTGGGTGACGCCCGCCGACGTGGGCCGCACCATCGAGCTGCCGCTGCCCGACGACGTCGACCCGGAGCCGGGCGAGTGGCGCGCAGTCGTGTCGCACCTGGGCGCGTACGTGAGGCAGTTCCGGGTCGACCTCGCGGCCGACCCGGAACCCGGTCCCTAGCTGTCGAGCGGGCGCCTCCGGCGCCCGGCGCTCAGGCGTGCGCCCGGCGCGTGGCCCGCGCCCTGACGCGGCCCGTCTGCCGCAGCCAGACGACGAGCGGGCTCATCACGAAGATGCTCGAGTACGTGCCGACGAGGATGCCCACCAGCAGCACGAGGCTGAAGCCCTGGAGCACGGAGCCGCCGAAGAGCAGCAGCGCGATCACGGGCAGCAGCGTGGTGCCGCTCGTCGCGATCGTGCGCGTGAGCGTCTGGTTGATGGCCAGGTCCACGACCTCGACGTAGCCGAGGTGCCGTTCGGTCTTGAGGTTCTCGCGGATGCGGTCGGCGATGATGATCGAGTCGTTCAGCGAGTAGCCGACGACGAACAGCAGCGCCGCCAGCACGGGGATGCTGAACTCGATCTGGAACAGCGCCAGCGCGCCCAGGCTGAGCAGCACGTCGTGCGCCGTGGCCAGCACGGCGGCCACCGCCACCTGCCAGTTCGGCCAGAACCGCCACGCCACGTAGAGCAGGATCAGCGCCAGGGAGACGAGCACCGCGTTGACGGCGCCACGGCGCAGCTCGGCGCCGATCGCCGGGCCGACGAAGTCGGCCGACAGCAGCTCGCCGCCGATCGCCGACGCCAGCCTGGCGCCGAAGTCGCCCTCGCCGCCGAGCTCGGTGGCGGTGAGGCCCGTTCGCACGATCACCTGACGGCCTCCGTCCGGGCCCGTCGCCTCGACGATCGTCGCGGCGGCGGGGTCGAGGCCCTCGACGCCCAGCTCGCCCACGGCCGTGCGGACGTCGGAGGTGCTCACGCCCTCGGGCACCGCGATGAGCACGTTCGTGCCGCCGGTGAAGTCCGTCGACATCGGCAGGCCCTTGACGGCCACCCAGCCCAGGGAGACGAGGGCCAGCAGGGCCGTGATCGGCACGAGGACGGGCCCGCGCTTGACGTACCTGGGCCCGCGGACCTCGAAGCCCTTCCACAGGAAGGTGCGCCGGTTGCCGAGCGTGAGCAGGTCGAGCACGAACGGCACGACCACCGTGTTCACGAACACCGACGCCACGATGCCGATGGCCAGGGTGGTGGCGAAGCCGCGCACCGGGCCGCTGGTGTACTGGTAGAGCGCCACGGCCGCGAGCAGCGTCGTGACGTTGGCGTCGATGATCGCCGACAGCGAGGTCGAGAAGCCGCGCTTCATCGCCAGCCTGATGCCGCGGCCGGCGCGCAGCTCCTCGCGGATCCTCTCGAAGCTGATCACGTTGCCGTCGACGGCGGCGCCGATCGTGAGCACCAGGCCGGCGATGCCCGGCAGCGTCAGCGAGGCGCCGAGGCCCGCCAGCGCGCCGAAGATGAAGAGCATCGCCAGCAGCACGCCGAACGCCAGCACGCCGCCGAAGAGCGGGCCGTAGTAGGCGACGACGGCGACGATCACCGCCAGCCCGCCGATGAGCGCCGCGGTGGTGCCGGCGTTGATCGCGTCCTGGCCCAGCGTGGGCCCGATCGAGCGGACCTCGGCGACCCGCAGGCTGATCGGCAGCGAGCCCGAGCGCAGCACGACGGCGATGTCGGACGCCTCCTCGAGCGTGCCGATGCCGGTGATCTGGCCCTCGTTCGTGATGCGGCCCTGGAGCGTCGGCGCCGTGATGATCACGCCGTCGAGGACGATCGCCATCCGCCGGCCGAGGTTGCTGCCCGTGAACTGGCCGAACTGGCTGGCGTACTCCGGGCGCACGGTGAACGTCACGGTCGGGCCGCCGGGCATGCCGGGCACCGACGAGAACGCCGCCGTGGCGCCGGAGATGATCTCGCCGGTGAACGCGGTCGGCTCGAGGTCGGCGAGGGTGAGCTGCGCGTCCGCGAGCCCCTGGGACTCGCGCCTGACGAGCCTGAACTCGAGCACGGCCTGCTGACCGATGAGGTCTAGGGCGCGCTCCTGGTCGTCGGCGGTGAGGCCGGGCAGCTCGACGACGATGTTCCTGTCGCCGGAGGTCTGGACCAGGGCCTCGGAGACGCCGAACTGGTTGACGCGGTTCTCGATGATGTCGCGCGCCGCGCTCAGGTCCTCGCGCAGCGGGTTCGGCTCCTCCGCCTGGAGGGTGACGCGCAGGCCGCCCTGGAGGTCGAGGCCGAGCTTCAGGGACGACTCGGCCGGCGCCCACGGCTGCCAGAGGTAGAGGACCGAGGCGACGACCGCCGCCAGGACGATGACGCCGGTGATGCCCCGGTTCATGCGACCGGGACCTCGACGAGCTCGTAGACCTCGATGATGTCGCCCTCTTGGATGTTGTCGTAGTTCTGGAGGCTGATACCGCACTCGAAGCCGGTGCCGACCTCGCGGACGTCGTCCTTGAAGCGCCTCAGGCCGGCGATGGAGCCCTTGTAGACCTCCTTGCCGCCGCGGTGCACGCGGGCCTTGGCGCCGCGCCTGACCACGCCCTCGAGCACGTAGGAGCCGGCGACGTTGCCGACGCGCGGCACCTGGAACACCGCGCGCACCTCGGCGCGGCCCAGCGTGCGCTCCTCGTACTCGGGCTCGATCTGGCCCCGGATCATCTTCTGCACGTCCTCGATGAGGTCGTAGATGATCCGGTAGGACTTCATCGGGATGCCGCGGCGCTCGGCGGCCTTGATCACGCTGCCGGGCGGGTTCACGCCGAAGGAGAGCACCGAGGCGCCCGCGGTGCTGGCCAGCAGCAGGTCGGACTCGGTGGGGGCGCCGACCTCGGCCAGCATGATGTCGATCTCGACCTCCTTGGTCGCCTCGGCCTCGCGCAGCAGCACGCCCTTGATGGCCTCGAGCGAGCCCTGGGTGTCGGCGCGCAGCACCAGGTGGATCGTCTTCTTCTTCGGCTTGCCGAAGAGGTCGGCGAGCGTGACGCCCTTGCGGCCGATCTCCTGGCGGCTCTGTTCCTCGCGGGCCTCGCGGCGCTCGCTGGTGATGCGCTTCGCCTCCGCCTCGTTGGCCACGCCCTCGACGATCGTGCCGGCCACGGGCTGCTCGGAGAAGCCGAGCACCTGGACGGGCGTCGAGGGGCCGGCCTCGTCGATGCTCTGGCCGTTGTGGTCGGTGAGGCGCCGGACCTTCGCCCACGCCTCGCCGCAGACGATGTAGTCGGCGACGCGCAGCGTGCCCTCCTGCACCAGGACCGTGGCGAGCACGCCGGCCCGCTTGTCGAGGATCGACTCGATCACCACGCCCCTGACGGGGGCCTCGGGGTCGGCGCGCAGGTCCTCGACCTCGGCGACGAGCTGGATCATCTCCAGGAGGTCGTCGACGCCCTGGCCGGTCTTCGCGGAGAGCTCGACGACGACGGTTTCGCCGCCGTACTCCTCGGGCACCAGGCCGACCTGCATCAGGTCCTGCTTGACCTTGTCGGGGTTCGCCTGCGGCAGGTCGATCTTGTTGATCGCCACGACGATCGGCACGTTCGCCGCCCGCGCGTGGGCGATCGCCTCGCGCGTCTGCGGCATCACGCTGTCGTCGGCCGCGACCACGATCACGGCGATGTCGGTGGCGTTCGCGCCGCGCTGCCTGATCGTCGTGAAGGCCTCGTGGCCGGGGGTGTCGAGGAACGTGATGAGGCCGTGCTTCGTCTGCGCCTGGTAGGCGCCGATGTGCTGGGTGATGCCGCCGGCCTCGCGCTCCGCCACGTGTGTCTGGCGGATCCTGTCGAGCAACGACGTCTTGCCGTGGTCGACGTGCCCCATCACGGTGACGACGGGCGCGCGGCGCGGCAGCTCCTTGCCGGCCGCCGGCTTCGCCTCGGCGGCCCGGTCAGGCCTGGCGGCGGGCTCTTCCGCGGCGACCTCGGGCCTCTCGGCCACGGCGGTCGCGGACGACTGCGCGGCGCCTCCCGCACCCTCGGCGGGTGCCTGTTGCGCGGCCGCGCCGGACCCGGACGAGCCCGCCTCGGCGAGGAGGCCCTTGACCATCTCGGCGACCTCGGCGTCGAGCGTGCTCGAGACCGACTTGTACTCGACCCCGAGCTCGTCCAGTCGCGCGAGCAGCTCGGCGTTCTCGATGCCGAGCTCCTTGGCTAGCTGGTAGATCCTCACCTTCTCAGACATCCGTGCCTCCGTCCCGGCGTGCGGCGACGGCTGCCCGCCGGCCCGTGGCCGGCTCGTCCGGGAGCTTCGCGGCCTCCCTCAGCAGTGCCAGCACCTCTGCCGCCTGGGCCTTGAAGGCCCGGCTCAGCCTCTTCACGTCTTCCCCCTGCACCGCGGCGGCCGCGCAGGGACGGCACACCCAGGTGCCGCGCCCACCGAGGCGGCGGCGCGCGTCGTACACCCACCTGCCTTCGGCGTCGTGCGTCAGCCTGAGGAGCTCCGCCTGCGGCTTGGACTCCCGGCACACGACGCAGCGCCTCATCGGCACGTGGCGTCTCCTCCCCCGGTCGACGTTCTGCGTCGCCACCATGCTCAGGACGCAGCCCCCTCCTCGACCTCGTACTCGGAGGCCGCCTCGGCGGGCTCCGCGGCCGGCTCCTGGCTCTTGGGCGCGCTGCTGAACAGCGCGTCGAACGCGCTGTGCGTGCGCTCGGCCTGCGCCTGGTCGGCGAGGCGCGAGGCGGCGGCCTGCATCGCCGCGTCGAGGTCGGAGACCGACTCGGACGGCTGCAGGTCGATGCTGTAGCCGGTCAGCTTGGCCGCCAGCCGCACGTTCTGCCCGCTCTTGCCGATCGCCAGCGAGAGCTGGTCGGGGCTCACGGTGACGCGGGCCTTCTTGTTCTCGGTGTCGAGCTCGATGTTGCCGACCTTGGCGGGGGAGAGCGCGTTCCGGATGAACTCGCGCGGGCTCGGGTCCCACTGGATGATGTCGACGCGCTCGCGCTGCAGCTCGGCCGTGACAGCCTGGATGCGGCTGCCGCGGTGGCCGATGCAGGCGCCGATCGGGTCGACGTTGGGGTTGTTCGACGTCACGGCGACCTTCGAGCGCTGGCCGGCCTCGCGCGCGATGGCCTTGATCTCGACGGTACCGTCGGCGACCTCGGGGATCTCCTGGCGCATCAGGTACTCGAGCAGCTCGGGCGCGGCGCGCGAGACGAGGATCGACGGCCCGCGCGGCGAGAGCTCGACCTTCTGCACGTAGACCTTCAGGCGCATGCCGACCATGTAGCGCTCGCCGTGGATCTGCTCCTTGAGCGGCATGATCGCCTCGCCGCGCCCGAGGTCGACGAAGACGTTCTTCTTCGCGTCGGTGCGGGAGACGACGCCGGTCATGATGTCGCCGGCGCGGTCCTTGTACTCCTCGTAGACGATCGCCCGCTCCGCCTCGCGGATCTTCTGGGTGATCACCTGCTTCGTCGTCTGGACGGCGATGCGGGTGAACCTGTCGGGGTCGACCGGGAACTCCATCTCCATGCCGACCTCGACCTCGTCGTCGAGCTCGAGGGCCTCCTCGAGCGAGATCTGCGTGTCGGGGTCCTCCACGGTCTCGACGACCTTGCGGATGACCACGATCTCCATCTCGCCGGTGTCGGGGTCGAGGGTCACCTCGACCTGCTTGCCCGGCATGATGTTGCGCTCGAACGCCTGGGCCAGCGCGTCCTCCAGGTCATGGAGCAGCTGCTCCTTGCTGAGGTTGCGCTCCGCCGCGAGCATGTTCAGAGCGTCCACGAACTCCTTGTTCACTGCCTACACCTCACTATTCGGTTGTCGCCCCGCGCTGCCCCGCCCGCCGCCGCGCGTGCGGCGGGGGAGGGCCCCTCACGACGAGCCTGCCCTAGCGGGGCTTGTCCGGCCACTCGGCCAGACGGGCCTGCTCGATGTCCTCGACGGGGAAGGTGCGCTCCTCGCCGTCGACGAGGAAGGTGACGGCGCCGTCCTCCACCCGCAGGACCCGGCCGGTCAGGCTCTCGCCGCCGGCGCGGAACTTCACGAGGAGGTCGTGGAAGCGCTCGAAGTGACGCGCCGTGATCAGCGGCCGCTGCGCGCCCGGGGACTCGACCTCGAGCTGGTAGGGGCCCTCGAACGGGTCGAGCCTGTCGAGCTCGAGGCCGAAGACCTCCGACGCCCGGGCGACGTCCTCCACGGTGACCACGGCCTCGTCGAGCCGGTCGATGCGGAGCAGGACCCTGCGCTTGCGGCCAGAGGTGCTGACCGTTAGCTCGAGCACCTCGTAGCCGAGGGGCGTGAGCACCTCGACGGCAGCCTGCTTCAGGTCCACGCCTCACCCTCCGCCATCCCGCACGGAAAAGGGTGGGTTTCCCGAACCCACCCTCGCCGTTTCGGGACGTTGTGCACCCCGCATCTTAGCCCCTAGCCGCGCCTCAAGGCAAACGCGAGGCGACGCGCGAGCGCCCGCCGGTCGCCCGGGCAGCCACCTCCGCGGCGCGACGGGCTACCCTGCCCTGGTGGACGACCTGCTGCCCGAGCCGCTGCCCGGTCATGACGCCCGCGAGGTAGTGCGGGCCACGAGGGACCTGGCGCCGATCGTCGAGAGCGTGCTGCTGGTGATGTTCCCGTCGTCGACGCTCTACCGGTCGGACGACGACCCCGTGAGGCTGCTCCTCGACCCGGCGCCCGAGCGCTCGCGGCTGGCGAGGCTGAAGGACAAGCTGGTCGAGCTCGCCGCGCGGCCGGAGTGGCGCCGCAGGCACGCGATCGCGCGCGAGGTGAGCGACAGGGACGGCACGCGCCTCGAGGTACTCACGCCCGTCGCGCCCGACGACTACCGGGGCGGTCCGCGCCTCGTCGGCCCCTTCTCGACCGAGGAGCAGGCCGACGCGTGGGGCGGCGACAACGCGGTCTCGACGCTGTCCTACGACACGTTCTTCACCGGCGAGGCGTGGCTCGTCGACCTCTTCTCCCTGCCCGAGACCGACCCGCACGGCATCGACGTCTAGCGCGCCCGCGGCCCCGGTTCGTTGACACGTTTCCCGGGGCGGACATAGACTCGCGCCCATGAGAAGCCTCACGGCTTCGGCGTCCTTTAGCTGCTAGGCGCCAGCCCCCGCGCTGCGCGCCCTCGACACCACTGCCCCCAGGGGGCGGTGGTGTTCTCTTTGGAGAGTGGAGTGGTGGACGACGCACAGGCAGGAGACCTACAGCGCGAGCTGGCGCTGATCGCCTCCGCGCCCGACCTGGAGGCCCTCCAGGCCCACCGGGTGCGGCTCCTCGGCAAGAAGGGCACGATCACCGCCCGGCTCAAGGAGCTCGGCAAGCTGCCGCCCGAGGAGAGGCGCGCCGCCGGCCAGGCGATCAACGCCGAGAAGCAGGCCCTCGAGGAGGCGATCGAGCGCCGCCGCGAGGAGCTCGAGCGCGAGGCGGTGGCGCGGCAGCTCGCCAGCGAGAGCCTCGACGTCACGCTCCCCGGCACGAAGCCAGCGGGCGGCGGGCTGCACCTGCTGACGCTCGTGACGAACCGGCTGCTCGACGTGTTCACGTCGCTGGGCTACGAGGTCGTGACGGGCCCCGAGCTCGAGACCGACCACTACAACTTCGGGGCGCTGAACTTCCCGCCCGAGCACCCGGCGCGCGACACGCAGGACACGTTCTGGACGACCGACGGCCGCCTGCTGCGCACCCACACCAGCCCGATGCAGGTCAGGTACATGGAGACGCACACGCCGCCCTTCAAGGTCGTCGTGCCCGGGAAGGTGTTCCGCAACGAGGCCGTCGACGCCACCCACGAGGCGCAGTTCAACCAGCTCGAGGCGCTCGTCGTGGGCGAGCGCATCACGATGGCCGACCTGCGCGGCGCGATCGACGAGATGGCGCGCGCGATCGTCGGCGAGAACACGAGGACGCGCCTGCTGCCCGCCTACTTCCCGTTCGTCGAGCCGGGCGCCGAGTTCGCGATCTGGTGGACGAACCCGCGCACCGGCCAGGAGGAGTGGCTCGAGCTGGGCGGCTGCGGGATGGTGCACCCGAAGGTGTTCGAGGCGGTCGGCTACGAGGGCGTGACGGGCTTCGCCTTCGGCTTCGGCATCGAGCGCCTGGCGATGGTGCCCCACGGCGTGCCGGACATCAGGTACTTCTACCAGAACGACATGCGCGTGCTGCGCCAGTTCAGGGGGCGGCTGTGAGGCGCGCGCGAGCCCACGCCGGCGCCGCCGGCGCCCTCGGAGGTCGGCCGTGAGGGTCCCCGTCTCCTGGCTCCAGGAGTTCTTCGACGAGGCGCTGCCCGAGGTCGGGGAGCTCACGGACCTGCTGTCCGGCCTCGGCCTCGCGGTCGAGACGGTCCATCGCCTGCCGCCGGCGCCCGAGGGAGTGCTGGTAGCGCGCATAGAAGAGGTCGAGCCGATCCCCGGCACGAACGGGCTGAAGAAGGTCGTGGTCACGGTTCCCGGGACGGCGGTGCAGGTCGTGTGCGGCGCGCCGAACGTCGCCGCCGGCCAGCTCGGCGCCCTGGTGAGGCCGGGCGCGCGCCTGCCAGGGGTGCCCGGCGAGGTCGGCACGCGGACGATACAGGGCGTGGAGAGCGACGGCATGCTCGCCAGCGCCAAGGAGCTCGGCATCTTCGACCACGCCGGCGGGATCGTCACGTTCGGGCCCGACGCCCCGGTGGGCGCGCCGCTCGCCGAGCTGTGGCCGGACGAGACCGTGATCGAGCTCGAGCTGTCGCCGAACCGCGCCGACGCCTTCTCGCTGCTCGGCGTCGCCCGCGACCTGGGCGCGAAGCTCGGCTGGAGGGTGAAGCACCCGGCCGCGGGCCTGGACGCCGGCGACCCCGACCTCGACGACGGGCTCACCGTCGACGTGCAGGACGAGGCCGGCTGCCCGCGGTTCACCCTGCGGCGCGTGGACGGCGTGAGCGTCGGCCCCAGCCCGCTGTGGCTGCAGCGGCGCCTGGCGGCGCTCGGCCTGCGCCCGCGCAACAACGTCGTCGACGTCACGAACTACGTGACCTTCGAGCTCGGCCAGCCCTCCCACGCCTACGACCTGCGGGCCCTCCGCGGCGGCGTGATCCAGGTCCGCAGGGCGAGCGCGGGCGAGCGCCTCGAGCTCCTCAACGAGGAGACGGTCGAGCTGCACCCCGAGGACCTGGTGATCGCGACGCCGGCGGAGGCGGGCGGCAGCCAGGCGATCGGCCTCGCCGGCGTGATGGGCGGCCTGCACGACAGCGTCAGGCCGGACACGACCCAGGTCGCGCTCGAGGTCGCGCGCTTCGACCCGGTCACGGTGCGGCGCACGGCCAAGCGCCACAAGCTGGTCACCGACGCCCGCACGCGCTTCGAGCGCGGCGTCGACCCGAACCTCCAGCCGCTCGCCTCGGCGCGCGCCGCCCACCTGATCGCCGAGGTCGCCGGCGGGACCGTGCACCGGGGCATCAGCGCCACCGGCGGCGACACGGTGCGCCCCGCCGTCGCCTACCGGCCCTCGCGCGTCCACTTCCTGACGGGCTTCGACGTGCCCGAGGAGACCCAGCGCCTCTACCTCGAGCGGCTCGGCTGCGCCGTCGAGGAGGCCGGCGCCGGGGAGTGGCGCGTCACGCCGCCCACCTGGCGCTACGACATCGCGCTGGAGGAGGACGTGGTCGAGGAGGTCGCGCGCCTGCACGGCTACGAGCACATCGGCTCGACCGTCCCGGCGATGCGCTTCGTGCCGCCCGCGACCGACCCCACCCATCGGCGGCTGAAGGAGCGGCTGGCGGCGCTGGGGTTCCAGGAGGCGATCACGTACGTGTTCACAGGCGAGGCCGAGCTCGAGCGCTCGCGCTCCCCGCAGGCGGTCGTCCGCATCGAGAACCCCCAGGGCCTCGACCGCGCCGTGCTCCGCACCTCGCTGCTGCCCGGGCTCCTCGGCGCCGCCGTGACGAACCGGAACGAGCCCGCGCTGGCGCTGTTCGAGGTCGGCCACGTCTTCGGCGAGAGCGAGGTCGAGCGCCTCGCCCTGCTGCAGCGCGGCCCGGCCCTGCAGGGCGGCTGGCGCCAGGACGTGCCGGGAGACTTCTACGCCTTCAAGGGCCGCCTCGAGACGCTGGCGGCCCTGATGGGCGCCGAGCTCGAGCTGCGGCCGGCGCCGCACCCCCAGCTCCACCCTGGCGTCTCGGCCGAGGTCGTGTGGGAGGGCCAGGTCGTCGGCTTCGCCGGCCGCCTCCACCCCGAGGTCGAGGCCGCCTACGAGCTGCCGGCGACCTACTACGCCGACCTGGCGCTGCCGCTGCCGGAGCGGCGCGTGCAGTTCCGCGACTACAGCCGCCAGCCGCACGCCGAGCGCGACCTCGCCGTGATCGCGCCGAAGGAGGTCACCTACGCCGCGCTGCGCGACCTCTGCGCCGCCGCGGCCGGGCCGCTCCTCGAGTCGCTGGCGCCGTTCGACGTCTACGTCGGCGCCCCGGTGCCCGAGGGCATGCGCAGCGTCGCGCTGCGTTTCCGCTTCAGGCACGGCTCGCGGGCGCTGACGGACGCCGAGGTCGACGCGGCTATGGAGAAGGTCATAAGCGCCGTCAGGGAGGCCGGATACGCTATCCGGGCGTGATCACCTGGGTAGACCTCGTCCTCGTCTGCGTCGTCGCGGTCTTCGCCGCCGCCGGCGCCCACCGGCGGCTCATCGGCCTGGTCGTCGGGCTGGGCGGAGCCCTGGCCGTGGGGCCGCTCCTCAAGCTCGGCCAGACGAGCCCCGGGGCCGCGGCGGTCGCGGCGGCGGTGCTGGGCCTGGCGCTCGGCCTCGTCGGCCGGCGTCTCTACGACCCCGGCCGGCGGCCAGTGTGGCCGTACCAGGTGGCCGGCGGCGTGGGCGGGGCGTTGCTCGGCCTCGCGCTGGTGGTGGCGCTGATCACGAGCCTGCCGATCTCGCGCTCGGCCCGCGGCTTCCACTACCCGCCGCACCAGCCGGACACGGCGCTCTACCGGACCCTCAACCGCAGCCCGCTGGTGCTCATCGGCCGGACGATCGTCTTCTACCCGGTCCTCCCGGCCGAGGAGCTCGCGAGGCTCCAGCCGTACGAGCAACGCGTCTACGCCGGGCTGCACGAGGTGTTCGTGCCAGGGGAGCCGTGGCTGGCGCAGTGACGCGCGCCTAGGCCCGACGACGCGCGGGCAGGCGGGCCCGGTGACGCGCGACGACGCGCGAGCACGCGAGCCCGGTGACGCGCGAGCACGCGCGAGCGGCGCCCGCCGAGTAGAACTGGGACAGCGCCGCTGGCGCGGGGAGGAGGCACGAGGCCCAGCAAGAGCCACGAAGGGACCACGAGGAAGCGCAAGCCCAGCCGCCGCTAGCGGCTGGTGACGAGGCGGAGGGCCCCCGGGCCCGTGCCCGCTTAGCGGGCGGGAGCCGGGGGATAGCCGGGGCCGAGGTCCCGGCGAAAGCGCGAGGGTAAGTCTGCGGGCCCCTCCTGAGCCATCACCCCCTCACTCGTGAACGTCCGGGGTGCGACGAAGGGCGCGTCAGCGCGGGCTGGGCCGGCCCGCGCGGGCGCGAGGGAGCGGAGGTCCGCGCGGTCGGGCGGCACCTCGTGCCGGCCGCGGCGGGCGCCGTACCGACACGACCACGGTTCCATCTCTCAGCGACCGAAAGGACGTTCCCATGTGCGGAATCGTCGGTTACGTGGGGGGTAGGCAGGCCGCCGACGTCATCCTGGACGGCCTCAGCCGCCTCGAGTACCGGGGCTACGACTCGGCCGGGCTCGTCGCGCTCGACGCCGGCCCGGACGGCCGCCGGCTCGCCGCGGTGAAGCGCGCCGGCAAGCTGCAGGTCCTCAAGGACGCGGTGGCCGACGGGCTGCCGACGGGCGGGCTCGGGCTGGGCCACACCCGTTGGGCGACCCACGGGCGGCCCAACGACGTCAACGCCCACCCCCACCTCTCCGAGGACGGCCGGCTGGCCGTCATACACAACGGCATCATCGAGAACTACCAGGCGCTCAAGCGCGAGCTCTCCTCGCGCGGGCACGTGTTCGCCTCCGAGACCGACACCGAGGTGCTCGTGCACCTGATCGAGGAGCGCTACGCCGTGCTGGGCGACCTGCCGGAGGCGGTGCGCTCGGCGCTCACCCGGGTCGAGGGCGCCTACGCGCTCGTCGTCACGCACGTCGACCACGACCTGCTCGTGGCCGCGCGCAACACGAGCCCGCTGGTGATCGGCCTCGGCGAGGGCGAGACCTACCTCGCCTCGGACGTCCCGGCGCTGCTGCCCTACACCCGTGAGGTCGTCTACCTACTCGACGGCGACGTCGCCGTGCTGCGCGCCGGCGAGGTCACGATCACCGACCTCTCTGGCCGGCCGGTCGAGCGCGAGTCGACGACGGTCGAGTGGGACGCGGAGGCGGCCGAGAAGGCGGGCTACCCGCACTACATGCTCAAGGAGATCTACGAGCAGCCGACCGTCCTCCAGAACACGCTCTTCGGCCGCTTCACCGGCGACGGGCTGGACGTCGACCTGGGCCTCGGCCTGGACCCCACGGCGATCGACAGGGTCGTGATCACGGCCGCCGGCACCGCCTCCTACGCCGGCATGGTCGGCCAGGCGCTGATCGAGCGGCTGGCGCGCCTCCCGGCCACGACCGTCGTCTCCAGCGAGTTCCGCTACTCCGACCCGGTCGTCGACGGGCGCACGCTGGTCGTCGCGGTGTCGCAGTCGGGCGAGACGATCGACACGCTCGAGGCCGTGCGCGAGGCGCGCCGGCGCGGCGCCCGCACGCTGGCGGTGCTGAACGTGAAGGGGTCGTCGCTGTCGCGCGAGGTCGACGACGTCCTCTACATCCACGCCGGGCCGGAGATCGGCGTGGCCAGCACCAAGGCCTACACGGCGATGGTGGCGGCGTTCTCGCTGCTGGCGCTGTGGCTCGGCCGCGCGCGCGGCACGGTCGCCGACGACCTCGCCCGCGAGCTCGTCAGGGGCATGCGCGAGCTGCCCAAGCTGGTCGAGCGGGCGCTGCGCTGCCGCGAGGAGGTCGCGCGCATCGCCCAGGGGCTGCTCGGCGCCAGGAGCGCGCTCTACCTCGGCCGCGGCGTGAACGTCGCCACGGCGATGGAGGGCGCGCTGAAGCTGAAGGAGATCAGCTACGTCCATGCCGAGGCGTACCCGACGGGCGAGATGAAGCACGGCCCGATCGCCCTCATCGACGAGACGATGCCCGTGATCGCCGTGGCCACGGCCTCGGCGCTCTACGACAAGACCGTCTCGAACCTGCAGGAGGTGAAGGCCCGCGACGGCCGGCTCATCGTCGTGGCGAACGAGGGCGACGAGCGCGTGCGCGAGCACGCCGACGAGGTGATCTACGTGCCCGCCACGCACGAGCTGCTCTCGCCCGTCGTGAACGTCGTGCCGCTGCAGCTCCTAGCCTACGAGGTCGCGAGCCGCCTCGGTCGCGACGTCGACCAGCCGCGGAACCTCGCCAAGAGCGTCACCGTCGAGTGAGCGGGGCCGCGGTCCCGAGCGGTCCCAGGGGGCGCCCTCAGGGGCGCCCCCTCGCCGCGGGCGGCGCGCGAGGGCGGTGAGTGCGCAGCCCGGCGCTGAGCCGTGCAGTCTTCACCGCGCGCGCCGTACCGGCGGCCGTAGGCTGCCGCGGGGAGGTCTTCGAGACCCGATGACGCAGTCGGACCTGGAGCGCAAGCAGTTCGAGCTGATCCGCCGCCTCGTGACGGTGGAAGACGTCGTCGTGCTCGACGAGGTCGGGCGCGTACTAGACGCCGCCCAGGGCCCCGGAGCGCTGCGGCGGCTCGACGACGACGAGATCGAGGCGGTGCTGAAGCAGCTCCTGACGGAGTGAGTTAGAGCACCCCCTGCGACCTGAGCACCCACCAGACGGCCGCACCGATCGCCGCCCACACGACCCACTTGACGACGCTCGCGGTCCGCTGGCCGCCGGAGCGCATGAGGCTCTCGCGCGCTTCCGCCGCGTCCTGCCTGTAGGCCAGCCGCTGCGCCCGCCTCAGGTGCTTCACGCTCCGCCCCACGTCGCCCTTGCGGCGGTAGGCGACGCCCAGGTTGTGGTGGGCGTTGGGGAACTCCTCGTTCACCGCCAGCGCCTCCTGGTAGCGGGCGATCGCGCCGTCGACGTCGCCCTCCTCGAGGGCGACGTTGCCGAGGTTCGTGAGAGCGCGGTAGTGCCTCGGGTCCACCGCGACGGCCGCCTCGAAGCAGGCCTTCGCCGTCGCGCCGTCGCCCAGGTAGGCGTGGGCCGTGCCCCTCAGCGTGCTCGCCTCGGCCGCGAACCACGTCTCGCCCAGGCGGTCCAGCTCCGCCAGCGCCTGCTCCGGCTCGCGCTTGTCGATCGCCTCGCCCGCCGCGGCCAGCACCTCGACGTCGGCGATGAGGTCGTGCCAGGGCGCCAGGGGCGGCTTGTGCTCGAGCTTCGCGAGGCGCTCGCCGGCCTTCGCGTAGCGGCGCTCGCGCAGGAGGTCCTCGACGTCCGCCAGCGCCGTGAGGGCGGCCCTGACGGCGTCGTCGTCGGCCTCGGCCGGCTCGGTGAGCCGCCCCGTCGCGGCGTAGGTCGCCACGAGGTAGGCCTGCTTCGCGGCGCCGAAGCGCCGCAGCTCGAGGAGCTCGCGCCAGTCGGCGACGGCCGCGGCGGTCGCGCCGCCACCGCCGCCCAGGTCGGCGCCGCGTCCGGCGTCCGGGTCGGTCATCGCCGTGAAGGTATCACGGCCCGGGCGGCGGCCTCATACACGGCCGCGTAGCGCCGCGCCGAGGCGTCCCAGGAGTGGTCCTGGCGCATCGCCGCCTGCTGCATCGCCCGCCAGGCCTCGGTGCCGGGGCCGACGTCCAGCGCCTCGGCGGCGGCCCAGGCGATGCCGTCGGGCGAGGCGTGCTCGAACGCGAAGCCCGTGCGCATGTGCTCGACGGTGTCGCGCAGGCCTCCCGTGGCCCTGACGACCGGCAGCGTCCCGTAGCGCATAGCGATCATCTGGCTCAGGCCGCACGGTTCGAAGCGGCTCGGCATCGCGAACGCGTCGGCGCCGGCGTAGAAGAGGTGCGACAGCGGCTCGTCGAAGCCGATCGTCACCCCGACCCTCCCGGGGTTGTCGGCCGCCAGCGCCAGCGCCGCCGCCTCCAGGTCCGGGTCGCCCGTGCCGAGGAGCACCAGGCCCCAGCCCATCTCGATGAGCCGAGGAGCGGCGGCCAGCAGCAGGTCGATGCCCTTCTGCTCGACGAACCGCGACACCGACGCGATCAGGGGCAGGCCCGGCTCGAGGCCGTAGCGCTCGCGCAGGGCGACCTGTGACGCGGCCTTCGCGCCCAGGTCGCGGACGTCGTAGCCGGCGGGGATGTGCGGGTCGGTGGCCGGGTCCCAGGCCTTCACGTCGATGCCGTTGAGGATGCCCGTGAGCCGGCCCTCGAGGCTGCGGAACGCGGCGTCGAGGCCGTGGCCGTACTCCGGGCGCGTCAGCTCCTCGGCGTAGGTGGGGCTCACCGTCGTCACGCGCGTGGCGAAGCCCGCGCCGGCCTTGAGGGCGTTGAACCGGCCGTAGTGGTTCGCGAACGAGCCGGCCAGCTCGCCCGGGAGGCGCAGCCAGTGCAGCGTGGCCGCCATGTCCGACTCGCCCTGGTACTGCGCGTTGTGGACCGTGAAGACGGTCGGCAGGTGCGGGAAGCCCTCGGGGAGGTGCCAGCCGCGCGCCAGGACGAGGGGCAGGTGGCCCGTGTGCCAGTCGTGGGCGTGCACGACGTCGGGGCGGAAGCCCAGGCGCTCGGCCACCGGCGGGACCGACCGCGACAGGAGCGCGAAGCGCCACGGGTCGTCCTCGTAGCCGTACAGCCTGTCGCGGGAGAAGGCGGGATGGCCGACGAACGCCAGGCGCACGCCGCGGTCATCCAAGGTGCCGACGCCGACCGCGACGGTGCCGCCGTCGAACGGCACCTCGACGTCGCCGATCCACAGCGGCCGGGCGCCGCCGCCGAGGCGCGCGTACCAGGGCGTCACGACCAGCACCTCGTGCCCCAGGGCGGCCAGCGCGGCCGGCAGGGAGCCGACGACGTCGCCCAGACCGCCGGCCTTGCTGTAGGGCGCCACCTCGGCGGCGGCGAACAGGACCCGCATGAACAAGAGATTAGGCCGTCAACGCCCTGACGGACCCGCGACGACGGGCTGCGTATACTGCCCGTTGCATCGCGAGGCTGACGGTCTTCCGGCCAGCGGCCGCGCCCTTGGAGGCTTATGAAGCGCAGATGGATGATCTCCGGCCTGGTGGGGCTGATCGTCGCCACGATGGCCGTCTACGCGCAGGTGTCGCGCGACTTCGCAGGCGAGTTCCTCAACACGGCCGCCGGGCGGGCGCTCATCCAGACCTACGGCGCCCTGAAGAGCGGGTACCTGCACGACGTCGACGACGAGAAGCTGATCCGCGGGGCGATCAACGGCATGATCGGGGCGCTGGAGGACCCGTACACGGCCTACATCGAGCCCCGTGCTGCCGCGCGCGAGACGCAGGACCTCTCCGGCTCGTTCGAGGGCATCGGCGCGGTGCTGACCCCGCACAACAGGAGCACTGGCAAGGGCGTCGAGATCCTGACCGTCTACAAGGACGGCCCCGCCAGCCAGGCCGGCCTGCAGCGCGGCGACGTCTTCCTCGAGGTCGACGGCGTCGACGTCACCGAGTACACGACCTCCGAGGTGGCCGACATCGTCCGCGGGCCCAAGGGCACCGTCGTGAGGCTGAAGATGAGCCGTCCCGGCGTCGACGAGCCGCTCGAGTTCGAGATCGTGCGCGACACGATCCAGATCATCGACGTCAGCAGCACGATGCTGCCCGACGACGTCGGCTACGTCAGCCTCAGCTCGTTCAACAACCAGCGCCTGCACGAGCAGCTCGTCGAGCACCTGCAGCGCCTGAAGGACCAGGGCGCCACCTCGCTGATCCTCGACCTGCGCGACAACTCCGGCGGCCTGCTGACCCAGGCGATCCTCGTCGCCGACGAGTTCCTCTCGGGCGGCGACATCGTCTTCCAGCGCGCCCGCGGCGTCACGCAGCGCATCGCCTCGGCCGACCCCGCGGCCTTCGACCTGCCGATGGTGGTGCTCGTGAACGAGCAGTCGGCCTCGGCGTCCGAGATCGTGGCGGGCGCCCTGCAGGAGAACGGCCGCGCCGTCGTGGTCGGCGAGCGGACGTTCGGCAAGGGCGTGGCCCAGTCGTTGCTCTCGCTCTCGGACGGCGGGCAGCTCCGCTACGTCTCGTTCGAGTGGCTGACGCCGACGCGGCAGAGCATCGCCGAGCAGGGCATCACGCCCGACATCTACGCCGAGGACACGCGCTTCCCGAGGACGATCGTGGCCGAGGGCCGCGGGCTGAAGCCCGGGCAGACCGTCGAGATCGTCGTCGACGGAGAGGTCATCGGCACCACCACCGCGGACGAGGACGGCGAGTTCACGGTCATGGCGCTGGGGCCCACGCGGCCCGTCAGCGAGGTCCAGGGCCAGGCCGTGGTCGACCTCGAGTCCGACTCGGCCCTGCGCACCGCCTACCAGGCCGTCCTCGAGCAGCGCGCCATCGCCGCCTCCGCCTCCGCGGCCGACTGAGCCCGCCTCACTGTCACGCCCTCGCGCGGCGCCGCAGTGACCTGCGGCGCCGCTTCCTTCCGTCCCGGCCGCCTGGTCCCGGCGCCGCGCACTCCGCCCTCGGGTCCCGGTCGCGGCAGTGGCTCCAGCGCTCCTGCCGGGGCTCGGCCGAGCGGCCCCCGTCTCTGACGACTCGCCCACACGGCCCCTGGCCGCGCTCCGCGTAGCCTGGGCGGCGTGATCGAGGTTAGGGGGCTCGTCAAGAGGTACGGCCGCTTCACGGCGGTCGACGGGCTGTCGTTCGAGGTCGCGGCCGGGAGGGTGCTGGCGCTGCTCGGGCCCAACGGGGCGGGGAAGTCCACGACGATCCGCGCCGTGACGGGGCAGGTGCTGCCGACCGCCGGGACCGTCACGGTGGGCGGCCACGACGTCACGAGGAGGCCGCTGGAGGCCAAGGCCCTGATCGGCTACGTCCCTGACCGGCCCTACCTGTACCCGAACCTCACGGGCCGCGAGCTGCTGCGCTTCCTCGGCCGGCTGCGCCGCGTGGAGGGGGCGGAGGAGCGCGCGCGGGAGCTGCTCGAGCGCTTCGAGCTCACGCGCGCCGCCGACGAGCTCGTCCAGACCTACTCGCACGGGATGCGCCAGCGCCTGACGTTCTGCGCCGCGCTGCTGCATCGCCCGCGGGCGCTGGTGATCGACGAGCCGATGGTCGGGCTGGACCCCCGCGGCGCTCGCGACGTCCGCCTGCTGATGCGCCGCCACGCCGACGAGGGCGGCGCCGTGCTGCTCACCACCCACTCCCTGGCCGTGGCCGAGGCCGTCGCCGACGAGATCGTGCTGATGAGCCGCGGCCGGGCCGTGGCGCGCGGCACCCTCGCCGAGCTCCGGCGCCGCGTGGGCGACGACGCCGCCGACCTCGAGGAGATCTTCCTGCGGCTGACCGAGGAGGCGGCCTGAGCGATGGCGCTCGTCGCGATGCGCCTGAGGGGCTCCCTGAACGGGCTGCGCCGCCGCCCGTGGCGCACGGTGATCGGCACGGCGCTGCTCGCCGTCGTCGCCTGGGGCATGCACGCGCTCACGGTCAGGGCGCTGAGGTTCCTCGACGGCTACCCGGACATCGGCACGATCGCCGACGCCGTGGCCCGGCGCAGCCTCGAGGGCCTCCTCGCCGTGCTTATGGTCGCCGTCGCGTTCTCCGTCCTGACCGGCGCGATCGGCACGCTGTACGGGTCGGTCGACCTGCCGTTCCTCCTCTCGCAGCCGGTGCCCGCGTACCGGGTCTTCGCGTTGAAGGTCGCCGAGACCTACGCCGCCAGCGCGATGCTCCCGGCCGTGTTCACGGTGCCGGTCCTCGTGGCGCTGGGGGGCGAGCGGGACGCGCCCGCCGCCTACTACCCCATCGCGCTGCTGGCGCTGGCGAGCCTCTACGCCCTGCCCGTCGCCGTGGGCGCGCTCTTGGCGCTGGTCCTGATGCGCCTGGCGCCGGCCGGGAAGGCCAAGGAGTTCGCCACGGCCGCCAGCGTGGTCGTGGCCGCGGGCCTGGTGTTCGGCCTGCGCGCGCTGCGCCCCGAGCAGCTCCAGGCGATGACGCCCGACGAGTTCGAGCGGCTCCTACAGGGCTTCGCGGCGCTGCAGCTCGGCTGGCTCCCCAGCTCTTGGGCCGCGGACGCCGTGTGGCAGGGGCTGGCCGGACGCTTCTCCGCTGGGGCGACCCTGCTCCTGGCGCTCGCCCTCGTCGTCCTCGGCGGCCTCGTCGTGCTGTCCAGCCGCGCCTACGCCGCCGGCTGGTACCGGGCCGAGGGCGACGCGCCCTGGGGCGGCGGCCGCCGGCGCTCATCCGAGCGACCTCCGGCCTGGGAGCGCGTCCTCGGGCCGCTGGGCGGCGGCCTCGTGGTGAAGGACCTGCGCCTGATGCTCCGCGACCCGTCCCAGTGGTCGCAGCTCCTCGTGCTCGCGGCGCTGGCGGGGGTCTACTTCATCAGCACCGCGAGCGTCTCCGTCGGCATCCAGCGCTTCCGCGACGTGATCGGGGCGATCAACGTCGCGTTCCTGGGGTTCCTGCTCGCCGGCGTGGGGGTGAGGCTGGCGTTCCCGCTGGTGTCGCTCGAGGGCGAGGCCGTGTGGCTGCTGCGGACGGCACCCGTCCGGGCGTGGCGGATCGTGTTCGCGAAGTTCCTCGGCGCCCTGCCCCCGATGCTCGCGCTGGGCGTCGGCCTCGGCGCGGCGGTCGCGGGGAGGCTGGAGCTGTCGCCGGCGCTGGCCGTCGCGGCGCCGCTGGCGGGCGGCCTGGCGGCGTTCGCCACGGCCGGCCTCGGCGTGGGCCTGGGGGCGGCGTTCCCGCGCTTCGACAGCGTGAACCCGCACGAGGTCGCCGTGTCGAGCGGCGGGCTCCTGTACATGGCCCTGTCGCTGGCCTACGCCGCGCTCTCGACCCTGCTGTTCGCCTACCCCACGTGGCGGTCGCTGGTCGGCGGCAGGAACGCGTTCTCGTGGACGGCGCCGGACGGCCTGCTCGTGCTGGCCGCGCTCGTGCTGCTCTGCGCGCTGTTCACCCTCGTCCCGCTGCTGCTGGGCAGCCACCGGCTCTCGCGCTGGGAGCCCAGCGACTGAGCCGCGGGTCAGCGGGCCGGGCGCAGCGAGCGGGGAGGCCTCGGGCGGCCGCGCCTCAGCTCGGCCCGGCGCCCTCCAGGTCGTTCGCGACCCCGGCGAACGAGCGCCTGAAGTTCTCGCGGAACATCGCGACGAGGCGCTTCGCGGTCTCGTCGTAGGCGTCGGGCTCGGCCCAGGTGTCGCGCGGCGACAGCACCTCGGCGGGGACGTCGGGGGCCGCGGTGGGGTAGGCGAGGCCGAAGAACGGGTCATGGCGCAGCGGCACGCCGTCGAGCCTCCCCGAGAGCGCCGCCCGCACCAGCGCCCGCGTGGCGGGGAGCGACATGCGCCGGCCCACGCCGTAGGGGCCGCCCGTCCATCCGGTGTTCACCAGCCAGGCCCGGGCCCCGTGGCGCCGCAGCCGCTCGCCCAGCATGCGGGCGTAGGTCGTCGCCGGCAGCGGCATGAAGGGCTCGCCGAAGCAGGTGCTGAACGTGGCCGTCGGCTCGGTCACCCCGCGCTCGGTGCCGGCGACCTTCGCCGTGTAGCCGGATAGGAAGTGGTACATCGCCTGCTCGGGCGTGAGGCGCGCGATCGGCGGCAGCACCCCGAACGCGTCGGCCGTCAGGAAGACGACGTCCGAGGGGTGGTCGCCCACGCCGGTGTCTGAGGCGTTCGGCACGAACTCGATCGGGTAGGCGGCGCGCGTGTTCTCGGTCTTGGCGTCGGAGCGGAAGTCGACCTCGCGCGTCTCCGGGTCCACGACGACGTTCTCGAGGACCGTCCGGAACCTGTGGCTGGCCGCGTAGATCTCCGGCTCCTTCTCGGGCGAGAGGTCGATGACCTTCGCGTAGCAGCCGCCCTCGAAGTTGAAGACCCCGTCGTCGGACCAGCCGTGCTCGTCGTCGCCGATCAGGCGGCGGCTGGAGTCGGAGGAGAGCGTCGTCTTGCCCGTGCCCGAGAGGCCGAAGAAGAGCGCGACGCCGCCGCGCCCGTCGAGCGGCTCGTTCGCCGAGCAGTGCATCGGGAACACGCCGCGGCGCGGCAGGGCGAGGTTCAGCACCGAGAACACCGACTTCTTCATCTCGCCGGCGTACTCGGTGTTGCCGATCAGCACGAGCCGCCGCGCGAAGTCGACGGCGATCACGGTCGAGGACCTGGTGCCGTGCCGCTCCGGGTCGGCGCGGAAGCTGGGGATGTCGACGACGGTCCAGCCCGCCCAGGTCGTGCCGGGGCGGTACCGCGGCCGGCGAGGCGGCCCGCCAGGCACCGGCTCCGGCTCGAGGAACAGGTTGCGCGCGAACAGCGCGTGCCAGGCGTACTCGGTCACGACGCGCACGGGCAGCCTGAAGCGCGGGTCGGCGCCGGCGTAGAGGTGCTGCGCGTGGAGGCGCAGGCCGCGGGCGTGCCGGTGCATGTCCGCGAGCAGGCGGTCGAAGTGCACCTGCTCCATGGGCTGGTTCACCTCGCCCCAGGCCACGCCCGCGCTGGCGGCGTTGCGGACGATGAACTTGTCGCGCGGCGAGCGGCCGGTGTACTCGCCGGTGTCGGCGGCCAGCGCCCCCGCGGCGGTGAGGATCGCCTCCCCCCGACGCACCGACTCCTCGACGAGAGCCGTGGCCGTCTCGTCGTACCTGACGTCGAGCCCGTCGAGCGGGAAGGCGTCACCCGCGCCGAGCTCGAGCGTGCCGCGCTGACGCTCGCTCATCCGTCCTCCGACGTACGAGGCTACCACCGCAGCGTGACGCCGAAGCTGATCACGCTGCGTTCGGTGGACAGCGACGACGACAGGTCGAGCCCGAGCGACCGGCCGACGTCGTAGGCGATCCCCAGGCCGAGCTCGGAGCGGGGCGCCGCCAGCACGCCCGCCTGGGGGAAGTCGAGGCGCCCGGAGACCTCGAGGTCGAGCGGGCCCAGCGCGTAGCGCAGGGCGACCTCGTTGGTCACGGCGAAGCCGGGGTCGTCGGGGTCGGCCGTGCCGATGCGGTAGCTGGCGAACAGGTCGGGGTTCAGGTAACCGCCCAGGCGCACCGACACCCCGAAGGGCTCGGTCCCGCCCTCGAGGATCTGCGACAGCGCCGACGTGCGGATCTCGAGCACGTCGAGGCCCAGCGCCTCGCGCAGCGCGTTCTGCAGCTCGCCGAGCAGCAGCACGTCGACGGCGGTGTCGATGGCCCCCTGGGCGACGGCGCCGCCCAGCCCGCCCGCGCCGATCAGGTCGGAGCCGAGCTCGAGCCGGCCGAGGGTGACGAGCGACAGCAGCTCGGCCTCCGTCAGCGGCCTGACGCCGTTGCCGGCCGCCGCGGCGGGGTCGCCGCCGACCTCGATCAGCGCCTCGGAGGTGAGCGTCGGCCTGACGGCGAAGCGGATCCCGCCGCGCTCGTCGCGCTCGACGGGCCCCGAGAACGCCAGGTCGACCCGGAACGTGCGTCCCTCTGGCGCCACGAAGTCGACGTCGGTGGCCCCGGTGAGCACCCGCGCCTTCTCGAACTCGGTGTGGGCCCTCACGGCGAGCTCGGGCAGCACGCCGCGGTTCTCGCTGAAGGTCGCCACGGCCTCGTCCACGGTGAACTCGCGGCCGGAGAAGCGCAGGTTGCCGCGCAGCGCGCGCGCCTCGCCGGTGAGGCGCGGGTCGGCGCCGGTGCCCGTGAGCGTGAGGTCGAGCGCGGCCTCCAGCGACGCGAACGAGGTGGCCATCACCACCCGCTGCGGCGCCGTGATGCGCACGCCGTCGAACCTCAGCCCCGCGAGCGCGCCCGGCGCCGCCTCGACCGGCAGGCTCACCGGCGACGGCGCGACCTGCTCGGGCACCACGGAGTCGGCGAGGGGCTCCGCGGCGCCCGCCGCGCTGTCTCCTGCGGCGCCCGCCGGGCCCTCGGCGCCCGCGTCCGCCGCGTCCTCCGGTCCCTCGGCGCCCGCGTCCGCACCGGCGTCCCCCGGTCCCTCGGCGCCGACCTCAGCCGCGGCCTCCGCCTGCGCCGCGACGCCCGGGTCGATCACGACCTCCTCGGCGGCCACCAGGCCGCTCAGGGCCACGCCGCCCTCCTCCGCGACCAGCCTGAGGTCGGCCGAGAGGGTCGAGTCGGCGATCAGCAGGCCGGGGTAGGCGATGCGCAGGCCGGTACCGCCGCCGCGCAGGTCGAGGGGCACGAGGGTGCCCTGCACCGCCACCGGCGCGCCGAGGCTGCCGAACAGCGCGAGGTACGGCCGGTACAGCGGGTCCTGGGTGACGGAGCCGGTCACCTGGTCGATGCGCCCGATGCCCGGCACGACGAGCGCCCCTTCGAAGCGCAGGTCGGCCGCCCGCAGCGAGACCGGCTCGAGCACCAGGGTCGCGTCGCCCTCCAGGCGCAGGTCGCCCCGCACCGGCTCGAGGGCGCTGAGCGTCGCCCGCGCTGAGAGGGCCGCGCCCTCGAGGCGCACGTCGGTGTCGGCGAGCCGGTAGCGGGTGCCGGCGACCTCGAAGTCGAGGGCGTCGGTCCGGAACGCGACGCGCGGCTCGGCCAGGCTGCCGGACGCGGTGAACGTGAAGCTGCCCTCGGCGCCGACCCCGTACAGCGCGAGGGTGGGGAAGAGGCCGAGCAGCGGCCCGAAGTCGGCCTGGTCGGCGACGAGCTCGAAGTCGAGCCTGTCGGCCGCGAGCACGCCGCCGGCGCGCCAGTCGCCGCGTCCGGTGAACTCGGCGCGCTCCACCGCGAGGGCGCCGTCGTCGAACACGAGCGTGACGTCGCCGCGGGTGACGACGCCGGCGCGCTCCAGCGTCAGCTCCTCGCTGGCGAGCGCCACGTACCCGTCGCCCGGGGACGCCAGCGGCAGGTCCACGCGCGCCACGCCGGTCACGAACGCGGTGACGTCGCTGGGGCCCACGACGGCCTCGGCGAGCAGGTCCAGCGGGAAGCGCTCGAGGCGCGCCGAGCCCGACAGCGTCAGGTCGGAGAGCGTGAGCGACACCAGCGAGCTGCCGAGGGTGACCGCCGCGTCCACGCGCGAGGTCGGGCCCGAGAGCTGCACCGTGACCGGCAGGCGGGTGTCGCCGACGGCGAGCTCGGGGGCCACGAGCTGCCCGAAGACGAAGTCGCCCTGCAGCCGCACCACGCCCGACAGCGCTCCGGACACGTGCGGCGCCACGGCCGCGACCGCCGGCAGCCCCGCCAGGTCGACGGTGCGCAGGCGCAGCTCGACGTCGGCGTCCCCCCTAGCCGCGCCGGCCGCCGCGGGGCCGCCCGGGTCCGCCGGCGCCGCGCCCAGCGCGGCCAGCAGGCGCTCCAGGGGCGCGTCGCCGCTGACGGAGAGGCTCCCCGCCTCGGCGGTAACCGTGGCCGCGCCGCCCAGCCGGCCGTCCGCCAGCGAAGCGTCGGCGTCGACGGTCACGGCGCCCCAGCCGGGCGGCGTGAGCCGCACGCCGGAGACCGTCAGGGTGCCGGACGGCTGCGCGCCGGGCCCGAAGGCGACGCGCGCCGTGACCGAGCCGGCCGCGACGCCGGGGATCGGCTCGGCTCCGTCCTCGCCGGCGGGCAGCTCCAGGGCGACGTCGACCAGCGCCGCGCCCGTCGCCGCGTCGTAGGTCGCCTCCACCTCGCCGAGGCGCCCGCGCGAGGAGAGACGCCAACGGCCGTCCGCCGCGCTCACCTCCAGCGGCAGGACCCTGGCGGCCGGGTCGTTCGTCTCGAGCGGCAGCTCCACCGTGCCCTCGAGCGAGGCCGCCGACGCCGCCAGGGTCCCCGAGAGCGTCGCGTGGAACCCTGCCAGCGCGACGCCGAGGCCCTGCAGCTCGAGCGCCCCTCCGCCGCTCGCGGTCAGCAGCGCGGTCCCGCTGGCCGCGCCCGCGCCGGTGACGACGAGCCCCTCCCGCGCGACCCGGGCGACGAGCTCGGCCAGGTCGTCGGCGGCCAGGTCGGCGGTGAGCGAGGCCTCCGGCACGGCGGCGGGCGTGACGTTCAGGCGCGGCGTGAGGTCCGAGCCGCCCGCCGAGAGGCGGGCCGTGACCGGCCCTAACGGCACCTCCAGCGCGCCCGCGCCCGCGAGCCCGTCGGGGCGCTCGGTGAGCCTGAACTCGCCGCGCGGCTGGCCGGCCGCCGTCCCCAGGCCGGCGACGGTCACGTCGAGGCCCGGCGCCACGCGCCCCTGCACGCGCAGCGGCGCCGTGGCCCCCGGCAGCGCGATCGTCTGGTCGAGGGTGACCCCGGCCGTGCCCGCGGCTACGCGCCCGGCCGCCGCGACCCTCGCACCCTCGGCCCACGCGGCGGTGGCGAGCACGACCTGCGGCACGAGCTGGTTGCCCTGCAGCACGCCGGTAGCCGTCAGCGCGGCGCCCCCGGCCGCCGGGGCCCGCGCGCCCTGCAGCGCCACCTCGCCGACCCACTCGCCCGCGGCGCGACGCTCGCCGGCGAGGTCCAGGCGCCCGCCCATCACCGTCCCCGCCGCGGTCAGCGTGGCCGCGCCGCCCGGGCCGAAGCCCGCCTCCAGCGCGAGGTCGACGCCCAGCTCGCCTCCGCCGGCGACGCGCCCCGCGGCCCGCCCCTCCGCGCCGCGTCCTGACGCCTCGAGGTCCACCGTCAGGTCGCCCGGTAGCGGGAACGCGCTCAGCACGGCGCGCCACGACTGGTCAGCCGGGTCGACCTCGGCGCTCACGCCCTCGCCGGCGAGCGATAGGGGCGCCCCGGCCGCGGCCGAGGAGAGCGTCAGGGCGCCGAGAGGCTGGCCGGACAGGGCGAGGCCCGTGAGCGTCCCGCGCAGCCAGGCGCCCTCGCCCGCCGCCGGCGCGCCGAGCGCGATGGCGGCGCTCCCCGACAGCGCGGGGGAGAGCGCGGCCAGCGGGCCCTCGACCTCGAGCCCTCCCAGGCCGGCGGAGACGACGCCCTGCCAGCCGTCGAGCCGGCCCGCGCCCGTGAGCGTGACCCGGCCCCCGACGTCCGAGACGAGGAGCACGGCGTTGCCGGCGCGCAGCGTGCCGCTGGCGAGCACGTCGTCGCCGGCGACGGCGACCCTGACGTCGCTGGTCAGGTCGCCGAAGCCGAGCGTCGAGCGCAGGTCGACCCGGCCGCGCCGCGGCGCCGCCTCGAGGCGCAGGCTGCCCCTGAGGTCGCCGCTGCCCGTGAGGGCGGCGAAGACCACGGGGTCCATGGCGCTGCCGCCGACCTGCAGCGTGCCGTCCACGTGCGCCGGCACGCCGGCCACGCCCACGCCCGCGGCGTCGAGCTGCGCGGTCACGCTGACCTGCCCGAGGTCAGAGAGGTCCGGCGCCACCAGCACCACGGGGCCGCGCAGGAGACCCGTCAGGCGCGTGTCGCCCAGGTCGAGGTCGGCGAGGTCGACCTGGGCCCTCAGCGCCGCCCGCAGCCGCCCGTCGAGGGAGGCCGAGCCGCGCAGGCTGCTCGACCCGCTGCTCACGACCAGGTCCTCGACGGCGAGCCCGCCCGTGGCCGAGCCGCCGGTCACGCGCAGGCTGACCGTCGGGACGTCCCTCAGCGGCAGCACTCCCCTCACCGGGAGCTCGTCGAGCGCGCCGTCCACCGCCCAACCGTCCGCGCCCGCGGAGGCGCTGAGGGCGAGGCCCTCGCCCGCGAGCTGGACCGCCAGCCCCCGCGCGCTCGCCGTCAGGGTGCCCGCCGCCTCGACGGCGCCCGAGACGACGACCTCGGCCGTGAACGAGCCCTTCAGCGGGAGGTCCGCCGGCACCGCGGCCGCGAGCCGCCCGAGCGGCCCGCCGTCCGCGCCCCGACCCGCTTGCCCCTCGATCGCCAACCGGCCGTCGCCAGCGCCGCGCAGCTCGAGGGTCACGGGCGCCGCCTCAGGCGGGACGGGCCCGCCGACCGCCGTCAGCGTGAGCCCACCGCCGAACCCGTCGGCGCGGCTCCAGCTCAGCCCGGGCCCCTCGACCGCGACCTCGGCGGCGGCCAGGAAGGGCGCGAACGTCGCCACCGCGGGGGAGACGTCCCCCACCGCGCGGACGCGCGCCGCGCCGTCCGCGAGACCGTAGCTCGCCTCCAGGCCGAGCCAGGCCAGGCTCGCCTCCAGCGGCTCGCCTCCCAGCCGCCAGGTCCCCTCCCCGGCCGCGACCAGGGCGGAGCGTCCGCCGGCACCGCGCGACCCGGCTGAGGCCTCGCCATCACCTCCTTCCTCCGCCGCGACCGCCTCGTCCCGAGGCGCGGCCGCGACCGTGCCGCCGAGGTCAAGGGCCGGCGACAGCGTCCCGGCGCCCGCCACCAGCAGCCGCTCCGAGCGGTCCAGCCCCGGGACCCCTGAGAGCGCGGCCCGCAGGTCGACGAGCTCGACGTCGCCCCCGCGCGCCTCGACCCGACCGCCGAGCGTGCCGGTGAGGCCGTACGGCCAGCCGTTCAGCTCGCCGGAGAGCGCGGCGGTGCGCAGCCCCGGCTCGGGGGTCGCCAGCTCCGCCTCGAGGTAGGCGCCCGGAGCGTCGACGTGCAGGCGCCCGCGCTCGAAGGCGTCGTCGAGCTCGAGCCACGCCTCCACGGGCTGACCGCCGGCCACGCCGCTGACGACCACGCGCCGGGGCTCGTCCCAAGCCAGCCGGCCCAGGAGGTCCACGCCGGGCGCCGCGAGCGTGAACGTGAGGTCGTCGGGCGCCGAGCCGACGAGCGAGACCTCGGCACCGCCCACGGTGCCGGACACGTCGACCGTGAGTCCCGCGGTCGCGGGATCCGTGCCTAGGAACGCTCGGCCGGTGGCCACCAGGTCGACGTCGACCCCGTAGGCGGCGCCTATCCTCGCGAAGTCGACGGTGGAGACGTCGAGCTCGGCGCTCAGGCTGCCGCCCGTGCCGCTGACCACGGCCACCGCGACCGGCGCCACGCCCGGTGCTCCCGGCAGCGAGGCGGCGAGCTGGCCAGCGTACGCCGCGCCGTCGCCGGCGAGGTCCAGAGCGAGGTCGATCGGGCCGGCCGTCGGCACCTCGGCGCGGGCCCCGGCGGTGAGCCGCCAGCCAGTCTCCGGTGCCCACTCGGCGCGCGCGGCCACGGGCGTCGCGAGCACGGCGGAGACCGCCCCGGCGGCGGGGGGCAGAGCGGCCGCGACCGCCGGCTGGTCGAGGGTCAGCTCGGCCCAGGCGGCGCCCAGGTTCGCCTCCGCGACCGCCTGTACGCCTGCGCCCTCCAGGGTGGCGGCGGCGAGCGGCGCGGCGAGGGTGCCGCCCACGTCGGCGCGCAGGGCGGCGGGCTGGCCGAGGAGCGTGAACGGCAGCTCGACTCGGCCCTCGAGGGCGCCGTCCGCGGCGACGCGGACGTCGATCCAGTCGCCGGCCAGGCGCGGGGCGCGGCCGTCGGCCGGGACGGTCAGCGTCGCGCTGAGGGGCGGCACGGACAGGTAGGGCTCGCCGACCAGCGCGCCGCTGGTCAGCGCGACGACGACGCCGGCCTCCGGCGCGGCGTCGAGGGCGGCCGTGACGGCCCCGCCCAGCGCCTCGGCGCGGCCCTTCAGGCGCGTCTCGGGGGCGAGGGTGCCCGAGGCGTGGAGGGTGCTCTGGAGCGGCCCGGAGGCGGAGACGTCGAACAGGAGCTCGGCGCCCGCCCCTGTGAGGCGCACGTCGGCCGCTGCGGGCTCGTCACCGGGCAGGACCAGCGCGGCGGTCAGCTCCCCGAGCCAGCCGGCGCCGGCCCTGAGCTCGAGCGCGCCGTCGACGGTGACGCTCAGGCCCGTCGGCGCCTGGGAAGGGAGGTGAGGTGTCAGGTCGGCCTGCCTGGCCGTCACGACCAGGTCGCCGGCGTCGTACGTGGCGGTGAGGCCGTCGCCGAGGGAGACCGTCGCGCGCCGGGCGAGGAGGACGGCGGTGCCGCCGACGGCGAGCGTGCCCGTGGGCCTGGCGTCCGCCGGCAGCGGGGCCGCGAGGAGCTCGGCGGGCAGCGCGCCGCTCACGACGAGCTCCGCCAGCGTCCCCTCCGCCTCGACCAGCGGCGGTCCGCCGGGGCGGGCGAGCGCGAGCCTGAGGCGCGTGGAGGCGGGGCCGTCGAGGCGCACGCGGCCCTCGGGCACGTCGAGCGTTAGCTCCAGCTCCTCGCCGGCGTACTCGGCGGGGACGGTCAAGGCGCCCGCCACCTGCACCGCGTCGCCGGCCAGAGTGAGCCGTGCCTCGCTGTCGGCGAGGCGGAGGAGGGCCGTGGGCGCGCCGGACCAGGAGGCGCCTAGCCGCCACGGCGTCGCCGGCACCGTCGCCGGGCCCGCGGCCACGGCCGGGAGCACGCCCTCGCCGCTGAGGCCGCTTGCCGTGAGCGTGAGGCCCTCGAGCGGGCCGGCGTCGAGGGTGAGGAGGGGCGTGTCCGCGGAGAGCGCGGCGAGCGGCACGCGGCCCGAGCCGACGACCGGCACGCCGGCGAGGTCCGCCTCGAGCGCCGTGGCGAGCGCGTCGCCCTGGCCGCTGACGCTGGCGCGCGCGACGAGGGGGGAGCTCAACGTCAGCGCGGCGTCGCCGGTGACGCCGGCGACCGCGCCGTCGGCGACCCTCGCCTCCAGGTCGAGCTCGAGGGTGCCCTCGGCCGGCGGCGCGCCGCCCGTGGCTAGACGCCAGAACGTGGCGACGTCGACGCGGCCGGCCGCGGCGACCAGGCCGGAGCCGGCGTCGTACCGCGCGGAGAGGCGCTCCGGTCCGCCCGGCCCGACGCCGGCGGCGAGGCGGAACGGGCCCTCCCAGGAGACCGTCGCGTCGACCGGGAGGTCGCCGAGGGAGCCGCTGAGGTCGAGCCCGGCACCGCCGTCGGAGACGCCCGCCAGGCGAAGCTCGGCCGGCAGCGTCACCGCGCCGTCGCCGGCGTCGGCGAGGGTCAGCTCGAGCGCCGCGGCTCGGCCGGCCTCCCCGAGGGGCACCTCGGCCCGACCGGACGCCGCGAGGGAGAGCGTCGGCGGTCCGCCCTCCGAGCCGACGACGGTCACGGGCAGCCCGTCCAAGGCGACGGTCAGGCCGGCGGGCCCCGCCTCGAGGCTCAGGTCGCCCGCCTCGGAGGTGGCGCTCGCGCGCCAGCCGTCGCCGCTCGAGCCGAAGGCCGCGACCAGCGCGCCGGCCGGCGTGGCGAGGGGCCCCGCCGTCAGGCCGGAGTGGGTGACGCGGCCGCGCCAAGACAGGCCGTCCGGGCCGTAGACGAGCGAGCTCGAGGGCACCGTGACGCGCGCCGCGACGTCGCCGCCGACCAGCTCCAGCCGGGTGGGCTCGACGATCACGTCGGCGACGAGCGCGAGGGGGCTCAGGTCGAGCGCGCCCGACACGACCACCGGGCCGAACTGGCCCACCAGCCCGGCGATCCGATCGCCTTCCAGGACGCCGGAGGCGCTGCCGCGCAGGTCGACGCCAGGGGCGAGCCCCGGCAGCGTCACCGGGTCGTCACCCTCGATGCCCAGGGACACGCGGGCGCCTCGTAGCGATGACGGCCCGGACAGTGCGAGGGAGACGACCGTCCCGTCCGGCAGCGGGGCGAGCCCCGCGCCGGTGACCGTCGCGCCGCCCTGCAGGCGGTCGCCGGCGAGCACCAGCGCTCCCTCGAGCTCGGCGCCGGCGGCGTCGGAGCCGGAGACGAAGCCCTGCCACCCGTCGGGGTCGAGGCGGGCGTCGAGGCGCGCCTGCGCCTCCCGGCCGCCGATCCGGCCGCCCCAGGCGAGCTCCAGCTCGCCGTCCTGCCTGCCGTCCAGCGCCAGGCGCAGACGCGCGTCGACCGTCCCCAGGCCCTCGCCGAGCGCGTCCAGTCCCACGCCACGGGCGGTCACGCGCAGGTTGTCGCCCGTGTCGTCGGGCCCGGCCTCGAAGCGGACGTCGCCGCCGCCCAGCCGGGCGCGCCCCTCGGCCCTGATGCGCCCGTCGCGCGGGAGGCGGAACGCGGTGCTGAGGTCCTCGAGCGGCAGGCCCTCCACGGCGCCGTCGCCGTCGGCGGTGCCCTCCAGGACCACGTGGTCCCAGCCGCTCAGGCGCAGCGTGACGTCGGCCGAGCCCTCGAGCGCGACCGGCGGGCCGTCCGGGTAGCTCCCGCGCAGCAGCCACGCCGCGGCCTGCGCGAGCTGAGGCGTGGCGGTGGCCTGGGCCTCCCAGCGCTGCGCCTCCACGTTCACGACGCCCCGCGCGTCGACCCGGCCGCCGAGCGCCGTCCCTGTCAGCTCGGCGGTGATCACCGGGTAGTCGAGCTCGACGTGACCGGAGACGTCGTCGGCGAGCAGGCCGATGTCGTCGACGGCGCCGCCGCGGACGTCGAAGCTGCCGGTGATCGCGCCGCCGCGCACGCGCAGCGTCCCGGTGACCTCGCCGGCGGTGACGCCGCGCCACCACTGGCGCGCCAGGGTCGCGTCGGCGCGGTCGATGAGCGCGTCGAACGCCCCCGTGAGCGTGTCGAAGCGGCCGGTGAAGGCGGCCGAGCCGTCGGCGGTGGTGACGGTAGCGGCGAGGTCGAGGGCCGTGCCCCTCTGCGTCACCTGGAGGTCCGAGACGTTCGCGTCGGGGAGGGTGAACGGGAGCTCCTCGACGTCGACGGCGACGTCGTCGAGCGACAGGCGCCGCAGCCGGACCACGATCGGCCCCGGCGCCGCGCCGGGTCCGCCGGCGGCGCCCGTGAGGAACCGGGAGACGTCGAGGCTGCCCCTGGCCCCGTCGACCTCGATGTCGAGAGGGAGCTCGCCGCCTATCAGCGAGGGCAGGAAGTAGCCGACGTGGAGCCGGTCGACGTCGACGTCGATGCCGGGGCCCTCGGCCGAGGCCCCCAGCAGCGTCACGCCGCGCCAGGCGTTGCCGGCCGTGCCGGCGTAGGTGACGCGCGTGCCGCTCCGCTCCAGCTCGGTCACGACGCGCTGCACGATCAGCTCGCGTACCGGTGGGAACGCCGGGAGGAACACGATCAGCGCCAGGACCGCCAGGACGACGACGGCGAGGATGGTTGCTCTGCGGCGTGACATCGCGGCCAGGCGGTTCCGTTCGCTTGCTCCGGCGAAGCGCGCCGGCGGGCGGCCAACAGGTGGAGAGCGGCAGGATTCCCGTTCCCTACGCGCTTCTCGTGACAGGCAAATCTACCACGAGCGCGTGTGAGGGCCGGTCCCCGCGGTCCGAACCCGTCTCCGCCACGCGGCGCTACCATTACGGTCCATGCGGAGCAGCGGCGAAGCGGCGGCAGGCGGGCAGGCGGACGGGAGGCTGCGGCTCACCGCGCTGGTGCGCGGGCGGGTCCAGGGCGTCGGCTTCAGGGCGTTCACGCGGGCGCAGGCGCTGGTGCTCGACCTCGCCGGCCACGTCGAGAACCTCGACGACGGGCGGGTCGAGGTCGTGGCCGAGGGTTGGCGCGACGACCTCGAGCTCCTGCTCGTGCGGCTGCGGACCGGCCCCTCGCACGCCGAGGTCGAGGACATCGAGGTGATCTGGTCCGAGCCCGTGGGCCTCAAGGGCTTCCATGTCTACTGAGGCGCCCCTGGCGGACGCGGTCCGCGCCCTCGCGCCCCTCGGCGCCGACAGGCTGGCGGCGGTGCCCGGCGTGCTTGGCCGGATCGCGCGGGAGAGGGCGGAGGACTACGCGTCACTGCAGGCCGACGCTTGGATAGAACGGTCGGTCAACACGGCCGATGCCGCGCCCGCGCCGCTGTCGCCACGCGTCCAGGGCGCGCCGCTCACCGGCCGCGCCGCCTTCACCGCCGCCCTCCGCCGGGCGGCCGGCGCCAGCCTTAACGTCATCGCCGAGGTGAAGCGTTCGAGCCCGTCGCAGGGCGCGATCGCGGACCTCGACCCCGTCGCGGCGGCGCGCCAGTACGAGGCGGGCGGGGCCGCGGCGATCAGCGTGCTCACCGAGCCGCGCCACTTCGGCGGCGACCTCGCGCACCTGGCGGCGGTGGCGGCGGACAGGCGGTCCTGGCCGCGCTACGTGCCGCTCCTGCGCAAGGACTTCACGGTGCACCCGGCGCAGCTCGTCGAAGCGGCGGGCGCGGGCGCGGACGCCGTGCTCGTGATCGTCGCCGTCACCGGCGACATGACGCGGGACTACGTCGCGGCCGCGCACGCCCTGGGGCTCGCCGCGCTGGTCGAGGTCCACGACGAGCGGGAGCTCGAGACGGCGCTGGCCGCCGGCACCGACGTCATCGGCGTGAACAACAGGGACCTGACCACGCTCGCGGTCGACCTCGGCACCGCGCCGCGGCTCATCGCCAAGGCCCGCGAGGCCGGGTTCGAGGGGGTGCTCGTCGCCGAGTCCGGCTACCGGACGCGCGAGGACCTCCGTGCGGTCGAAGGCCTCGCCGACGCGGTGCTGGTGGGGACGAGCCTCGCCGGCAGCGGCGACCTCGCCGGGGCGCTGAGGCGGCTCATGGGTCGCTGAGCCGCCGGTCGGCCCGCGGGGCGTCGGGGCGCGTCTGGCCGGCGCTCGTCCCCCGGCGGAGTCGGCGACCCGGCCAGCCGGGCCGACCCACTCCCTCACGGTTCCCTCGCGCGCACCCTCCTGCAGTATCCCGGTGCCGGGATAGCAGCGCTGGGGCCCGCGGTGGTCGGGGGCGCGTCCTGGAGGCGGCAGCTCGGCATATGTGAGGCCGAGGCAGTATCCCGCTAGCGGGATAGTGGAGGAGGGTGCGGGGCGTGGCTCCTGGCCTCCTCGCACCACAGCTCGAGTATCCCGCTAGCGGGATAGTGGAGGAGGGTGCAGGGGAGGCCCGGCCCCGCAGCCGAGCGGCAGGCGGCCAGCCGGGGACGCGCCACGGAGCGCTTCCCCCCGCGACCGGAGCGCGGAGGCGCCGGGGCTATACTCGCGCTCATGTCTAGCGACGACCGGGCGGCCTCCGCGGAGGGCGCCTCAGCCGTGAAGGAGCGGCGACCGCTCACAGCGAAGCTCGACAACGGGCTGATGGTCGTGTACGAGGCGATGCCCTGGCTGCCTTCGGTCAGCGCCACGCTCGTGCTGCCGTTCGGCTCGGCGAGCGACCCGCAGGGGCTGGAGGGCACGGCGACCGTGCTGCACGAGTGGGTGCAGCGCGGCGCCGGGGACCTCGACTCCCGCGCGTTCTCCGACGCGCTCGAGGACCTGGGCGTGAGGCGCGGCGGTGCGGCGAACCGCGAGAGCTCGAGCTTCAACCTCTCGTTCCTCGCCTCCGAGCTCGAGGCCGTGATGCCGCTGCTGGCGGACATGGTGATCCGGCCGCGGCTCGACGCCGCCGAGTTCGAGCCGTCGCGCGAGCTGGCAGTGCAGGAGCTCGAGTCTCTGGACGACGCGCCGACGCAGCGCCTCTTCGACGAGCTGCTGGCGGCGTTCGTCACGAGCCCCCAGGGCCGCAGCCCGCTCGGCACCGCCGAGGGCCTGGCGGCTCTCACCGCCGAGGGCGTGCGCGCCGAGGCCGCGCGGGTCCTGCGCCCCAGGGGCGCCGTGCTCGCGCTGGCGGGCGGCGCCGACTGGGACCGCGTGCTGGCCGCAGCGCAGGCGGCGTTCGGCGCCTGGGAGGGCGAGGGCCCCGAGGTCCCCGCCGTCGCCGTGGCGACCCCCGGCCGCCGGCACGTGGAGGCCGAGTCGTCGCAGGTGCAGATCGGCCTGGCGTTCCCCGCCCCGCCGCCGGGCACCGACGAGGCGTACGTCCACAACGTCGTCGTGAACGTGCTGTCGGGCTCGAGCGGCGCGCGCCTGCACACCGAGGTGCGCGAGAAGCGCGGCCTCGTCTACTCCGTGAGCGCCTTCTACCGGTCGCTGCGCGGCTTCGGCATGACGCTCGGCTACGCGGGCACGACCCCGGAACGCGCCGACGAGACCCTGGAGGTCTTCCTCGCCGAGCTCGACCGGCTCGCCGCGGGCGTGACTCCCGAGGAGGTCGAACGCGCGAAGGTCGGGATGCTCTCCTCGCTGGTGATGCAGGGAGAGTCGTCGAGCGCGACCGCGGGTCGCCTCGCCAGCGACGTCTTCAACCTGGGCCGCGCGCGCACGTTGGAGGAGATCATCTCGCGCGTCCAGTCCGTCACCGTCGAGGACGTGAACGAGTACCTCTCCACCCGCCGCGTCCCCGAGCCCACGATCGTCACGCTCGGCCCGGCGCGCGTGCCAGCGGCGGTGGCCCCGTGACCCGCCGCGCGTCCGCGTCTAACACAGGGGAGGTCGCCCCGTGACCCTCGACGCCCCCACGCCCCTGGCCGGTGAGGTCGCCCAGCGCCTGCGCTTCGACAAGGCCGTGCTCCCGAACGGGCTCACCGTCATCGGGGAGCACAACCCCGGCGCCGCCAGCGTCGCGGCCGGGTTCTTCGTGCAGACCGGCTCGCGCGACGAGCAGGCGGAGCTCGCCGGCGTCTCGCACTTCCTCGAGCACATGGCCTTCAAGGGCAACGAGCGCTACACGGCCGACGACCTGAACCGCCTCTTCGACGAGCTCGGCGCCCAGTACAACGCCTCGACCTCGGAGGAGCGGACGATCTACTACGGCGCCGTGCTGCCCGAACGGCTCCCCAGGCTCCTCGAGCTGCTGTCCGAGCTGATGCGCCCGGCGCTGCGCCAAGAGGACTTCGACGTCGAGAAGAAGGTCATCCTCGAGGAGATCGCGATGTACGAGGACCGACCTCACTTCCACGTCTTCGACGTCTCGGCGCCGCGGTTCTGGGCCGGCCACCCGCTCGGCAACAGCGTCCTCGGGACGCGCGAGAGCATCTCCGCGCTGACCCGCGACCAGATGCTCGCCTACTACCAGCGGCGCTACTCGCCCACGAACCTGGTGCTCGCCATCGTCGGGCGCTACGACTGGGACGCGGTCCTCGACCAGGCCGAGCGGATCGCCGGCTCCTGGCCGACCTTCGACGCGCCGCGCGAGCGTCCGCCGGCCGCGCCCGCCACGGGCCGCGAGGGCGTCGTCGACCCGAAGCTGAGCCGCGTGCACGTCGCGTACTACGCGCCGGGCGTGGCGATCTCCGACCCCCGGCGCTTCGCCGCCGCGGTGCTCGGCTACGTCCTCGGCGACGCGACCGGCTCGCGCCTCTACTGGGAGCTGGTCGACAAGGGCCTGGCCGACTCGGCCAGCCTGGGCCACGAGGCCCACGAGGACCAGGGGGCGTTCGTCGGGTACGTGAGCAGCGCTCCCGAGCGCGCCGAGGAGGTCATCGCGCGCTACGTCGAGGTGCTGCGCCGCGCCCAGGACGAGCCGCCCACGCCCGACGAGTGGCGGCGCGCCCAGCGCAAGCTCGCCACCGGCCTCACGCTCCGCGCCGAGACCCCGCTCGGCCGCCTGCCGTCGTTCGGGGCCACCTACCAGTCGCTGGGCGTGTACCAGAGCGTGGCCGAGCTCGTCGACCGCGTCATGAACGCGCGGATCGAGACCGCGGTGGAGCTCCTGCAGGCCCGGCCGTTCGACTCCGGCTACGTCTTCACCCTCGGCCCCGGCCAGCGCGCATGACCGCAGGCCGTGTTCTCATGGAGGGCGTAGGTAGACTCGCGCGATGCGGGTGAGGCGGTCGGTTCTCGCGTCGGTGACGGCGTTCCTACTAGCTTGGGGCCTCGGCCAGGAGGCCGGCGCCGGTCCTTCCCACGGTCAGCCCGAGAGGCCCTTCGCCGGGCTCGTGATCGTCTCGCACGGTCGCCAGACGATCGACCTCGTCACCGGCCTCACGGTGCTGCCCGACGGCGGCAGCCTGGTCGACAGGCAGACGGGCGTCGAGGTCGACGCGCAGGTGATCAGGTACGTGGACGGCGACTACATCGAGGCCGCGGGCGTGACCGTCTCCGGCGCGTTCGGCGAGGTCGTGGCGGATGCCCTGCGCATCGACGTCGAGAACAGCCTCCTCATCGCCACGGGCGAGCTGCGGCTCTCCCGCGACGGCCTCGTGGTCACCGCGGCGTCCCTGAGCTACCACGCGCTCGAGCAGGTCGTCGTGTTCGACGGCGGCGTGACCGGCACCGAGCCCGCGTTCTTCGCCGACCGCCTGCTCCTCGACACCCTCACCGGCGACGTCCTGCTCGACGGCCGCTACGAGTTCGCCGGGGACCTGTTCACGATGCGCTCGCCGGCGGCGGGCGGGCGCCTGCAGCTAAGCCTGAGGCAGAGCGGCGACGAGATCGTGTACGCGGCCACGACCGAGGTCAGCCCCGCGCTGCTGGAGCGCTTCAGAGCCTATCTTTAGGCGGTGACGCGACGGGTCCACCGGGCGCTGGCGGCGCTGGCCGTCCTCACCGCGGCGGGGTGGGCGGCGGCGCAGTGCAGCCCTGGCCCGGAGACCTCGCAGGTCACTATCCCGAACTACCTCGCCGTCTACTACCTGCACTTCGTCAGCCTCCCCGAGCTCGACGAGGTCAGGTTCTACGGCGGCGTGTGCGTGACGGCCGTCGGCGGCGAGTGGACGGTGATCGCCGACGAGGTCGTCGTCACCGGCCTGTCCGGCGACCTGGGCCTGCGCGCCGCTTCGCCCGAGCTCTTCTGGGGCCAGCTCCGCATGTCGGCCGAGCACCTGGCGGCCACGACCGAGACGCTGGCGCTGCAGGAGGCGACGGTGATCGCACCCGACTTCTCCGGCGACGCGGAGACGATCGTCCTCGACCTCGTGAGCGGCGGCATGACCCTGACCGGCTTCACGCTCGCCGGGCAGGCGTTCGCCGTCAGCGGCCAGCGCGCCGAGCTGATGGGCGAGACGCTGTCCGTCAGCGGCCCGTCGGTGACGACCTGTATCGGCCTCGAGGAGGCGCCCTACGCGATCGAGGGCGTCAGCGCGACCGTCGACCTCACCACCCGCACGGTCGACCTGCGCGGCGGCGCCCTGCGTGTCGGGGCGCTGAGGATCGGCCTGAGGCCACGCATCGAGCTCTCCGAGGAGAGCCTGGAAGCGTTCACGCTGCCGGTGCGCGTGCAGAACGTCGACGACCGCGGCGACCCCTCGCGTCCGGGCAGCGGGATCGGCGTGCGCGTCGTCGGCGTGCCCATCGACGGTGAGGGCGCGGCGTCGCTCGACGTGGGCGCCACCGGCATCGACCAGCCGCATCCCCTGGGGCTGGTGGCCCTGGTGAGGCTCGCCGCGACGCAGGGGCAGCAGCGCGCTTCGGCGACCTTCGGCCTCGAGGCCGGGCTGCCGCTCCTCGACGTGCAGGTGACGCGGAGCCTGGCGCCGTGGCTCGACGCCACCCTGGCCCTGCACTCCGGCGCCGAGCAGGAGGGCACGCCCTACCACGAGGGGAGGCTGGGCCTCGCGGCGCGGAGCCGCGACCTGCTGCCCGGGCCGCCCTCGCTCTCCCTCAGCGCCGACGCCTTCGCGGCGGCCACCGCGCTGACGTCCCTCGACGACCTAGCCAGGCCGCAGGTGTTCGGCACCAGGGTCGGCGCCGGCGTGGAGGCGAGCGCCGGCACCGGCCGCACCGCCGCTGGCACGCTCAGCGTGCGCGTCCGCGCCCAGGCGACGCTCTACCCGAACCACGGGGCGGTGCAGTGGGGCGTGCGCCTGAACCCCTCGTGGCGCTACGAGGCGGCGCCGCTCACGCTCTCGCTCTCCCACGACGCGTGGCTGACGAACGCGGCCTCCCCGTTCGCGGGCCTCGACCGCCTGCAGCCGAGGGCGCGCACCTCCGGCTCCCTGCGGCTCGAGGGAGAGCTGGCGCGCTGGGAGGGCGAGCGGACCCTCAGCGGCTACGTCGCCGCGCGCGCCACGCACGACGCCCTGCCCGTGAACGGCGAGGCGGCGGGCGTCACCTCGGCCGTCGGCGAGGCGGGCCTCACGTACGACACCGGCACCTGGGAGCTCGAGGCGGGGGTCAGCGCCCAGCTCGCCGGCGTCCTCGACCCCGCCGAAGGTCGCGACGCCTACGTCGCCTACACCGCCGAGGCCCGCCTCCCGGGCTGGCCCGTCCTGCAGGAGGAGGGTACCGCCGGGCCCGTCGTGCCCGAGGGTGCCTTCGCCGTCAGGACCGAGGCGGTCCAGGGCCTGGTGCCAGAGGACCCCGGCCTGCGCCGGCTGGAGATGTCCGTGGCGGTGCCGCTGGCGTGGGAGAACGTCGAGCTGCGGCCGGGCATCGGCTTCGACTTCGCGCCGCTGATCCTCGGCGGCGAGGCCCCGGTGCTGAGCCTCCACGCGCTCGACCTCACCGTCGTGACCTGCTGCGGCTCGCTGACCGTGGGCTACGCGAACCAGCGCGGCCGGCTGTCGGCGTCGTTCGCCATCGACATCGAGCGGCGGCCACCCCGGAGGTAGGGGTCGGGCGCCCGCACGGCGCGGGTATCATGGCCCGCCATGGAGGTGCGCCCCGCGTGAAGCTGGTCGACCGCTACGTGCTGCGGGAGGCCCTCCCACCGTTCCTGTTCGGGCTGGTGCTCTACTCGTCGCTGGCGGTCGTGTCCGCCACGATCCCGCGGCTGCAGTGGATCGTCGGCACGCCCATCGCCGAGCTCTTCGGCTGGCTGGCGCTGCAGCTCCCGCAGGCGCTCGTCCAGACGCTCCCGATCGCCCTCGTCCTGGCGGTGCTGATCGCCCTCGGCCGCCTGGCCAGCGAGCACGAGCTCCTGGCGATGCAGGTGGGTGGCGTGCCGCTCACGCGCGTAGCGCTCACCTTCGCGACCCTCGGCGCCATCAGCGCCGCGGCCGTGCTGGCGATGAACCAGTGGGTCCTGCCCGAGACGAACGCCCGCACCGCCGAGGTCTACTGGCGCCTCACGACGGGACGCTCGGGCCTGTTCCGCCTGGCGCGTCAGAACCTGCCCATCGACGACTTCCTGCTGCACTTCGAGAGCACGGGCGCCGGCGGTGACTCGCTCAGGGGCGTGAGGATCGAGCGCTGGGAGGGCGACGTGCTCACGCTCCTGCGCGCCGACACCGCCAGGTTCGATGGGAGCGACCTGGTGCTTACCGGCTACCGCATCGACAGGCTCGACCTCGGCGCGCTCGACCAGCCCGTCAGCGACCCCGCCCTGGCCCTGGCGAACCTCGTGCGGCTGCGGAACGTGGCGACCGACCCGCAGCAGACCCTCGTCGTCACGACCTCCTACACCGCCGACGACCTCATCGCCCGCTTCTCCGGCGGCGGCTTCGAGGACAGCCGCTCCCTCACCGAGCTGCGCCGCGACGCCGAGAACGCCCTCGTCTCCGCCGACGAGCGCCGCCAGGCCCAGGTGCTGCTGCAGCGCAAGCTGGCCGAGCCGTTCACGAACCTCGCCCTGCTGCTCGTGGCCGTGCCCCTGGCGCTGTCGTACTCCCGCTCGCGCGGCGTGGCGTTCGGCGTGAGCCTCGTCGTGACCCTCGTCTGGTACCTCTTCTACACGTTCGGCCAGCTCTTCGCGCAGACGGGCGCGCTGCCGGTCTGGCTCGGCGCTTGGGGCGGGAACATCGTCTTCGTGGTCCTCGGCGCGGTGCTGCTGGCGCGCCGCAGGGCCTGAGCGCCGCCGGCGGCGGGCCCGCCTAGGCCACGTGCGCCCTCAGCCAGGCGCACAGCCGCTCGCCGTCGGCGAAGACCTTGGCGATGCGCTCTAGCGCCTCGGGGCCGTACATCCACTCGGCCGGCTCGTAGTCGGCGCCCGCGAAGACCCCCTTGCGCTTGAGGAGCGCGACGCGCGGGTGGTCCAGCGGGAAGCCCTGCGGCGCCCGCTTGAGGGTCTCGCCCTCGAGCACGTAGCCCAGGGCCGTCAGCTCGGCGAGGATCTCCTCGAGCTGGCCTCCGGCGCGATCGTCGGCGACCGCGCGCCGGTAGCGGGCGAGCTGGTCCTCGCGCATCTGGTAGGCGCCGAACCCCACGTACATGCCCTCGCGCGAGAGCTGCACGTACTGCCCGCCGGTCACGCTGGGCCCCCGACCGCCGAAGAGGAGGCCCTGGTGCTCCTTGTACGGCCGCCTGTCCTTCGTGAAGCGCAGGTCGCGGTAGGGGCGGAACATGTGCCACTCGCCGAACGCCCCCTCCAGCTCGCGGGCGAGCGCCTCGAGCGGCGCGCGCACGCTCTCGAGGTAGCGCTGCTTGTTCGCCTCCCAGAAGGCCTTCGAGTTGTCCACGTGCAGCTCGGCGTAGAAGCGGAACGCGTCGGGCGAGAAGCCGGCGAAGCGGTCGTTCGTGGGCACCGTGTTCCTCCTGGCGGCCCTGGCGGGCGCCCTCCCGGCGACCCCGTCGGGCGCGCTCCTGGCGACCCTGGTGGCCGCCCTCTCAGCGACCCTCCCAGCGGCCCCACCCGGCGTCCTTCCGGGGCCCTCCTACACTATCCCGCTACCGAGATACCAGCGGGGGAGCCGGGAGCCACGATGGAGCCGATGCCCATCGCTCTCCCGACCGGTCGAGCCAGGTGGCGTAGTATCCCGAACCCGGGATAGTGGAGGAGGGGCCGGGATGTGGCACGAGGCAGGCGGCCCGGCGCGGACCCGGGAGACCGTCCCCGACCACACGGGGCGGTCCGTGGCCGAACCGTTAAGGGCGGGCTCACGGAGCTCGGCGCGCCGGGAGCGCCGGCAGGAACGCGCATGAGCCCAAGCACAACGACGATGGGAAAGCAAGGGGGGATCCCTGAGAAGTGGGCCCCCGGTGGTACACTCGCGGTCTGATGGAGGCGACGGTGGTCAGCGTGCCCGAGGAGCTGCGGGCGGCGACTAGCTACCTGGCGCCCGAGGACGCCAGGCGACTAGCGGAGGCGTACGCCTTCGCCGAGCGCTACCACCGTGGCATGACGAGGAGGTCCGGGGAGCCGTTCATCACGCACCCCGTGGCGGTGACGGTGATCCTCGCCGAGATGCGGCTGGACATCGACGCCCTGCGCGCCGGCCTGCTGCACGACGCCGTCGAGGACACGCCCGCGACCTTCGAGGAGATCGAGGAGAGGTTCGGCCCCACGGTCAGGAAGATCGTCGAGGGCGAGACGAAGATCTCGAAGCTCGCGGTCAGGGCCTACGAGGACGAGCAGGCCGAGAACCTCCGCCAGATGCTGCTGGCGATGGTCAGCGACGTGCGCGTGATCCTCGTGAAGCTCGCCGACCGGCTCCACAACATGCGGACCCTCGAGCACATGCCGCCGCACAAGCAGCGGCGCATCGCCGAGGAGACGCTCGAGATCTTCGCGCCGCTGGCGCACCGGCTGGGGATCAACCACATCAAGAACGAGCTCGAGGACCTGGCCTTCTACTACGTGGACAGGCAGCGCTACGAGCAGCTCGAGCGCCAGGTGAGGAGCCGGCACATCGAGCGCGAGAAGTACGTGCAGGAGTCCATCGAGCTCCTGGCCGAGCGCCTCAGGTCCGAGGGGCTGAGGTTCGAGCTGTCGGGCCGCTCGAAGCACCTCTACTCGATCCACCGCAAGATGCAGCGGGACAACCGCACGCTCGACCAGATCTTCGACCTGATGGCGATCCGCGCGATCCTCGACCCCGAGCCGACGAACGGCAGCGGCATGGCGCAGGAGGACGCGGAGAAGGCCGTCTGCTACCGCGCGCTGGGCATCGTGCACAGCCTGTGGACGCCGATCCCCGGCCGGTTCAAGGACTACGTGGCGGTGCCCAAGCCGAACGGCTACCAGAGCCTGCACACGACCGTCATCGGGCTCCTCGGGCAGCCGATCGAGGTGCAGATCCGCACGCGGCGCATGCACGAGGTCGCCGAGTTCGGGGTCGCCGCCCACTGGGCGTACAAGGACGGCATCCAGGACCCGGCCGAGATCCAGAAGCGCCTGGAGTGGATGAAGCAGCTCCTCGACGTCGACCGCAGCGTCGACGACGCGGAGGGCTTCGTCGACGCCGTGAAGACCGACTACCTCTCCGAGCGCGTCCTGGTGTTCACGCCCGCCGGCGACGTCGTGAACCTGCCGCGCGGCTCCACGCCCATCGACTTCGCCTACCAGGTGCACACCGAGGTGGGGCACAGGACGATCGGCGCGCGCGTGAACGGCGAGATCGTGCCGCTCACGTACAAGCTGCAGACGGGCGACAGGGTCGAGATCCTCACGAACCGCTCGAGCCAGTACGGCCCGTCGGCTGACTGGCTGAACCTCGTCGTCACGCGCAGCGCGAAGCAGAAGATCAGGCACTACTTCCGCGCGCAGGAGCGGCAGCAGCAGCTCGAGTCCGGCAAGCGGATGCTCGAGCGCGGCCTCAGGCGGCGCAGCCTGCCCGTCGCGCCGAACATGACGAAGGCGAAGCTCCTCGACGTCGCCCAGGAGCTCCTCGGCGCCGACGACCCGGACGAGCTGTTCCTCGCCCTGGCGGCGCAGCGGCTGACGCCCAAGCAGGTCGTCGAGGCGCTGGTGCCCGAGCTCGTCAAGGAGCGCAGGCCGCAGCAGCCCGCCGAGCACCCGCGCAAGAGCGTGTCCGGCGTCTACGTCGACGGCCTCGACGCCCCGGCGAACCTCGCGAACTGCTGCAGCCCGGTCCGCGGCGACGACGTGATCGGCTACGTCACGCGCGGCCGCGGCATCTCGGTGCACCGCGTCGACTGCCCGAACGTCAAGCACCTGATGGAGACCGACGCCGACAGGTTCGTGAACGTCACCTGGGACACGCCGGCCGGGGAGGTGTTCCCCGTCGACTTCGAGGTCGTCGCGGTGGACAGGCCCGGCCTGCTGAAGGACGTGCTCGACGTCATCAGCTCGATGAACAAGAGCGCCTTCCGCGTCCAGGCCGACGTGAACTCGAACATGAGCGCGCGGATCATGTTCCGCATCGACGTCAAGGACCACGCCGAGATCGAGTACGTGAAGGACAACATCGGCCGCATCCCGGACGTCACGCGGGTCTACCGGTCGAAGCCGGGCCTGAAGGCCTGAGGCGTACGCCCCAGGCCCCGGGCCTGGGTCCCTGAGCCCGAGCCGCTGTGCCCGGAGGCAGATAGCAGCGCCAGCCGGAGGTGCCACGGGCGCCTCGCGGCCCGCCCGGTCGGGACCTTCGTCCCAGCGGCCCCGGATGTGCATCTTCTCGCATTGCTCCGGCGCGCTGGCCATGAGCATGGCGTGAGACCGCCGTGATACCTTGCGTCCGACACGCGTTCGTCGGCGCGTCCCACGGGTGCGCGGCGGCGTCGTCGTGCGTGGGCGCCGCGGGCCTTACCGCGGTGCCGGCGCTAGGAGGAGCCCAAGGATGTTCCGTAGACCAGTACTCACCCTCGCCCTCGTGCTCGCCTCGCTGGTCCTGGCGGCCTGCAGCACCGGCACCGAGAACCCCCCGCCCCCGCCGCCCGGTCCGCAGCAGGCGACGGTCGAGGAGGCGGTCGAGAGCGCCAACAACCTCTTCGCCGACCTCACGGCGGTCATGGTCGGGTTCTCGACCAACGACACGCTCCCCGCGCTGATGATAGGCCTGTACGAGTGCGGATCCAGCGACGTCGATCTATTCCCGGTCTCGTTCCCGGCGGTCGCGTTCTACATGGCCGACTGGGACTCGGAGATCTTCGACTACGTCAACCTCCGTCCCGCCCACGGCACGTTCAGTTACAACCCCTCCGACTACACGTGGGACTACTCCGAGGAGCCCAGCGACGCGCTGGTCTGCGTCTACCCGGAAGGCGGTGAGGAAGGCGGCGTGCCGGTCGAGGTGCGCTTCGCCTTCAGCGACGTGCAGGAGGCCACCGCCTACTCCTTGATGTACCTCCCGACGGTCGCGCCGGGCGACACCATCCAGGTGCCCGGCTCGGTCCGCATCACGGTCAAGAAGGGTGACAAGACGACCCTCGACTTCACGCTCGAGCAGACGCTGGCCGACACGACCTGCGGCCTGCTCGCCGAGGCGCGCACCCTGAGCGTGACGGGCGGCTTCGGCTCGGGCGCCCAGCAGTTCTCGCTGGCTACGTTCGCCCTCGACCACAGCGTGGACGGCCACCTCTCGGTGACCTTCGAGGGAACCTTCAAGAGCGGCTCCGTCACACTGCCCGCCCAGTTCGCCGGCGAGTTCGACATCGAAGGCTTCACGCGCGACGAGACGACCTGCGAGATCGCCTCGATCGAGAACCTCAGCGGCGGCAGCGTCGAGTTCAGCGTCGGCAGCGGCGTCGCCTCCGTGGGCGCCAGCGCCAGCTTCTCCGTCACCGTCGACGAGATCGAGGGCACCAGCGTCTCCGTCGACGACGTGACCCTCACGTTCGGCGGCAAGACCGTCGAGGTCACCGTGGGCGAGACGCTCGAGGACGTAATGCTCACCTTCGCCGACGACGTGTCCCTCTCGCTCGAGGAGTTCCTCCAGCTGCTCACGCTCCCCTTCTTCGGGATCCCGATCATCTGACGGCCTGAGGGTCGAGCGAACGTTTGACGGCCGCGCCGGGGCCAGCTCCGGCGCGGCCGTTCCGTCCAGGGGTGGTCGAGCCTCTGCGAGCTCGATAGGTCCCTGACCCTCGAGGCGGTCGTGGCGACCGCGGCGCAGCCGGGGCCCCGTAGCGCGCTCGGGCCGGGCGGCGTCATACGATGAGCGGCGTGGACGGGACGGCCGTAGACACCGTGAGCGTGCTCTTCGTGTGCATGGGGAACATCTGCCGCTCGCCCACGGCCGAGGGCGTGTTCAGCCGCATGGTCGAGGAGGCCGGGTTGGCCGAGAGGGTCGTCGTCGACTCGGCCGGCACGCACGACTACCACGTGGGCGAGCCGCCGGACAGGCGCGCCCAGGCCGCCGCCGCGCGGCGCGGCTACGACCTCTCGCGCCTCCGCGCCCGGCAGCTCGGCCGCGACGACTGCCGCCGCTTCGACTACGTCCTCGTGATGGACCGCGGCAACCTCAACCGCGCCCGTTCCATCTTCGGCGGCACCTGCCCGCACGTGCGCCTGCTCATGGACTTCGCCCCCGGCCGCCCGGAGCGCGAGGTCCCCGACCCCTACGCCGGCGGCCCCGAGGGCTTCGAG
>ERZ795043.148-NODE-148-length-85862-cov-14.143566_pt1 | contig 85862 bp, 70 predicted proteins | sample MGYA00375127_ERZ795043 | MGnify/ENA primary metagenome ERZ795043 (study PRJEB30172, sample SAMN05518447) | compost metagenome | isolation source: Feedstock adapted compost from Newby Island compost facility, Milpitas, CA | place: USA:Newby Island compost facility... | reverse complement strand
CTTCCTTCCACGCTTCCTGCGCGGCGATCAGCGAGGAGGCGAGCGGCCATTCCTTGGCCTCCTGCGATTCCGGATCGTTCATGGCCTTCTGGATGTACGGCAATTGATAGACGGAGTAGCGCGTGGGCGTAAAGCCGGCGTCGAGAATCATGTATTGCGTCTGCGGCGCCGTCGCCCAGATCAGGAAGAGCCATGCCGCCTTGATCTCTTTGTCGCTCGCATATTTGTTGATGCCGATGCTCGTGCCGCCGTACATGTTGCCGCGGCCTTTCGGGCCTTTCGGCAGGATCGTCCAGCCGACCTTGCCCGCCACTTTCGACAATCCCGGATTTTCGAACATGCCTGCGAATTCGTGCCACTCCGGAATCATCGCGATTTCCCCGGCGGCGAACGCTTCGGCCAGACCGTTCCAGTCCCAGGTCGTGCTGCCCGGCGCCGCGATCTTGAGCAGCTCGTTGTAGAATTCGGCCGCTTCAATCGCTTCCGGCGATGTGAGCAGCGATTTGCCGGGATTCTCCGTGCCGATGTCGCCGAGATTTTCCGCTTCGAAATAATCTCCGCCGTAGGCGGCCAGCACGTTGCTGAAGTCGTTCATGAGCGAGTCGTGCTGTTTCGCCTGGTGACCGGTGCCGTATTTGACTTCCGAAATGACGCCCGCCTTGGCTTTCTCGTTGATCCAGAGCGCGACTTCGTAGTATTGGTCCCACGTCATGTCAGGCCCAGGCGTCCAGTCGTAGCCCTTCTCCTGCATGAACAGATCCTTGTACTTCTCGAAGACGTCCTTGCGGTAGGCGAGCACCATCGTCGGGTTGTCATAGGGCAGAGCGTACAGATGCTCCTTGTCGCCCATGTAGCCGCCGACCAGCAGCTGCGACTGGATGAAGTCCTCGAGTCCTCCCGGAATGGACGGCAGCGTCGGATCGTTGTTCAGCGTGTTCAGGTCGACGAAATGTTTGGCTTGCTTCGACAGAATCTGGTACGGATCGGCATAGATGATTTGGTAGTTGCTGTTGCGGGCGTTGAAATCCAGGCCCGCCTTCTCCACCACGATGTCCAGGTTGACCTGCTCGATGTTGACCTTGATGCCGGTCGCCTGCTCGAACACTTCGATATTGGCGGCAAGCCCGGAGGAAGGCGGCGTGTTCTCGGTGATGACGTTGAGCGTGACGCCTTCAAATTGTTTCCAATCGAATCCTTCCGGAGCTTCGATCTTCGGCAAGCCTTCCACCCAGCCGCCGAACGGATCGGAGCTGTCGGCCGCACCGGACGGCTGGCCGCCCGCATTGCCCGATTGACCGGAGTCTCCGGAATTGTTACCGTTTACATTTGCCGCGTTTTGAGAGCTGCCGGAATTCGATCCGGATCCCGGCTTGTTCCCGCCGGACGAACAAGCGCTCAGCACGAGAACGCTTGCAATGGCCAGCACGATCAGCTTGGTCACCCATGATCTGTTCAACTGTATCCCCCCGAATGCGCGTTCCGCCGGCTGATGATGCCTGCGTTTGTGAAGGAACCCCGGCCGGGAACCTCTCCGCGTTCATTATAGTTCAGCCGGATGAGGGGATTCTATCTAAACTTCCTGGCATCGTGGCATGGCGAATTTGTGACAAAAATGAAGAAGCCGCCGGATGGTACCTGCAGCCCCGTTCCATTCGGCACTCCCCTTCACCATTGCAGATCTCACGATAATACAAGGATACCATTTAATGGATATGTTGTTCAATGATTTCGGGAACATTTGTTCTTGTCATTGTGCTCGCAAACGGAACAAATGTTTGTCTCGCGGATCGGGTTGATTTACAATAGCGAAGGAGAGGGAGCGGAAAGGAGCGGTCGTCCTTGTCCGTGGACAGAAAAATCAATTGCTTTCAGTGCCGCCACTATTTCGTCACCTGGGATCCCGATTTCCCCCGCGGCTGCAGAGCCTATGAGTTCAAAACCCATATGATGCCGAGCGCCGTGGTCTATTCGTCTTCCGGGCAGCCGTGCCTGAAGTTCGAGCCGAAGGCGAACCGGAAGCCCCCGAAATGAAAGGAGAATCCTGATGAATCGACCGGCATCCGCCCCGTCGTCCGGCCGTCTGGTCTATGCCCTGAGCTTCGTGCTGTTCTTCTCGGTCATGAACGCCACCATGTTCAACGTTGCCCTGCCTTCCATCGCCGGCGAGTTCCGGCTCCCGTCGTCGGCCGTAAGCTGGGTCGCAACCATCTATTCCGTCCTGTACGCGCTGGGCTCGCTCCTGTTCGGCAAACTGGCCGACCGGCTGCCGCTCAAGCGGCTCATCACGGTCGGCCTGCTTGCGTTCGCCTCGGGTTCCGCCATCGGCGTGTTTGCCGACAGCTATGCGATGCTGCTCACCGCGCGCGTTATTCAGGCGGCGGGCGCTTCCTGTGTCCCGGCGCTGGTCATGCTCATCCCGATCCGTTTCTACCCGCCGGAGCGCCGCGGCCGCGTCATGGGCACGATCGCGTCGACGCTCGCCTTCTCGGCGGGGATCGGACCGATCGTCGGCGGATTCATCGCCGGCCAGTTCCATTGGTCGGGCATGTTCCTCGTCTCGCTGCTGGCGCCCGTGGCGCTGCCGTTCATCCGCCGCGCCCTGCCCGATGAGCCGGTGAGGGACGGCGGGCAGGTCGACTGGTACGGCGCGGGTCTGCTCGGCGCCGCGGTCACGCTGCTCATGCTGTCCGTCACGCAGTGGAACGGCTGGTATCTGCTCGGATCGGCCGCGCTCGCCGCGCTGTTCGTCATCCGTTCGCGGAAGGCGCCGCATCCGTTCGTCCAGCTTTCGCTTTTCCGCAACGCGGATTACACCTGCGGGCTGATCGTCAGTTTCTCCGCGTTGTTCGCGGTCTTCGGCCTGTTCCTGATGACGCCGATGATGCTCGGCAACCCGGATGGCCACGGACTGGACGCGCAGGCCATCGGCTTCGTCCTGTTCCCGGGCGCGATGTCGGCGGCGCTGCTCGGCCGGTTCGGCGGCGGCCTCGTCGACCGGCGCGGCACCCGGTTCGCGCTCTTCGTCGCGCTCGGCTTCATCGGCGCCGGCATGCTGGCGCTCTCGCTGCTGTCCGCCGCGGACGCCTGGGTCATCGCGCTCCTCCTGCCGCTGATCAACGCGCCGTTCACGTTCGTGCAGACGGCGATGGCGAAGTCGGTGTCGTCCACGCTCCCGCGGGAACAGTCCGGCGTCGGCATGGGCATGTACAACCTGGTCAACTTCCTGTCGGGCGCAATCAGCGGCGCCATCGTCAGCAAGCTGATCGAGTTCGATCTGAGCGGCCTGAACGCCTTTGCGCTGGTCCAACCGTCGACTTACGGCGCGGTCTACCTGCTGCTCGCGCTGTTGATCGCGATGACCGGCCTGCTGGCGTATGTCCGGCTGGAGCGCCGGCCGAAGCCGGCGGTGCAGCCGGAACGGCCTGCCGCCAGGCTCTGACGCCGGTTGGCGAACCGCCGCTTACTTGTGCTCCGCATATCTCCACCAGGCGACGGTTCCGGCAAAACCGGCGATCGCGGTGAGCGCGAGAATCATGACGCTGACGAAGCCGATGTCCGCGCCCTTGGCCAGAAGGACCGGGATGGTCCACGGAAAATACGGCCCGAATCCGAACTGGACTACGGCGTTGGACACGATGATGATGACGAAGATCACCCCGATCGGGGCCAGGTACCCTTTCGTGAGATTGGCGATCAAGGCGCTCGTCGAGCTGACGGCCATAATGAACAGCGCTGCCGTCATGTAGGTCCCGAAGACCCGGAGGAAGGTGTCGGCCGACCCGCCGTGCGCGCCATTGACCGCACCGGCGGCCGTAATCATCGCGAACGTAAACAGGGCGATCAGGATATTCCACATCGCGGTCACGATGAACTTCGACAGCACGCTGTACGATTTGGGAATCGGCTTGACGAGCAGATCCTTGATCGTTCTGTCCGTGTACTCCCGTCCGAACACCCATGCCGAAGTGAAAGAGAAGCCCACCACCAGCAGGGAAGCGATGGAGTCCAGGACATTCGAATAATAGGTTCCCCAATCCAATCCCGGCTGCTTGAGTAGCCCGATCAGCAGGGGCAGCGCCGCAAACACCGCGGCCACGACCCAGAACACGACCGATCGCCTGACTTTGAGCGTCTCGTTGCGAATGAAAGCATGCAGCATTATGCATCCGTCCTCCCTGCCGTACGAATGGTCCGCAGAAAATAGCTTTCCAGATTTTCCGTGACGACGCTGAGATGCGTCGGCGGTTGTTTCGCGCGCACGAGCAGCTCCGCGATCTGTTCGGGACGATCCAGCGCGCGGTCTTCCGCAAGCTCCAGCCGGTCGTCTTCCGTGTCCGCACAGGCAAACCCGTGCTCCGCGAGGACGCGCTTCATGGCGGCCAAGTCGCGTCCGCCCACCACCAGCTTCTTCTGCAGCGAGCGTTCCAGCTCGTCCATCGTCAGATTCCGGACGAGCCGCCCTTTATGCATGATCACGACGCGGTCGACCAGCTTGGACAACTCCTCCAGGAGATGGCTGGAGAGGAAGATCGTAACGCCGTCATTGCGGGACAGATCCAGCAGCAGTTCCCGGATTTCGACGACGCTGGCCGGGTCGAGCCCGTTGACCGGTTCGTCCAGAATCAACAGTTCGGGGTTGTGAATGATCGCTTTCGCCAGTCCGAGCCGCTGCCGGTTCCCGAGCGAAAGATTTTTGGCTTTCTTGTTCCGGTGCGCGTCCAGGTCGAGCTTCCGGATGACCCGGTCGACGGCCTCCCGGTCGGCAATCCGATGCATTCTTCGCGCGATGTCCAGATTCTCCGCCACGGTGAGCTCCGGATAATAGGAGGATTCCTCCAGGTAGCCCACCTTCTCCCACAGCTTGTAGTTGCCGGAGTCGACCTTGCTTCCCAGCAGATGAATGCTGCCGTCGGTAGGCTTGAGCAGCGACAGGAGCATCCGGATCGTCGTCGTCTTGCCGGCTCCGTTCAAGCCGAGAAAGCCGATGATTTCTCCCTTTTTCAATTCAAGCGACAAGTCGCGCACGGCGTAGTAATCGCCGAATTTTTTGCTCACCCGGTCCATTCGGATGGCGATGGCGCCGGCTTTTCCGTCTCTCATTTCTCGAACCACCCTTGCTGCAGACTTTTTTCAAAATGGAATCAGCCTGTACTTTAACCGACGCATCTCAACCGAATCTCAACCCGCGGTCTGGAAGCTCGTTGATCTTCGGTTGATGTGGGGATCGTATAGTAAGGGCGTAGATCAAACCGAAGTGGGGGAGATGCGGTGATCGATCTGTTGGTGGTCGAAGACGATGCCAATACCCGGAAGCTGCTCTGCGCCTTGCTTGAGCGGGGAGGCTACAGGCCTCATGTGGCCGCGAACGGACTGGAGGCGCTGGACCTGATGGAGAAGCGCCGCTTCGATCTGATTGTGCTGGACCTGATGATGCCGGGAATGGACGGTTACCGGTTATGCGAGGAATTGCGCGGCGCGGGGGACACCATTCCGATCCTGATGCTCACGGCGGCCCAGGATATCGAGGACAAGCGCAACGGTTTCCTGGCCGGCACGGACGATTATTTGACGAAGCCGTTCGACGAACAGGAGCTGCTGCTCCGGATCAAGGCGTTGCTGCGGAGGGCGCGGATCGCCAGCGAGCGCAAAATTGTCGTCGGCGGCACGACGCTGGATTACAACGCGCTGACGGTAACGAGGGGAGATCTGGAGATCGCGCTGCCGCAGAAGGAATTTTTCCTCTTGTTCAAGCTGCTCAGTTATCCGAACAAAATATTTACCCGGCTGCAGCTGCTGGAGGAAATTTGGGGACCGGACACGACGGATGATCACACCTTGAACGTTCACATCAACCGGCTGCGCGACAAATTCAGGAACAATCCCGATTTCGAGATCGTGACGGTGCGCGGACTGGGATACAAAGCGGTGAAGCGGAGTTGAAATCGAACCGGAGGTTCGGGACGAAAAAAATATCGCTGGCCTTCTCCCTGGTCGCCCTCGTCTTTCTCGTAATGGTGCTGTCCGTCGCTTCGGCCGCCCTGCTCGCCTTCCTGCTGAAGCGGGCCGGGCTGATCGATCTGAACCAGCCGGATTCGTATCGCGGCATATACGTCCTGCTGTACATCAGCGTCTTCATGGGCGTTGTCATCGCCGCGCTGTTGAGCAGGCGGTCCGTGAAGCCGATCCGCGACATGATGGAAGCGACCGACCGGGTGGCCAAAGGCGATTTTTCCGCCCAGGCGACGGTGAAGGGAAGCGTCGTGTTTGAACTGGACAAGCTGGCCGCCAGCTTCAACAAGATGGTGCGGGAGCTGCAAGGGATCGAGACGCTGCGCAGCGATTTCGTGCGCAACTTCTCCCACGAGTTCAAGACGCCGATCATCTCCATCAGCGGCTTCGCAAAATTGTTGAAGCAGGGCAATCTCAGCGAAGCGGACCGGCAGGACTACCTGGATCGCATCATTCAGGAATCCGAGCGGTTGGTGGAGCTGTCAGCCAGCATTCTGAACTTGTCGAAGGTGGAGAACACCGAAATTTTGCGCGAGAAGACGGTCTTTCGTCTGGACGAGCAGATCCGGCTGGCGATGCTGATGCTGGAGCCGAAGTGGAGCGCCAAAGCGCTGAAGCTCGATATTGCGCTGGTCAAAGTCGATATCGTCGGCAACAAAAACCTGCTTCAACAGGTATGGCTCAACCTGCTCGACAACGCGATCAAGTTTACCGACGAGGGCGGAACGCTGCGAATCGCCCTTTGGAGAGACGGCCGGGAAGCCGTCTTCCGGCTTGAAGACAGCGGCTGCGGCATGAGCGAAGAAACGATGCGGCGCATGTTCGACAAGTTTTACCAGGGCGACCCGTCCCGCTCGAAGACGGGGAACGGATTGGGACTTGCCATCGTCAAGCGGATCGTCGACCTGAGCGAAGGGACGATCGAGGCGGACAGCCGGCTCGGACAAGGTTCGGTGTTCACGGTCAGGCTGCCGCTGGGCACGGGCTGACGAACAAACGGCACGGGGGTGTTCCCCGTGCCGTTTCATTCTCCGCCCGCCTCAAGCTCCCGCTTCCGTGTACCGCGTCCAGCGCGGCGCGCCGGGAGCCGGGCAGGCGCGGTCTTTCAGCTTCGCGACGATCGGAACGATGCAGCCGCAGACCGCGCATGTATGGCCGCCAATCAGCTTCGGACAGGACCGGCAGAGGTCCAGCCGCATCTCATAGACGTCGTCCGGCACGCACAGCCCGCTTGATTCCGCGAACATCGGCGCGGCGAGCATCGCCCGGATGCGTTCTTCCGACACGTGCGCGTCAGACCTGCAACCTCTGCACGGGCGTTCCGCCGTCATCCGCCGCTCACCCCGCCGTCAGCTCAAGCACCGTCACGGACATCGGCGGCAGCGATGCGTTCAGGCGCCCGCCCTCGAGTTTGAAGTCGCGGAACGGGGCCGGTTTCACCCGCTCGGGCTCGTCGAACGTGTTGTGCCCGTCGATGCGGTCCGACGTCAGCGTCGTGCCGGTTGCGCTCACGCCGCCGTTCAGGCCGCGCAGCTCGATGTCCACGCTTGCTCCGGTCTCGAAGTCCAGATTGCACAGACTGATGTGGATCTTGCCGTCCGCCGCGCGGGAAGCGGAGACCGATACCTTCGGCAGCTCGCCTTCCGGACCCGTGCGCTCCACAGACTCCCATGTATCGAGCAGTTCCGCATCCTGATGCACCTTGAACATGTTGAACACATGGTAGGTCGGCGTCAGCAGCATCCGCTCGCCCTCCGTCAGGATGACGGATTGCAGCACGTTGACGAGCTGGGCGATGTTCGCCATCCGGACGCGGTCGCAATGGCGGTGGAAAATGTGCAGCGTCGCGCCCGCGACAAGCGCGTCGCGGATCGAGTTCTGCTGATACAGGAAGCCCGGATTCGTGCCCGGTTCGACGTCATACCACGTGCCCCATTCGTCCACGATCAGATCGATCCGCTTGTCCGGATCGTAGACGTCCATGATGGCCGAATGCTTCGTGACGAGCTCGTCCATGAACAGCGCCTTCTTCAGCGTGACCCACCATTCATCCGTCGTGAAGCCGGTCGCGGGTCCTTTCTTCTCCCAGGGGCCCGGAACGGTGTAATAGTGCAGCGACAGCCCGTGCATGAACGGCGCGGCCTGCTTCATCAGCACTTCCGTCCAATGGTAGTCGGCCGTGTTCGCGCCGCACGCAATCTTGTGCAGCTTGTTGTCGCCGTAGTTGCGCAGATACGTCTGGAACTGGCGGTACAGATCGGCGTAATATTCCGCGCGCATGTTGCCGCCGCAGCCCCAGTTCTCGTTGCCGACGCCCCAGTACTTGATGCGCCACGGCTTCTCCCGTCCGTTCTCCCTGCGCCAGTTCGCCATCGGCGATTCGCCGTCGAACGTAATGTACTCGACCCATTCGGACATCTCCTGCACGGTGCCGCTGCCCACGTTGCCGCTGATGTACGGTTCGCAGCCGAGCAGCTCGCACAGCATCATGAACTCATGGGTGCCGAAATGGTTGTTCTCGATGACGCCGCCCCAGTGCGTGTTCACCATCCGCTTCCGCTTCTCCCGCGGGCCGACGCCGTCTTTCCAATGGTATTCGTCCGCGAAGCAGCCGCCCGGCCAGCGGAGGACCGGAATTTTCATCTGCTTCAGCGCCTCGAGCACGTCGTTTCGGATCCCGTTCGTATTCGGAATCGGCGAATCTTCTCCGACCCACAGCCCTTCGTAGATGCATCGCCCGAGATGTTCCGAGAAATGGCCGTAAATGTTGCGGTTGATCGTGCCCTTCACCCTGTCGGCGTTTACGACTAACCGGCTTGCCACGTTCATCGCTCCTTCATTTTGCTGAAAGATTATCTTCCGCGGGCCGTGCAACTCTCATATTCGAATCCCCGCGACTCTTGTCTTCACTAATTATTGTAAAGGTTTGATCGCCTTGGTGAAATGATCTATCATAATCAATAACTGATCTTTCGTCTTCAAGGCGGTGGCGCGATGTTCCAGATGAACCGGCGCGGCTACAACGTCGTCCATCCGGAAGGCATCGTCATCGACCGGCCGCACGGCTCGGGCGATTATCTGTTCCTGTTCTTCCGCAGCCGCATGTGCGTCGAAGCGCGGGGAGAGCGCTTCCTGACGGACAAGAACACCTGCATCATTTACCGCAAAGGAAGCCGGCAATACTACCATGACATCGAACAGCCGATGGTGCACGACTGGTTCCATTTTGACGGCGAGGATGTCGAGACGTTCTGCCGGAAACTGAATCTGCCGCTGGACACGCCGATGAAGGTGCATGAACCGGTATATGTGTCGCGGAAAGTGAGCGAAATCCAGGAAGCGCTGGTCCAGAACGGGCTGTACCGGGACGAGATCATCGACGCGACCGTCCGCTGCCTCCTCATGAAGCTCAGCGACATCCGCAACCGGATCGAGCCGAACAAGCCGGTCAGCAAATATTACGATCTGCTCGTGTCGCTGCGCAACGACATATACAGCAACCCGTCCGTCGCCTGGACGATCGGCGATCTGGCGGCCCGCGTCAACATGAGCCGGTCCTATTTCCAGAAGCTGTACAAAGAACTGTTCGGCATCTCCGTCATGAACGACATCATCCACAACCGGCTCGAATACGCGATGTACCGGCTGAAAAACACGTCCGACAGCATCCGCGACATCGCCGCACAGTGCGGATACGAGAACGACGTCCACTTCATGCGGCAGTTCAAGAAGTACATCGGCCTCACGCCCGGCGAATTCCGCTCCGGAAGGGCAAAAACAACCGTCCGGGCGTAACGCGGCGGTGCTCACGAATCTGAGCCCGCGGAACGGGAACAGCCGGTCCGTCCGTTTCTCCGGAACAGACCGGCTGCGATTGCCGGTTTCCGCCGGCTCAAGCTTCAGCGCCCGCCGTCCGCACGACGCGCCGGAACGCCTCCTTCGGCCGGTGCTGCGCGTCGAACAGCAGCGGCCAGTTGCGCCGCCCGCGCACCGGGAAATAGCTGAGCCACGTATAATCGTCCGCCGCGCCCCAGAACGTGACGCTGCGGATGACGTCCCGGTATTCGCGGTAAAGCGAGAACAGCTGCTCGTACAGCTCCGCCTGCCGCTCCACCATTTCCGCCGTCGGCTCGAGCAGATCGGTTCGCCGGTCATCCCAGGCGTAGACGGACATGTCCAGTTCCGTCACATGAATGACCAGGCCGAGCTCGGCGTACTTCTCGATCGCCTCGCGCACCTCGGCGATGGACGGCGACGCCAGATTGTAGTGCCCCTGCATGCCGATGCCGTGGATCGGCGCGCCCTGCTCTTTGAGCCATTTCACGAGGCGGATGATCTTGTCGCGCTTCGCGGGATTGCATTCGTTGTAGTCGTTGTAGAACAGCAGCGCGTCGGGATCGGCCTCGTGCGCGTACTCGAACGCGCGGACGATGAATTCCGGCCCGACCATGTCGTGCCATTTCGACGCCCGCAGCCACTGTTCGCCTTCGTCGGCGACCGCTTCGTTCACGACATCCCAACAGTAGGTCCGCCCTTTGTACCGGCCCGCCACCGCATGGATGTGGTCGCGCATGCGCCGGAGCAGCGTCTCCTTGCCGGCGGGACCGCCGCCGGGCGCTTCGAAGAACCAGTCCGGCGTCTGGTTGTGCCAGACGAGCGTGTGTCCGCGCAGCTTCTTGCCGTGCTTCGCGGCGAAATCGGCAATCTTGTCCGCCTGCTCGAAGGTGAAAACGCCTTCAGACGGCTGCGTATTAATGGGCTTCATCTCGTTCTCCGCCGTGATGCTGTTGTACTGCGCCCTGAGCAGTTCCGCCGCGCTGTCCACCGTCCGGACGTTCACCGCCGCGCCGATGTCGAAGTCGTCCTTGAAAACTTCCCACAGTTTGAGTTCGGCCATGCCCGGTTCACCTCGCTGATTGTGGTTTGATAGGATTTCACAGCCGCATCCGCAACCCGGACTGCCGGGCGTCGCATGCGGCCGGGTTCCCCATGCGCTCAACCTTCATGCGGTACACTGCCGCGGCATACCGTTGTTCTTCGGCATGCCGCGGCGCCCGTTATCGGTAATCGCTGCCGGTCGTAATGTCGCCGGATGGCGCAAAACCTTCGACCGAGCGTTTCTTCTCGTAAAACTTCACCGCCCGGGCCAGAATTCCTTCGCGGGTGTAGAACGGATCGTCCGGCGCAAGCGGCAGCCGGACCGCCTGACCCGTCGCGCCCGCTTTGTAGACGGCGGTGATGAACTCGAGCGTCCGCCGTCCGTCCTCGCCGCCGATCAGCGGCTTCCCGCCGGTCCGGATCGCGTTCAGCACATCGGCGTATTGTCCGGCGTGGCCTTCGTGCTCAAGATCCGGAATGGCGTCATAAGCTTCCTGAAGCTTCCGTTCCAGCTCCGGATTCGGCTCCGGGAAGCCGTTCGGCTTCGCGATTCCGGCCTTCGGCCGCCAGGGCGCCGAGATGCGTGCGCCGCTGCATTGGAAGACAAGCTGCTGTTCCTCGCCGTGATGGACGACGGAGCTGGTGAGCTGGCCGAGCGCCCCGTCCGCATAGCGGAAAATCGCGACGGACAGATCCTCCACTTCCGCGTTGTCATGCGCCGTGTTCGCAAGGTACGCCTGCACTTCCACGGGCATGCCGGCCATCCAGAGCATCGCGTCGATATGATGAACGGCGTGATTGATCGTGCAGCCGCCGCCCTCCTTCTCCCATGTGCCGCGCCACCAGAGATCGTAGTAGCTGTAGCCCCGCCACCAATGGGAATCGACCTGCACATGCAGCAGTTTGCCGGCGAGCCCGGAATCCAGCATCCGCTTCAGCTTCATGAGCGGCGTGCGGAACCGGTTCTGGGCAATGACCGACAACACCTTGCCGCTGTCCGCCGCGGCGGCCAGCATCCGGTCGCATTCCTCCAGCGAAGCCGCCATCGGCTTCTCGACGATGACGTGCCGTCCCGCGCGCAGGAACAGAATGGCGAGTTCCGCATGCGTGTAGGGCGGCGTGCAGACGGACGCGAGATCGAAATCGAGATCGAGCAATTTCTCCGCATGATCTGCCACGACAGCCTGCTCGAGCCCGAAGCGGGCTTTGAGCGCTTCGGCTTTTTCCGGCACAATGTCGCACAAGGCGACAATCTCCCATTGCCCGGGAAATGATGCACAAGCTTCGACATGCGCCGGAGCGATCGCGCCGCAGCCGATCAACGCGACGCGGACGGGACGGTTGGCCGACATGTTCTCATCCTCCTTGGGGCGGCGTATGGACAATCGGCGAACATGCGCGCGGTGCCCTTCAATAGATCTTGCGCCCGCGCGCATCCGGTATGCCGGATTTCCGCCAGAAATAGGTGTTGATGACGTCGCGCCATTCCTTCGCGTGTTCCGCCTGCTCCTCAAGCCGTCTCAACACTTGCAGGAACCGGCCGGCATCGATCCGGCCCTTCAGGCCGGACCACCGCGCCACCAGCCCGAGGGCCTGCTCGGCGCCCTCGAAATGCGTGTCGTAGATATGCTGGATCACCGTCTTGCCGGAATGCAGCCGGTGCGTGTACGGCACATGGTGGAAGAACAGCAGCAGTTCATCCGGGCACTGCTCAAGCGATTCATAGATCTCGGAGTGCGGCTTGTGGTACTGGGCCGTAAAGCCCGTCCCCGTCTTCACCGTCCGGTCGACGCCGATGCCGCGGCAGTCGGCGAAGTGGTACGTCCCCCACTTCGAATATTCGTATCCGTCGACGTTCGGACCGTAGTGGTGTCCGGGATTGACCATCCAGCCGACGCCGAGCGGCGCCGTATAGTTCTCGTAAATGCGCCAGGAGTCCAGCAGCATCTCCGCAATCGTGCGGACCGTCTCGGGATCGCCGCCGAACGTCAGCCGCACCCATTCATCGGTGATGTCTTCCGCGGACAGCTCCGGATTCCACGCCAGCCGGCCGAATCCGTACAGATTCGCCTGCGCCAGCAGATGGCCGGTCCAGTTCGGATCGTCGCCGATGTTGGAGACGCCCGCGATGCCGCCCGTCGCGCGCCCGAACGCGCTGCCGCTTACGATGCGCGCCACGGTCGTCCCTTCGCCGCAGGCATAAGTGTCGAAATCGAGCACTTCCTTCCATTGCGGCACCAGGTAGCAGAGGTGGCGCTGCTGGCCCGTGTACTCCTGCGTAATCTGCAGCTCGAGCATCTGGTTCGTCCGCGTGAGGCCCCCGAACAGCGGCGACACGGGCTCGCGCACCTGGAAATCCATCGGCCCGTTCTTGATCTGCAGCAGCACATTGTCCTTGAAGCGGCCGTCAAGCGGCACGAAATGGTCATACGCCGCCTTCGCCCGGTCCGTCGTCCGGTCGCGCCAGTCCTGCAGGCAGTTGTAGACGAAACAGCGCCAGATGACGATGCCGCCGAACGGTTCCAGCGCCTCGGCCAGCATGTTCGCGCCGTCCGCGTGGTCCCGGCCGTAGGTGAACGGCCCCGGCCGGAATTCGGAATCGGCCTTCACGAGGAAGCCGCCGAAGTCCGGAATCCGGCGGAAGATGGCTGCCGCGCGCTCGCGCCACCACGCGCGCACCGCCGAATCGAGCGGATCCGCCGTCGGCAGGCCGCCGGCCTGGATCGGAGCGGCGAAGTTGATGCTGAGCATGAGCCGGATGCCGTATTCGCGGAAAATGTCGGCCGTCGCCGCGACATCGGGCAGCAGTTCGTCCGTGATCAGCTTCGTTTCCGTTTCATGCACGTTGACGTTGTTGATCGTCAGCGCGTTGATGCCGATCGATGCGAGCAGCCGGGCATAATCGCGGACGCGCGTCTTGTCCGCAATAAATTTTCCATCACGGAAGAAAATGGATTTCCCCGCGTAACCCCGCTCGATGCTGCCGTCCATATTGTCCCAATGATTGATCATGCGCAGCGGATTGCGCGGGCGATCCGCGATATCCAGTTGCTCGAGAGCGCGATCGTTCAGGCTGCCGATGGACGCGAGCCGGAGAAAATGGAATGCGCCGTACAGCAGCCCGCGCGCCGTGCCGCCCGCCAGCAGCACCGCCCGGACGTCTCCCCGGCGGACGGTTCGGATGACGAAACCATCCGCATGCAATGCCCCGGCTTCTTCTCCGGCAAGCAGCCCGAGGCCGGCGGCGCGTTCCGCCGTCGCGACGACCAGCGCCCGCCCCGCGCCGGGCGTGTCCGCTGCATCCGCATCCGCGTCGAGCGTATCCGTGACGACCGGCTCGATGCCGAGCAGCGACGCCAGCGCCGCCGTCAATTCGCGCCGAACGGTGCCGAGCATGCCTTCCCGCTCCGGCATCACGATCCGGCTGCACCAGCCGATCAGCGCCTCGGCCTGCCCCGCCGGCAATCGGTCGTACCGGAGCCAGGCATCGTAACCGGTGTCGGAAGTGGCGTTCGCGACGGACATGAATGAATCCTCCTTATGTACGCTAAGTGATGACCCGTGATAGGATAGTTGCAGGAACCTTTGCTGCGATCCGTATTCCGCACATGAACGCGTCAGCAAGCCGAACGAAGGAGGCTCAGTGCCCATGGCATTGTCCCAATACGATCATCTGGTGCCCGAAGTGGTGCTCTTTGTCGACCGGCGCTGTTACCCCGACTGGAAAATCATCCGGAGGCCGATCGATTTCCATGACCTGACCTTCGTCGTCGGCGGCAAGGCCGACTACTACGTCAACGGCGTAAAACATACCGCCGAAGCCGGCAACCTGATCTACATTCCGCCGGGGTCGATTCGTGAAGCGCATACCTATGCCGACTCGCCGATGCATTCCTACGCGTTCAATTTTCTGTGGCTGCCCCCGAACAACGAGACCCGGCTGCCGCTTGCGACCATCACGAAGTTCCGGCTTACGGGACCGCTGCTGGAGCAGATCAAGGCGTTCAACCAGATCTGGATGAGCAAGCAGCCCGGATACAAAATGCAGGCGCGCGGCCAGTTTCTTCTGATCCTCCACCGGCTGCTCGTCACGGCGCTGCACCGGACGGAAGATCTGGCCCCCGATCCGCGCATCGAGCGGATGAAGGCCTACCTCGCCGAGAACTACGCCGAAGATCTCGACATCGGCCGGCTGGCGGAGCTCGCGGGCCTGCACCCGGTCTATCTCGGCCGGCTGTTCAAACAGCAGACCGGCGTTTCCTTCCGCGCGTTCCTGAACACGATCCGCGTCAACAACGCCGAAGCGATGCTCGCCGCCGGCGGCTTCACCGTCAGCGAAGTGGCCGAACGATGCGGCTTCAAGGACGTCGCGTACTTCAGCAACGTGTTCAAAGCGGTCAAAGGCTACCCGCCTTCTTCCATCGCAGCGAAGGGATGGACGCCTGAAAAAATTTAAACTCTTATATCGTAAAAACAGAACGCCGAAGCGTTCCGTTTCCCTTTCATTATAGGAATGAAGCACCGTGAACCGCCATAGAAGAACAATAGAACATTTGTAATTTTCCAATATGTTTTTTTGTTCCGGTGCTTCTTCATGTTTTCGACGTCAGGGCGGTGCGGTATTCCTTCGGCGTCATGCTCACGACTTTCTCGAACTGCGCCGCGAAATACTCGGGATTGCTGAAGCCGACTTCCGCCGCGATCTCGTAGATGCGCATATCCGTCTGGCGGAGCAGCCGCTTCGCTTCCTGGATGCGCAGATCCAGCAGAAAATCGTTGAAATAGACGCCGTACGTTTTCTTGAACAGCTGCCCCAGGTAGACCGGGTTCATGTAGTATTGCTGCGCGATGACCTTCAGGCTGATGTTCTCGCGGAAATGGCGCTCGATGTGCTGTTTGATTTTGTGGATCGAGCCTTTCGCCTTTTCTTTGCGAAGCTCCGCCATGTAATCCGACGCTTCTTCGACGAACGCTGCCGCAAGCCGCTTGAGCCCCTGCAGCGTCATCGGCTTTTCCTGCCATCCGGCGAGCGCCGTGCAGCCGGCCAGCGCCTGTTCGTCGCCGTCCATCGCCTGCACCGTCCGGTTGACGGCCCGGATCAGCCGCGCAATCGACGCCGCGACCGCGTCCGGAGCGAACCGTGACGAGCGGAACGTGTCGAAGATTTCGTCGAGCACCGCTTCCGCCGCGTTGGCATCGCGCTCTTCCATCGCGTGAAGCAGCCGGTCGAACAGATCGGACGGCAGCTCCGTCCGGACGAGCGCCAGGCCTTCCGTATCCTTGCCGGACAATACGGCCTGCCCGTCAAGCGCATATTTGTAATCCATCGTCTGCTTGGCGGACCGGTACGAGCGATGGATCTGTTCCGGCGTCCCGGCCGGCTTGCCCACATACAGGCGCAGGACGCCGCCGCGCAGCCGGACGGCCTGCCGCAGCTTCTCCGCCGCCGCTTCCCACGATTGCAGGCTCTCGCCGAGCGGGAGCAGCAGGCCCGCGGTCCACTCGCCGTGCTCGTGCAGCAGCGGTTCCCGGCCGCCCGTCAATGCGGCCGCCGCCCGGATCAACTCCGCCTTCCAATGGCCCGCGTCGGCGGATTCCGTGTCAGCCTCCGCGCCGACATCGTTCACTTCCGCAATGATGTAGCAGAGCTCACGGCCGGCGGGAAGGCCGAGGGCGGCCGCCGCGCCGGGGATGTACGGCTTATCCAGCCTTCCCGTCAGCAGGCTCTCGAGCAGCGACAGATGCAAGGCCGGATGTCCCGCTTCCAGCAGCTGATCCCGCTTTAACGATTCAGCAACACGCTTCAGCGTGTCCTCCAGCTCCGCCTCGTCGATCGGCTTCAGGATGAAATCCTCCACGCCGAAGCGGACCGCCTGCTGGGCATACTTGAAGTCATTGTATCCGCTGATGATGATGAATTTCGGATTTCCGATCTCCTGCTCCTTGACCGTCCGGATCAGCTCCAGACCGTCCAGCACCGGCATGCGGATGTCGGTCACGACGAGGTCCGGCTGCTCGTCCCTGATCATCTGGAGCGCTTCTTCGCCGTTCTCCGCTTCCGCCACGATCTCGAATCCAAGAGAGTTCCATGGTATCAAGCCGCGAAGTCCCGTGCGCGCGAAGACTTCGTCATCGACGAGCAATACTTTGTGCATGACCGTTGCTCCTTTCGCATCGTTGCATTTGCTCGTTTGCGCAACTTCGCATGCGCGCTCTTCCCCGGTGTTCGGCAGAACGTCGATTTCGCCGGATACAACTATCCGCCTGGTTAAAAAGTAGATTCCCTCACAATCTGTAACCGCTTACATCCACAAAAGTTTCGCCCATGCCGTTTTCTTTTCAGTTTACAGAAATGAACGGGTGGACGGAACTTGAAAAAATATAGTTTTCATAGCAAAAATTTAAGACTCAATTTACATCCCGGGAAAATCATTGTACATTTCATTCAACAGATTTCCAACTCCTAATTTCTGTTTCACAGGCATGATGTCAGTGATCCGGAGGGGCGGTAAGATGAGGCAAGGCGGCAGAACGAAAGCCGCGCGCAGCGGCGCGGCGCTCCTCGCGGCCGTATTGCTGCTGCTGGCGCTCGGCTGCTCGGCGCGCAATGCCGGAGAGCCGGATGCTGCGGCAAGCGGCCCGGTTATGGAGGAAGAGGCGGGCAGCGGCGGACAGACGCGGGAGAACGCCGATGCGGAGAGCGATGCGGCGGCCGAGGAAGAAGAGGCCGCAGCTAAGGTTGAACCGACGGAACCGGCCGTCCAGACCGATATTCCGTCGCTGGCCGAAGCGTATGCCGACGATTTCCCGATCGGCGCGGCCATCACGCCGGAACAGACGGAAGGTCCCATGGCCGAACTGCTGAAGAAACACGTGAACATGCTCGTGGCCGAAAACGTCATGAAGCCGATGCTGCTGCAGCCGACGGAAGGCCAGTTCCGCTTCGAGCAGGCCGACCGGATCGTCGAGTTCGCCAGGGAGAACGGCATGCAGCTGCGGTTCCACACGCTCGTCTGGCATCAGCAGACGCCCGCCTGGTTCTTCCATGACCGGGAAGGCAAACGGATGACGGACGAGACCGATCCCGCGAAGCGGGAGGAGAACAAGAAACTCTTGCTCGAGCGGCTTGAGAACCATATCCGCGTCGTCGTCGAACATTTCAAGGACGACATCAAATCGTGGGATGTCGTGAACGAAGTGGTCGAGCCGTCGGACCCGGGCGGCCTCCGCAACAGCGAATGGTACCAGATCGCGGGAATCGACTACATCGAGACGGCGTTCCGCGCCGCGCGCGAAGCGGCCGGTCCGGACGCGAAGCTGTACATCAACGACTACAACACGAACGAACCGGCGAAGCGCGACCGGCTCTACGAGCTGGTGAAGGAGCTGCTGGACCGCGGCGTGCCGATCGACGGGGTCGGCCATCAAACGCACGTCAATGTCGATTGGCCGTCCGCCGATTCGCTGATCGAGTCGATGCGGAAGTTCGCCGGGCTCGGCCTCGACAACATCGTCACCGAGATGGACATGAGCATTTACGCGTACAACAACCGCAGCGATTACGGCGACGACATTCCCGAGGCCGTGATTCAGAAGCAGGCCGACCGGTACCGCGAATTTTTCGAAGCGTTCAGGGACAACCGGGACCTCGTGAGCGCCGTCGTCTTCTGGGGGATCGCGGACAGCCACACGTGGCTGCACGATTTCCCCGTTCAGGACCGGACGGACGCGCCGCTCCTGTTCGACAGGCAGCTGCAGGCCAAGCCGGCGTTCTGGGCCGCCATCGAAGCGGCGAAGTCTTGACGCACTTGAACATGACACATTTGAATTCCACTGGAGGAGCATGCCGAAATGACGGAAGCAAAGCAAGGGGCGTTTCATACCGGACAATACCGCAACGTCATAGCAGAGTACGGACTTGCATCGGAACAGGAAGCCGCGGGGCGGCTGCAGGACACATGGGATCAGCTGTTCGGCGAGAACGGCGATCATGCCGAGACGCGCATTTATTATGAAGCCGGTCCGGATATGGGCTACCTGCTCGATACCGGCAATCTCGACGTCCGCACGGAAGGCATGTCGTACGGCATGATGATGGCCGTGCAGATGGACCGCAAAGATATTTTCGACCGGATCTGGCGCTGGGCGATGACCTACATGTACATGACGGAAGGCGAGCATGCGGGGTATTTCGCCTGGTCCTGCCTGCCGGACGGTTCGCGCAACTCGAACGGCCCCGCTCCGGACGGCGAAGAATATTTCGCGCTCGCGCTGTTCTTCGCTTCGCACCGCTGGGGCGACGGCGAAGGCATCTTCGATTACGGTCGCCAGGCCCGGGATCTGCTCCGCACCTGCCTGCACAAAGGCGAGGACGGCGTCGGCCGGCCGATGTGGAACCCGGACAACAAGCTGGTCAAATTCATCCCGAACTGCGAGTTCACCGACCCGTCTTACCATCTGCCCCACTTCTACGAACTGTTCGCCCTGTGGGCTTATCCCGAAGACCGGGCGTTCTGGCGGGAAGCGGCGCAGGCGAGCCGGGCATTCCTGAAGACCGCCTGCCATCCCGTCACCGGCCTGGCGCCCGAGTATGCGTTCTATGACGGAACGCCGAACCATGTGCGCGGTTTCGGCCATTTCTTCAGCGATTCGTACCGCGTGGCGGCGAATATCGGACTCGACTGGGAATGGTTCCGCGCCGACCCGTGGAACGTGAAGGAAGCGAACCTGATCCAGGCGTTCTTCGCGGACAAAGATCCGGCCGATCTGCGCCGGTACACCATCGCGGGCGAGCCGTTCGACGAGCCGGCCCTTCATCCGACCGGCCTGATCGCGACGAACGCGATGGCGTCGCTGGCGGCGGACGGCCCGCATGCCCGCCGGGCGGTCGAGCTGTTCTGGCGGACGCCCGTCCGCACCGGCAATCGGCGCTATTATGACAATTGCCTCTATTTCTTCGCAATGCTGGCGCTGACCGGAAATTACCGGATCTGGATGCCGTCCGGGTCGTAACGCACCGCTGATACCAATAAAAGCCGGCCATTAAGCCGGCTTTTTGTCATCCTTGCTCTTGCGAACCGTAAGGTTCAGGTCCGCTCGACCGCGCCCTTCGGTTCCCGGAGCGTCCATTTCAGCATGGGCGGCGCGGCCAGCGTCGTGAAGACGACGACCAGAATGACCGTCGTATAGAGGTCAAGCGGCACCAGCCCGTTCCCGAGTCCGAGCGACGCGATGATCAGCGCCACTTCCCCGCGCGACACCATGCCCGAACCGATAATCAGGGAGGACTTCCGGTTGAAACCGGTGAGGCGGGCGCCCAGCCCGGCGCCGATCAGCTTCGTCAGCACGGCGAGGACGGACAGGACGATGAGCTCCAGCCATTGTTCGGCCAGACCGTCGAACGAGACATGCAGTCCGATGCTGACGAAGAAGACCGGAACGAATACCGGGTAGGCGATCCGCTCGACCCCCCGCTCCACCTTCTCCTTGAACTCGGTGCGGGACACGGCCAGTCCGGCGGCGAACGAGCCGATGATGCCGGCCATCCCCGAATATTCCGCGGCGAAGGCCATCAGCAGCACGATGACGATGGCCGCGCTCAGCACCGGCTCGGTAACCGACAGACGGGCCGATTGCCGGAGCAGGAACGGAATGCCTTTCCATACCATCAGGACGACCACGACGGTGAACGCGGCCATCAGGCCGATCACCGTTGCGAGGCTGACCCCGCCGGACGCCAGCAGGCCGAGGACCACGGCCAGTCCGATGACGACCAGGATGTCGTCCGCAATGGCGGCGCCCAGCACCGTCGTCGCTTCCCTGCCGCCCAGTTTCCCCAGCTCGCGGAACGTCTGGACCGAAATGCTGACGGATGTCGCCGACAGCAGCAGCCCGAGGAAAATGGCATGTGCGGAATCGAGTCCGAACGACAACCCGACGGCGTACCCCCCCAGCAGCGGAAACAGGATTCCACCCGTCGCCACCGCCAGCGAGGACGTGCGGTTCTCGTTCAACATCTTCAGGTCGGTCTCCATGCCGGCCAGAAACATGAGCAGCAGCACGCCGATTTCAGCGAATACCTCGACCCAATGGGACGACTCCACCCATCCAAGCACGGCCGGCCCGACGAGGACACCCGCCAGCAGCTTGCCCAGCACGGAAGGCTGGCCCAGACGAATCGCCAGCTCCCCCGCAAGCTTTGCTGCCGCCACGATGATGGCAAGCTGCAGCATGGCCTCCAATATAAAATCCAAATCGTTCCTCTCCTTCCATAATTTATCCTAATACAAAGAGAAGCCCGTCGGTGACAGGCTCCTCCCAAATCTTCCGTATGAAGTTTTCGCGCACGGTGAAGATTATAGATTACCTCGTCCTGACAGTCAAGAAAGCGGTTGACGCCTTCTCCAAGGGAGACGGCCCCGCCGCGCGCACGGAACAATGTCATCCGGAGGTCCGGCGATGGGAAGAAGAACAAAAGTCCGTTCGATCGGTTCCGATCTGGCCGGCGACATCCAGACGATGCTCGGGTCTCCCCCGGATCTGGTCTGCCGTTCCCTGATCCCGGACGGGGACCGCATCGTGCAATGCATCTATCTGGATTCGCTGGTCGACAAGCGGACCATTGACGAGTTCATCGTAATCTCCGTTCAGCAGAACACGTTCGCCGATGGACCGGCAGCTTCAGGCAACCAGTATATTCAAGAACTGCCGTTCACGGCGCCGTATGAAACCTTGCGGCAACAGGTGTTGCAGGCGGTTGTCACCGGCAAATGCGTGCTGATCGACGCCGCACGGGAACGGCTCAGCCTCATTGACACGTACAATGCGCCGGGCCGCCAGGTCGATGAACCGAAGACCGAGCCGACGATCCGCGGCGCTTACGAAGGGTTTACGGAAAATATCCGGATCAACATCGGCCTGATCCGCAAGCGCATCGTCAATCCGTCGCTCCGGTTCGAACAGATGACGATCGGCAGCCAGAGCGGTTCGACCGTCATGATGGTCTATATGGAGAACCTCGCGCCGGAAACGCTTGTTCGGGAAGTGAGAAGCCGGCTGGCCGCCATCCGGACGGACAGCGTACTGGAAAGTTCCTATGTGGAAGAGTACATCGAGGATCGGATTCTGACGCCTTTCCCGACGCTGCTCGACACCGAACGGCCGGACAAGACGGCCGCCCACCTGCTGGAAGGCAAGGTGGCCGTCATGGTGGACGGCACGCCCTTCGTCCTGATCGCGCCGCTTACGTTCTTCGAGTTGTTCAGTTCACCCGAAGACTATTACCAGCGGGCGGACATTGCGACGTTCATCCGCTGGATCCGGCTGATCTCGTTCTTCGTCGCCGTCTTCGCGCCTTCCCTGTTCGTCGCCGCCACGACGTTTCATCAGGAGTTGATCCCGACTGAACTGCTCATCAGCCTGACCGCCCAGCGGGAAGGCGTGCCGCTGCCGGCCTTCCTGGAAGTCATGCTGATGGAGATCGTGTTCGAGATCATCCGGGAAGCGGGGCTGCGCATGCCGAGGGCGGTCGGTCAGGCGCTGTCGATCGTCGGCGCGATCGTCCTCGGACAGGCGGCCGTGGAAGCCGGGCTGATCTCCGCCGCGGTCGTCATCGTCGTCGCGGTGACCGGCATCACCAATTTCGTCGTGCCGGTGTACAGCTTCGGCATGTCGCAACGGCTGCTCCGGTTCACGTTCATCCTGCTGGCCGGGTTCATGGGATTGTTCGGCGTCCTGTGCGGCGCGCTGTTCCTGGTCGCCCATCTGGTGTCGCTGAAATCGTTCGGCGTCCCCTACCTGACCCCGATCACGCCGGTCAGCAAGGACGACTGGCGCGATGTGCTGGTGCGCGCGCCCCGTCCCTGGATGAAACCGAACGTTCTCCCCGCGTCCATCCGGCGGCTGAAACGAAAGTAACCGGGAGGAATGGGCATGTCACGCCGACAACGCGCCGCAGCGGCCGTCCTCGCGCTATGCGCGGCACTGCTGACATCCTGCTGGGACAAAGTCGAAATCAACGAACTGTCGCTCGTCAGTCTGGCCGGGCTGGACCGGGATCCGGAGAGCGGAATCTATACGGTTTACCTGCAGGTCATCAACCCGGCCACCGGCGCCTCCGCCCAGGGCGCCCCGGGAGGCGAGCAATCTCCCGTCTATACTTACACGGCCAGCGGCAAATCACCGGGAGAAGCGCAGGCGTCCTTCTACAATGTCCTGCCCAGAAGAATGTTCCTCCATCACGCCAAGGCCGTCCTGATTTCCGAGCGCGCCGCCAAGCAGGGGATGCGGGATTTCTTGAATTTCTCCGAACTCCAGCCCGACGCCCGGACTTCGATCCCGCTGCTGATCGTCGACGGATCGATTGACGAAGTGATGCGAACATTCACCCCCCTGGAGCGGAACCCGGCGGATTCCATCGTTTCCCGGCTCGACCTGATGTACGATTTCACGCTCAAGGCCGGCCGGAGGATCGAACTCCGGGACGTCATCGAGCGGGTGGAAAGGGAAGAAATGGTCGTCATCCCGATCGTCGCCGCGACATCCAAGACAGGCCATCTCAACAGCTTTGATGTCAATGCGGAGATCGACGCGAACCGGAACCAGCTCAGGGTGAGCGGCGGAGCGGTCATCGAGAACTACCGGATGGTCGGCCGCCTGTACGAGAACGATCTGATCATGTACCACGTGCTCATCGGCGAGAAAGGGCAATTCGTGCGGCGCTTTCCGTTTCGCGGGGGACACATCACGGTGATCATGAAGACCAAGCGCATGGAGCGGCGGCTGGACTGGAAAGCCGGCAAGCCCGTCGTCCGGCTACGGCTCCGGCTCGAGTTCTCCACCATCGCCATGAAAGAATATTTTCCGCAGACGCTGGATGAGCTCAAAAAGCTGGAGCAGCATCTGAACCGGGTCTTCGCCGAAGAGCTGAAAACCTTCGTGGACAAAGCCCGCAGGAAGGGCTGGGATCTGCTCCGCATCCGCAGCCTGCTGCACCGAAAGGCGCCGAACCTTCCGGATCCGGATCAGGCGGCAAGCGAGGCGGAGATCAAGATCGAAGTCGAGACCCGGCTCAGGGGAATGGGCAACCTGGGCAGACTCTATGACGGAGCAGGGGGAGAGCCATGATTTCTCGCGCGCAGTTCTATCTGCTCACGGTAAACTTCACACTCGGCACCACGCTGTTCGTGACCATCAACGAGATCATACAGCGAGGCAAACGGGACGCCTGGATGATGCCCCTGTGGGCGGGCGCATACGGCATGCTCGCCGCGCTGCTGTGGATTCTGCTGCTCAGGTCTTCCCCGGGCAAAAGTCCGGTCCAGATCGCGCGGGAGGCCTGGGGACCCGCGGGCGTGATCGTCGGCATTCTCTATCTGCTCTGGTTCTGCATGATCGGCGCATGGGCGCTGCGCAACGTGAGCGACTTCATGAACGTGACGATCATGCCGAGAACGCCGCCTTCGATGTTCCATGTCATGTTTCTGCTCGTTGCCAGCTATACGGTGGTCCAGGGAACGGAAACAATCGGGCGGCTGAACGGGATCGTCACGCCGTTCCTCGTCTTTCCGTTCTGGACCATTCTGATGCTGGCGACGGTGGATTGGGACTGGGAACGGTTGCTGCCCGCGTTCCAGAATCCGTGGGAGATCTTCCGCTTCACGTCCCTTATGGGCTTTCCTTTCATGGAGACGTTCGCGCTGACGATGCTCTACCCGAAGGTCCGGTCGGGAGCCGCGGGCGCCCTGCTGCTCGGCGTGGCCAGCGCGGCGCTGTCGATCAGCCTGGTGATGTTCATGGTGATCGGGCTGCTGGGACCGGAACGCGCTGGCCGGATCCTGTATCCGATCTACACAGTCGTCCAGGAAGTGGAGCTCGGCGATGTGATCGTCAACATCCATTCCGTGCTGATCGTCATCCTGATCACGCTGATATTCATCAAACTGCTGGTGCTGCTGTATGCGGCATTCGAAACGATCCATCAATTGTTCCGGCCGGCCTCCCGCTGGCCGCATCTCGTGGCGCTCTCCATCCTGCTCTCCGCCGCCGCCGTCGTCATCTATGAGAACCCGATCCAGAACCGCATATTGAGTAACAAGATCACGATCGCCTACGACGTTTTCCATACGATCCTGATCCCCGCCCTGATGCTGCTGTCCCTGCGGCTCAGACGCGCGCTCCAAAGCCGCCCCCGAAGGAGATGACCGCGCATGTGGATGCTGTACGCCGTGCTGTTGCCGCTGATCGTCCTGCAGGCGGCGTGGCTGATCCGCAAAAAAATGTTCAGGGACACCGCCGTATTCGCGGCGGTATCCCTGTCCGGGTTCGGACTCTGGGCGAGCATCGCGTCCGGACGCCCGATCATCCTGAACGCTCTGATCGGACGGATCATCGACGCGGCGATGTCGCTCCTCTCCGGCTAGTTGAAACGCTTGCTCCACTCGCTTACCCTGCGGAAACTTTCCTCCTCGGACAAATCCTCGACGCGCGACATGATCGTCCAGCGGACGCGGAACGGGTCCAGAATACTGGCGTAACGGTCCCCGGAGACAAAATCCATGGCGGGCTCGCGGACCACTGCGCCGTGTTCGACGGCCAGCTCCACCACCCGGTCGACATCCGGCACATAGAGGCCCAGCGAATAGCAAGCCGTGTCGTCTCCCGGCGGCAGCACCGTCTTGAACTGGGGTGTCGGCGCGCCGAGCTGCAGATAGCCGTTGCCGAAATCGATCTCGGCGTGGACGACCACGGCATCATCGCCGCTGCCGAAAGAGGTGGCGTTTTTCAACTTGGCGCCGAATACCGCTTCATAGAAGGCGATGGCTGCGGCGGGGTTGTCCACGATGATGAACGGTGTGATGGCGGTGTACCCATTCGGCGTGCCGTTTCGGGTATATTGCCCGGTGACGCCCTTGCGGCCGGTCTGTTCGGACATCTCGATTCCTCCCATATTCTGTGATATGTTCATGGTAGGCCATCGGCCGACCGATGGATTGTAAAAAGGCGACAGGTCATCGGAAGAGAACGGGGGATGCGCATGAGACCGAAACAAGACGGCGGTTCGACCCGCGGCATCGTGCACGCGGCCGCCGGCCTGGACAAGTTCTCGCTCAACCGCTACGTACCGTGCGCCGAACTTCAGCCGTTCATCGAGCATTACTGGATCGTCCGCTACAATCTTCCCCCCGGCGAGTCGTACACCCAGCGGATCTTGTCCTATCCGAATGTCCACCTCGCGTTCGAGCACGATGTCGACGGACGCCGGGCGCTCATCTACGGCGTCACGAAGCGGCCGTTCGTGCGCGTGCTGCGCGGAGCGTGCCGCGTGCTGGGCGTCAAGTTCCGCGCGGGCTGCTTCCACCCGTTCTGGCGGGACGATGTCTCCCGCCTGACCGGGAGGACGATTCCGGCAGCCGATCTGTTCGGCCCGGCGGCTTCCGGATGGATGGATGCGGTGCTGGACGCGGGCGATGACGAAGCGATGGCGCGGCAGGCGGAGGACTTCCTGCTCGCGCGCCTGCCCGATCCCGACGCGCAGGCCGAACAGGCGGCGCGCATCGTGGAGCAGGTGATGCGCGACCGATCCGTCGTCCGGGTGGAGCAGCTCTGCGAGCTGACCGGGCTGTCGATCCGGCAGCTGCAGCGCCTGTTCCAGCGCCATGTCGGGGTCACGCCGAAATGGGTGATCCGCCGGTTCCGGCTGCAGGAAGCGGCGGAGCGGATCGAGAAGGACGCCTCGACGTCGCTCACGGAGCTGGCCCTGCAGCTCGGCTATTTCGACCAGGCGCATTTCATCAAGGACTTCAAGGCCGTCCTCGGGCAGCCGCCGGCCGCCTACCGGCAAGCGGCGGTCGGCCCGGCAAGCCGATAAAGCAATGACAGCGGACGCTTGTCCGCTGTCATTGCTTGTCCAGCCAATCGATGATCGCCCCGATCTCGTCATCCGTCAGCCGGTCCCTGAACGCCGGCATGGTGTTCCTGCCGTCCCGGACCACGGCGATGAACTCTTCCCTGCTCATCCGCTCCCCGACATTCCGCAGCTCCGGGCCGAAGCCCCCTTCCAGTTCGCCGCCATGGCAGGACATGCACCGGTTCATGTACAGCCGCTCTCCTTCGGCGGCCACCCGGTCCGCCTCGTCCGCCTTTCCCTGCCCCGTCCCGTTCCCGCCGCCTCCGCCGCATGCGGTCAGTCCGACGGCGAGCAGAAGCAGAGCCAGCCATCCTTTTCTTCCCGCCATTGCCGTCTCCCCCTTGTCCATGGCTCATTTCCACGTATTATACGGCACATGTTTCCACTCGGCAAACGAGCATCTTGTGAACGCGGCACCTTGGATAAAACACGCCCCGCATGCAAACAATGGAACCAAACGCACACGGCAGGGGATGGCGATGAAACTCTCCAATCATTTGCGGGAAAATCTGCGGCGGCTGCGCGCCGTCTACAGCGATTGCGCCGACGTGGTCTTCCATGACATGGTCATCGGCGGCCACACCCCGGCCATGCTGGTCTATATTGAAGGCCTCATCCGGCTGGAAGAGCTCGACCAGCATGTCGTCGCGCCGCTCCGGGACGGTCCCGGCCCGAACCCTGCGCTGCAAGATATCCGGAATCAGACGTCCGTCGCATCCGTGAAAACCTGCGGTACGATCGAAGAAACCGTGGAGAAGATCTCCGGCGGAAATCCGGTGCTGCTCGTCGACGGCCAGAACGCGGCGCTCGTGTTCGGCCTGTCCTCCTGGGAGCAGCGCTCCGTCGAGGAGCCGACGGCCGAATCGGTGCTGCGCGGGCCGCGCGAAGGCTTCATCGAGACGATGCGGACGAGCATCGCCATGCTGCGGCGCAAGATCCGGAGCCCGAAGCTGAAAGTCGTCACCCTTCACATCGGAACCTGTTCCAGAACCCCGGTCGCCGTCATCTATGTCGAAGACATCGCGGCGCCGTCCCTGGTCCGGGAAATGTTGAGCCGGCTGAAGCGGATCGAAATCGAGGATGTGCTGGAGACCTCGTACATCGAGGAATGGATTGAAGACAACCGGTATTCCCCCTTTCCGCAAATGCTCAGCACGGAGCGTCCGGATGTGGCGAGCGCTTATCTGATGGAGGGCCGCGTCGTCGTCATGGTCGACGGAACGCCCACCGTGCTGGTCGCGCCGGCGACGTTTTTCTCGCTGCTGCAGACGCCGGAGGACTACTACGAGCGGTACGTGGTCGGCACGGCGATTCGCTGGCTGCGGTATTTCTTTCTCGCGATCTCGCTGCTCGGCCCGTCCCTGTATGTGGCGGTCGTGTCGTTCCATCAGGAGATGATTCCGACCACCCTCATGCTCACGATGGCGCGGTCGCGGGAACAGATCCCGTTCTCCGCGCTGATGGAGGCCATCCTGATGGAGACGATGTTCGAAGCGCTGCGCGAAGCCGGCGCCCGGCTGCCGAAGCAGATCGGCTCGGCCGTCAGCATCGTCGGCGCCCTCGTCATCGGCCAGGCGGCGATCTCGGCCGGCATCGTGTCCGCGCCGATGGTCATGGTGGTGGCGATCACGGGCATCGCGTCGTTCATGGCACCCCGCTTCACCATCGGCATTCCCATCCGGCTGCTCCGGTTCCCCATCATGTTCCTGGCGGGCATGATGGGCCTGCTCGGCATGATCCTCGGGGTGATCGTCATCCTGAATCATCTGCTCAATCTCCGCTCCTTCGGGGTTCCCTACATGACGCCGCTCGCGCCGATGCAAAGCCGCGGGCTCAAGGACGTGCTGTGGCGGGCGCCCCATTGGATGCTGAACAGGAGAGCCAAGCGATGAGGCGAAAGCGGACAAGCATGCTTGCGAACGGGCGGAGAACCGCGCCGGCCCTGCTGTCGTTGTTCGTCTGCGCGCTCCTTCTTTCCGGCTGCTGGAACAGCAGGGAAGTGAATGATCTGGCCATCATTACGGCGGCCGGCCTGGATCTGAATGAAGACGGGCATATCGAATTGTCCGTGAAGATCTATCTGACCTCGTCGAGCTCGGATTCCGCCGGCAGCCAGATGTCGGGGGCGCCCGATGGCAACAAAGGGACGTCGGTCATCCGCACCGTAACGGGCATCAACATGGCGGACGCGGCATCCCGGCTGCAGAAGATGATGTCCCGCAGGGTGTTCTGGGGGCAGGCCGATGTGTTCCTGTTCGGCGAGCGCATGGCGAGAGCGGGATTGGAGGCGCCGATGGACTTCCTGATGCGGCACATCGCGTCGAGGGAACGCGCCCACGTGTTCGTCTGCGACGGTCCGGCGAAAAATGTGCTGCTGCTCTCTCCATCGATCGAACGCTCGGTCGCGGACGCGCTCGTCCACATGGCCGAACAGCAGACCGGACTGAACATCACAATGATGGATCTGGCGCAGATGCTGATCAGCAAATCGAAAGCGGCGGTCCTTCCGATCGTGCTCATCACCTCCGGGCAAGGCGAACAGGAATCTTTCCCGTACATCCAGGGAGTCGCGGCCATCAAGAACGGCAGGATGATCGGGCGAGTGAACGAGGACGTCACCCGGGGCATCATGTGGCTGCGCAATGAAATCAGACAGGCCACCGTGACCGTCTCGCCGGAGCAGTCCGACGGGTACGTCTCGCTGCATCTGCACCGCAGCCAAACGCGGCTGATCCCGAAGATCGAAGGCGGGCGCTGGATCATGACCGTCCGGATCACCGGCCAGGACGACATCGTCGAAAACACGTCGGATCTGGATCTGTCGGTTCCGGACCATATCGGGAAGGTGGAAAAGGAGTTGGAAAAAGTTGTCAATACCCGCGTCAAGATAGCGCTTGAGCAGGCGCAAAAGGAACTCAAGGCCGACATCTTCCAGTTCGCCGACACCTTCTACCGCAAGTACCCGAAAATCTGGGAAGCGAACGCGGACCGTTGGGACGAAATTTTTCCGGAAGTGGAAGTCCGGCTGGAGACGGACATGCGGATCGCAAGACCCGGGTTGATCGGCAAGAACTTTTTCAGGCAGGAGCAGAGGTGAGCCGCGCATGAAGAAGCGCATGACGAGGGAGCGGATCGCCGCCCTCGTCCTGACCCTTGCGGGCGTCGCGCTGGCGGCCGCGCTCGCATACAACCCGCGGATGCCGGGACCGTCGCGGATGGTCGACTGGATGTTCCGGCCGGCGGTCGTCATGATCGAACAACTGAGCGCGAAACGGAGCGGATAGGCGCCATGATCGAAAAAGGGAAAATTTCCGCCCTTCAGATGGGCAAGATGATTTATCTCGCCATCACCCCCACGGCCATTCTCACCGCGTCGGGCATCTCCTTCAACTTCGCGCGGCAGGATCTGTGGCTTTCGCCCGTCTGGGCCTTCACCGGCGTCATCGCCGTGCCGGTCGTGCTTGGACTTAACCGGATGTTCCCCGATCGGAGCGTCGTCCAGACGCTCCGGGACACCGTCGGCCGGCTGCCCGACTGGGTGATCGGGGGCGCGCTCTGGCTGTACTATCTCTACATCAGCGGGATCGTTCTGCGGGAATACGGCGAGTTCGTCGTCGGCGCTTTCCTGTCCGACACCCCGCTCATCGTCGTGCTCGGCAGCCTGGTGCTGGTGTGTGCGCTCGCCGTGCGGGGCGGAGTGGAGATCGTGGGGCGTTTCGCCGATCTTTTTCTCCCCGCTTTTCTCCTGCTGTTCCTGTTGATCGTGCTGCTCATCATCCCGGACCTGCACATCACGTACATGATGCCGATTCTGGGGGACGGCATCCTGCCCTCCATGAAAGGTTCGCTGGTGCTGCAGATCTGGTTCGGGGAGCTGTCCATCGCGTGGTTCTTCCTCCCCCATGTCTCCGATCGGGAAAATGCGAAGAAGAGCCTCTGGATCACGTTCGGCGCGATCATCCTGACGCTGGTGTTGTCCAACCTGGTGACGCTGCTCTTGCTCGGCGAGCTGACGGGCGGTTATTCGTTCCCGTTCCTGATCCTCGCGCGGTACATCGATCTGGCGGAATTTTTCACCCATCTGGAGGCACTGTTCATGGCCATCTGGGTGCTCGGCGCCTTCGTGAAAATTTGCGTGTTCTTCTACATCACCGTAATCGGCGCCGCGGAGTGGATGAACCTCGCCGACTACCGGCCGATCGTGTTCCCGGTCGCCCTGCTGCTGACGCTGTTCGGCGTCTGGGTTGCGGCGAACTATCAGGAGATGACGCACACGATCTCCACGTCCCTCATCCCCTTGTCGTTCACGATGTTCATCGTCCTGCCGGCGCTTATCTATGCCATTGCCCGCATCCGCAGGCCGGGAAGCGGCAACCGCTACAGCTCCGGCCGAACGCGGAAGTAACCGGGACACTTCCGAGCGGCGGCAAGTTTTTTTGATCCACCCGCCTCGCCAACACATCCCTTATTTTGCCTCCTGCGTCCCGGCCGGCAAATGCCTGCCGCGCAGCGCGAACGAGAGCGCGGCCGCCCCCAACGCGAGCACATAGATCAGGCCGGCCGCCCAGGGATGGTAGCAGAGGTGATCCCGACCGTCCCGGTGACCGTGGAATATTCCCTCACCGAGAAAGGCCGGGATTTGCATACGGTGATTGAGGCGATGAACCTGTGGGCGGCGAAGTGGGCCATCCGGCAACGAAGCGTGGTCAATAAAAGCTGATGTCTTCGTAATCGATGCGGCCGATCCATTCGTCCACCGTCCGGATCCGCCGGTCGTCCTGACGTTTCATATATTCGATCAGTTGGTGCTGCCACTCGTGTTCCGTCTCTTCGCGCTCCCGGATGATGTCCGCCAGCTCCGCCGTCCCGCCGCGCAATTCTTCGCGGAAGACGATCTTGCACAGAACCGCGAGTTCCATCTCCCCGAACGCGTCGTACAGCGCTTCGTACTCCTCTCCGTAGAGGCAGCCGCTCTCCAGCAGATCCAGATAGTCGTGCAAGGACTGAAAATTTTCCCGGATCAGCCGGACCTTGTCCTCCGTCGACTCGCTGTTGCCGATGTCGTCGAGCAGTCTGCGCAGCCGGGCATCGCTCATGCCTCCCCCCGGTTTGAGTGAAATGACGGCTGGGCTGACACGCTCCTGCCGGTCTGCGATGATAACCGCCTGCAGGTTCCGGTGTTCCGCCGCGTTGACGATGCGCCGCACAAGATCGGGACAGCATTGTTTCAAATAGTCCTCGGTGCCGGGTTCCTGGGGCGGCAATTGTTCCAGCAGCCCGTCCACGGCACGCGGAATCATCGCTTCGACTGCGGCGGCGTCCGCATGGATGAACAGGTGCTCGAGCCGTGCATACTGGACCGGGGAGATCAGAATCCGGCGGACATCGCCGCCCGACAGCACGGAGAACAGCGCATGATGAAACACCAGTTCGAAGATGTTGAACAATTCAATCCGGTAATCGAAACGGCACACGCGCCCATAATTTTCGAGCAGCCGAATCAGTTCGTCCCGTTCCCATTGGCGGCAGAATTGATCTTCGATGTGCAGCCGCTCCAGATACTGTTTGATATAGAACACGCCCTGCAGACGCATGTCGTCGACCGCCAGCGGATAGTCAATGCTGGCCATCGTATTGTGCGCGTCGAACAGGATGTCGTATTTCTTCAGGAAGGCGGGCAGCGCTTCGTCAATCGTCGCGTTGTAAGCATCGACCGGAACGTCCAGTCTGTTCTTCCGGACTTCCAGGTAGAGCCGCCTCACTTCCTCCAGAACCTGGCGTATCCGCTCGACGCCTTGCGCATGCAGCGTGCGGATATCGGCGGATTTCAGGGCGGCGATCGCTTCCCCCGGGGCCTTCAGGCTCTTCAGATGCGCGTCCACCGCGTACACGGCGGAAGCCAGCAGCCGTTCCGCCGTATCGACGGAGACGGACGAGCTTTCGCCCTGCGTATAGCGGCCGATCAATTCCTGCAGCAGCTCAAGGAACTCATACTGGATGCGGACAGCTTCGCGCTGATCCAGAAGGCCGGCGCGCTGTCCTTCGCTGACGAGCGACAAGGCATTGCCGTGATTCATTCGTCATCCTCTCCTTCGTCCAGGCGTTCCCGCATCGCTTCGAACCGGTATGCCGCCGCATACTCCTCCATCTTGTCGCGCAGCAGTTCCAATGACCCGCCGCATTCGCGGTCGAAGCAGTCCCGCATGATCTCGATCAATCGGGAATCGCCGATTTCGTCTTCGGTCTCGTTCTTGAGATGATAGAACAGCTCTTGCAGTTCATGCAGCGCGGACACGTAATTGTCCCGGTTGATGAACGGGGATTCGGCGAACGCTTCGATCAGCTCCTTCGTCGCTTCGATTCCCGTTTCCAACCGCCCGTAATGGCGGAGCGTTTCGCTTCTTGCGGCCATCAGCTGCCGGACGTCTTCAGGGGCGAGCGTCAGACCGAACTGCGCGGTCCTCTCGTTCAGTTCAAGCAATTGGACCAGGTGCTGCTCCCGGGCGGCCAGACTCAACGTTGTCAGGAGACGGGACAACTGGTTCATGGGCATCCCTCATTTAAAAAAATTAATTTGGGTATTGACAATTTGGTTTATTTGTGGTATATTAACAAATTTAATAAAGTGTATCGGGGATTATATCACCAAGAGGATCAGAGCGTCAACCCGGTTCTGCGCCCTGCGGCGCGGCCGGCACCCAGGGAAGCGGGGAATGCGCGATGGATCCGGATGAGCGGGTCACTGTCGTTCCTTATGATGAGCAGTGGCCGTTTTTGTTTGAAATGGAGAAGGAGAAGCTGCGGCGCGTGTTCGTGGACGACGCCGTCGACATCCGGCATTTCGGCAGCACGGCGGTCCCGGGCATGGCCGCGAAGCCGATCATCGACATCCTCGTCGGGGTCGGGACGCTGGTGCTGGACAGCGCGATAACGAACCGGCTGGCCGAGCTGGGGTATGAAGGATTCGGAGAAGCGGGCGTCCCGGGAAGGCTGTATTTCCGCAAGCGGCGGGAACATGCTTTTAACCTCGCGGTCGTCATCCGGAACGGCGAACACTGGACGAACAACCTGCGGATTCGGGACTACCTGCGGCGCAACCCGGAGGCCGCCAGACAATACAGCGAGCAGAAAATGAACGCCATCCGGAGCGGTCACACGACACTGCTAGCGTATTCGGATGCGAAAGCCGGCTGCGTCGCCCGATTGCTCGAGCTGGCGAAGCAAGACTCAGGCTGATCAGGCGGTGGACCAGCGATGGACGAAAGAAGCGGTTCTGTTTGGCTGCAGAGCCATAGGACCTTATCGGCATCAGCATCTATAAAAAATGACTGCCGACAAGGTTTGTCGACAGTCAACACATTCAAGCCAGATTGATGGCGCGGATCTTGTCCGGATCGACCTTCGGCTTGCGGCCTTCGGTCAGCAGCCCGTTCGTCTCCTGCTGCACGTCCGTCAACTGCGTGTAGCAATAGCCGCAGATGTACGGCGTGGCCTTGATCGCGTTCGTTATCTTGCGATAGCGCTCGATGAACTCCTCCTCGTTCTTGACGTGGTTGCCGTAGCCCCAGCCGCTGTCCGTCGTGAAGGCGATGCCGCCGTACTCGCTGATGATGATCGGCTGGCCGCGGTATTCGTAACCCCGCGCGAAGGCGTATTTGCCGTTGTTGAACGGCATCCGGTTGCCCAGAATCTCGTCCCGATTCGCATATCGCTCCAGAAAACGCGCGCCGTCCTCATCGTAGTCATGCAGCGTGAGGATGTCCGACACGGTGTGCTCCCAGCCGTCGTTCACCACGACCGGGCGGTACGGATCGATCGCCTTGGTCAGATGATAGATCGACTCGGTAAAATGCTGCTGCTTCCGGTCGGTGAAGATTTGCGGAATGCCCCATGACTCGTTGAACGGCACCCAGGTGACGATGCACGGATGATTGTAAAATTGCCGGACCAGGTCGAGCCATTCGCGCGTGAAGCGGTCCACCGCCTCGTCGTGGAACTCGTAGGCCGCGCCCATCTCGGACCAGACGAGCAGCCCTTTGCGGTCGCACCAGTAGAGATAGCGGGCATCCTCGATCTTCTGGTGCTTCCGCACGCCGTTGAAGCCCATGCGAAGCGTATATTCGATGTCTTCGAGAATCGCCTCCTCCGACGGCGGGGTCAGGTGCGTGTCGGGCCAGTAGCCCTGGTCGAGCAGCAGCCGCTGGTAGATCGGCGCGTTGTTCAGCAGGATCCTGCCGTTCTCGATGGAGATTTTCCGCATGCCGAAATAGGAATGGACGCGGTCCACCTCCCGGCCGTCCGAGAGCAGCACAAACTCTGCGTCGTACAGGTTCGGATGGTTCGGATGCCACGGCTTGATCTCCCATTCGCCGGCCGCTTCGCTGCGCAGGTCGAGCTCAAGCCCGAACCGCGCGCGTTCGACGGACATCCGGGTCTCGCGGATGCGCTTGCCTTCGAAGTAGACGCCGGTGACGAGCTGCAAGTCTCTGCCGGAGCCTGCGGTCGAATCCGGAAGGACGAAGTCGAAGCGCACGGACTCCTCGTCAAACTTCGGCGTAATCTTCACCGACCGGATATGGTCCGGTTCCACGAACTCCATCCAGACCGTCTGCCAGATGCCGGTCGTCTGCACATACCAGCAGCCGAAGTTGTCCTTGATCCAGCGCTGCTTGCCCCGGGGCTGCACGGTGGACGGGCTGTCCGTCACCTTGACGACCAGCCGGTTGTCGCCGCTTTCGCTTAAGTAAGGCGTGATGTCAAAAGAGAAGGCCGCGTAGCCTCCCTCATGCATCCCGACATAGTGTCCGTTCACCCACACTTTGGCCTGATAGTCCACCGCCTGGAAGTGCAGGATCGCCCGCTTTCCGCGGTACTCCTGCGGGATGACGATCATGCGCTGATACCAGACGCAGGGGTGGAACGTTTCGTCGCCGATGCCGCTGGCCTTCGTCTCATAGGTGAACGGCACCGTGATCTTCCGGTCAGCCCTGAGTTCCCTCGGCCAATTCTCCCGCTCGCCGACTCCGTCGTCATCAAAGCGGAAATCCCAATCGCCATTGAGATTCATCCACGGCTCGCGTACAAACTGCGGTCTCGGGTAGTCCTTGATATATTTATGTTCTGCCATTCATGGATCTCCTTTTTGCCTTGTGATTGAAATGTCAAAGAACGACCGTCTGACAGCGGTCTCTATACTCCTGCGGCGTGACCGAATGCTTCTTCTTGAACGCGCGGATGAAATACGCGACCGACTCGAATCCGACGGAAGCCGCCACTTCGCCCACCTTCAGATTGGTCGTGCGGAGCAGTTCCGCGCCTTTCTGCAGCCGCCTCTCCATGACATATTCGCTGAAGCCCGTTCCCGTGACCTTCTTGTACAGCTTGCTGAAATAGGTCGGGCTGTGAAAGACAAGTCCGGCCACCCTGGTCAGCGACAGATCGTCCTGCAGATGCGCTTCCACGTACCGGTTCACGGAATCGATGATCCGGTTCACCTTGTTCCGATTCTCATTCGAAGCCGTACGGAAGATGAGCTCGGCCAGCTCTTTCCACTTGTTCACCAGTTCCGGCCACGGCGCCTGCTCGGTCAAGCCGAATTCGCGGGTCAGATCGAAGGACAGGGCCGCCTCGTCCATGAGCCGCATCCGGTTCAGACTGGAGATGAACATAAGCTTGATCGACGTATGCAGTTCGATCAGGTGAGCGTATTTGAAGCCGGAACCGATCTCCATCGTGTCCTCGAACAGCTCGAAGAACGCCTCGCGCTGCCTCGTTTCCAGCAATTGCTGCAGCAGCCGGACCTGATGCAGCTTCTGCTGCAGCCGCTGCTCCTGCGCCGCCTGCTCCCGGTCCCGGCCTTTCGACCGGTCCGACGCCTGATCCATCAGCAGCAGCGCCTGCGAAATGCCCTGCAATTCATACAGCGTCGATTTCAGGCAGGAAAACTTCTCCGCGACCTCCCGCCATTCGCACGGTTCATCGGACATGATGACGGACAGCTTCGTCTTCAGGATTTTCCGGCACGCTTCCTGAACGCTCTCCAGCGTGTCGTACGCGAAGGTGCGGACGGCTTCCCAATCCTCGCCCCCGGCCGGCTGCAGGAAGCAGACGAGATGGTACGGATCGATGCCGATGGTCACGGTGCGGGCACGATGCGACAGGTACTCGGAAATGACGTTCTCCACCGCAAAATGCAGCAGCTTGTAGTCCGCAAGGGCGAACCGCTCCCCGAACCGGTCGATGCGGCAGACGAAGAGCAGCACCCGGCTGTCCGCCTGCAGGGGAATGTTCCACTCCGAGAACTTGACGGCCAGGGAGGCATCCGCCCGCGCGATCCCCTGGATCAGGTCAATCAGGAAATCTTTCTGCAGCAGCGGAACCGCCTGTCTCATGCTCTGCTGAATCCGGTTTACCAGTTCCTGATTCGTCTCGTCCTGCTCGATCTCCCCGATCGCTTTCACAACGGCGTCGCGGATGACGTCGTTCTCCTCGTTCTTGAGGACGAAGTCGACGACGGCGCTGCTGCGGATCGCCTGCTGGGCGAATTCCACCTTGTCGTAGCTGGTCAGGTAAATGAATTTGCATCTCGGCCAGATGGAGCGGATGTTCTCCTGCAGCTCCATGCCGTCCATTACCGGCATGCAGATGTCGGTGATCATGATGTCGAGGCGGGTTGTCCTGGCGATGTCCAGCGCATCCTTGGCCGAATACGCCCGGTAAATCTGCAGTTCGAGATCGGTATCCTCCACGAAAAATTGGTACAGGCTGTTCACAATGATCGGCTCGTCGTCAACGATCATCAGTCTGTACATGGGAATCACCGTTCCTTTGCTGTGGGATGCGAATCGTGACGCGGAAACCGCCCGTTTCCGGATGCTCCGCCGTGATGCCGCCTTCCTCGCCGAATCTCAGCCTGAGCCGCCTGTGAATGTTGATCAGCCCCGTCGTTTCCTCGTATTCTTCCTTGTCCTCCAGTCTGGCTTGCAATTGCGCCAGCTCGTCTTCCGGCATGCCGGGGCCGTTGTCCTCAATGGCGATGAGCAATGATGAATCTTCCGGACGGATGAAAAGTCCCACCCGTCCGCCTTCGTACAATTGGCTCATGCCGTACTTGTAAGCGTTCTCGATGAGCGGCTGCAGAATCAGGCGCGGCACCATGATGCCGGCATACGCTTCGGGCAGCGGATCGACGTGGATGCTGACGCGCTGCTGGTAGCGGATGCGCTGAATCTCCAGATACGTCCGGGCATGCTGGTACTCGAACGCCAGGGACACGTCGTCCTTGTCGTTGCGGGTGATGAACTTCAGGTAATCGCCGAGATGCTTCGCCATTTCTTCGGCGGTGTCATAATCCTGGTACCTGACGGATTGCCGCAGGATATAGAAGCTGTTGTACAGAAAATGCGGGCTGATCTGCGCCTGCAGATGCTTCAGCTCGGCCTGCTTGAGCCGGATTTTCTGCACGAACGTCTCGTCGATCAGCCGGTGGATCTCCCCGAGCATTTTGCGGAAGCCCCGGAACAGGTATCCGAATTCGTCGTCCTTCCCGTAATGAACGGCGACGTTCAGGTTGCCCCGCTCGACCTCCATGAACAGCCGCACCAGGCTGCGCAATGGCTTCCGGATCATTTTGCTCAGTCCGTAGGAGAACACCAGCACAATGACGATGGAGGCAGCCAGCAGCAGCACGAGCAGCATGCGGTATTTGCCGAGATTGCCGAGCACGGATTTCTCCGGCACGTACACGAACAGCGACGCATTCAGGAAAGAGGACGTCTGGTAGGAGACCAGATATTGCTCGCCGTCCTTCTCCACTTTCTCCACCTTGCCGGTGTCGCTGCCGACCCGCCGCTCAACCGCGGTTTCATACAGGGACGTGAACATGGAATCGTCGCCGGAGATGAACCAGTCGCTGCCGATCAAAGCCGCATTGCCCTCCGGTCCGAACTGGTCGAACATGCGCTTGACGGCCGCCTCGGACAATTCCACGATGACATTGCACAGCGGCTCCCGTTGCTGTCCGGTAACCGGATAATTCAGGATCATGTACAGCCTTCCGTCATGAAAATCGAACACGCCGCTCCCGGGCTTTTTCCGTTTCCGGTACAGCTTCATTTCCTCGTCGGTGAACTCGTCGCGGTAGTAGCCGGACGTGGAGACGGCGGCATGCATTTTCGGAGCGTAAACGGTTACATCCTGAATCAGATCGCTTGTATATTTCATGATGACGAGCCGATTGTAGAGGACCGATACCGTCTGCCCCAGCTCGTAAGGGGTCATGACGTGCATCCGGGAACTGAAGTCGACGAGGCTTCCTTCATAATCGGCATACAAGGATTGGACGCTGACGATCCGTTCGATCTCGTCCTCAAGCTGCCTGAGGGCGTAATCGACCTGAATCGACAGCGTCTCCAGCTTCTGATCGTTGATGCCGGCGATGGACAAGTCATTCAGGATAAAGCTGAGCACATACAACGGCACTAGCGTCACAACGAAGAAAATGAGCAGTCTGGTGTATAGTGACAAGCTTTTCCGAATCTTGACCATGCGCCACATCCTTTTTTTGACGATTATCGAATCGTGATTTCAGCCCTCGCGCCCGGGCCCGCGTCCGCCATACCCGCGGAAATCAGGACCCGGCCGTCCCATTCCGGAGGGGCGTGCCGTGCGGGTTCCACCGCGAATTGCGTCAGTTCCTCCACGGTGACGATCTCATCCGCCTTGCGGCCCGTGCCGAACGGATACGTTTCGTCCCCGCTTCCTTCATACAATCCGCCGTGGAACACGACGCTCTTGGCATAGCCTTCCGGCGTATGATAATCGATGCGCATGTACAGGGCGCTTCGATCCGAGAGCGCCTTCGGATCACCGCTCACCGCAAACCGGACGTCGAGCCTGTCGGGCAGCGCTTCCGCCGTCACCCCGGCCAGGGAGCGGGCTTGTTCCTGACTGCCCATGCCGAGATAGAACCGCCATCTCTTGCGGTCGAACCAGGCGTAGTTGTCTTTCTTGCGGTCTTCGAAGTAGTAGTGCGTGCGGATGTCGGACGCCGTGTAATGGTGGTACGCTTCGGGATGAAAATCTTCCGGAGCGCTGCCGTCATCCACGGTCAGATAGACGACGCCTTCCGCCGGAATGGCGCCCGTCCAGACATAGCCCGACAAGTCCGCATCCGTCTGCTGCTCCACGACTTCAAGGTCTTCGGAAGCGCCGTCAAAATAGCTGGCATGCTCGCCGTCGATCCGGTACAGGCGGACATTGCCCTGTCCGAACGGCAGGTTGTTCAGGTGAACCGACACGTCCCGGTCTTCCACCGTCCGGTTCCACAGCACCACGCCGGCCTTGTGCGCGTTGGCGGACGCAAGAACGCCGATCTCCTGACCCGCTTCCCAGTCGTCCCCCCAGTCGGCGACGACCCGTTCTTCCGGGAGGTCGGCATAGATCTTGAACACATTGTAGGCGGCCTTCTTGCGGCCATTGCGATGAATGATGCCGTAGGCGTCGTCGCCCGCCGTCGATTCCATGAATTGCGCCCAGTTCACCATCGTGATGTCGGGCGCCTTGAGCGTCTCGCTGATGAGATCGAACATTTTGGGAGCGATGGCGTATTTGTTGTTCAGACTGTTCGCGCCCTGGGGACCCCCGACGTAATTCAGTTCGTTCAGATGGATCTCGGTCGTCTCGAATCCTTCATACCAGGTCATGATGTTCCGGATATTTTCGAGTTTGTTCCAGAACGAACCATTCTCCCAATAGGCGTGGAAGGAGAAGAAGTCAAGCGGCAGCTCTTCCTGGTCCACCATTTCCAGAAAACTCATCACGTTGGCGACGGATTCGCCGGATGCGAGCGCGGGACCGCCGATCATGACATCCGGGTCTCCTTCGCGCAGCCCCCTGGCGCCGTAACGATACACGTCCAGATACGTCTCGAACGGCTCCTGGAAGAAGACTTCGCTCAGGTCGGGTTCGTTATATACTTCATGATAACCGATGCGGATCCCTTTTTCCCGGAAGTGGGAAGAAAAGGTGCGATGCATTTCTTGCCATTTCCGCGTCCAATCGGGAATCTCCGTGTTCAGCCGGCGGAAATCGTCATCCTCCTGGAAAGGCAGCGGAACATACGCCCACGAATAGTAGGGCACATTGTGCTGCTCGTGCAGAATCTCCGCCAGCCGCTCCAGCGGCTCGAAGTTGTACTCCAGCCGGTCCGGCGTTCCCGTCACCACGTCGCGGGCGAGAAAATCGATGTTCAGGCCCGCGCCGAGTCCGAGGTCGATCCGGAACGCCTGCGAATCGACCGCCCGCAGCAGATGCGCGTCCCGCTCGTAGTGGGCGAGCGGTGCGATCCCCGAATTGTACTGGGCGATCTTCTTGATCAGCGGCGGATCGCTTCGCACGGCAAAATCGACATTCAGCACGGCCGGTTCGGCCGTCGGCTTCTCCTCCTGTTGCGGCATGTCCGCGACTACCTCCCCGTCCTGGTTTTCCCGCGGATTGCTTGAGGCCGGAGCCGATCCGCCGCCGGCACTCGCCCAGATGACCGCCGCCGCAAGGATGAGCACCACGGCAGCCGCAGCCGCAAGGATGATCGCGTTTCTCTTTTTCCTATCCATGTTTCTCTCCTTACCACCCTTTCGATTGAATCAACCTTTCACGCTGCCCAGCACAAGCCCCTTGGTGAAATACTTCTGCAGGAACGGATAGCACAGGATGACCGGCAGCGAGCCGAGGAAGATTTGCGCCGCTTTGTTCGAGCGTTCGCCGAGCAGGGCGAACCGCTGGATTTCCGCATCCGTCAGATTGTCATAGTCGATGTTGACGACCGCGGTCTGCAGATACGTGATGAGCGGATATTTGTTCGGCTCGTTCATCAGGATCAGCCCGTCGAACCAGCTGTTCCACTGGCCGAGGATCGCATGGACGGCGATCGTCGCCAGCGCCGGCTTGGACAGCGGAACGAAAATCTGGAACAACATGCGCCAGTGTCCGCAGCCGTCAATGAGCGCCGCTTCCTCCAGCTCCGCGGGAAGGCCGCGGAAGAAATTCAGCATGATGAGCACGAGGAAGATCGGAACGGCCCCCGGCAGGACGAGCGCCCAGATCGTGTTCAGCAGGTTCAGCTCCTTGATCACCATGTACCACGGAATGAGCCCGCCGCCGAAGATCATCGTAATGAAGAAGATCCAGGCGTACACCGTCCGGAACCGGAAGTGATGCTTCTCCTTGGACAGCGGATAGGCGGCCAGCACGACGAGCAGCAGGTTCAGGCTGACGCCGATGACGATCCGGACGAACGAGTTCCACATGCCGCGCCAGAACAATTTGTTCTCGAGAATGTACTCATACGCGATCAGCGTGAACTGCTTGGGCCAGAACGTGACCTGGCCCGATGTCACCATGTCGTTGGCGCTGAACGACACAGCGAGAATGTGGACCATCGGCGCGATGCACAGGAGCGCCACCGCGATCAGAAACACCGTGTTGCATGCGTAGAAAATGCGTTCTCCCACAGTCGGCTTCATATCGACAAGTCCTTTCTAGAAGATCCGGTAATTCAGGAACCGGTAGGCGATGTAATAGAAGATGGAAATGAGAATGCAGGACACGACGGACTTGAACAAACCGATGGCCGTGGACAGGCTGTAGTTGGCGTCCAACAGGCCGATCCGGTAAACGAGCGTGTCGAGCACATCGCCGCTCTTGTACACCTGCGGGCTGTACAGGTTGAAGATCTGATCGAAGTTGGCGTTCAGGATGCTGCCGATGCTGAGCAGCGTCAGGAGCATGATGATCGGGAGCATGCCCGGAAGCGTAATGTGCCAGATCTGCCGCCACTTGTTCGCCCCGTCGACGATCGCCGCCTCGTACAGATTCGGGTCAATGGACGTGATGGCCGCCAGGTAGACGATCGTGCCGAAGCCGAATTCCTTCCAGGTGTCCGTCGCGACGAGCACATAGGGAAACCAGGCGTTGCTGCCGAGGAAGAAGATCGGTTCGATGCCGAACGACTGCAGCAGCCGGTTGACGATCCCGTAGGACGGCGACAGGATGTCCACGAAGACCCCGGCCAGGATGACCCAGGACAGGAAGTGCGGCAGATAGATGATCGTCTGGATCGAACGTTTGAGCAGCGCCAGCCGGAGTTCGTTCAGCAGAATGGCGAATACGACCGGCGTCACGATGCCCGCGACGATTTTCATGAACGAGATGTAAAGCGTATTGAACAGCGCATCCCGGAATTCCGGCAGCTGGAACGCGTATTTGAAATAGTAGAGGCCGACCCATTCCTGCGGGCCGAACAAGCCTTTGGCCGGAATGAAGCGTTGGAAGCCGATCACGATGCCGGCCATCGGCAGATAGGCGAAAATGATCAGCAGGATCAGGCTGGGCAGCAGCATCAGATGGAGCGATCGGGTTCCCCTCAGTCCGTACTTCATGCAATCCTTCCTTTCCGGATCGAAGCCGTCAGAACAAGCGCCGATTGAAACAGTGCCGCCGAAGCGGTCTGCGTCTTTCGCGAACGCTCCGGCAGCACTGTCGTGTCACGGCTTTGCGGCCGCGTTATTTTTTCGCCCATTCATTGAGCTCTTGCGTAATCTCCTTGCCGCCCAGGTTCTCCCATTCTTTGACGAACTTGTCGAATTCGTCGATGGACGATTCCCCGGTGATGATGCGGGTGAAGGTGCTCTGTTCCAGCTTGGAGAGCGTCGCCTGCTTCTCCAGCATCGCCGGCGAGACATAGGCGCCGCGCTTGTCGATCATGAGCCGGCCGTTCTTCTCGTATTCATCCGCAATCTGGAATACCCGGCCGGACAGCATCCAGCCCCAGCGGACCTTCGCCCATTCCTTGTCTTCTTCCTTGTTGCTCTTGCGCATCTTGTCGCCCTGTTCGACGAACGCCTTGATGTCTTCGTACTGCTCTTTGTTGAGGTAGTTTTTCTCGACCTTCGACGTGTCCCCGGTTTCAAGCGCCTCGAACGTGTTCAGCCAGCGCTGCATGTTGGCGTGGATCGTCTCCGGACGGAGGAACGCGTAGCCCCAGTTCGCCCACAGTTCCTGCCATTCCTCGTAAGGAATCGGCTGCGGACCGTGCCCCATCAGATGGATCCAGTTCAGCATCTTGATGCCCGCTTCCGGATGTTCGAAACCTTTGCGCACGACGAGGAACGAGTTCGTGTTGTTGTAGACATTCACCTTGGCGGGCGTGCCGTCGATGCTCGGGATCGGATAGACTTTCCAGTCGCTTTCCAGGTTCTTCTTGTACAGATCCACGCCGGCGCCGGAAATCCAGTGCGTCCACTGCACGCCGAAGAACGCGCCGACCTGCTCCTTGATGACCGCCTCGCCCGCCTTGCCTTCGTCGCGGACCGTGAACTCCTTGTCGATCAGGCCGTCCTTGTACAGCTTCTGCAACGCGGCGAGCGCTTCTTTCATCTCCGGCTGCACGCTGCCGTACACGATGTTGCCGGACTCGTCCTCGATCCACGCGTTCGGGTAGGCGTGGAACATGTTGGCGAAGCTTGTGATGTCGAAGCCGTTCGTGTACAGGTCCTTCGTGATGTTCAGGCCGTACGTTTTCTTGCCGGTGCCCGTCGGATCCTGGGTTGCAAACGCATACATGATCTTCTCCAGGTCCTCATACGTCTTCGGTTCGGGAAGGCCCAGCTTCTGGCGCCAGTCTTCCCGGATGAAAAGCGCGTGCGCGGTGTCGACCATCGGCGTGATAAGCGGAATGCCGTACAGCTTGCCGTCGACCGTCGCCATTTCGAAGCTGTCCATGCCGTTCGCCGTCAGCGACTGCTTCAGGTCGTCGGAAGCGTAGTTTTCCCACGCGGCCGTCAGGTCCTCGACCTGTCCGGCGTCGATCATCTGGTGCAGCTGCCGGAGGTTGACGACCATCATGTCCGGCAGATCGCCCGACGCCAGCGTCAGATTGACCCGCTGCTCGTACTGGTCGCCGATGACCGTCCATTTGTATTTCAATTTGATGCCGAGGTCTTTCTCGTAATACTGGTTGATAATGTTGTCATTCATGTCCGCCTCGGTGGAGCCGGCCATCAGATCGCGGACCGCGACCACCTCGATGGGCGGATCGTATTTGCCGAGCGGATCGGCGGGCTCGCCCGGTTCGGCCGCGGTCCGGTCTTCGCCGGCCGATTCGTTGTTCCCCGCATTGCCGGGCTGATCTGCGGTGCCCGCGTTATTGCCGCCGCTCGAACAAGCCGTTGCGATGACCAGCAGCAGGCTTGCCAGCACCGCGAACGCTCGTCTGGACCATCTGTCTGTCATGGATAGACCTCCCTCGATGGATGGATGACTTCGTTTGTGATCATTGTAAAGGGGCCGCGATTGACGCATCCACAACCCGATCTTGCCTTTCGTTATCTTCTCTAGCCATCTTTCAGGCGCGGCTATCCTGCAGGCAGAGGCTGCAGAACAGCTCGATTTCCTTCTCGTCGTAAGGCGTCAGATCCGCATGGAACAGATCGTGCTGCCACAGGGTGAGATCGATGCCGGGCACCTTGCGGATCGACTCCCACGGTTCGTAGGTCTGCGTCTTGCCGGCCACAAGCCCCCAGTGATAGCAGCCGATGCGCTCTTGTTTGAAATACGGCAGCAGGTCGGCCACATGATTGGCGAACGGCCGGTGCAGCCATTCGGTAATGAGCAGCGGCCGCCCCTCCCGCTTCAGCTCCTCCGCGACCCGGATCGAATGTTCCTTGTTGCCGTAGAAGTGGTAGCTGATGACGTCCGACAGATCCATCGCAAGTTTCTCGATCTTGCTGAGTCCGGCCACGCCGTGATACGGCCCCGTATAGCCGTCGCCGAAGTTCCAGGGACCGGCCGTCAGGGGCTGCATCGGATTTTCGGCGCGGGCGATGGCGAACGCGTTCACCATCATCTGCAGGCTCCTCTCATGGCGGTTGCTGTTGCCGGGTTCGTTCCAGATATCCCATACGACGATGCGCTCGTCCCGGCCGAATCGGGACACGAGATCCCGCACGTAGGCTTCGAGATCCGGCACATTCTCCTCGTCATCGCACAGGTGGTACCCGACCCTGTCGCTTCCGTCGAACGGCGTCACGGCGAATCCGCCGTGATAGCCCGGCACGGGATCGGGCTGCTTGCCGAAATGCGGCTCCTTGTTCTTCGGCTTCGGGCCGCAGCAGTCATCGAACAGTACCGGCATCAGGGAGATGCCGCGCTTGTGCGCAGTGTCGAGGAACGTATCCATCCGCTTCAGGAAGCCGTCGTGCTGGTATTTCCAGACGGCGAACGGCAGCACCATGCGGATCGAATTGATGCCGATGGAAGCGGCGAGATCGAGCTCGCGTTCGACGGTTTTCATCACGTCGTCAAATTCGAATTCCTGCCAGATTTCGATGTGGTTGATGCAGCGGCTCGGGATGAAATTGCAGCCGACAATCCAGTCCCGGCTGTCCCGCCACGCGTTCGCTTTCTCCTTGGACCACCTTTGCTCCATTCGGTTTCCTCCTCGTCTGTCTTGCGGCCGGCCGTTACCTTTTCATTGTAGGCTGTCCGGGCTGCTCCCCACCATGCAACAATCTTGCCATTCGTTGCCCTTTCCGGCCATTTCGCGGACAAAAAAACAACCCGACCTGAAAAGATCGGGTTGTTGTTTATGGAATAAGGCGGGATCAGGACAGATTGATGGCGCGGATCGGTCGTCTCCTGCTGCACGTCCGTGATCTGCGTGTGGCATAACCCGCCAGATAGGCGTGAATTTGATTGCGTCGTCATCTTGCTGTAGCGCTCGATGAACTCCTCCTCGTTCTTGACGTGGTTGCCGTAGCCCCAACCGGCATCCGTCTTGAAGGTTATGCCGCAACTCCAATACGCACGAACGCAGTCTCGGCTTCGAGCGCGCGTTCCTGGACCGGCAGCTGCCGATCGACAAAAATATTGGCTTTACCTGATACGGACATCGCGTGAGGACGACGAACGGGTGAAGCAGCAGATCGCCGGCTTCTGCAAGGCCAATCCGCATGCGACGGTGGTGTTCGCCGTCGACACCATGCTCGCCCGCCTCGCGTACGTCGTTTTGGCGAAATGGGCCTGCGGGCGCCGCAGGATGTGGCGCTCGTCCCGTTCGACGATCCGAAGCTCCCCTTCGTGCCGTATATCCAGCAGGACATCGCACCATCGAGGACAATGCCGTCGAGCTCATCATCGAGCAGATGGAAGACACGTACGTTCCGCGCTGCGAGACGGTGCCGGTCAAGTTCGTGGCGGATGTGGGGTATCAGATGCCGGAAGGGTTGTAAACGAAATTCATTCATATAGTTTAGTTGTTCAGTAATAACTTTACGATTAGAAGAATATTCATTATGTCATTACGCGTTAATAAATTAAAAATATCCCGATCTTGTTGAATTGGATCGGGATTACTTTTGACTGATTACTATTACAGACTTTTTTGGAGTGCGTTTATTGCGTTAATTATACGATCTATCACGCTATCTAGATCCTGCTTTACTTCATGCTCCCAAAATCTCAATATGTTCCAATTGCGTGACTTATAGTATTTAGTTACTTCCATGTCTCTGTCAATATTGCGTTTTATTTTCTTTTCCCAAAACTCACGATTGCTTTTCGGTATCACTCCATGCTCAGGGCATCCGTGCCAATAGCAGGAATCCAAAAATACAACAAGTTTGTACTTTTTGATTGCGATATCAGGTGCCCCCATCAATCCTCGAACGTTTTTTCGATATCGGATGCCTTTTTTCCAAAGCTCTTTTCTTACCAAAATTTCAAGTGCGGTTTCCTTTGCACGAATGGCTTGCATGTTTTTTCTTCGTAGTTCTTTGCTTAATACATCCGGCATGTTGGAAACCGCCTCCCCAAATTATGAAATTAACTCGTCCAATCGTGAAAAGTATCCCAATTCCGGGTCGCTCGGGCTGCCGACAACAAGCAATCTGTCTAGTATACGATTGCCATTCTCGCAGGATGTTTCAGGCAGCAGGGCACAGGTGTGACATGCAGCCAAATTACAGGAATTAGGTCCTTGACCTTTGCTTTCCATGCAAATCGGATCAGAAGAACACCAAGTGGCTTCTTGTAACGCCGTCAATACAATCTCCTCTAATCTGCCTGGTTGTCCTTGTCTTACCAACCCGCCCAGTGATCCTTCCGAATCTCCGGAAGCCGTATAAATCAATACCCCGTTCATCGGTTTGTCAGGATACATTTCGTCGCAATAGATTCGCTCTCTTAAAGCCGAACTGCCGTAACCGCAAGAATAACTTAACTGATTAATGATTAAGTGGGCAAATGTATGCAATAGAATAAATTTGGAGCTGTAATTCTTCGCATTTTGCCCGCTTGACATCCTGTATGCTCGTACATTGGCATTCAACAGTTCGGTCCTTTGCTTAACTTGCGGGAGTTCTACCCACTTATTGATGCGCTCACCGTCAAATTCAAAAAAGATTCCTTCTCCTCTAACCACTATGGCGGGAAGCCAATCAATGTTTGGAGATAAATGAAGTTCCGCTTTCAATTCATTTACTGTGCGATTGGTTTCCGGACGCATACGGGAAAAGCCTACTAACGCCCGAGTTTCCTTTATCTTGTGAAGTAACGCCACACTTTTAAAGTAAGTCGACAATTTTCGATCATAATCTGTTCCATTCACTTTTACTGCATAAAAATCTTGATTGTCTCCTCCCGCACCGGACAATATAGCCTCATACTCCATTCTGCGGTAGGTTTCTTCGGAATCTTCAATTAATACCTCTATTGAATCAGAGTACTGATTATTATATTTTTCTTGAGCTGCTTTATATAATTCCTCAGGATCCACATCCTTGATCTCGGCCAACACTTCAATATATGCGCGATCCAATTTCCCATTTACCCGATGACCGGTAATCCTTGACCAGTATTGTTCAATAATCTCTATGGCTTTTCTGTTTGTTGTATTTTCCCAGTAAGGAAGATAAATTGAACTTCGAATTTCCGGAAAATAAACGTTTGATGCACCTCTCTGAACTACCTTTAATCTGCAACCGCATAATTCTTTATCGTTTTCTGTTTCTCCAAGCCAAGGACGATTTCCCGAGCATTTTTTGATTTTATCCAACGAATTATCATTAAAGGCCGTTGACAGCGTTTTGCTTTGAGAACAACTACATACGATTTTAATTCCAGATAATGCGCTGCTGCCTCTTCCGGGAAGGAGTCTAAGCTTGCAAAAAGAGTCATGCGGACGTTCACGATGTACCCATTCCATAAATGGGAAATCTTCAATATGTCCCGCCTCACATACGGTGATAAAACGAACTGGAATTAACCACGGCCGCTGACGTTCCGGCTTTTTATGACACGATAATCCATCCGAATATTTCGGACCTTTGCACCTTTGTCTCGAACCGAAAGGCGACAGTTTTTCCATTGATCCGCAGTACGGGCAATAATGCCATAACGGAAACCTGACGCAAGGAATTCTCAAATTTGCATTTTTTACCCCGGAACCGGGAGTCCTGTATTCCGGAGGCAATCGAAAATGCGAAACGCCCAATCTTTTCTCCAGACGTTCTTCCCTGACAATAAATTCTTCTTGCCCGTGTGTAGCAGACTGATAGACTTTTTCCCAAGCATCCAATCCGCATACCATTAGTGATTCGTCGCCCGGGAAGTTAATCATTTGTCCAACTCCCCATGGAGATATCAACTGGCTTCGTCGTACGGCTCTCTGAACCACGGTTTACACCTCTTTTGGATATTCAGTTATGACCCTGGCCTCACAAGATAAATCCACGTTTCTCATCGACGAAGGAGTCGCCCATGCACGGTCATCCCACTCATCCATTGGGGAACTGCCCGCAGGATACATAAGCGGCGCCTCGGCGGTCGGTGGTGCAAAATCCCCGTATTTGGATGGCTGAAACCTTCGCCACTCTTCGAGTAATTCATCAATTCTTTTCAATGTCAGCTCATGTTCATCCTCATCTACACACAATACTCTGTTGCTGATTATTTCTTTAATTTTCTTAAACAATGAAGCATCAGGCATAGGTGACGGAGAGATTCTATTCAGTTGATTCCCCATAAATCTCACCATCCCAACCAGAATCGCATGCAATGCTCTTTCTCTCACCGGAGCAGAAAAAGGGGTCACGCTGGTCGGTTCGACATAACGATAAATGGAATCGTGGTATGAATAGAAATGCTCGTAATGTGACCGGTCTCTGGGTTTGCTCGGATTATAAATGACAACAACCAGTCCCGGAGCATCCTTGGATCTCCCTACCCGGCTGGTCGCCTGTATGTATTCGGAAGTGGTTTTCGGTTGTCCGACGACCGCCATCAATCCCAGTCTCGGCACGTCCAAACCAACCGATATCATGTTGGTGGCCAAACAGATATCAACCGGCGCTCGATCTTTATTGAAAGACGGATAGTTCTCTTCCAGAAATTGCAATGCCTTGGAGATCTCACCGCTTGCTATGCGGCTGGTCAACTCAATGGAACGGTTAATGAACCTTCTTGGATCACGGTCGTCTTGTTTCCTTATTCCTTTCCTCAGTCGAATGACATTCAGATATTCCGAAATGTCAGCTCTGATCAAAGTCGCTGCGTGTCCAAGCTCCCTCAGGCTGTTAAAGTAACACAACAGTGACCAATAGGGATTTCTTAGCCTTTCATTCGTCACAGTAATCGAGCTTACAGCTTGTAACAATGACGCAAATACTCTGACTTGAGTCGTAACGTGAGACGGCAGTGCCGTAGCATGTATGCCGACATAAGTACGCCCATGAGCCTCTTTATCCACAGTCGCAAAAAACGATTCTCCCGCATCCAAGCATTGAGGCGGAAACTGAAATACTTTGTCTTTATCACACGCATAAAGCGCTTGAGCCTGTTCTTTTGCCCTGCTTATGGTCGCAGTTGATGCAATTATTTTTGGATAAGTTCCACTTTCTGTGTTCTTGCAAAGCTCCAGAACCAATGTTTCATAATGTCCAACCATGGAGCCGAGCGGTCCCGATATCAGATGAAGCTCGTCTTGAATAATCAGATCCGGAGGAGATACTCTGTCATTATCCTCACGATAACCGAATATGCCCCTTGCCTCCGGTCTCCACGGAAGCATTGCAAATTTATCAACGGTCCCAATCAATAACGTTGGAGGATTTTCGTATATGTCATCATCAATCACCATTAACGGGAGCGTAAACTCGGGTTTGGAAAAATCACATTCAGAATCACTGCATTGAAATACCACAGTGTCGGACATTCTGCGGTAACCTTTAATTTGAGTTGATTTCCCGACTTTGACCGGCCCCATCTGCGCACCGCACCAAGGACATTTCAGAACAATAAACGGATTCTCGTCCTCCGTTTTCTCTTTTTTCTGTAATTGATTGAAATGTTTTATGGCATCTGCACGCTTGTTGGGAGTTAAATTATCTCCCACCCACAAACCGATGGTGATTCGATCATTTCCCAGCAAGGCGGCATTTTCCTTACGAATGAGTTCAATCGCACAGATAAGTGAAGACGCGCGTTGATATTGTTGAGCTGTCAGTAATCTTAGGGTGTATCTCATTAGCACCGACGTTCCGGAATCATTTTTGTTTCTCAAGCGTCGCAGGAAGATGGTAAATGCCGTTAATCCCAAATATGCCTCCGTCTTACCACCGCCGGTGGGGAACCAGATGATATCTACTATTTTTCTGTCTTCACTTTCAGGTACACTCATCGACACCAAGTTCATTAAAATAAACGCAATTTGAAAAGGCCGCCACGAACCATACCTGGGGTTATCGGCATCAGGCCATGTAGCCCTGTCCCACAGGTCAGGTTTTCGTAATGGATCAATTGCCGTTGTCTTATCTTTTTCATACCAGTTACGCAACTTCAATCCATAGTGGATTTGTTGCATAACCATAGCTCGATTCATCAAACCAAACGCCAATTTAACTTGAGGGTCTTCTTCTATAAGCTTTATTCCGTTTCGCATTCTTTCCAAGCATTGTCTGCAATTATCAATGTGCCGTTTCGCCGTTTCAAGCAGCTCGCCGGAAAGTTGCTCATAAGCCTCTATTTGTCGAGCCTCGATCCAAGCTGCATAACTGTTACATAATTGTTTCAAAGGATCGGTAATGTTATAGGATGCATCGGACATATTCAGCATGCTTAAGTCAATATGCCCCAATTTCGCGGGAACTACGGGCTTCATGTCGTATACGGGAATTATGCTCGTCCGTATCGCAACCGCAACGGATTCAGATTCATTAACACTGTCCCATTCCGCGGCGCACCCGTGACCGATAGCGAACGTATGGTGATTTCGATAAAGCAAATCGTTGCTTCGCTCATCATCCGTCAATCCGCCAAATTTTCTTTTCGGATATGGAAGAAAAATAGGTTGTCCTTCAATATCCTTGATCTCAAGCTCGACCTGATAAAAGCAATCGTCGCTGCTGCTTTTTCCGTGATCGGATTGAATTCTGTTGATTAGAGTGAAAGTCATCAATGTTCCACTGTTGTCCGAACCCATGTGGGATCGATTTTGAATATGAAGTGTCAGTCCTGTTTCATTTCCGTCTCTTTTCACAGGATATTCGCATTTTGAATGAGGTTTTAAAGGTAACTTGTCCAATGTCAAATCAAATTCTGTGTCCATTTTTTTTCTGAAGTATGCTTTCTTCAAATATGTATTGCCATCCCCATCAGTAATGGCATAATCACCAGATACATATTTTGCCGCTTTAATTAAAACTCTGATTCCGTCGGAAGGCGTCATTAAATTACAAGTAAAGCCGATTGCGGAAGGCAAAAGCGAATTTGTAAGGTTAACGATATCATCATTCGCTCCCTCTTCCATTTCAGAGCCGTAACCCGATTTGACATTTATGTCCGAATCTTTCTCGACGTTTTCCAACATATCATCCGGAATGTTTGGTCCATTCTCACTTAACACTTGTGCCTCGTTATCATTTACTTCTTCGCTTTTTTCCAGAAGCGCTTCCATTGGAAATAAAATTCCTGCACCGTACCTTTTCCGAGGCGGATCAGCGAGCAGTATTTCTTCCCCGTCTTCTTGGACAAGCGCAGGGTTGGGGTCGGGACCAACGATTTCACGTTTGAGATATTCAATGATTTCACTTCTCATGACACCAGACTCCTTTTGACCAGCTCTTTATATTCCTTCTCAACAGATTGATTCATGATAACAAATAAACCCACTTTTGCCCTGGACATACCAATGTATAGCAGAGACTTTACGTCATTGCTCAGTGAATTAATGTCAGTCAAAATAATGTAGCTGTTCTCCAGTCCTTTAAAACCCTGAATCGTCGAAAAACTGAGCTTGTTCATTCCGGACCTGAACTTGCCGACTTTATTTAGATTTATAATGTCAATGCCATTACTTACACGGCATACACATGAATTTTCAAGCCGATAGGGAGATAAAATGGTTATGGATTCCGGAGGAATACCTTCAGATCTTAAGCGCCTCAATAACAATTCTAATTTTGGGGTTAAGTCATTCTTTTCGCAAAATATGTATTCAACCGGGATACCTTCCACTTTAGCAGGAAGAAAAGGCGGTTCTTCGAACCCCGTTAAAATCGAGGTCTGTTCACCAATCATCTTTGTATTCCTGCAATTTACTCTCAGCTTAAAGCGGGCAAAAGAAGATCTTTCTTCCAGCATGGACAACATTTCCTGCGACGAATACTCCGAATATATCGCCTGTTTCTCAAGATCCGCATAAATTTCCCAGCTCCCGCCTTTAAGTCCGCCAAGTAACAACGCATCCAATACATCCAAATATTCCGGGCGCAGCAAATCTTGGCCTTCATCGACAATAATGTGATCAAATGGTTCACAATATCCTTCATCTATTGAAGTTAAGGCAAGCAAAGGAAGATCGTACTTGAAATATTCATCATTTCTTTCCAAGTCCGATATGTCGCAATTGGGATTTGCCGAAGCCAACTGTTCAAGAAAGCGATGAAAAGTGCTGATCGCTAATTTTTCTGTGCGGGTCGTTATTTGTAGTTCCTGCAACCAGTTCGCAAGTAAAGCATTAAAACAAATAAATAAAACTCTTTTATTCTTAAAGACTTTTCGTCTTGCGGATTCCATGGCAATCATTGTTTTGCCCGTTCCGGCTGCGCCAAGAAACAAACACCTCGGATTGTCTTCCAATTGATCCAAGCAAAGAAATTGCTCGGAAGTGTACCTTTCCAATTCCTCCTCAATTTCACTAATCAAATCTTTTTTTCTGACAAGACGTTCAAAATCACCACGCAAATAATCAACCAGTTGCCTGACGTCCTCCTTTGTAGGAAGAACAACGTCCGTTTTGATATTTTTCATTTTATCCAGTGTCTTTTTCGACAATTGGCAAATAAATGAACTGACCGGCAGTCTCCGTGAATCCCGGTCATAAATCTGCCAACCTTCCTGGTCCGGCCCTTCCGCGGGGAATATTACGTGCGGGAACATGACACCGAATCCGAACAACACTTTTGACAATCTGTGTTCCTTGCCAAATTTGCGTCTGATCGATTCAAGCAGACTAAACATGCCCTCTTGTGCTTGTTCGAACGGTCCGCGTGTTCGTGTAGTGGATTCACCGTATCGGTTGGTGAAAATCCATATTCCGTTTTCCCGCTTCACGCTTCCGGATTTCACCTCAAGGCAAAACACGCCGAGATCGGGCGCCAAGACCAAAAAGTCAATTTCACCATACAAGCGTTTCGTATGTTTGCTTAAGGCCAAAGAGTGAAGCACTACCCAATCCTCGGTGTCAGGATCATTTTGAAACAGATTATAAATCAATTTCTCACCGGTGCTTTTTACATCCTCAGAGATATATGGCGGAATCATTCTCGCCACACTGATCACTCCAAAGAAAAAAGTTTTTGAGTAGCGCTCAGACTGACTTCCAAATACTCATCCGATACTCTGTCCACGGACGCCAACGTAATTGTTCCATATTGATCCAATTTCAAGGTAACGACTTGGAAGATTGATTTGCTTACATTCCCCACCATATCCGGTAATTTGCTTATCAACTGTTTGTTGAGATGTGATGCTGCTTGTAGATGGACGCCCCTCAACGTCGATACAGCATCCAATACTTGCTGTAAATTATCATTAAGTTCTTTGTCCATGGTGGCACGACTAATCAACACTATGTCGTTCATATCGCGCGGTCCGATCATGGATTCATCAAATAACCATTTGCGAATAGTTATTTCTTGTCGGTCGCAGCCACACGCTTTTAATTCCCTCTTTAACCTTCTGATGCTTTTGTCCAATGCCTCGTATCTTTTAAACAATGCTTCTCTCCATATGGAAGCCGTTTTTCGCAAATGCAGTTTCTGATTTTGTGCCAATATGGCATCAGCTATTTCACGAATAAGATCATTATCTGAATCCCTGAATAATACAACATCTCCGTTCTGCAACTCATTGACCGTTTTCCTTTCATGTTCTTCACCGTTCTCATAAATCAGATCCGTTACAACCATGAGACGTTGTTGATCAGTAAAAAAACCATAGTGACTGCCATTAAAAATTACCAGTTTGGCATTACATGTACTTTCAGTTGTATCATCTGATTTTATTAATAGTTGATACTTTCGAGATATTATTCTGATCTCCAAGCTCTCGAAATCTATATCCTCATCGGTCACTTCTTGTTGAATCATCCCGTCACTTTCTAATTCATTCAAATCGAGACAATTGAAAACCAATCCGTATTCGTCATGCCAATGTTTCAATTTGTTTTTCAACCATATTTTTTCATGTGGATAGAAAATAAAACTTAGTGTTTGATATGCGTAAGAAGTTAAAAGTTTAAAAACCTGATGTTGCCCGGGCCAATAATAAACTATGACTTTATCGCCCCTTCCGTTTCTTGTTAACAACTCTTGCATCGTAACTGCCTTTATTTTTTTTAAACCCATCGATTCAAACAGCAAATTATAATAGCGAACATCGCTTTGATTACGTACAACAATGTATTTTTTTGCTTGATCTTCACGAGCGACAAGTCCGCATAATGTCTTTAATTTTGAAGCATTTTCGTTTGATATCTCAACATGCTCAAGCTTTTCAATCAATTGTGACAGTTTCTGTTTTAATTCATTCGGTATCCATATTCCGCTTCGTTCAAGTTCTGGTTTAATTTGTCTTAATTTTTCTGTTTTCTTCTTTTGTATGTCGGACGGTATCAACAACCTTGAAATCTGATAAGTCAATACGCTCAAAGAATCAAGCAAGTCGTTAATATCACTGCTGTATTCAGAGTACTTGTTCTTAATATTTTTAATAGTCTTATAAACATCGGTCAACTCAGGGAAAGAGGCATCATACAATTCAATCCGGTATTCGTATTCCGGATGGTTTTGAATTCTAAACTCTTCGAATTCACGATCTTGCAAATGACCGAGAATTGGCAATTCAGATTCCTCTGTAATTACAAAAATAGGAATCTTATGCTGTATAATATAATCTAAAATATACAAATAATTAAGGTAATTGCTAAACCCATCAAAGATAATAAGATCCGGTTTTTGTTTCTTATTATCTAAAAACGTATAAAGTCTGTCTAAATCAGGAGATATCAAGCAGTTCGGTTTATCTGATTTTGAGTGCGGCGCCAATACCTCTACTTCGCCCGATTTTTTAATTTTTCCCCAAGGAAAAAGTTGTCTTACTTTAACACCCTCAATATAATTATTTGAAATAAAAAAATCGGATTCATTGTTTCTCGAAACCAACACTGTATAATTGGATTTGGAAACAACGCCCCCAAATCCAAAAAATTGCTTGCTGTTTGATTTTTTTCTGTTCATGTGGTTTGTAGTTCGAGATAAGTAATTCATGCTATGTAGTTTTTTGTTTTGTGCAGATGTAAGGGTGTGGACAAAAGACAATGGCATCGTGTAGCTTCCGTCACTGCACTTAACAACAATCTTATTTTCATCTGCGAGCAGTTCTTCGAAAATGACCACACAATTATTCAGAAGAATTGTCTCACCCTTTTTGAATCGTAAATTCTTAAATCCCGAAGAGATATCATTTTCATTTGCCAACATGAGGAGAGTTTTCGTAACTGCAATCCATTTGGCGGTATCAAAATTCCGCGGAATCACCATTAAACGTTTGGTTCCCGAGACATCCGATCCAAATTTCATCGCTTCCATTACTGCATGAACGGCCAACGAATCCGACACTGAATTAATGACTCCGGTCAACATGGAAAGAATACCTGAGTCTATATTCACAAACTCTTCAGTACTCATGACCAAGTTCCTCCGACTTTTATCCTGTGATATATTTAAGTTATACGACACGATTCGCTGCAAACCTTTTTTTTATGGCGAATTCAGGAGAATTGGGGAGTTCCTTCCGATGATTGTAATTGATCTGTTTTCCGGTGGCGGCGGGCTCAGCGAAGGATTTCATGAAAATGGATTTAAAATCGTCGCGCAAGTGGAAAAAGACCATTGGGCATGCGAAACTTTGAAAACACGCATAATCTATCACTACTTAAAGAGTGTCAATGACTTGGATTTGTACTTCGATTACTTAAAGAACCGACAATCTTACAAAGCAATAAAACAAGATCGCAAGATAATCTTTAATAAATATCCTGAGCTGGTCGAATTATTGGATCATGTTGTACTAAACAAGAAGTTCGGTAATCCGGCCAGTGACAACCAAGCAACATCCACCAAAGAAATCATTCGATTAATCAACAAATCTTTGAAATTTCATAATGAAAATTCCGTAAATGTCATAATCGGTGGTCCTCCTTGCCAAGCCTATTCAATTGTTGGTCGAAGCAGAATGAAGGAACAGGCGGAGAAAGACCCTCGAAACTATCTGTTCTTTTATTATCTGACTATAGTAAAAGAGTACCGTCCGGAAATTTTCATATTTGAAAACGTCCCTGGCCTTCTGAATGCAAAAAACGGACTTGTATTTGAGAAAATAAAAGAAGAATTTGAATTGGCCGGATACCGACTGGCGACCGGAATCGACAAAGAAGATCAGAAAAATGTGGTTGACTTTGCCGATTTCGGAATTCCTCAAAGAAGAAAAAGAATATTGTTGTTTGGTGTCAGGCAAGGTTTGAATATTGGCTACCCGAATTTTAAAAAGTATAAATTGAACTGGGCTAAGCCATTGACCGTTAAGGATATCATTTCTGATTTGCCTGCCCTCCATCCAGGTCAGGGAGAAGATTATAAGATTACTGAATATGCTGTGCCATCATCATGCAACTCGTTCCAAGAAGAAATTAGGCAAAACAGTATCGGGGTACTGAATCACAAAGCAAGGAGATTACATGAACGTGACAGAGAAATTTATAAGCTGGCAATTAATTCCGCGAAGAATGGTGTGCAACTGAAGTATCCTGATTTACCGGATCATTTGAAAACTCATAACAACGAGCAATCTTTCTTGGACAGGTTCAAAGTTCACTGGTGGGATAATATCCCGCATACAGTAGTTGCACACATCGCAAAAGATGGACACTATAACATCCATCCGGATATAGCTCAAACCAGATCTCTTACTGTCAGGGAAGCCGCAAGAATCCAAACCTTTTACGACAATCACGTTTTTGAAGGCCCAAGAACAGCTCAGTATATCCAAGTCGGGAATGCAGTTCCTCCAATGATGTCAAAGATTATCGCCAAAGCAATTAAAGATCAGATGTTGTTATTATTTTCAACCAAATCCGGCCATTCATTTTTGTGATTTGTAAATAAAAACATAACATAGTAATGGGTGCACTCCTACTTAAATTGGGTCGCAACCTTTTTGTACCAGACGGCAAACCAAGACAGCTTTGTTTTGGTAGGGCGACCCATCACAATGCACAAGAAAACAGTGCCGTTGTTTGCAGCTGACGGGGTTGCCCACGGACGCGTACGGGTATCGGGTGATGTCCGAGCCATCAAGACCGGCGTTCAAGAGCCGGGAACTGCTCATGCTGGAAAAAGAAAAATCGAGGCTGGTCGGGCGGCAGTCAATCCCTAGGAACTGCAAAATGAGGAAACGCGTACTCGAAGATCCGGCGGATCGAGGAAAGCGAAGAAAAAGTCCCGATGAATAAGATAAATTCTTACGGAGCCTGAAAATCCGGAACATCAACCTGAGCCATACAAGGGAGCGGGTCAAGTGGAAGTTCGGGAGTACTCGGAGTCTTTTTTTTCGGTCGTTCACGTATAATTACCAGCTGATGTCCGCCATTACCGCCCTTGCGACGAACTTGTGTCCGGTATCTATTGAGACAATACAAGCCGAAGTTTCATCATCCGCATCAACAACGCCGCGAAACGAGAAGAACCGGGCAGGGAGCAATTTGATTCTGAGGGCATAAGCTGCCATTCCGATATGATAGCGGCAGGGAACCCTCTGTAACGTGGTATCCACGTTACAGCAGTTTCTGCTCGGTTCCGCGCGTCTCTGTAACGTGGTATCCACGTTACGGCCGATTCAATACAGCTTCTGTTTGGCCAGTCGCAGAAAAAAGCCAGAGTACTCACGATGGAGTAGTCTGGCTTTTATCACCGGGTTACAGCTCGCATGATACAGGCAACAACGCCTCAAGCAGCTTCTGCTGCCGGATACGGAGCAGATGCGCGGCCAACTCAGCCCGCGTCCTGCATCTGCCGCCGCCACAGCCGGGCGTACAGGCCGCCCGCCGCGAGCAGCTCGTCATGGCGGCCCTGCTCGACGATCCGCCCCTGATCCAGCACGACGATCCGGTCGGCGTGCCGCACCGTCTTCAGCCGGTGGGCGACGACGATCACCGTCCGGCCGCGCACCAGCCGGTCGATCGCCTGCTGGATCTCCGCTTCGTTCTCGGGATCGAGCGAAGCGGTCGCTTCGTCGAGCAGGATGATCGGCGCATCCTTCAGCAGCGCCCGGGCGATGGAGATCCGCTGCTTCTCGCCGCCCGACAGCGTGCTGCCGCCTTCGCCGACCATCGTGTCGTAGCCGTCCGGCAGCTTCTTGATGAAGTCGTGGCAGCCGGCGAGCCGCGCCGCTTCCTCGATCTCTTCCCGGGTCGCGTCGCGCCGTCCGAACCGGATATTGCCGGCGATCGTATCCTCGAACAGGTACACGTCCTGGAACACCATCGACACCTTCTGCATCAACGCTTCCGGGTCCATGCCGCGGAGATCTTCCCCGCCCATGGTCACCTTGCCCCGGTCCGGATCATAGAACCGGGCGATGAGCCGCAGGATCGTGCTCTTGCCGCTGCCCGAAGGACCGACCAGCGCGGTGAAGGACCCTTCCGGAATGCGCAGGCTCACGTCCCGCAGGATCGGTTGATCCAGATAGCCGAACGTCACCCCTTTAAGCTCGATCGCGTGGCGCTCGGGCGGCTTACGCTGCCCCTGCATGGGCGGCTCCTGCAGCAGCTTCACCATCCGTTCGCCCGCCTGCCCGATATAGCGGAACTCCGCGTAACCGGCCAGCGCCGTTGTCAGCGGATCGAAGATGCGGGTGCCGATGATCAGGAACGCCGCGAACGTGATGACGTCCAGGTTGCCGCCAACGAGCAGATGGACGCCGACCATGACCATCAAGGTCAGACCGGCGCGAACGCAGCCGATCGCGCTCAACAGAATCGGCCCGAGCGTCCCTTCGAAACGGATGCTCTGCCGCATCAGCTCCCGGAAAGACCGCTCCAGCCGGACGAAGCGCTCGCCCGTCATGTTGTACGCCTTGATCACCTTGATCCCGTTCAAATATTCCTGCAGCCGCCCGCCCGCTTCGATCTTGGCCTGCAAATGCTGCGAGCCGAGCCGGCGCTGAACGCCGGACGTGAGGACGAGCAGCAGAACGGCCGCCGGCAGCGCCGCGAACAGGGAGAGCGCGAGACGCCAGTCGAGGAACGCCAGGCCGATGAGCGCGATCACCGGCATGGCGGCGCCGGCAATCATCTGCGGCACGACATGGGAGATGCCGTGCTCGACCATCGAGAAATCGCTCGTCATCATGTTGGCGAGCTCGCCCGGATCGCGCCGGTTCAGAACCCCCAGCGGCAGCTTCCGCAAGTGCTCGGCCAGCCGGGAGCGCCCCTCCACCGCCGCGCCGTAGGCGTCGCGATATTGCGCGCGGTAGGCGGGAATTTCGCAGACGAACAGCAGCGCCATCGACAAAACCAGCCCGCCGCACACCCACCAGAGCCTCGACGTGTCGGGCGGAACGCCGGGATGGACGTATGGGGTGAAAATCAATCTCGCCGCTTCCGTCAGCAGCGCGAACGGGAGGATGCCCGCCAGATAGGCCAGCGTCGTCAGACAGACCGGCTTGATGAGCGAGCGCGGATTATCCACCGTAATGTTGCGAAGCATGCGGCGCATCGGCGTCCACCTCCCCCTTGCCCAAATGCCATTGTGCGGCCTGCCGATAGGATTGCCACATGCGCGTGTACAAGCCCCCGGACGCGAGCAGCGCTTCATGCCTGCCCCGCTCGACGATTTTTCCGTCCTCCATCACGAGAATCTGGTCCGCGTCCCGGATGGTCGACAGGCGGTGCGCGATGACGAGCACCGTCTTGTCCTTCATCAGCGCCTTGAGCGCGAGCTGCATCTCGTGCTCGTTCTCCGGGTCGGCGAAGGCGGTCGCTTCGTCCAGGACGAGGATCGGGGCGTTCTTCAGAATCGCCCTGGCCACGTTGATCCGCTGCGCCTCGCCGCCGGACAGATGGACGCCGCCTTCCCCGATCCGTGTGCCGTATCCTTGCGGCAGCTTCTCGATGAACGCGTGGCACTGCGCGGCCTGCGCCGCGGCGTACACCTCTTCGGGCGCCGCGTCCGGCCGGCCGACCGCGATATTGTTGTACACGGTGTCGGAGAACAGGAACGAGTCCTGGAACACGAAGGCGACGGTATCCATCAGATCGGCGGTCGTCATGTCGCGGATGTCCACGCCGCCGATGCGGACCGCCCCCATGTTCACGTTCCAGAAGCGGGGCACCAGATGGGCGACGGTCGACTTGCCCGCCCCCGACGGCCCGACGAGGGCCGTCACTTCCCCTTGCCGGGCGGTGAACGAAATATCCGCCAGCGCGTCCGTATCGGTCGGTTCCGTTCCGTACGAGAAGAAAACATGATCGAACGTCACGTCGAAGGACGCCGGCCGCCGCGGAATCTCGGGTTCCGGCAGCGGCGGCTCCGCCAGGATGCGGTCGAACCGCTCCACGCCTTCGTTGATCAGCCGGGTATTCTCCATCAGGTACATGAGCTTGAACATCGGGGCGGCGATGCCCGGCGCCATGACCAGGAAGAACAGCACCGCGGAAGCGGCGGTAATGCTCCCCGGATCGCGGTTCAGCAGGAACACGCCGACCGGCAGGATGAACGCGGCAAGCGAATTCAGGATGACCTTGAAGGTCAGGTTCCCGTTCCGGAACAGCTGCGTCAGCATGACGCCGTGATCGCGGTAGCGCACCATGTCCTGGTAAAATTGCCGGAACGAATGCACCGTCTGCCCGAACACCTTGACGGCCGGCATGCCCCGCACATACTGCACGGCGGAAGCGTTCATCCGCTCCAGCGCATCCAGAGCCGACTTGAGGGTATTCCGCGTCTTCGGACTGGCAAAAGACAGAAACTGCGCCGCGACGCCGATCACCATCGGCAGGATGCACGCGATCGCCAGCCAGACGTTGAACGAGAACATGACGGCGATCATCACCATCAACGTCACCGCCGCGTGAACGAGATCGGGCAGTTGGTGCGCGATGAACAGTTCAACCCTGTCCACGTTGTCTTCCAGCGTCTTCTTGACGGCCCCCGTCGAGCGGCTGCTCAACCATCCGAGCGGCAGCTTGCCGATATGGCCGGCGAGCCTGATCCGGAGGCCGTACAGAATGCGGAACGCGGCGATGTGCGCAATCAGGCCTCCCGCGTACGTCGCGGCCAGGCCGGCCGTGAAGCCGGCGATGGCGATGACGCCCCAGCGGATCATCTTCGCTCCGTCGGCCAGCGCCGGGGACGCCGCGTGTTCCAGCAGCTCCCGCAGGATGAAATAGACGGACACGTACGGCATCAGCATGCAGACGGCGCTGACCGCGGAGAACAGGCCGGAGGCGATCAGCAGTCCGCGCTTCTCGCCGGCGATTTCGAGCAGCCGCGCGAACCCTTTCTTCCCGGTCATTTCACCTCTCCCCCGACCGAAGCAGGAGTCGGAACGTCCGCCCTTCTCCTGGCGAAACCGGCGAGCAGCGTAAGTCCGATCAGCAGCGCGCAGATCGAATACGGCGCGTTCATATGGGCCGTGTACATCGCCGTCCCGGCGGCCGGCCCCACGAAGGCTCCGCTTCCCTGGATGGCCGTAACGAAGGAAGCAACGCCGCGCTGCTCATGATCCCGCACCGCGACGGAAGCGCTCGAGCTGAATCCCAGCAGGGCGAACCCGAAGCCGATGCCCGCCGCGATGAACAGTGCATACGTGAGCTTAAGGAGCGACAGCAGGCCGACGAGCGCAAGGGTGAGGATGGCCAGGCCGATGCGCAGCATCCGTTCGGGGCGCCGCTTCATATATTTGCTTGCAAAAATTTGGGTCACCACCACCATGCCCCCCGCCGCCGCCAGCCCGTAGCCGATCAGCCGCGTCGTCGCTTCCGCGTTCAGGCCGAGCGAATCCTGGATGAAGAAGCCGATCGTCACCTGCAGGATGTTCAGCGTCACCGTAATGAGCAGCCCGGCCCACAGGTAATAGCGGATGCGCGGATCGAACGGCGACAGCCGGGAAGCCGAACGCTCCCGCTGAAGCTCCGAATCGTTCGGAACCGCGAGCCACAGCCAGATTTTCATGACGAGGAGCAGGGCGGCGGCGGCATACATGGGCGCGGTCAGCCCGACGGAAGCCATGGCGCCGCTCATCGCCGGCCCCAGGACGAAGCCGAGCCCGTTCGCCGTACCGAACAGCGCCATGCCGCGCGTCCGCGTCTCCGGCGTCGTCCAGCTCATGATGTAAGCCTGCGCGATGGCCGGAATGCCCCCGAAGAAGAAGCCCGAGACGATCCGGAGCGCGAGAAAGATCCAGAAGAGGCCCGGCGCGGACTGCGCCTGGCTCGCCGCGTAATCGGCCAGCCAGGCGAAAGCCGCCACGGTCGCGACATAGGCGAGCATGACGAGCATAAGCAGCCGTTTGCTGCTCAGGAAAGCCGCCCTGCCCCAGAAATAGCCGCCGAGCAGCCAGAACAGCCCCGTCGCGGACACCAGACATCCCGACTGGAATTCGCTTAAGCCCAGATCGCGGGAGAGCGGACCGATGATCGGGTTGAACACCGCAATCGAGAGGACGCCGCTCAGGACGATCAGAAACATGACGATAGAATGGGGTTTCAACACCCTTCACCTCCAACGCGAATCAATTCGCTCATTCCGGCTGGTTGACGGTCGCGCCGCCGATTTCGTACGGAGAGTAATAGCCTTCATAGGCGACATGCGCGGACATGCCGACGGCGGCGTGGTCGAGATTGTGGCAATGGTCCATCCAGATGCCGGGATTGTCGGCCTCGAACGCCACTTCGTACCGTTCGCCGGGCGCCACGTTCAGCGTGTCGGCGATCCACGGACTGCCGGTGACGGCCTTTCCGTTCCGGCTCAACACCTGGATGTGGTGGCCGTGCAGGTGCATCGGATGATCCTCGAAGCCGCGGTTGGCAAGCGTCATTTTCACCAGCTCTCCCGCGCGGACCATGAACATCGGCGCATCCGGGAAAACGCGGCCGTTGATCGTCTGCACGAAATTGAACTTCCCGTTGTAGAAGCCGAGCCGGTTGTCGAAGACGAGCGTGTAATGCCGGTCATAGCGGGTATCGGGACCGAACTTCGCCTCGGCGGGCGTCCCGTAGGAAGCGGGATCAAATACCGTATCCGCGGCGGCGTCCGGCGGCAATCCCTCATCCGCCGGGCTGAGCACGAGCGCGCCGCTGTCCTGTGCGAACGGTCCGCCGCGGCGCGCGACGCCGACGGCCGTCTCCGGCATCACGAACGTCACGTCGTACCGCCCGCCGGCCGCCAGCTCCAGACGGGCACCGGTCAGGTCGCCCGGCTCGTGAAGATCGGCGCCGTCGATCGCCGCCACCCGGAACGGAACGCCCGAGACGTAGATCGATGCCGGCAAATTCTCCGCGTTCACGAACCGGAGCCGGACGGGCGTGCCGGGTTCCGCCTTCACGCGCTGCAGCCGGCCGAGACCGCCCAGCGTCACCGTCGTCCCGTTCTCCGTCCGCCATTCGTGCAGCATGACCGTAAGATCGAGCGGCGGCTGCGCCGGCGCTTCGGCCGGTTCCACGATGATGGCGCCGTACAGCCCCATCTGCACCTGCCGCGACGATTGATGGTGGGAATGATACCAATACGTTCCGGCCTCATCGGCCACGAACCGGTAGATGTGCAGCTGTTCCGGCATGACGGCGTCCTGCGTCAGGCCCGCGACGCCGTCTTCGGCGTTCGGCACGTCGATGCCGTGCCAATGGATCGTCACGCCGGCGTCGACGTCCCGGTTGTACAGGGCGACTTCGACCAGTTCCCCTTCCTTCACGCGCAGTTCCGGACCGGGCAGCTCGCCGTTGAACGTCCAGGCTTCCCGCCGCTCGCCGGAAGGCAGCGTCACCATCGTCTTCTGCGCCTCCAGGTAGAAATAGCGGTCGGGCAATGCGGACCGGGGACCGGTCAGCTCGGCGACGCTCACCGGCTGCGCCGCGGCAGCGGCGTGACGGGCATGCCCCCCGGCGTGCCCATCGCCGGCCATGCTCATCCGGTCCGGCACGCGGCTCGCCTGCGCCCCGAGCACGTACCAGATGACGAAGACGGACGCGGCGGCCAGCACCGCTCCCCCTTTCCGGTACAGCCGCGCAGCCCGTGTCCCCTGTTCCGGCACGCCGGTGTTCGCGAGCCGGCGGTGCCGGTTTCGAAGCTCGATCCAGAGCAGGCAGGCCCAGGCGGCGAACACCGCCCAGACCGCGAGGATCTTGCCGACCGGAAGCGGCCATTCCGCGATGAAGAACTGCTGGATCACCGACAGGAGCGCGCCGATGTACGCCAGGCAGACCGGGAACGCCCAGAGCGGCTCGGCCGCGCTGAGGCGCGCTTGCGGCGAAGGCGGCGCCTTCGGCGCTCCGGCCGCCGCCCGAATGTCCGCCCGAATCGCCTTCGCGGCCGGAATCGAGCACCACAGCACGGCCGCGGCCGGGATCAGCAGCATCGGGAGCTGCGCCACCGCTTTGTCTTCCACGACAATCCAGCCCGCCGTCGCCGCGAGCTGAACGGTTGCCGCCAGCTTGGCGAACAGGACCAGGCCGCCGATGCCGATCAAGACGAGCGACGTCCGCAGGCGGGAAGCCATTTTTCCCGACGTCGGCGCAAGGCAGACCCGGCCCGCGCACATGGCGGCGAAGCCCGATGCGACAGCAAGCAGAATCGTCGATGCGAATTGAACCATTACCCAGATCATGGACGACCTCCCTCTCTCTCTCCAGTCCCAATGCGGCATGCTCCCTGCGATCATACGTCCGCTTCATGAACGCAATTTGAACGAGATGGTAAATTTTGCAACCCCCAAGCCGACAAAAAAACCGCCTCCCGCATTTGCGGAAGACGGTTCCTCCTGCGTATTCCATTGGCCCGCACGTTGGCCCGCGCGGTTACACGGCCGGCAGCATCACGGTGACCACCGTGCCTTCGCCCGGCGTGCTGCCGATCTCGACCGTTCCCTGGTGCAATTCGACGACGCGCCGCACGATCGCAAGTCCGAGCCCGCTGCCGCCCGCATCGCGGTTGCGGGATTTGTCGGCCTTGTAGAAGCGCTCGAAGACGCGCCGCAGATCTTCTTCACCGATGCCGATGCCGGTGTCCCGGAAGACGACGCCGATCCCGCCGTCGCCGGCTTTCAGCTCGATGAAGATTTCGCCGCCTTCGGGCGTAAATTTGATGCTGTTGCCGAGAATGTTCAGCCAGACCTGGTTCAGCAAATCTTCGTCCCCGCGAATTTCCGTCCTCGGAAGATCGAGATGAATGTTCAGCCGTTTCGCCGCCCATTGCGGCTCCGCGGTGACGACGACGCGGCGCAGCTGCCGGTCCAGCCGGACGGTCGACGGGTGGAACCGGAAATGGCTCGAATCGATCGCGGCCAGCCGGAGCATGTTCTCGCTGAGCCGGGACAGCCGCATGCTCTCCTGCCGGATAATGTTCAGGCAGCGAAGCTGCTCCTCCTCGCCGAGACCGCCGCTTTGCAGGATGGAGACGTAGCCGGAGATGGACGCGAGCGGGGTCTGGATTTCGTGGGACACGTTGGATACGAACTCCTGCCGCATTTTCTCGACCTGGCTGATCTCCTCCGTCATCTGCCGGAATTGCTTCGTCAGGATGCCGAGCTCATCCTTGCTCTTCGTCTGAAGCGACAGGTTGTAGTCGCCTTTGGCCACCTTGCGGGTGGCGGCCGTCAACGCTTTGAGCGGCTTGATCACGATTCTCGTGAAGAGGATGAATTTGAAGCTGCCGATCAGAAGCGCCGTCAGAATGAACACGGCCGTGACGCCGGCCATCAGCCGCACGGCATCGGAGCGTTCCGGGCGGATGACGAGCGCCAGCGTCCCCTCCGCCGTCCGAACGGGGAACCCCATGTACAGACTCGTCGGCAACGGCCAAAACGATGCCCGCTTCACCACTTCGGCGCCGTCCAGGACGAGCCGGATATCCTCGTCGGTCAGCAGCGGCTCTTCCGTCCGTCCGTAGGCGTGGCGCAGACCGCTCCGGTCGTAGACCCACAGGGATGCCCCCTGGTCCCCGGACAGCCGCTCCAGATAGGGGCCGCGCTCGTCCGCCGCAAGCCGGGGGTAGACATCCGCGATCATTCCGGCGCGCGCCGCGTACGCGTCCCGGATGGACCGGTCGACTACATCCCGGAACAGATACGCCGTGACCGGAACGGAAAGGGCGAACCCCACCGTCAGGGCGAGGATGAAGATCATCAAGATTTTCAGGTTCAGACTCTTAATCATGGCTTTCCATCTCCAACCGGTACCCGAGTCCGCGAATCGTCACGATGCGGAACAGATGGGTATAGGCGGCGAAGCGCTCCCGCAGCCTTTTGATATGAACGTCGACCGTCCGCTCGTCGCCTTCGTGGTCGAATCCCCAGACCGTCTCGATCAGTTGATCGCGCAGGAAGATCTGGCCGGGATAGCTGGCAAGCTGATACAGCAGCTCAAACTCCTTCGGGGGCAGATGCACATTCACGCCGTCCACCGACGCCGTCCCCTGCAGCCGGTCCAGCTTGAGGCTTCCCAGTACGATCCGCTTGTCGGCCGCGATCCGGTACCGGCGCAGCACCGCCTTGATGCGGGCCACCAGCTCCGGCGGGTCGAACGGCTTCACGAGATAGTCGTCGGCGCCCAGGTCGAACCCCTTCACCTTCTGGCTGGTCTCGTGCTTGGCCGTAATCATGATGATCGGCAATTCCGGACTGATCCGCCGCAGTTCGCGGCACAGATCCCATCCGTCCATGACCGGCATCATGACGTCCAGCACGACCAGATCCGCGGGCGAGCGGTCCATTTCCTCGAGCGCCTCCTGTCCGTTGACCGCTCCCCGGACGCGGTACCCTTCCCGGCTCAGGACGAACAGAATCACATGTGGGCGGGAAGGCTGCCCGAACCCGCGACCGAGGAAGCCGTGCGCAAGTTCGCCCTGGAGCGCGGCATCGCGCTCGGCCGGTTCGCCGAGCCGCATGAAGTGGCGAATCTGATCGTCTTCCTGGCCTCCGACAGCGCCGCGATCATCACCGGAACGGACAGCATCATCGACGGCGGTCTGGTCAAGACGATCCACTGAGGCGGACAATGATCGCGATGCGCACTCGACACAAAAACACGGCAAACGCGGCGCTGCTGCTGCTCTGCGTCGCGCAGCTGATGGTGCTGCTGGACGCCTCCATCGTGCAGATCGCGCTTCCTTCCATCCAGCAGGAGTTCGGCGCCGCGTCGGGCCGGCTGCAATGGATCACGACGGCGTACACGCTCTGTTTCGGCGGATTTCTGCTTGTCGGGAGCCGGCTGGGGGATCGGTTCGGCCGGCGGCGGACGCTGGCCGCGGGGGCGTGGCTGTTCGCCCTGGCATCCGCGGCGGCCGGGTTCGCGCCCGCCTTCGGGGTGCTGATCGCGGCGAGGGCGCTGCAGGGACTCAGCGCGGCGCTCATTGCGCCGATGGTGTTCGTGTTTGTCGCGGCGCTCTTCCCGGAGGGGCCGCCCCGCAACCGGGCGATGGGAATTCTCAGCTCCGTGTCGGCGGTCGGGTTCGTCACCGGGCTCATTCTCGGCGGAACGCTGACCGAATGGTTCGGATGGCGGGCCGTGTTCTTCCTCACGGTGCTGACCGGCTCCCGCTTCGGGACAAGGCCGGTCCTGCTGGCGGGAGCCACGGCTTTCGCGCTCGGGAGCTGGCGGCTGTCGCAGCTTGCGGCGCAGGATGCGTATCTTGCCCATATCCTGCCGGGAACCGTGCTGATCGGCATCGGGGTCGGCTGTATCATGGTCGGCTCCTCCGTCGCCATGACGAACGGTCTTGCCCGCGATGACCAGGGAGCCGCCGCCGGCCTGTGGAATGTCGCGCCGCAGATCGGCGCCTCCGTCAGTCTGGCGATGCTGGTGTCCGCGGCCGATTGGTTTTCCCGCGGGCAGCTGCTCCACGCCCCGCAATCCCCGGAGGCGCTGGCCGGCTACCGGGCCGCGTTCGCCGCGCTGCTCATCTATACGGTGATCATCGGCACGGGAATCTGGCTGCTGCTGCGCCGCCCCGCCCCGGCCTGCCGGGATCGGGCGGCGGGTTCGCGGAGCATGGAGTAGCGAATGTCAGCCCGGCGGCTTCCTGTATTTCTTCGGCGCCCTGCTCAAATACGCGTCTTCGAGCACGCCGGCGATCTCGTCCCATTCCGCGCCGCGGTCCAGCCGCAGGCCGATCCAGCCGAGATGGCCGACATAAGGCGGAACGAAGTAAAGGTCCGGGTTCGACTCCGTCAGCACGGACTGCATGCCCGGCGGGGCGGAACACCAGAGCGCGATCCGTCCGTCTCCATGGTGGTTGACCCGGTATTGCGCGAAACATTTTTTGCCGTCGATGAAGAAAGCCGGCGCCCCGTGGCTGATCCGCTCGCTCGTCCCCGGAAGGGACAGGCAGCGCGACCGGATCCGGTGGAACAATTCCTCCCTATCCATGCCAATCCCGCCTTTATCCGTGTATTGTCAGGCTTGCGCTCCCGCTCCGGCATGGCGCGCATGCGCCCGCAGGTAATCGTCGAGCCGGTCGGCCGGACGCCGCACCGGACCGCCGTGGCACACTTCCATATGCGCCGGCTTGAGCTCCCGCACGATCAGGCTGCTCTCCAGCGTCTGCGCCTTGTCGAACGTGAAGAGCGGGAAGCGGAGCCGCCCGCGCTTCGCGTTGAACAGGTCGCCGGCCAGCAGCACGTCGTCCTGCACGTGATGGTAGACGACATGGCCCGGCGCGTGGCCGGGCGTCCAGTACGGATTCAGCCCGCCGATCGGTTCGAGCCGGCCGCCCGCGCCTTCGGGAAGCGGCCGGGGCAGCCCGCCCGGCAAATATTGGGCCGCCTTCCTGCGGCCCGGGTAAGGCGCTTCCCCCGTCGCAAACGGGATCTCCAGCCGGTGCGCATAGACCGGCACGCCCGGCCATTCCTGCAGCAGCCGCTTGACCGCGCCCACGTGATCGGAGTGGCCGTGCGTCAGCACGATCCGCTTCAGCGGCCCGATTCCGAGGGAGCGGATCGCGTTGTTGATCCCCTTCGCCATCTTCGGAATGCCGGCGTCGACCAACGTGACGCCGTCCTCCTCCTTCACGAGCCATACCGTGATCGGAAAGACAAGCCAAGTATGGACGCTCCAGATATGTTCCGATACCCTGGTCACGTTCATCTCCCATTGCCTCCTTCTTCGATAATGGCATTGAAACCGATCAGCAGCGCCCGGAACGCGTCGCGGAACGTCGGGCCCAGCCTCGCCATCAGCTCATCCAGCGACTCGGGCGAATGCCGGTACGTCCCGACAATGCCGTATGCCATGTAGAACATGATGCGCGTGCATGCCAGCAGCCGTTCCTCGCCGGTTCCGGGCGGCAGGCAGCCCCGCATCGCCTGCATCAGCATGCCGAACAGTTCGTTCCGCAGACGGTTCATCTCCAGCTTCGGGTCCTTCTCGTCCACCCGCTCCGCTCCGACATTGAAGATCACGTCGTACAGGTTCCGGTGCGACAGGCAGAACCGGATCCAGGTCATGCATATGCCGTTCAATTGCGCTTCCGGGGCCGCGTCGTTCGCGAGAATGCCGGCGAGCTCCTCCCGCAGTTCCTGCAATGGAGGCATGGAAATATGCTGCAGCAGCGTTTCCTTGTCGGTGAAATAGAGGTAGATCGCGGTGTGGGAGCAGCCCGCCCGCGCCGCGATCTCCCGCATCGTGACCGCTTCGAACCCCCGCTCGGCGAACAATTCCGCCGCCGCCGCGATGATGTTCCGTTTCGTCCGTTCCGCCCGCGACTGATGTTGTTTCTGCATGGCCGACACCTTATAACCATTGGTTAGTTTTTGTTGATCTAAATATAACCATTGGTTAGTTTTTTGTCAACAACAACTTGGAAGCAATAAAAAAACGACCCCAGACATCGGCTGAGGTCGCCTGCCCGCAGATCGTCATCCTTTCACCGCGCCGGCCGCGATGCCTTTGACGATATGTTTCTGCATGAGCAGGAAGAAGATGAAGATCGGGATCAGCGTGATCACCGTAAGCGTCATGAACATCGGCCATTGGACGTTGAATTCGCCCTTCGCCTTGTAGATCTGCAGGACGAGCGTCGACTTGGAGGACGAGTTCAGGAACAGCATGGGCGCCAGAAAGTCATTCCAGATCCACATCGTCTCGAAGATGACGCTCGTAATCGTAATCGGCTTGAGCAGCGGCAGGATGATTCGCCAGAAGATGCCCCATATGCTGCAGCCGTCGATCACGGCGGCCTCGGACAAATCCCGCGGAATCGTCTTCATGTAGCCCGTCATCAGGAAGAAGACAAACACCGATCCGCTCGTATACAGCATGACGAGGCCGTAGAGCTTGTCGATCAATCGCAGGTCGGTCATCAATTGAAAGAGCGGGATGAGCGTCGCCTGGAACGGAATCATGAATCCCGCAAGCAGATACAGCATCGCGAGCCGCGTAATCCGGTTCGAGTTGAACACGACGGGGTACGCGCCCATGGCGCCGATCAGCACGATCAGCACGACGGAGAACAAGGTGACGGTCAGCGTGTTGCCGAAGCTTCGCAGCACCGCCGTTCCCTCGAACACTTCGATATAATTTGTAAAAATCCACTTCGACGGCAGGGCGATCGGGTTCTTGGCCGTCTCCTGCATCGTCTTGAACGTGTTGATGATGATCAGGTAGAACGGGAAGAACGCGACGATTCCCGCAGGGAGCATCAGGAGATCGAGCAGCCAGTTTTTTTTGTTGGATTCCGTCATTGCAAATGCTGCTCCCTTCGCTGCATGATCGTGACCTGGAAGACGGCGATCGAAAGCACGATCAGGAAGAATACGATGGACATCGCCGACGCAAGGCCGTACTGGGTTTCCGTGATCCCCCGAAGCACGATGACCTGGGTGATCGTGTACGTCTCGTAGCCCGGCCCGCCCTTGGTCAAGGCGAACGGAATTTCGAATACTTTGAGCCCGCCCGTGAGCAGCAGCATGACGCTGATCGTCATGGCGGGCGCAAGCAACGGCAGCGTAATGTGGCGCACCTGCTGCAGCCGGCTCGCCCCGTCGATCGCGGCCGCCTCGTAATATTCTTTCGGGATCGATTGCAGGAACGCCAGATACAGAATGGCATGCCACCCGGTGATCGCCCACGTCGCCACGACGACCGTGGACAGCTTGGCGAGCAGCGGGTCCGCCAGCCAGGGCTGCGGCCCGATGCCGAACACTTCCCGCAGAATCGTGTTCATCACGCCCGATCCGATCGGCGCCAGAATGAATCCCCAGATGTAGGCCAGCAGCAGTCCGCTCGGGATCGAGGGGAAGAAGAAGACGGCGCGATGCAGATTCCGGGTCAGAAATTTCCGGTCCAGAATCATGGCGAGCGGAATCGCCAGCACCGTCACGAGCAGCGCCTTGGCGAATGTGAAGAACAGTGTGAACGAGATCGCGGACAGCAGGGCGTCATCGGCGAAGATCCGCATATAATTTTTCAACCCGACGAAATCATAGACTTTCGAATAGCCGTCGAAATTCGTAAAGCTCAGGAAGAACGCCTTGAGCAGCGGGTAAATCGTAAACAGGGAGTAAACGACCAAGATCGGTACCAGGAACACCAGGTACTGCGCTTGGCGGACGATTCGGGTCATAAACAGCCTCCTCAGTGGTCTGCGCTACATGACCGTTGCACTTCGCAAGCAACGATCGTGATGAAAAAGAGGGTAGTAGGTGATCCTATACCCTCTCTACAGGACTCGCGATTTATTTATTTTCCATTTCCTGAAGCTTCTTATCGAGCAGCTCGACCGCCTCTTCCGGCGTAATCTTGTTCATCGCCATATCCTGAATGGCGATCAGGAACTGGTTGCGGAGCGCCTCCTGATGCCGCGCCCACGACACCATCGGCAAGTAGATCCGGCCCGCCATCAATCCATCGTTGTAGGCCGGCAGATACGCCGGATGCACGTTGGTGGTGTAGCCGTGCGCCGTTATGATGCCGCCCGTTCCTTCTTCGAATTGCCGGAGTCCCTCTTCCGTGCTGAGATATTCGAGGAACAGCAGCGCTTCTTCCTTGTGCTTCGTCTTGCTGTTGATGGCGAAGCCTACGCCGGGCGCCCCGTTGTAATACTTGTTGCCCGGCTCCTTGCCCGGAATCGGCATAATTTCAAACTCGATGTCCGGGTTGGTCGCCTCGATGGTGCTGATGTTCCACGGACCGCCGGGAACCATCGCGACGTTGCCGAGGGAGAACTCGTTCATCACCTGCTCGCTCGTCAAACCGATCATGTCGGGGGTCAAAATTTCATTGTCGATCAAATCTTCCTTCCACATCTTCAGCACTTCCGTCCAGCCTTCCGCGAACGTCGTCTCCCCGTTGAACAGCTTCTCGTCGAAATCGGGATCCTTCGTCAACACGTTCGCGCCGAACATGGCGGAATGAATGATCGTAATGTCATGCATCCGGTCGTACAGCGGACGGATGCCGGCTTCTTTCAGCTTCAGGCAGATCTCGACGAATTCGTCCCATGTCTCCGGCAATTTCTCGATGCCGGCCTGTTCGAACAGCTGCTTGTTGTAGAACAGTCCGCCGGCCCATCCCGTCTGCGTGAAGCCGTACGTCCTGCCGTTCTTGCTCAGCATCGGTTTGTTGCTGTCCAGCATGACGGACATGAACGGCTGGTCGGTCAGATCCATCGCGAATCCGCCGTCGATGATCTCGTTGCGGTTCTCCGCGGCGATGATGAAAATATCCGGCGCCGTATCCGACAGCAGCATCGTCTGCAGCTTCGCAATATAATCGGTGACCGGCGGCGCGAACGAGAAGTCGAACGAAATATGGGGATATTTCGCCTTGAACCCGTCAAGGACCGGCTTCATCTCCTGTTCATTGTTCCACGACAGAATGCTGAGCGTAACCGGTTTCGGCGCATCGGCGTCTTTGGACTCGCCGCCGCTCGTCCCGCCGTTCGTGCCTTTATTGCCGCTTTGACCGCATGCCGTCAGCACGAGTGCAGCACACAGAATGACCATCAATGGCCATGTCAATCTTTTGATCATGCTTAAGCATCCCCCTGTCCGTTGTTTTGTAAGCACTTTCAATTTCTACATGTTGAAGTATAATGGAGCCTGCTCCGAATCGGAATTCAAAATCTTGCGGGTCGAGTTGTCAATTGTTGCGCTTTCGGACGCTCAGCGGGCTTCGGCATGTCTGCGGCGGTACTCCTTGGGCGTTATGCCGTAAAACTTTTTGAACGCGCGGCTGAAATGGCTTTCGTCCAAAAATCCGGTCCGCTCCGCGATGAGGCTGTTCTTCCATTCCGTACCGGCGAGCAGTTCGGCGGCTTTCTCCATCCGCACTTTCATGACATATGACCAATAATTGACGCCGAACTCCTTCTTGAACATCCGGCACAACTGGTATTTGTCGATCCGGAATCGATCCGCGACGGACTGCAAGGTCAGGTCTTCGTGAAAGCTGCCGTCGATATGCTTTTTGATCCGCCTGATCGTATCCTGGAGCCTGGAGCCCGTCTCGGCGGGCGCCGCCGCGGCCCGGGCGCTCTCCGCGATCAGCTGCGGCAGAACCGCGGCATCCTGGGCGACCGAGCTGATCCCGATCGGCGGCGGCGAGCCGCATGGCGCATCCGGAAGCTGAAGAAGAGACTCGATGAACTCCCGCAGCATGCCGCCTGACAATGGATCCTTTCCGCCGACCAGGACCACGCTTCCATGTTTGCTTTTGCCGGCAATCGCGCATTTGAATGAACCGGCGGCCTGTTCCTTAAGCCAGCGGGCATAATGGCCGTCCGTCGCACCGTCTGCGCAAGTGATCACGGCGAATCGGTCGATCCCGAGGTAATCGAACCCCTTGCGAATCGTCTGCAGCGCTTCGGCCTCCATCTCCCCGGTATACAGCATCCGGTCGAGCTCGGCGCCGATCGTCTGCCGGAAGGCCGCTTCGGACTCCCGGATCAACTCCTCGAGCGCGTTTCGAAGCTGCACGGCGTCGACCGGTTTCAGCAAGTAACGGGAGACCTGAAGATGAATCGCGTCCCTCGCATATTCGAATTCGTCATAAGCGCTCAGGATGATCGTTTTCGGCGAATGGCCGGACTGCCTGACCCGCTTGAGCGATTCGATCCCGTTCAAGATCGGCATATGGATGTCCAGGATCAGGATATCCGGATGGAATGCCGCGACCTTGGCGGCCGCTTCCTCACCGTCGTAGGCATGCTGCACCTCCGTAAATCCCATCGCGCCCCAGTCCATGACCTTGTCCAGATATCGGTGGAGCGAAATTTGATCGTCCGCAATCAGCAGTTTCATGTCGCAACCTCCCTGACATTCAAACTTTCGGCAGCACGACGTAAACGGCCGTAAACGCTCCGGGTTTGCTTCGGATCCGCAATCCGTAATCCGGTCCGAATTTCAATCGGATCCGCTGGTTGACGTTGTAAAGGCCGATGTGTTCCGGCCTGTGGTCCGGGTCATCGAGCTGCGCCCTCAACATTCGGAGTTGCTGCCGGGTCATGCCTTTGCCGTTGTCCCGGATGGCGACCAGAATCCCTTTCTTGACCGATACGGCGCCGATCCGCACGCGGGCTGACACCGGATTTTCCCCGAAACCGTGAAGCACGACGTTTTCGATGATCGGCTGGAGAATCAACTTGATCGTTCGGTGTTTCAAAATCTCCTGGTCCGGGATGCGGTACCCGATATCGATCCGGTTGTCATACTTTTTGTTCAGGATGTACAGGTAATCTTTGACGTTCTGAATTTCCCGCCCCAGTTCGACCATTTCTTCCGATTGCTTCATGGAATACCGCAGCAAGCTGCTCAGCGAGAGCACCAGATGATTCGATTCCTCCGTGCTGCCGCATACGATCTCGGTCTGCAAGAGCTGCAGCGTATTGAACAGAAAGTGCGGATTGATCTGCGATTGCAGCGTTTTCAATTCGGCATCTTTGCGCGCAAGTTCCGATTGGTAGTTTTGTCTGACCAGCGTCTGGATCCGGAGGACCAGTTCCTTGAACTTGCCGCCGATCACATTCAGCTCGCGGTATTTGTAATGGTTCGAAATGACATAGACGCTCTCTTCGCCGATTTTGTCCAGTGCGGAGAGCAGCCGCCCGAACGGCCGGGAGATGCGCACGGTGATCACGATGGAAATCAGCAGGTTGAGCAGCAGACAGAGATAAATAAACCCGAACAGATTGGATTTCAGCGAATCCGCCTGCCCGCGGATCACGGACATCGGGATCGTCGACACCATCTTCCACCCCTTGACGGTTGTCGGGTGGAAAGTCACCAATGTCTCCCGGCCGTCAATATCCGTAATGAAGCTGCCGGATTCTTCGGCATGGATCCGCTCGATGCCCTTGAACGCCAAGCGGGTGCCGATGGCTTCGGCATCTTTGTGCACGATGATGGTCTGCCGGCTGTCGATCATGAACACGGACTGATTGTTCTGATTGGCGGTCAACTCGAACATGCCGCTGACCTTGTTCAAATCAAGATTGGCGATGACCGCGCCGATCGGCTTGCGGGTGTGATCGTTGACGGGCAGGGCGATCGAGAGCGTAGGCTGATCGTATTTCGAAATGTATTTCTCCATGTAATAGTCCTGCTTGTGGAGCCCGAGCGGGATGAAGCCCCTGTTCGGAGTCCCCGACACCGCCTGCCTGAACCAGTCCTGTTCGGTGAACGGATAATTCCAGCGCAAGGTAATCCGGCCGTCCAGGTTGTTCACATAGCCGTTTTCGCCCAGGATCAGGATGTCGCTGATGAACGATTGCAGCGATGTCACACCGAAGGCGACATCCGCAAGATTCCGCTCATGCTGGATGCGGCCTTCGACATCCAATTGTCTGCCCGGATTCATCAACGCCCTGACGGAATAATGGCCCGCGAGAATCACCAGCGGACGCGTCGCCTCTTCAAGATTGAAGCTCAGCCCTCTTGCCGCTTGTTCCATGATCTTGTAGCTGGATTGCGTCAATTCCTCGGTAAGGCTCGCCGTGGAATCGCGGATGGACAGCAGCCCGAGAAGGAGCAGCAGCAAGATGTTCACGGTCAAAAAGGAGAACATCATCGTCCGGATGATCGATTTGCCCTTCAGGTAACGCCTCAGCACATCCATGATCCTTGACATCGTCCATGCTCCCCCCGGTCAACAAGCCGCGGACAATCCATTCAGCTCGTTTTATATTGTAAAACCAAGTTTATAAATATTGATAAAAAATTGGACCCCGCCGCATTTAATCATCATTTTCGTCAGTGTACCGCATGATCGTCAAGACTTTTTATTTTGCCCGGCGGCATGATTGCATGAAAAAGCGGCATGCTCTCCATGAAGCAAGCATGCCGCTCGTTGCATCACGCGATGATTTACGAACGAATTTGATCATGAACCGGCAGCTCCACCTTTTCACACGATGCCGTTTTCGATTCGTTTTGCAGAATGAAATAGTAATGGCCGTCTTCGGGAATGTTGCCCGTCTGTTCCGCCGTGCTCAGATGGCTTGCTTCCGGAACGGCCGTTGGTTCCCGCCATTTCCGGCTCACCCGTTCAATCAGCGCATCGAACGGAGACTCCGCCGTATTCGGGACGATGCCCGGCGCCAACGGGATGAAAAGTTTCAACAACAGGCACAGGATGGACGCTGCGACCGACATCAGGAGCAAAGCATAACAGAAATCATTCATGCCGGCCTCTCTGCTCTTGCAATCGTTTCATCAATGCTTCAATATCTTCCTTCGTCAGATCTCCGCTGTCGCACAGCGTGTTGATCAAGCCGAACACGGAACCCCGATGAACATCCCGGATAAACCGTTTGGTTTCGAGATTCAGGTATTCCTGTTCGGTCAAACAAGCCTCATAGTGATTCGCCCTTCCTGCCCTTGTCGCTTTGACCATGCCCTTTTCCATCAAACGCGCCAAAAACGTAATGACGGTGTTTTGCTTCCATGCCTTGTCTTCCGGCAGTCTGGTCAAGATTTCAGCCGTCGTTACCGGGCGGGCACAGGACCAAATGATGTCCATAATTTGTTTCTCGGCTTCGGACATTTTCTGCAGTTTTTCCATGGTCGCCCTCCTTTTCCATTGTAGGTAAAATTGAATTTACATGATGTAGTTTTATTGGTCAACACCATCAAAACGTCAAGAAGATCGCCACGATCCTGGCCAAGAAGACAGGATAAAGCGATCTTCTTTCATTCCATGTTCCAATAAAACCCTTAAAATCACTCAAGTCGCAAACCATTCCTTGAAGGCTTGGAAAGCAATAAAGCTTAATATCCACGTGCGCGAACCTTGATATTCATTTCGGATCCGTCAGTTGTATATACGTAGACTCGAAATTTACCATACAGATAACTTCCGTCAGGCATATAAGCCCTCATCGTCAATTGTCCGCCTGAGCTGACCGTCTCTGTATTTTGTACTCCGGAATCGATATGCTCTACAAGAAACTGTACGCTGCCGGAACCATCGTTCTTGACCCAAATTTTCAAGTTCTTGTCGCTGTCGGGACTTAAGGTGAACGATTGGTCAAAACCGGTCTTGCCTGAATGGCCAGCATCAATATAGATCGTATCCAGGTTCCGGAAGTCTCCGCCACTTGAGTCCGATGCTTCCGAAGAAGCGGAGGATAATGAAGCGAAAGAAACCATCATCACGAACCCCAATACCAGGGTCAAAAATTTCGTTTTCATTTGATCAACTCCTTAGCTTATTTTACCAAACCGTCATTGCCTGTACCACCATCCAAGAGATGAATATATGTCTTCACCTATTTTTTCACCATTCCTGATGCTGCATTGAAACGGAAAGGCAAAGCGCATGAACAAAGGCCAACCGGAAATTTTGGCTGACCTGATAAACGAAAAACAGCCGCCCGGGACCATTCCGAACGACTGCTTCCCCATGTCCGCGTATGCAAGACACCCGGGTCCGGACACGCATGAACCCGCACGCATCCATTCCCGCACGCGCTTATTCATATTCCCCTTTGATCAAGAAGAACGAGCCCCGGATCGTGCCGGCCAGCTTCGACTTCTGCCGGGCGAACTTGAACTTGCCGAGCTCCTCCGGCACTTCCATCCCTTCGGACAGCTTGAACCCGACGGCGCGCTTCTTCGGATCGTCGACCGTGTACATGACGTTGATCGACAGCCCGTTCTCGTAGAAGACGTAGGTCCACTTGATGTTCTCCACCTGGAACTGCGACGTCTCCAGCGGCTTGGCTGCAATTTCGATGCCCCGCTCTTCCTTCAGAATCCGGTTCACATAGTCCAGCGTTTCCCGGCTCTCGCTTGCCGGCACCACCGTGAAGGGGTGCTTGTACTTGTTCCAGAAATAGCGGGCTTCGTTGGCGCGCAGCCCCGCAAGCGCCTCCGCCACGGGCGAAGACTCCAGCCCGACCGTGGAGACCTGGTTGAAATCGACGACGTAGGCCATGTTTCCCTTCCCTCCCGTTATTGCTCCAACACTTTCTCAAGTTCTCCGAGCCATTTGCTCCATCCGTACTTCGCGCCGTTCAGCGCCGGTTCGCTCGAGATGCCGGTCTGTTCCAGATGAAGATGCACCATGCCGTTGCCCAGATCCTGGAGCGTTCAGGTGATCGTGTGCGTCTCGCCGCTGGACCAGGTATAGGACAGCCGGGTCGGTTCCTCCACGACCAGCACTTCGCCCTCGATGACGCCGTTCCAGAATTCGGTCGGCTTCGTGCGGAACTGGAACCGGTGGCCGACGACGGGCTTGAAATCCTCCTCCAAAATTTCATGCAACCGCGACAAATTCGCGCTCCAGAACTTGCTGTAGCAGGCCAGCCAATGCTGCACTTCTTCAAGCGGACCGGCGTTCAGCCGATATCGCGTCTCCCGTCCGACTTTCCGGTCCGCGACCAGCCCGGCTGCTTTCAGGATTGCCAAATGCTTCGACACCGCCGTCCGCCCCATCTGAAAATGCGGCGTCAACGCATGAAGCGGCAGCTCCTCCGCTTCGGCCAGCAGCCGGATCAGGCGGCGCCGGGTCGGGTCCGCGATGGCGTCGAACACATCATGCGTCCGGTTGTTCTCGATCACGGCATCCCTCCCTGGTTCGGTCGTCCCGAAGCGGAGATTTGCGGGAACAAAGTTCGGCCGACGTTCCTGCGATTGGTCACCAAATGGTGTCGAAACAATTATAGGACACCGAAAGGTGTCCTGTCAACAAGAAATTGTACCTTTATCTTCCAACCGGCTTGACGGCGGATTTCCGAATCGCCGCGGCGATTGCTCCGGCGATCAGCCCCCAGATGGCGTTCGTCAGGATCACGCTGACGATGGCGAACGGATTCGTGATCGGCCCCTGCAGCCGGCCTTCCAGAATCGGAGATGCGATCGCGCTGATCACGATGGCGAAGATGCCGTAGGAGATGCCCGCAAGCAGCAAGGTTTTCAGCGGATTTTCGACGCGCAGCAGGACGGCGGCGCCGATCCAGACGGCGGTGATCAGAATCGTGACCGTGATGCTCGCCGCAGGCTGTCCGATCCGCTCGAGCAGACCGAGCATGTTCATCAGCGGTCGGATCAATGCCAGCGCCCCGAGACCGATCGCCAGCGGCAAATGTGCCTTCCCTTTCATGTCACCCAACTCCTCATGCCGGTTCCCGGCTTGTTCTTGAGGATAGTGTAACCCTGCGATGTTGCGAACTTGTGAAGGTGTTGTGCGGATCGCGTGAAATTTAATTTTCTCTTTTAGGAAATTTCCCTTGACAGAAATTTCCTGATGGTGTAAATTGAATGCAGAAAGCCATTGACTCCAATCCGGAGGTGATGCCAACGTGACCTTGGCAACGCTCAGTGCACTCGCTGAGCCTACCCGGTTCAACATCGTCGAGCTGCTCAGGGACTTCGGAGCCATGACGGTCGGCGAGATTGCGGAGCGGCTCAAGCTGAGGCTGCCGCAGACATCCAAGCATCTTCACGTCCTCGCCGAAGCGGGCATCGTAAGCGCGAAGGTGGATGCCAACCGCCGCATCTACTCGCTCTGCCCGGCCCCGTTCGTCGAGATGAACAACTGGCTGGAGACGTTCATCAAAGTCAAGGAAGAGCAGTTCGACCGCTTCGAGGAATTGCTGAAGAAAGCGCAGCCGGACCATCGCGACCATTGAGGGACCATCGGAAACAAGCACGAAATATTCAATGTGAAGGAGAGACTTGCCATGTCCAAATTGCATGTTGTCGCCGAGCCCGGCAAACAGGAAATCGTCTTGACCCGAGTTTTCGACGCGCCCCGCGAACTCGTATTTCGCACATACACCGATCCGTCGACGATCAGCGAGTGGTGGGGACCGCGCAGCATGACGACGACGGTCGACCGGATGGAAGTCAGGAAAGGCGGGGTCTGGCGCTTTGTCCAGCGGGAGAGCAACGGAACGGTGCATGCGCATAACGGGGTCTATCACGAAGTGACCGTGGGCGAGCGGCTTGTGAACACTTACGAGTACGAAAGTTTCCCCGGCGCGGTCGCCCTGGTGACGACGACGTTCGAGGATCTGCCGGGCGGCGGGACGAAATTCACCGAAGTGACGCTCTACCCGTCCGCGGAAGCCCGCGAAGGCGTCCTGCAATCCGGCATGACGGAAGGCGCGCGGGAACTGTTCGACCGGCTGGAAGCCTACATGGCCGGCCTTCAATCCTGAACGGAGATGCAAGTCTCCATGCTGCGCTGCCCTATCGGCTCATCGGCAGAGAATCCGTGCTGAAGCCGGGCCGTCTGCCGGCCGGCGCGTCCCGGACCCGGCCCGGGACCCGCACGGCAAGGATCGGCGGCGGGATACCTTTCCCGACCGCTGATCCTTGCTCCCGGTCAGCCGCAGCCATCACAAAATTTCAACATATCCTTCCGTTCCGTTCACGCGAATCCGGTCGCCGTCCTTGATCCGCCTGGTGGCGTCCACCACGCCGACGACGGCGGGCAGGCCGTATTCGCGCGCGATCACCGCTCCGTGCGTCATCAGACCGCCGACTTCGGTGACCAGCCCTTTGATGGTGACGAACACCGGCGTCCAGCTCGGATCGGTGAAGGCGGTGACGAGGATATCGCCTTCTTCCAGATCAGCCTCTTCGATATTGAGGATGACGCGCGCCCGTCCCTCCGCAATGCCGGAAGAAACCGGAAGTCCGGCGATGGCGTCGGCCGGCAGATCGTCCCGCCTGTATTTCCCCGTGATGATTTCGCCTTCGGATGTGATGACGCGCGGCGGGGTCATTTTCTCATAGTTCCGGTACGCTTCCTTACGTTCGCTTACGATCCGGCGGTCCAGCACCTTCGTGCGCACGGCTTCGCGCAGTTCATCGAACGTCAGATAGTAAATATCCTCCGTCTCCCCGATCACCCCGTCCCGCAAGAGCTGCCCGGCTTCCCGCAGCAGAGCCTGCTTGTAAATGAAATAGCGCGTCACCATCGCGTACTTCGGGTATTCCCGGAACCCGCTGAGCTTCCGGAGCACGTCGATCTTGCGCCTCGTTTCGGCGGCTTTCCGTTCCCCATCCGGCAATGCCGCAAGCCGGCGCAGCAGCTCCCGTTCCTTGTCCTGCGCTTCCTTGAGCCCCTGCTCGAATTTCCGCCTGCCGGCATTCGGCTCGTGGTTCCGGATGTTGCTCGGGATCATCGGGATCAGCGCGGCCGGTTTCTCGCTCCACCGGGTTCTCGTGATGTCGATTTCGCCGACGCAGCGCATCCCGTAGTTCGCAAGAAACGCCTCAATCGCTTCCCGGGCTTCCTTCCCGCCCTCGAATTGCTCCAGTTCTTCCGGAAAACCGTCATCGCCCGCATGCTGCAAATATTCAACGATCTCGGGGTACGGGCGAATGACATCCGCAACCTCCAGCAGTTTGAGCCCCATTTCCGAAGTGACATTGCCCGCCACCGACTGGGCAAGCGTGTCGGCCGCGTTGCGTTCGCCCAGCCATTCCGCCATCTTCTCGTTGATCCATAGCGAAGCATTCATGGCGGCGTTGATGACGGCCAGGCACTGCGGATTGAACAGCGTCTCCTGCAACGCCCGGATATCGTCCCGGATGAAATCGAACAGTTCGGTTCCCGTCTTCGTCCGGATGGCTTGCCTGCACGCCTCGATCGACGCCTGGCTGCGGCGGATCAGCTCGTCGACGACGGCCGGGTCGGGTTCAATCGGAGGCTGGGGAGCCGCAGATTGCGGGCCGGGCCCGCCTTGTCCGGGATTCCGGTCGGGCGGCGAAGGGACGAATCCGCGCTCGATCACGGTCATCAGCGCGTCTTTCATGAGCGGATCGTGCTGGCCCATGTTCAGGAGCAGCCGCTCCCTGCCTTCGGGCGAAGCGAGCATCGCCGTCACGTCGACGAACAGCCGGCCGCCTGCCGTGCGCATTGGCGCACGCGTGGTCATCAGATAGAACGACAGGCCGAGCGGCCGGATCGGATCCGTCATCATCTGTTGATGGCCGACCGAGACATAGACGCGGTTCTCCTGATCGCCCGAATCGGGAATCGGGAACAGGGTCGTGACGGACCGGCTCTGCACAATGAAAAATTCATCCCGGACCAGACACCATTCGATATCCTGAGGCCGGCCGAATCCGGCTTCGATCCGTCTCCCGATGCGCGCCAGCCGCAAGATTTGTTCGTCCGTCAAGACCTGCGCATGCTGCAGGCCGGGATCGACCGGCTTCGTCTCCGTTCCGCCTTCCGTTCCTCCATGGACAGCCGACGTCTTGACCTCGATCCGTTTCTCGACGATTTCCCCGTCGCGGACCTTGTAGCCGTCGGCGGAGACCATGCCGGAGACCAGCGCTTCGCCGAGTCCATAGACGGCATCAATGGACACGACCTTGCGATTCGAAGTCACCGGATCGGCGGTGAACATGACGCCCGAAGCGTCGGGGAACACCATCTTCTGCACGACGACGGCGATTTGGACGCGGCGGTGATCAAATCCGTTCCTCATCCGGTAGATCACCGCGCGGTCCGTGAACAAGGATGCCCAGCATCGGCGGACATGCTCCAAAATCCCGGAAAGGCCGCTGATGTTCAGATAGCTGTCCTGCTGGCCGGCGAAAGAGGCATGCGGCAAATCTTCGGCCGTCGCGCTGGAGCGGACGGCATACGCCTGATTTTCGCCATGCCTGGAGAGATGGTCTGCGACGGCATCCGCCGCATCGGAAGGCATCTCGATGGCGAGAATCGCCTGCCGGATGCTGCCGCTGACGGCGCCGATTTGTTCACGGTCATCCACGTTCAGTTTGGACAGCCGCTCCAAAAGTTTGCGGACGGTTTCGTTCCGTCCGACGGCCTGCCGGTAGGCCTCCGTCGTCACAATAAATCCGTCGGCACCCGCACGCCGTCCATCCCGGACAACTCGCCCAGACTCAGCCCTTTCCCGCCGACGAGCGCCAGGTGCGTTTTATCCGCTTCCCGCAGATCAAGGACCAATGCTTGCATGCTCCATCTCTCCTCAAAAATTTTTTTGCCAAACCCTTTGACAACCGACCGCCGGCATGATACAATCAAAGTGTAATGTGGGTTATTATGCTCGTCTCAGTAATGTACGGAGATTTTCCCATTATATCACCACGCCCGTTGACGCGCAAGTCGGTCTGTCCAGGCCGGCTTTTTTTGATTCCTTGGAAAAATGGCGCTTGCGTTTTTTTGTCACTTGAGTGGTAAAGTGATAGCGCCACGACGACGGGGAGGAGATGCGGGTTGAGCAAAGATCTTACGCTGGGCGTCCTGACCTGGCTCCGACTCGTCCGGTTCACGAACCGCGGCCATCAGATGACGAACGAGTTCCTGAAACGCTTCGGCCTGACGACCGCCCAATTCGACGTGCTGGCGCAGATCCGCGCGTACCAGCCGCTGAACCAGCTCGAGCTGGTGAAGAAGGTCACTGTGACCGAAGGCGGCATCTCGCGCATGCTGGCGAGGCTCGAGAAGGAAGGCTACATCGTCCGGCAGCGGGAATGGACGACGAACACGATCCGCCTCACCCCGAAGGGCGAAGCGGTCATGGACAGGGCGTATCCCGCGCAGGCGGCGTTCCAGACGTCGTTTTTCGACGAGGTGCTGTCGAAGGAAGAGTTGCAGCTCCTCTGCTCGCTCGTGACGCGCCTCGAGGAGCACAGCAGCACGAAGCCGCTCCCGCCCGTGGATGAGGACGATACAGCCAGCCGGGAGCGGTAGTCCGGCGGCACAGCCGCACACCGTCATCCTCGGCGCGAGCCTTCAAGCCGGCCGTGGAACTGTACCGGCAGG
>ERZ795043.147-NODE-147-length-85869-cov-7.515452_pt1 | contig 85869 bp, 56 predicted proteins | sample MGYA00375127_ERZ795043 | MGnify/ENA primary metagenome ERZ795043 (study PRJEB30172, sample SAMN05518447) | compost metagenome | isolation source: Feedstock adapted compost from Newby Island compost facility, Milpitas, CA | place: USA:Newby Island compost facility... | reverse complement strand
GGTCCGTCCAGTGTGCCGTTAACGCGTTTACGTGATCCGTCAGCGTCCACTGTACCGTTTCGTTACTGACGTTGTCAACATTTTCCTCGGTGCCGGAGAGAGCGTGGCCGAGCCGCTGGGTGAGAGGCGGAATCCACCGCTGGGCCCCGTAAACACAGCCGTCCGGACGTGCCACTTCCTTTCGCATCGGCGAACTTCCACCTTAAAGGTGGCGAAATGTGCAACCAAAGAGTAGGCGGCTATTTAAAGGGTGGCAGAAAATGCGGCACAGCAGGTTGCCGTACCGTGTGACAAGATAGTGAAACCCGCACACAGGGTGGCAAGATAGTGAAAAGTGAATCGCAAGCCCTATTCAATTGCGATGTTATGCAACCCCGTGCGAGTCGTAACTTATTGCTACAACATAACTTAGCGGAGGGCACGGGACTCGAACCCGCAACCCCTTTCGGGGCACCACATCTCCAGTGTGGTGAATCTTGGGCCTAAATTGGCGAATCGACCTGATGCCCACGGCTGGGGCACGATGAATGATTGGTTGCGGCCGCCCATGATGTGACCTCAAAGTGGTCCTGGCCAGGGAAAAAGCAAAGGTGCTGTTGACACGTGTCAACTCCGGACATAGGATTGCTTGGGTGATGAGGCCCCACCACCCCAATAAACATATCGAAAAGGCCATCCAGTACGCGGAATCCTGTGGCTGGCGCTGTGAGAAGCGATCAGGCCACGCTTGGGGTGTCCTGTTATGTCCCCATGAGGGACGATCCGGTTGTCGGATCTGGATTTGGAGTACTCCACGGGTTCCGGAGAATCACGCGCGCCAGATTTGTCGGGAGGTAGATTTATGTCCGCACCAAAAAAGGGATTGAGGCGGCGAAAAGACCCGCAGTTTGAATTTTCCGTTCTATTGGAGCCGTTAGCTGACGAAGATTTAGATACACTGGCCGAGCGCCTTTACACGGCCGGTTGCGATGACGCCACTCTGGCAGTTCGGAATGGCTGGCCTGTGCTGACGTTTTGCCGGAAGAGCGATTCTCTGGAAAGTGCCGTTTTGAGTGCGCTCGGGCAGTTGCGATCGATGGGCCTGAAACCCCTGCGTGTCGATCACTGTGATCTGGTGACTCAAGCAGAAATTGCCCGTCGGATAGGACGCAGCCGGCAAATTGTGAGTCAGTACATCAAGGGCCAGCGGGGGCCGGGAGGCTTTCCACCTCCAGCATGTGATTTCGGCAATTGCGGTGGTTTGCTTTGGTATTGGTGTGAAGTGGCAAATTGGCTGCATGAGCACAATCTTTTGCCGGAGGAGAAACGAGAAGAGGCACTGTTCCTAGATGCCGTCAACATGAAGCTCCACGCGAAGTGGCTGGAGAAAGCCCAGCCGGAACTGGTCAATCGCATCGAGTTGCAGTTACAGCGTGCCAAGCCGTGACAAGCCAAGCCATACGACCCCCGTCTTATCTCTTCTTTTCTTCCGGCGGGTCGCCTTTATCCTCCAGCCCGTGTGCTTTTTGGTATCGCTGGATCTCAGCCACATGGCGGACTAACTCGAGCATGCGCTCTCGGGGGATACCCTCGAAGCCCTGTTCTTGCCCCTTGCGGTCGTTCTCTTGGGGCTGTTTCTTTTCTTCTGACATGATTCACCACACGGCATGGCAACAGAAGCATCGCGGTAAGTGTTACATGCCCCGCACTAAACACGACACCGCTTAAATAGGCCGCTGTCCAGACGGAGCAGTTGCCTTCAGACCGGGCACCTGCCAAGCGGAGGGCACGGGACTCGAACCCGCAACCCCTTTCGGGGCACCACATCTCCAGTGTGGCTGCTCACCAATTCGCATACCCTCCGAGCGTCGGGGCGAGCGCTTCCCGACTCGCCATTTAATATTATACGTTTGCCGCATTTCTCCGCGAAGACCACCCGTGAATTACCCGGGTAGAGGGCTGTAACGGGGACCAGGCGGCGGAATCGGTGGAGGGCTGTGCCGAAGGCTTGCGTCCGCAAGGCACTCATGGCCAGCGGAGCTCCACAATCGTCCACAGATCCACCGCCGGTACGTTCAATTCCACATGCTCGGCATTCGCACGAACCTCAACGCTACCGGACTGCTCGGAGAAGCTGCGGACCGTTCCCAACTGAGAGTTCGCCGGCGGGCCCGGCAGAATAGCTCTGTCGAGGGTGATGACGACGTTCTGGACTGGTGTCACCGCATCGCGGGCAGGGTCGTACTGGCGGTTGACCAGATGAACCGCAAGCCGCTTCTCCCGCAAATGGCGGCGAACAGTGACAAAGAGCTGTTTCTCGGGGCTTAGGCGGATCCAGCGATCGGCCATCGCCACCGCGTCCTGGGGCGATTTCCACCGCACGAGCTTTTTCTGAACAGAAGGGCTTGACAGAACCTGTTCCAGATCTGCCGACGGGGCCAGATTCTGAGGAATGACAATCGCTGCATACTGGGCCAAGTCGAATTCACGGAGGTTGTAGCCCGGCAACCAGTCGTCGCCCTGAACGACGATCGTAAAAGGCACATTGAGTTCGGCGAGAGCCGTACAGATCGGCTCAATCTGCCCCTTCCCTTGTCGCTGGGAGTGGTTGTCGTAAACAACGGCGACTTTGGCGATGGGCTCAAAGTCGTCAAGAATTTCGGCATTGGAACGGACAAACCGATAGAGGGGGGCATATTCTTCCACCGGTCCAGAATACCAGTGGGTCCCTTTTTCCCGGGTGTAACACCACTGGCGGTGGGGCGCCATAAAGTTGTGGCCGAAGGCATACGAAACCGCGATCCACGTGCGGACCAACCCGTGAAGGTTGTTGGCGGCCACATCGGCCCAGTCACCGCCGCTGGCCGTGGACGTAACGGGTCGGTCGAGGCCATCGGCAAGTTTGTACACGTAGATCGGATGAAGCGGCACCTGACGCTTCCCCGCCTGGTGGTCCACTTCACAGCAGAAGTAGTCCACGTAGGGGGTAATTGCAAGGTTTATGGGACCCACCAGGCTGGAATTGACGGCAAGGGGCATATGGGAGCCTTTCCATTCGTTAGCCTTCTCGCGGAATTCCGCCACAAACTGCGTGGCGGATTTGACCTGAAAATCCAGGAATTCGGTAGCCAGCGGGAGTTGGGCCCGTTGTGTGTGGTACTTCTCCGGGGTAATGCCCTGCTCGATCAAATACTGGCGGTAGTCGAATTTGCTGAGGTCGCCCAGCTTGAGTTCCTCTAACCGCTCTTGCGAGAGGTTGCGCTTGAGATACTCACGAAAACCGGACATGCAACTGGGGCAAAAACACGCGTCCAACCAGGTGACGGCACCGGCTGTGCCTGTGTAATCATCGATATGAAGCGCATCTGCCCCGGAAGCAATCACCTGCCGCAGTCGGGAATAGAGGTATTCCCGATAAAGGGGACTGTTAGTGCAGAACCACCACGCGGGCTGTTCTTTATGTTTGTGATCCCACAGCCAGGGGACGATGAATGGCTTTCCTGCGAAATTTCGGCAGGTGGCTTCCCTGAACTGGGGAGTGAAGTCAATCATCCGGGCAAATTCCGTTCGGAACCCGATGCTTACGGCGAAGAGACGCACCCCACGCTGGTGAGCCAGGCGGATGCGATCGGGAGATTGACTGCCTGCCCAGCCCAGGACGGTACATCCGTAGGGCTCGTACATGTCTGGGTTGTCGTACATAAAAACGACGTCGGAATGCTTGATCGCTCGGACCGGTGAGTGCCTTCCCTCGGCCAGCGTGGAAGCAGTCAGACTGGTTTCGCCGAAAGCCTGCGGAGACCGAAGTACACTGATCGCCGCAACTGACAAGACAAGCCAAATTCGCCGATTCATCGTGAGGCCCCCTAAAGTGGCTTGAAACAACGGCTCCTTTTTCGACGGAAGTTTCGCGAATCTCTCGACGGGAGCCGATCCGCCTTGGACAGCGGACCTTTTGAGTTGTGAGTGCCAATATAGCCCCCATTCTTGGCATGCACAACGTGTGCGTGTTGTCTGGAAAAAGTTTAACGATTTTTCGGAGTTTGCCGGATAAGTTGGCCGATTAATACAAAACGGACGGTTACGGCCCAGGGTGCTTGCTTGGCTCGCCCGCTACCAGGGAAAAGGCTCAATTTGGGAAAGAAAAAATGACTCCGAAAAATATCAAAATTGCAACTGTGGGTGGCTTTGTGGTCTGCGCAATCGGCTTGGTTTTTTCTGCCGGATGTTGTGCCACATGCTACCACCGCAGTGGTCCTTTGGTTGGGATGGCCCGACCAGGAGCGGTTTATCCGGAGGAAGAGCCGAGCGTCTATCATTCTGGGCCACTCGCGGGATTGTTCCACCTGTTGGGCATTGGATGGGGATATCCCTGTGACGGGTGTGGCCCACGTTATTGGGGCGATTGGGGCGGGGAACGGGCGGGGTGTGAGGCGTGCGATGAATACGGGCAGTGGATCGGGCCACCCGTCCATCATCCAGTCGCTCGTCCCAGGGCCCTTGAACAACCCCCGTGTGAAGAATGTCAGAAAACCAATCAACCGGAGGTTGTTCCACCGGCACCAGCGCAAGAATGACGGTAGAGCCGGATGAATTTGTGGAAATAGCCTCGGGCCAAAATCATCAGCCGCGTGGAGCCGCGCTTGGTTGGACATCGAGTTCGTCGCTCATTTTCCATACACGGCGTTTCCGCCTGCGAATCAGTCCACTGACCAGGTCAGGCAGAGGTGCCGGCTGAAGACCGCGGCCATTACCAATTATTTAGATTCACGATCGTTGAGCCGCCAGTCAGAACGGAACAGCCCGCTGGGCCATAGGAGCTGTGTCCGTTGTGATCGACGGGGCATTAACACCTCTAAACTCGGCGAAAGATTGCTGCAGCTTTTCCGCGGGAATTTGTTGCCAGTAAGGTTCGCCCACCGCGGAGATGTCTTTCCAGCGACGTTCGAAGGCCGCCACGACGTCAGGATCGAATTGGGTTCCCGCTTCCCGCAAGATGATGCTCTTTGCCACGTCGGGGTCAATGGCTTTTTTGTAAATCCGTGGAGACGTCAACGCGTCAAAGACATCGGCGACCGTGACCACGCGGGCGGCGAGGGGAATCGACTTTCCCGCCAATCCGTCGGGATAACCGGTTCCGTCGAACCGTTCGTGGTGGGACCGAGCGATTTCTGCTGCCCTGGCAAGGAACGATCCTGCCGGGTTCTTCTGGAGCGCCTCCCGCAGGGCCTGGTACCCGATGACCGTGTGCTGCTTCATCACCTCGAATTCCTGAGGTGTGAGGCGTCCCGGCTTGAGAAGGATGGAATCGGGGATGCCCACCTTTCCGATGTCGTGCAGTGGAGCGCAACGGAAGATTTTCTCGGCGAATCGGGAGGGGATGTCTTCTTTAACCGTAAAACCGGCGGACAATTCTTCGGCGATGATGCGAGAATACCAACGCATCCGTTCCAAATGTTCGCCGGTCTCAGGATCGCGGGACTCAGCAAGTTTGGCCAGAGCGAAAATGGTAAGGTCGCGGACTTCAATGATCTCCTGGAAACGCGTTTCTGCGAGTATTTCCAGTTCCCGGTTGATACGCTGAATTTCCGCGTTCAGGGTCCAGACACGTTCCACGGCGGCACGCAGTCGCTCTTGTGATCGCAACTGGGCTCTGAGCTTCAGGCGTAGGCACTCACAGGTTACCGGCAGCGTTATGAAGTCGTCCGCCTCGGATTCCCACAATTGCTCGGGTGATGGAAGCGTATCGAGTTCACCAACGATAATGACCAAAGTGCATGGGCCGATTGGACCAGTTTTGATTTGCCGAGACAACGCAAGAGATTTTTCGGCGGCGGGCAATAGAACAACATCCGAATTGGATTGGACGATCGTGTTAAGTTTTACTTCCTGGATTGATTGAACCACGACCTCAAATTCGTCTTCCAACCCCTTGGCGAGTAACGAAAGTTCCCCGCTTGGCCCGCTTGCAACAAAAATCTTGAACCTGGCGGAAGGCTGGCTGCCATCGGTTTCCCAGGGAATCTCGGCCATGCTCTTCACCTCAAAAAGCAGGACTTTGACCTTGCAGAATGCACTCTGACGGCGCACAGATTGGAGCTCTGCTGGGCCCCATTCTTGGCGAATACCGGAGTCGCCTCGGCTCCATTTAACCTGATTCCCGTACTCCTGCAGTTATTTACACCGGGAATGTGTTCACACCTGCTACTGGGTTGTTTGACCCCTCATTCGGTTGCCGCGCCGATTTTCATCCGGGAATAACTGACAAAGCGCCTTGGTAAGCAAATTGATGGACACTCGGCGGGCACGCTGCCCGGCACGTTCTCTCGTCTAAACGCCGACCTGCACTACAAAAACCTAACATCTTGAGAGCTTCTGAGGGCATTCTGGCGGATAAAAAAACTCCGCGAGGGCGCTGCTGTATCGCTACAACTTGAGCAAACAGCAGTCAACGTATCCTCAATTATCAAATAAATGAATTAGCCGCGAATTAACAAAGAAAAGGGGCTTGCCGATTTGTCAGAATATTCCGTAAAAATGAGCAAAGGTCAGTGGTCCGCGAAAATTTCGACCGGAGAGATGAGTAACAACAGCGTCTTTCTTTAAAAGTGCCAAAGCTTGTTCTATTATTCTGCAGGGTAGCAAAAGAATCTCGCCTTTTTTAACCGTCACACGGATTTGGACGTGTTGCAGATCGGTCTTCGAACGTCCGACCCTGCGAGGATTGCCCAACCATGACTACAGCACGGCGCATCCATCAATATTGGTCCGTTCGCGAATTGTTCTATCGCCTTCTGGATGGAATTGCAATTGTTGCTGGATTGTGGGGTGCGGTTGCCTTACAGCGTGATTTTGGACAGTCGGATTTTCTCGCTGCCGTGCTGACCGTCCTGGTCTTCCACTTTGTGGCGGAGATCACGGGGCTTTATCGCAATTGGCGCGGCATCTCGCTGGAGCGCGAATTGTGGTGTGCGGTATCAACCTGGTTGTTCACGCTGCCTGGCTTTCTGACGCTGGGGTTCGTTCTAGGTGACTGGTGGAATCTTTCCCGGGACACTGTCGCCCTGTGGGCTTTTCTGACGGCAGCCGTTGTCGTGGTCAACCGTGGGTTGGTTCGCGGGGTGCTCAGCGTTCTTCGGGCAAAGGGATACAACACGCGGTATTATGCGGTGGTGGGAATCAACGAACTTGCGTTCCGGCTCGTTGAAGCACTGGAAAATGCGCCCGATTTGGGACTCCAGCTCCTGGGGTTCTATGACGATCGGCCTGAAGAACGCACGGGTGCAATTCCTCCCGAGATGGGACATAAATTAGGCAATATTCAAGAGTTGGTTGAACATGCCCGGCAACATCGGGTGGATATGATTTACATCACTTTCCCCATGCGGGCCGAGGAGCGTATTCGCGGCATATTGTCGCAACTGGCGGACACCACGGCCTCCGTGTATATCGTCCCGGATTTCTTTGTTTTTCAATTGCTTCATTCGCGGTGGACGAATATCGGGGGCCTGCCGGTTGTCAGCGTCTATGAAAATCCGTTTTATGGGATTGATGGTTTTGTAAAACGGGCCATGGACGTCGTGCTGGCATCGGCTCTCCTGATCCTTTTTGCGCCCCTGATGATAGTGATTGCGATACTCATCAAAGCGACATCTCCGGGACCGGTATTCTTTCGGCAGCGCCGATATGGCCTGGATGGACGGGAGATCCGTGTGTGGAAGTTTCGCACGATGACAGTGACCGAGGATGGGGATCAGGTGCAGCAGGCGAAGAAAAACGACCCGCGAGTGACGAAAATCGGCGCGATTTTGCGGCGAACATCGCTGGATGAGTTGCCGCAACTGTTTAATGTGTTGCGGGGGGAGATGTCTCTGGTCGGCCCACGTCCCCACGCGACTGCCCATAACGAGGAATATCGGCGCATTATCCAGGGATATATGCTCCGACACAAGGTGAAGCCCGGCCTGACGGGGCTCGCCCAGGTCCATGGATGTCGGGGCGAAACTGAAACTGTTGAGAAAATGCAAAAAAGAGTGGAATGGGATTTGCAATATATTCGTGAGTGGTCCCTGTGGATGGACATTAAAATTCTATTCCAAACGATATTTGTCGTACTCAAAGGGGAAAATGCCTACTAATCGCGGATGTGCGTTTAACGCAGGGTCGTGTGAGTGCATAGGGATCAGCTCATGGAAACTATATCTGAAATATCAGCCATAGATGGGCTCAACCGGCCATGTCTTGACGAAGGTTACGGGGCAGCGATGGTGCCGTCACCTGGTGGTAAAGGAGAGAAGAAACAAAAAGTATTGAAAGTCCTTCACGTTGTTAATGGCGAATACTATTCCGGCGCGGAACGCGTTCAGGATAATCTGGCGCTGGGGTTGGCCCAATTTGGGTACGGGGTGGTCTTTGCCTGTGTCAAGGAGGGGAGGTTTGCGGAGACTCGCCGGGCGAAAAACGTGCCCTTATACCGCATTCCGATGCCGGAACTGGGGTGGCGAAAGTCGATCGATCGGCTGATCAGGGTGTGTGCGCAAGAGAACATCGCGCTCTTGCATGCGCACACGCCACGGACGGCCGTGCTTTGCGCGGGAGTGCATCGGCGGACAGGACTTCCCTGGGTGTACCACGCGCACAGCCCGACGCTGTGGGATAGTAAGCGGTATCTCAAAAACATCGTCGTTGGGCTGGTTGATTGGTGGGCCGCGCGACAGGCTGACCGGATTATTGCAGTGTCAGAAAGTCTCCGCAGGTACTGGGTTCGCCTCGGGATCCCGGCGCGGCGTGTGGTTACAGTCCCCAACGGCGTTGCAGCGTGGGAATCTCTCACGGTGAGAAAGCCTCCTGAAGGGTCTTGGGTGTTGGGGACCATGGCACTTTTCCGTCCCAGAAAAGGTGTCGAGATTCTCCTCGAAGCGATACAAGTCCTCAGTTCGAGGGGTTATCGGCTTCGGGTGCTTGCAGTAGGGCCATTTGAAAGCGAGCAGTACGAACGGCACCTCAAAGAGATGACACACCGCCTGGGACTTGACGAAATTGTGACGTGGACCGGTTTCGTCGAGAATACTCAGGAGATGCTGCTGGCCATGGACTTGTTCGTCCTGCCCAGCCTTTTCGGTGAGGGAATGCCCATGGTCTTGCTTGAGGCCATGGCTGCGGGCCTTCCCGTCGTGGCGTCTGCAGTGGAGGGAGTACCCGAGATTATTCGCGATGGTTGTGAAGGTTTGCTCGTTCGCCCGGGTTCTTCTTCGGCCCTTGCGAGTGCAATTGCACGTTTCCTGGACGGTGCTGTGGATTGGGAGAGCATGCGCCGTGCGGCCTACGAGCGCCAGCGAGACCGATTCTCGTTGGAAAGTATGGCGGCGGGCGTGGCGGCGGTTTATGGGGAGCTTCCCCTACCTGCCAGGATGCCAGAGTGAGAACGTTTCAGTCGCCCTGCATCAGCACCAAGTGGGGTTCCGTAAGCGTTTCGACTGTGGCTGAACGCACGGCCACCTGAAAGCCCTTCCGCAGACAGCCAGCACTCCACTCGCCGTCGCAACGAAGCGCGATGAACGCCGCTTGCTGCCGAGGATCGGGCCGACACTGGCGGTGGATTCGTTCCAGGGCTGCTTTGATTGCCTCGGCGGGACTTGCACCTCTTCGCATTTCCTCCACGATCAGGAATGTGCCACAGACACGCATGATAAGTTCGCCGTGCCCTGTGCCCACGGCGCCACCCACCTCGGGATCCACGTACAGGCCATGACCGACAAGCGGTGAGTCGCCCACTCGTCCCGGCAACTTGAAAGGCAGGCCGCTGGTCGAGCAACCACCCGCAATGTGACCCGCGGCATCGAGAGCGAGGACCCCGATGGTGTCGTGCGTCTCTTCGCCGGGCGAGCTGTCGCGCAAGAGTTTTTCATTAGAGCTTGATCCGTGTTCCTGCTTCCAGCGTTCCCAGGCTTCGCGTGCCTCTTGAGTAAGGAGCGGACGTTGGGAAAATCCCTCCGCAGCAGCGAAAGCCTCGGCACCTGGTCCCACAAGAAGGACGTGGGGCGTTTTTTCCATCACCCGCCTGGCGATAGAAATGGCAGGCAAATAATGGCGGAGACACGCCACGGCACCACACCGGTGAGGACCGGCCATGATTAAGGCGTCAAGGGTCACCTCTCCTGAGGCGTCTGGATAACCGCCAAAACCGACGCTCGTCACGGAGGGGTCTTCTTCCACGGCCCGACAGCCGGCCTCCGCAGCGTCCAGGGCGTTCCCACCCTCACTGAGAACCGCCCAACCTGCACGGTTGGCTATTCGGCCAAAATGCCACGTGCTGAGGATCAGCGGTGGTTGGATGACGGGGATTTCCATAGGTTAAAAGTACAGCAAGTGTTACGGGATCTCTGCCTTCAAGTCGGGGTAATTGGCACTGTGTGAAGATTTTCCATCTTGGAAAGTGGCGAAAGAGAGTTCAAGAGGAGCCGTTGCTGACCCGTCCCCATTTTTGCGCAAACGCGAGAGATGGCACGGGCGAAACGTGTTGTAAGGGCAATTCAGAAATTGCCCTTACCGTCCGTTTATTCGGAGGGGCACGCTTGTCGTGCCCGACCTAAGGCAATACATGCTTAAACGCTGGAAAGCGCACGTGACAGGCTGGTGCCTCCGAGCTGAATCCCGCTCCCACGCGAACCCTTCTGGTTGTTTGCGACCCCGTCGGCAGAGGAAAAGCGGGGATGAGTCAGGAGCCGTTGGAAGCGATATCATTTAGCGGGTTTCCGAAAGAGATGCTGCCTCTGGCCTGGGGGTGTCTCGGTAGACGGCGACATAGCGGGCAACAGTCTCGACCAGTGTTTTTTTGTCCACCGGCTTGGACAGGTAATCATCGCATCCCGCTGCCAGGCACGCTTCCCGGTCGCCCACCATAGCGTGAGCCGTCAGTGCGATAATCGGGATGCGACACCCCCGACTGCGCAGTTCACGCACCGCGGTGTACCCATCAACGATGGGCATTTGCATATCCATCAGGATACATTCAAACGGGGTGCCCTGATGCTCCGCCAGCTCGACCATGCGGAGGGCTTCTTCTCCATTGGCAGCGACGGCTACTTCAAACCCCGCCTTGCGAAGAATAAAGCTGAGCAAACGCTGATTATCCGGTCCGTCTTCCGCCAGAAGAACGTGGCCATGGAACGCTGGTACTGAGTCTTTATTCTGGCTTGGAGTGTCGGGTTGTGCCTGGTGCTTCCAGGTGGTGATCATGGGAATTCCCTCGAGGGGACCGGGATCGACAGTGAGTACAAAGGTGCTTCCTTGACCAAGCGTACTCGAAACCGAAATATCGCCGCCTAACAGATGAGCGAGTTTTCGGCTGATGGTCAGGCCCAAGCCTGTTCCGCCGTGTCGTCGGGCGAGGGACTCTTCGCCCTGAACAAATGCTTCAAAAATCCGTTCGCGATCGGATTCAGGAATTCCCGGCCCGGTGTCCACAATGGCAAAGCACATCTGACGTTTATTCTCTTCATCCCGCATATAAAGTTTTAATGTTACTTTTCCCTGATCTGTAAACTTGACCGCGTTATTCATCAGATTGACAAGAATCTGCTTCAACCTTACCGGATCGCTGTAAATTTGTTGGGGAACCGGGCCAACGAGTTCGAGGGCCAGGTCGATGTTTTTGGCGGCCGCTTTGACTTTCATGAGGGAGACCACGTCATGGGCGATTTCGACAGGATGGCAAGGTTGGCGTGCGACGGAGAATTTTCCGGACTCAATCTTTGACAAGTCCAGGATATCGTTGATCAGGTTGAGCAGGTGTACGCCATTCCGGCGGATAATGGACAGATAATTCGCACGCTGTTCCGGGGTTGTATCGTCGTCAGCGAGGAAATCGAGGTATCCCAGGATTGCGGACATGGGCGTGCGGATTTCGTGGCTCATGTTGGCGAGAAAGACGCTTTTGGCACGGTTGGCGGCCTCGGCGGCATCACAGGCCTGTTGAAGTTGTTCCGTCCGTTCCCGCACGCGTTCTTCGAGCTTTTCGTTGGTTTCCCGAAGTGCGGCTTCGGCCTGCTCGATGTAGCCCAGCATGGTGTTGAACTGGTGGGCCAGTTGGCCCAACTCATCCTGAGAACTGACGTCGACCCGCATCGAATAATCACCGGTCCGCGTGATTTCTTCCATGGTCTTTTGAAGACGTGTGACATGCATGAGGAGGGCCTGTTGGAAATACACGGTGACCCAGGCGGAAAATGCGCCGGCAAGGGCAAACACCCCAGCCATCACGGAAAGGTAGAGAGCGATGTTTTGCCAGGCGCTGCGGAGGGAGGCTTCCACAAAGACATGGCCTGCAGAACGGTCACGATGCACAATAGGCACAAGGACAGAGAGTCGGTTGAGTGACGAACTGCGTCGGGTGCTGAGATCGGAAAGATTATCGGGGAGAGGTTGGATTTCGGATGTGAGACTGGGAGAAACGGTGGAGACGAACAAGCGTCCGTGGATGTCATAAATCGCGGCCCGCATGACATCTCGTTTAGAAAAGGTGCTTTGCAGCAGTTCTGCCGCGGTTTCCCGGTCTTCGAACTCCACGGCGGCCGATGCGTTTGCGGCGACCACACCGGCCAGAGCACGGAGTTGGGCCGCCTCATGGTGGAGTGCCAGATGGACCTGAAGCGCGATCACAGCGAGACTGACAATCACGAACGCGCTTCCCAGCGTGGTGGCAAAGATCAGGCGAAGCTTCGTGCGCAGAGGGCGATCGAGAAACCACTGCAGATTCCTCCGATGCAGCGGCAGACCCTTCAGCGACTCGGCGAGCCAGGTGTAAGCGCGGTGGATCCCCGATGTTCGGTAATGGGACAAAGGTCTTATCTGACGAGTCTCGCAATCTGAATGAGTTTCGAACTGATCTTTAGACCCTGAACCTGAGCCTGTGATGCATTGATCTCCAGACGGACCTTGTTTTCCACGATGACGAAATTGATGGTACCACCCCATTCGAGAAATCCCTCTGTTTCACCGACCAAGAGGACACCTTTGACGGGGATGGTCTGCAAAATATTCCGTTGGACTTCCGCGGGGAGACCTCTAGGAAAGTATAGAATATGACAGCGCGGAGCCGGATCATCGGGGTTGAGTATCCGAAGTTGTATCGTGCGAGGGGCCGCGTCACTCTGGATCGCCTGACGGAGGTAGGGGCTGATTGGATCAGGCTGATAAACGCCGATGATGAGCGGAGCGTCGGACTCGTTGGCAAGGTCCGGCCATTCGATGTATCGAGCGAAGTTTACGAGAAATGCCGCCTTTATTAGATATTCACGGTTAATCAATTCTTGTGAATATACTGAACCTGATACACCGAGAATGAGAAATACTGCAGCGCATACGTGATGGCGTAGTGGAAGCTCCTTGCCCCTTTGTAGAATTGCTTGCGGTGTGTCATGCCGCAAATTGGTTTGATCCATCAGGTCTTCACCAGCCAATTCCCGCTCAATAGCGCAATGTAATACCGCCGTATACTTCGCTTTGAACCTCGGTACCGATGATCGCAAGGGAATCCTGGCGGGACCATTCCCGATGGGCGCCGTCGAACAGGTTCCGTCCCACCACGAAGACTTCCGCACATTTGGATAGCTGTCGTGCCAGGCGAATATCTCCTACCAGGTAGCGAGGTACGTTGGGACTATCGACATTGTCAACATAACGCAGGATCACGTCTGTTTGCCATTTCTTCCAGGGCTGCCCCATCAGCCAAATAAAATAAATGTTCCGTGGCGTTCCTCCTTCCTCCGCTGCCGGGATGACATTTGGCGCTGGCTCAATATTCAGCCTGATAAAACTATAGCCCCCGCGCACCGACCAGGTCTCGCTGAGTTCCCAGGAACCCGACCATTCGAACCCATACGTTTGCGCCTTGACCCCGTTGGTCCAGGTGACGGGAACAATTACGGCAGGCCAGCCGCCGGGGGTGGTCCCAGCCATCGGTGTTAAAGGCAGATAACCGCGCAAGTCGTCGTAATCGTTATAAAAGACGGACAGGTCCCAGTAGAACGTTTTAACCGGCTGCCGGCGCAGGCCAATTTCGTAGCTGAGAAGGCTTTCGCTCTTAAAGTGGGGATTTCCCTTAACAACGGCGAATTGCGGCAGCGGGCCGGGCAAAATGTCGTAGAGAAGGACCAACTCGAGATCAGAGTCAGCGCGCGAGGGACTTCGCACCGCGCGAGAGATGGCCCCCAAAAAGCCGTTCTAGGGTTTGGTTGCCAGACAACCCGCCCGGTGGGCTGGTATTCAAAACCAGAATAATCGTTATGTTCAAACTTTGACCCGACAAGGAAAAATAATCTCTCTTCGATGACTTCCATTTCATCCTGGATGAAGTAGCTGAAAAGATCATCGGCCCGCTTGGTTGGATTGAATCCCAGATACCAGGGCTGGGGATTCACGAAATCTTCAGTGTACCTGTATCCAAATCCCCATGTGAGAGCGTGACGGTCTGCCAGTCGAAAGTTATGTTGAAAGTCGAGGTCGAATATGTCGCGGTCTTCGGCAAAGAGGTATCCGGTGCTGTGACGCTCGGTCCGGTCGTAATACATCTGGATCGTCCAATTGGAGTCCTCATCCACGTGACGGGACCACCGCCCCAGAATATTACCGCCCTCGACGTGGACATCGTCGCGGAGCGTGACACGAAAGTCTGGCGGAAATGAGCCGGGGAGACGGACCCCCTCTCCAGAGTAGCCGTTGTAATAGTCACCTTGTAACGTGAGCAGATCCTCCTGCGTGGGCGTGTGATCAATTCGGAATCCTGTCCGGGCTTGCCGCCAGTCGTCCGGCTCGTTCTGGGAAAATGGGGAAGTTGGCGGGAGATAACCACCGTCTCTTTCGAACCATTTGCCATAAACGCGGAATGTAGTTTGATCGTTGAGCTTGCTGCCGTAACGAGCTTCGGCAAATCCCTTTTCTTCCGTACCCGCTCCCGCCTGGAAGAACGTGCCCTGCGTGTGGCTTGAGTTTTTCGTGATGATATTGACGACACCGTTGACAGCGTTGGCACCCCACACACTGGCGCCTGGACCACGAATCACTTCGATCCGCTCAATATCTTCCAAAAGAAGATCCTGGACATCCCAATACACCCCAGAGAAAAGTGGGGTGTAAACGGTGCGACCATCAATTTGAACGAGGAGCTTGTCGGCAAAGCGGTCGGTAAAGCCACGGCATGAAATGGCCCATTTGTTGGCGTCCATGCGGGCCACGTGGAAGCCAGGAACAAGTCGGAGAATATCAGGAAGGGTGCGCGCACCCGACCGGCGAATCATTTCGGATGTGATGACGTAGACTGCCGCGGGCGAACGCCCCACGTTGCTTTCCTGCCGGGTGACGGTCGTCACCTCCGTTTGAAAAGACGGTGCAATCACGTCGAGTTGCGTGAGTTGCTCCACATCCAGCTTCAGGATGTCATGAATGTCGTCCTGATTCTGGATCGTGGAAGGGGGGTTACTAAGATCTGGTAAACTCTCCGGGGCTGAAGAAGATGGGGCAGCAGCGCCTTCGAAAGAATCCCAATCGGCAACCGCCGTCTCTTGTGGCCAGCATGGACCCGATGCCAGGCTGCCCAATAAACTCGCCAGAGCGGCGACGGTGCACACGGCCCACGGCGAAAAGCTGCGACGAATCCACGGCGTGCTACTTGTTGAACGACGTCCTGGGATTGAGGACAGAGTTACCATGGTCGCAGTTCCGCCCGCATTATTGGCTGATCCGTGCGCAAAACTCGGGCAATAGGTCCAAGAGAGCAGCGCTCTTGTGTCGCGGAGTCCTCTTCACAGATGCTGCGAGCGTCGCCCAGAGTGTGGCATCGTCAAGAACAGCTGGAAAGGTGAATAACTTTGGCTCAATCGCCAGAACTTGCCCAGATTCAAGTGGCGAAGTGACATCGGATGCTGAGATGTTGCCTCAGTGCCGTACCGGGGAGGTCACCCGTTGGCTGCGGTTCGCGGTATACTGGAGTGTTCTGATGCCATCATGCGAGGTAGTCTGACCAAAGTAGAATTGGCGGGAATCTTACCCCCACGGTGGGGACTCCTTCAATGTGACGATCGATCCAGCGAGGGCACTATGAGCCTGACTCGCCAGGAAATTGAGAAAGTGGCACTTTTGGCGAGATTGATTCTCACCCCCGAGGAGGTCGAGGAGATGACCGGACAGCTGGGGCGGGTGCTGGAATACATGGCTTTGTTAAACGAGGTCGATACGGAAGGTGTAGAACCGCTGGCCCATGCCGTGGAATTCGCCAACGTGTTTCGTGAGGATCGTGTGGAGAAAAGTCTGGATCGCGAAATAGCCCTGGCGAATGCCCCCCATCGAGATGACGAATGTTACCTCGTTCCGGCGGTTTTGGGCGACGTATGAGTTTTCAGGGATCCGTGTCTCGAGCAATTGTTCCGATCGGCGATGACGAGTCTCGACAGATTCCCGTTTGACAGGTGTGCCAGTGAACTCCTGGTGGCTCTCCGTGTGGGGCACGTTACTTCAGAAGATTTGGTTCAGGCGGCGCTGGCCCAGATTGAAAAGTACGATCCACACGTGGGGGCATTCCTTGCGGTGCGGGGCGAGAAGGCGCTGGACCAGGCCAGGGAGATCGATCGGCGGCGAGCCCGAGGGGAGAAACTCGGCCTGCTGGCGGGAATTCCTGTGGCGGTCAAAGATAATCTCTGCATGGAGGGAGAGCCCACCACGTGCGCCTCGCGGATGCTGGCAAATTTTGTACCTCCCTATGATGCCACGGTGGTGGCAAGACTCAAAGCGGCAGATGCAGTCATCATTGGCAAGACCAACCTTGACGAATTTGCGATGGGCGGATCGACGGAAACGTCTGCCTTTCAGAAAACCCGCAATCCCTGGGATCTGGAGCGGATACCCGGTGGCTCGAGTGGGGGAGCGGCAGCCTGCGTGGCCGCCCGAATGGTGCCGCTGTCGGTGGGGAGTGACACGGGCGGTTCGATCCGACAACCAGCGGCCCTCTGCGGAGTAACGGGATTGAAACCCACCTACGGCCGGGTGAGTCGGTACGGTTTGGTAGCATTTGCCAGCAGTCTCGATCAGATCGGGCCCTTGGCTCAATCGGTGGAAGACTGTGCTTTGCTGCTGGAGGTCCTGGCCGGTCACGACCCGCGGGATGCCACGTCAATTAACAGGCCGGTGCCGCCCTATCGTGAACTGGTCTTTCAACGGCCAGATGCCATCAAGATCGGCTATGTTCCGGAAATGCTCAGCGACGGTGTATCGCCTGACGTGGTCCGGACGATGGAAGAAACGCTCAACGTGTTTCGATCACTGGGAGCGGAAATCCGAGAGGTCGCGCTGCCCCACGCCCGATATGCCGTGGCTACCTACTACATCATCGCTTGCAGTGAGGCCTCCAGTAATCTTGCTCGGTATGACGGCGTGCATTACGGATATCGGACCGACGAGAAGGCCATGCTGGCGGAACTGGCCGAGGAACGCCGTCGGTTGCAGCAAGAGGGCAATCTGGCTGCGCTGGATGATCTCGATACGGCCCTGGTTCGGCTGTATCGGAAAACCCGGGCGGAAGGCTTTGGAGCGGAGGTCAAACGGCGGATCATGCTCGGGACATACGCGCTGAGCGCCGGATATTATGACGCCTACTATCTCAAGGCACTCAAGGTCCGAAGGCTTATCCGTCAGGATTACGACCAGGCGTTTGAAAGGGTGGATATGATCCTCGGACCGGTGACACCGGCCCCGGCTTTCCGAATTGGCGAAAAAATCAACGATCCATTAGCGATGTACCTGTTCGACCTGTTCACGGTAAGTGCAAACCTCGCCGGGATTCCAGCCCTGGCCTTCCCAGCGGGGTTGAGCACAGAAGGACTGCCCATCGGAGTGCAGCTGCAGGGACCACCGCTTTCTGAAGAGCGATTACTGCAAATGGGGTATTTGTTTCAGCAGGTGACGGACTGGCATCGGCGTCGTCCACCATTGATCGAAAACGATCGACTCCTGTCCTGAAATCGTTGTCCGGCGACTTTGAATGAGCCGGTGTGCAACGTTGAGGTCAGATGGGATTGAGCAGGACTGAATGGCAAAGATCAGATGAGCATGGGCGAAAGACCCTACAAAATTGTGATCGGCTTGGAAGTCCACGTGCAGTTGCTCACGGAGAGCAAGCTTTTTTGTGGATGTTCCACGAAGTTCGGGGCCCCGCCGAACACACAGACCTGCCCTGTCTGTATCGGGATGCCAGGGGTTCTGCCGGTGATGAATCGTAAGGCGTTTGAACTCGCCGTGAAAACGGGGCTTGCGCTCAATGGCGAGATTGCTCGGTTTAGTAAGTGGGACAGAAAGAATTACTACTATCCCGATTTGCCCAAGGGCTATCAGATCAGTCAGTACGATCTGCCGATCTGCCGAGGCGGTTACCTGGATATTCCCGCTGAGGACGGCGAGGGAACACGGCGGATCGGGATCATCCGCGTCCATCTCGAAGAAGACGCCGGCAAAAGCATGCATGACGAGAAAGCCGGTCGGGCGGACAGCCGAATCGATTTGAATCGGGCGGGTACGCCTCTTTTGGAGATTGTCACCAAACCTGATTTGCGTTCACCGACGGAGGCGAAAACGTTTCTCACGGAGCTGAAGTTGCTCCTTAACTATCTGGAAGTTTCCGACTGCAATATGCAAGAGGGAAGTTTGCGGGTGGATGCGAACATCAATCTCCACATTCCCACCGACGACGGCCAGTACGTTGCTACGCCGATCGTGGAAGTAAAAAACATGAACAGCTTTCGGGCGGTGGAGCGGGCCCTCACCTACGAAGCGCAGCGGCAGTACGAAGCCTTTCTGGAAACTGGGCACAAATTAGGAGATGTGCCCAAGCAGACCCGTGGCTGGGATGAAGACGCCCAAATTACACGACCTCAGCGATCCAAGGAAGAGTCCAGCGATTATCGATATTTTCCAGAGCCGGATCTGGTGCCGGTCACGATCACGGAGGAAGAATTGGAACGCATTCGTGCGACCCTCGGTGAATTGCCGGCGGAGATCCGACGCCGATTGCAAACAACCTACCAGATCACAGCCTACGACAGTGATGTGATCGTCAATCAGGGGCGGGCATTCGTGGACTACTACTGCCGTTTGGCGCAAGGATGCGGGGATGGGAAAATGGCTGCGAACTGGGTGCAGCAGGATGTGCTCCGCACGCTCAACGAGCGTCAATGGACAATTGCCCAGTTTCCTGTGAGTGCGGACAACCTCGCGGAGCTTCTTCGAAAGGTCCGCGGCGGTGAGTTGGACACCGCCAAGGCTCGAATGGTCTTTGCGGAGATGGTGGAACAATGTTGCTCGGCGGGGGAAGCCATCCAGCGACTGGGAATTGTGCAGGTGGACGAAGGCGAACTGCGACGGCTGTGTGAGGAACTTGTCGCCGCCAATCCCCGGGTGGTCGCGGAAGTAAAAGCGGGAAAAGATAAGGCGATCGGCAGCCTCGTCGGTCAGGCGAAAAAACGCAATCCGAATATCAACCCCGCTCGGGTGAAGGAAATCTGCCTCGAATTGATCCAGCGCCAGTCCTGAATGGCGCTGGTTCTTTCGGTAAATGTGCCGTCGGTCAAGAAACCTCTTCCAGCCGAAACGTTGACATCGGGTTGTTCGATCGGTGCCGTGCAGGACGGTGGTATGGGAGCCCTTGTGACACTCACGACGGATTTTGGTCGGGACAGTATCTACGTCGCCCAGTTGAAGGCAGTCCTGCTTTCGATCAATCGGCGACTCACCATCGTGGACGTTACCCATGAAATCCCGCCTCAAGATGTGGTCAGCGGCGCATGGGTTCTGCGTCACACAGTTCCTTACTTTCCGGAAGGCAGTTTTCATCTGGCGGTGATTGATCCGGGCGTGGGAACCGAGCGACGCTGTTTGGCGGTGGATTGGGAAGGCCGATATATCGTGGCGCCCGACAACGGTTTGCTGACGTTCCTCTACCAGTTATCCGCTCCTCGAAGGGCCGTTTGGATAGAAAATCGCGCGTATTTTCGTGCTGAAGTCAGCAGCACGTTCCATGGTCGCGACCTGATGGGACCCGCGCTGGCATGGTTGACCCACGGCATTCCGCTTGAGGAACTTGGACCGTCCGCGCAAAAGTGGGTGGAACTCTCCGATGATTGGCGGCCTCGTGTTGGCGATCGTGAAATACAAGGCCGGATCGTGTTTGTCGATCGCTTTGGCAATTTAATCACTAATATTGGGAAAGATTGCTGGCCCCAGCAAGTAAGGCCGGTGATTAAAGCGGGAGATTATCAATTGGCAGAGCTCAGCCGGACATACGGTGAGCATCCGCCGGGTAGTCTGATTGCGCTGTTTGGCTCACAGGGCTATTTGGAAATTGCTGTCGTCAACGGAAGTGCAGCCGAGCAGACGAAGCTTACTGTGGGTACGCCTGTTTTGGTGACGTGGTGAAAAAAGCCATGGACGAGAAAGAAAAAGAATTACTCCGCCAGTGGGACCGCACGATTTATTGGCATGCGTTTACTCAAATGGCGGAGTACGAACCATTTATTATCGAGAGTGCGCAGGGATGTCGGCTCATCGATATTGATGGGCGAGAGTATATCGACGGAGTGGCCAGCCTCTGGTGCAATGTGCACGGGCATCGTCATCCGCGGCTGGACCAGGCGATTCGAGAGCAATTAGACAAAGTGGCGCACGTGACGTCCCTGGGCTGTTCCAATCCGACCACCATTCGTCTGGCGAAGCGTCTAACCGAGATTGCTCCGCCGGGACTCAATCATGTGTTCTTTGCGGATAGTGGTGCGGGGGCGGTGGAGGTGGCTCTCAAGGTGGCGTTTCAGTACTGGCGTCAGATTCCTGATCCTCAACCGCAGAAGACGCTCTTCCTGGCACTTGGCGAGGCGTACCACGGAGACACGCTGGGCGCGGTGAGTGTGGGGGGAGTGGACCGGTTCAATGCCGTGTTTCAGCCGCTTATGTTTCCCACAATTCGGCTGCCCTGCCCCGACACGTATCGAACCCCCGAGGGAGTCTCGCCCGAGAAACTGGCTGACTACTATCTTGCGCAGCTCGAAGAGGTGTTGCGCCGCGAACACGCACGGATCGTCGGAATGATCGTGGAGCCCCTGGTGCAATGCGCCGCGGGTATGGTCGTTCATCCACCGGGGTATTTACGGGGGGTTCGGGAGTTGACCAGGAAATATGGGGTGTTGCTCATTGCCGACGAGGTGGCGGTGGGATTCGGCCGAACCGGCCGAATGTTCGCCTGCCAACACGAAGGAGTCACGCCGGATTTGCTCTGTTTGGGAAAAGGGCTCACGGGCGGATATTTGCCCGTCGCTGCCACTCTGGTCACGGATGAGATCTACAACGCTTTTTTGGGCGATTACACTTCACTGCGGACATTCTTTCACGGTCATACGTACGGCGGGAATCCGCTGGGGGCGGCCGTGGCCCTGGCAAATCTCGATGTGTTCCAGGAAGAACGCACTCTGGAGCAACTTCCCCCCAAAATCGAGCGGCTGGCCAGCCATCTGCAAAGGATCGCCGAACGACCGCATGTGGGCCACGTGCGTCAGTGTGGGCTGATTGCCGGCATCGAGTTGGTTCACGACAAGGCCACCAAACGGCCTTATCCCTGGACGGAACGCCGCGGGTGGCGGGTCTGCCAGCACGTCCGACAGGAGGGCGTCTTCCTTCGGCCGCTGGGCGACGTGATCGTCATTTTCCCACCGCTGGCAATCAGCCTCGAGGAAATTGACCACATCTGCCAAGCTGTGGAGCGAGGCATCATCGCCGTGACGGAGTAAACAATGCCCGCGTATGGGGCTCGCCCGCATCCGACAGCTACCGGACCACCGCGCGGGGCTTCACAACGTAACGGTTACCAACTCGATTCCCTCGTCGGCACCGAGATTGCGAGAGTATTTCTTTTCTCGGGGGTTATTCCAGTGCTCGTGAACGCCCAAACTGGTCAGGCGTTCCGTGGGTTCAGGGTGATTGGGGTCGTAGAACGTTCCGGAGGGCGGTTTATCGGCGAGGGCGGCCTCGTGGAGATAGTCGTCCACACCGCCTTTGCCTGGGAACGGCGTGCCTTCTGCATACAGGAAGTCGAAGGCCACAGAATCGATGGCCACTGGGTCCTGAGATGCGAACAAGCTGCACGACCATTGGTCTTCCATTGGGGGAATGTGCATTTTTTGCGGGACGGGGTCACGTGGATGAACTCCGGAAAAGAGACCGTCAATCAGGTACAACACCGTCTTACCGCCGAGATGAGCGTGCCCCATCAAATCCACCAGCGGCCGATAGATCCGCGGCGTATTCGAGAAGCAATGGGGATGCATGTCGTAGTAATTCTCCTGCACGGGCCAGCGGATCAGCGACCCGTAGTGGTTTTTGGCACACAGTGTGACGCCCGCCCCGCTGTGGGCTTTGAAGTTCGCAAAATTGATCAGATAATCAGCTTCAGCAAAGCACTTAGGGATGACATCCTGGGCCACTCCCTGGGGGCGGGCACTCCAGTAAAGGGGCACATCCGATGCTTCAACTTTAATTCGTCCAAACTTCCCAGCATAGTCCACATATTGAACGTCTTTATAATGGGCCTGAAGGATGTCGTAGTACTCGTGGACGAGATAAGCGAGCGTGTCGCAGATAGTGATGTCAGCAGGCTTGACACCCACCTCATCCACCAACTGTCGGAGGAGCGCGAGAATCATCTGCGGTGACGTGTTCATGTAATTTTCGCGTCTGATAAAACGATAAGTTTCCGGATCAACGACGTTTTCTCGAAAGATCATCCCCACCCAATTCGGCTTGATCGCGATTTTCTGACCTGGCTGGTAACCCTGAGCGACACCGTTGCGGGTGGTGTTGAGGTGGCGGAAAAGTTTGTCCCAGGCTTCTTTGACGGTATTTGCTCCAGTGAGACGGCACACCGCGTGATCCATCATCTGATTGACGCGGTCCTGCTTGACGTGATTTCCTTCCCACCACCGCCCGTCGTCAGGGCCTTTCCACTCCACCACCCCGGGATCGTGCGCCCAGACCACACGGCCAGGGAAAATCCCCTTGCCCCGACCAATGGGTTTGAGAGGAACGGGCTGATCCGAAACAACCTCTTCAGAGCGGCCAAACTTGGTCGCGGTGAAAAGGCCCGCAAGCGCTGCGGAGCTGCCGATGAAGTGACGGCGACTGACGCATGAGAAGTCGGGTGCTTCCGCGGCGTAGGGACGATGGCGACGATCCGACATGACTGGCCCTCCCTTTTCAAAAATAACGGATAACGTGTCTGCTTCTCCCGGTAGCGTTAATATACCGCGATCGATCAGTCGGGAGAATCACTTGTTTCTGATTCGTTTCGCATATGACGGCCCAAATGTGTCGCTGGCAATAAGTATTGCCGACCCACCTCGCGGCTTGGAACTCCATCAAGCGCCGACGTTGCCACAGCTGCGAGTCATCGAAAGGAACGGTGAAACACGACCCCCTCTCCCGACGGGCGCACGTTTAACGCAATGGCTCGATGATCGGCATGAGTGGTCAACCACCGTCTTTGATGTCGAATACATCGTCAGGAGAGATCGCTGGGGCGTGATGGCTCTCCGTACCGCTTACGTGTTCGGTGTGCCCCTCGCCACCTGATCCCGTCGGTTTGGGGCCCGCGCAGGGACGCTTGAGAAAGGCAATCCAGCCCATGATTCCTTTGGCGTCCTTGTAGTATTCCACCGCCACGACTTCCCAACCCTGCTGACCGACCGCATTGAGCTCGTCCTGAAGGGCGAGCTCCGAGCGACGCGTGAGAAACATGTACTCCCACCGCTGCTGGGCCTGGATGATCGCCGTCTTCGTCATGCGCCACCTCCTTCTGCCAGAAGACAAACCAAATGGGTCAATTGAAACGAGCCGAATGACCCGAGTGTGAGGTTTGTGCTGTCAACGAACGTCACGCAGCGATGACTTTCTGGCCCCCCTTAATCTAATCCGGCCGAGGACAGTTGAAAAGTTGCGGCAGAGCCGCGATCTGTCGGCCCGAACGGGAAAAATGTTTCCTTGGAAGAGGAAATCACACTGCACTGCGGGCCTGAAAATCCTCTCGTGACGGCGCCGACCCAGGGCTGCCGGTCGCGGCGATCACGGATTCTCCGCTGGCGGGGAATGGCAATGATGGGATTTTATACCTCAGGATGGTGCAGGGAACCGACCGAACGACCTCCTGCGCCATGCCCATTTCTGCAAAAACCCGAGAGATGTTACGCGCGCGACGTGTCACAACGGCGATTCATGGGGCGCCCCAACCGGAATCCAATGGCGTCACTTGTGTTTGACGCCCTGTAGGGACAATTCATGAATTGCCCCTACAACACATTGAGCTTTTGGCCTCTCGCAGCTCCAAACGAAAAGTGGGGATGAGGCAAAAGGACCTCCGGTAGTATGCCGGTTCAACCGTTGGAAGAAGGGGTGGGCACGAGAGGATTGCCCGTGTACGGATTGAGATCGATCCCATTTGTGGGCAGCACGTCCAGCGGGATCGTCACACGCACCGTGGTGCCCTGCTGTCGCTGGGAGGTAATTTCCGCCCAGCCGCCGAGAAGTTTGGCGCGATCGCGGATGGAGTGAATTCCGTAGTGTCCCGCGGGGATCCGTTCGACGTCAAATCCGCTCCCCCAGTCACGGACCTCAATCTCCAGTGTCGAATCCTCCTGCCGAAGTGAGACAGCCACGCGGGGACTTCCACTGTGCCGGACGGCATTCAGCACTGCTTCCTGCACGATGCGGAAAATGTGGGTTTCCACTGGTGCCGCCAGCCGTACGAACTGCGTTTGGTTGTGGAAGTCGATTTCCACATGATGACGGGTGCGAATTTCCTGAAAGAAACTTTCCAAAGCCGGGATCAGACCGCCTTCTTCGAGAAGGTCCGGGCGGAGTCCACGAATCAGCCGCCGGGCTTCGGCAATCGCATTGCGGATGAGATGCATGGCCCGATCGAGAAAACTTTCCGCTTCCTGGGGAGCCGTGTTTCGGAGGTGGCGGTAGGTCTCGAGGCTCATGAGCGCCCCAGTGGCCTGCTGAATGAATCCGTCGTGGATTTCGTAGGCGATCGCTTCGTTCTGTCGCTCCTGGAGTTCCCAGACTTCATTGAGCAGCCGTTTTTCGGTTCGCCTCCATGCTTCCTTTTTCGAATGCCAGTCCTGCCGGGCGTGCTCGAACTCCTCTTCGATCTGTCGCCATGCTGTCACGTCGCTGATGTATCCGATGAGGAAAGCCACCTCGCTCTCCTCGTCATACACCGCGGATCCTTGTTCCCAAACCCATTTGACGTCGTTGGAAGCCGTGCGCATCCGGTAGACCAGCCTATAAGGCCGGCGCTCCCTGACCGCCTTCTGGACTTCCTGCCACACTTTTTCGCGGTCCTCTGGAACAATGAGTTCCGCGTAGGCAATCCGTCGGTTTCCAATGAGGTCCTCCGGAGCATAACCTGTTAACTCTCGGCAGCCATTGCTGATGTACTCCATGGTCCACTGCGGATCATTGCGACATTGATACACCACCCCGGGAAGAGCTTGCAGAAGTCCGCTGAGTCGGTGGGTTTCCAGCTCCATGAACGTTTGATAGCGATAGGCGCCTCGAAGAACCGGCTCGATAAGCAAGACGCCGGCAAGAGATGCCAAAGAAATCAGCAACCCCACCGATTCAGAAATGAAATCCTGGGGAAGTCCTAGCGAGATTTCTGCCAAAACGCTGAGACTGCGAACCACCATCAGCACCATGGCCACAGCAAGGAGCAGCCAGCCCCAGCCCGGTCGAAACCGGCTGGCAATCCGCAGGGCAACCCAGGCGGCCGCGGCCTGGCACAGGAATGCAACGATGACGACAATAATAACCAACATCTAGAACTCGCGCTGAGTGACGGAATAGGATACCGGTTTAAAACAACTCGCTATTTGCAGTACGGCCCGGCAAACGTCAGAGTGCACGGATGGTTTCGCGGTCATTGCGAACGGTTGAGCCAATGGCCGATTTTTACGCCGCTGTTACCACGGTGCGGAAACGGCTCTTTTTCCCCGGTAGCTCTTATGAGCACCTCTTCGGCGGGCTATGTGAACTATAGCCCCCCATTGTTGTGTGTCAATAACCCAATTAAGGGGGCGCGAAAAACTCTCAAAGCGGCACTTCTGAGGTGGTTTGTCAGGCCAGAGCATTTATGTGCTAGATTTTTGCAGGCACCCAGCAAAGAGACGAAGGCGTCCCTCGTTAGTGGGGTTCTGAGTGCGATGGCACCGTTCCGTTGGGAGCGTTGCAGTTTGAGCCGACCATCAGGCTTAAATGAGGAAGGCAAAGCAAAAGGAGGCAAGCAGTGAGAATCGCGATGATAGGCACCGGTTACGTCGGGCTTGTGACCGGCACGTGCTTCGCCGAAACCGGTAATGATGTTATCTGCGTGGATTGTGATGCTGAAAAGATTCGACTTTTGCAAGCGGGCGGATGTCCTATTTACGAGCCTGGCCTGGAGGAACTCCTCCAGCGAAATATCGCGGCTGGGCGTCTGCGCTTCACCACAGATTTGCCCAGCGCCGTACGATGGGCAAAACTGATCTTCATCGCCGTGGGGACACCGTCGCGGGATGACGGGTCTGTCGATTTGTCGGCCCTTTGGGCGGTCGTCGAGGAGATGGCCCCCCATCTGGCCGAAGACGCCATCGTGGTGATTAAGAGCACGGCCCCGGTCGGAACGAATGCGGCGGTCACGGCCAGGCTCCGCGAGCTCACCGGCCGCTCCGTGGATGTCGCCACCAATCCCGAGTTTCTCAAAGAGGGCGCCGCGGTGGAAGATTTCATGAAGCCCGACCGTGTGGTAGTGGGAGCACGGCGGGAAGAAGTCCTGGAAATCCTGTGGGATCTCTATCAACCTTATCTGCGCACGGATAAGCCGCTGCTTTTCATGTCACCAGAAAGCGCGGAGATGACCAAGTACGCGGCCAACGCGATGCTCGCCACGAAGATCAGTTTTATCAACGAAATTGCTGCCATCTGCGAGCGGACAGGGGCCGATATCAACGATGTTCGCCGGGGAATTGGGCACGACAGCCGGATCGGTTTCGCATTTCTGTTCCCGGGTGTTGGTTACGGAGGCAGTTGCTTCCCCAAGGACGTTCGCGCCCTGGCGGCCGTTGCGCGTGCCCACGATGTGACTCCGCGCATTCTGGAAGCTACGCACCAGGTCAACGAGCATCAAAAGGGGATTCTCCTGCGCAAGATCCGCGAGCACTTTGGCGGCGCTCTCTCAGATAAGACGATTGCCATATGGGGCCTTTCCTTCAAGCCGGGAACGGACGACATTCGGGAGGCGCCGTCTTTGGTCTTGATCGATGGCCTGCTCCAGCATGGAGCGGCACTGCGGGTGTACGACCCGGAAGCGATGGACAACGTCCGCAAACGATATGGAAATCGACTCACATACTGCCAGCATCGGGACGAGGCACTGGATGGTGCCGATGCCCTGGTCATCGTGACGGAATGGAAGCAGTTCGTCCACCCCGACTTCGACGAGATGAAGCGCCGATTAAAACGACCCGTCATTTTCGACGGCCGAAATATTTATAACCCTCATCGCATGAAGGATCTTGGCTTCACCTATTACAGCATCGGACGACCACCGGTCAGACCGTAATCTGTTGCGGGGGCCCCCAAGTCGTCCAATAACTGCCAAGGGACTGCCCAGCCAAACCGAGAATGCGTTTGACTGGCCCACGCTTAGACGGTTAAAATGACAGTAACGCTGCCATGGTATTGGCAGTGAGTGTGGTCGGCGAGATCGCGCGCATCCGGTGAGACTTTTCCCCGCCAAGTGAGCGGGCTTGTCTAGTCCAAATAGGGGACGAACCGAGGTAACTTCTCCAGGTCGCTGACGATAACTTGGCAGACGACGGGCTTTTGGCTGGTCGAAAAAACGCTTGAGACGTAACTCCAACGAACTGCCTGCCCGTCCGCTGTCCGGGGTGTGAGAAACTACTGGGATGATCGAGGGTAACGAGAGAACCGGCACGCCTTCGCAACAGCCGCCAGCGGCAAAGCCCGTTCGGCTGGAAGAACAGCCGACGGTGATCACCCCGCCCGAGGCGCTGGTGCCTGTCTCGTCGCCGGAAATCGGCGTGGAAATCCTCACGCCCAAAGTCAGCCCGGGAGCGACGCTTGGCCCCTACGAGATCCTGGAATATATCGGTGGCGGGGGGATGGGCCGGGTATTTCGGGCGTTCGACGTCCGTCTTTCCCGGGTCGTGGCGCTGAAGGTGCTCACACCGGAGCAGGCTGCGGACGCTCAAACCCTGGCGAGATTCCAAAACGAAGCCCGATCTGCCGCCCGATTAAACCATCCGGGCATCGTGCAGGTCTATGCGGCGGGCGAGCAGGATGGGGTTCACTACATTGCCTTCGAGTTCATCGAGGGCACCAACCTGCGGAAGCTGGTGGAAGAAAAGGGGCCGCTCCCCTGGGTGGATGCCGTGCGTTACATCCTCCAGGTGGCCGAGGCTCTCGATCATGCGAGCAAACGCGGGGTCATTCATCGGGATATCAAACCGTCCAATGTCATCGTGACGCATGAGGGCCAGGCCAAATTAATTGACCTGGGCCTGGCACGGGTTTATCAGCCCGGCGGGCGAGCGCAGGATTTAACCAGCAGTGGCACAACTTTGGGAACATTTGATTACATCGCGCCGGAACAAGCGCGAGACCCTCGACTGGCAGATGTCCGTAGCGATATCTATTCTCTGGGGTGTACCCTTTACTTTCTGCTCACGGGGCAGCCTCCGTTTCCGGGCGGCACGGTGCTCCAGAAGCTCCTCCAGCATCAGACAGAAGACCCCGTGGATGTTCGCAAGATCCGCAAGGACGTTCCCGAAAGTCTCACTCGGATTCTGCGGCGGATGATGGCCAAATCGCCGCGGCAGCGATTTCAGTCGGCAGCGGAACTGGCTGCGGCTCTTCGCGAATTGATCGGCGAGAGCGAACGGCCGTTTCGAGCTGGAAACGGCAAGGCTGGCAGGAACGGAAAGGAACTTCGCTGGCGACGACATCTGCCATGGGTGGTGCCCCTGGTAACTCTGCTCCTCACCACGCTTTTCATTGACTGGTGGTTTTCCCACGGTGCCGAGGAATTAGATCTGACGGGCGATGAGGTGAGTACACCGCTCGAATTATTCTCACCTCCCACGCCGGCCTTCAGGGTTGATGCGGGATCGTCGACGGGAGAGACGTCCAAACGAACACCGGGTAGCGATTCCGCGACGTCGAGTCCGCAAGGCCAGGGATCGCAAAACCCCACGATCCACACAGCTCCTCGTGAGGTATCAGAACCGTCATCCCGTACGGATTCGGCGACCCCCAGGTCTGGTGTGTCAAGCGAGGGGGCATCGGTACCCAGCCTCACGGATCCGCTAAGCCCAGGTTCGGCATCGGGATTATCGAAGCCGTCCCCCGATTTTAACCCAGGTAGCATCAGCCCCGTACCTGGCGTGTTGGGGGGCGACCCTCGTCATTTTCTCGGAGCGTCTTCCCTATCGGAGAGCGGCCTGGCGATTCCCCGGGCCGTTCCGCCTGATATGCCGCTGCTGGTTCCGCAAACAAATCGGTCCGCAGAACTGTCCGACGAAAGCCCGACGCGAGGAGGTCTGCTGCCGTTTTCAGCCGCGGTCAATGCCCAGCGTGAAATTCCAGCGGACCAGAAGTTCACCACGCCGAGCGCGTGGATCAGGTGGGTTGATCCCATGGGCCGCCGGGAAGGCAGTTTCCCGACTTTAGAAGCGGCCTGTCGCGCGGCTTTGCCCGGGGATGAGATCCGTTTGGATTTCGACGGAACACTGCTCGAGCGGTCGCTGGACCTGCGAGGCCGGCGGCTGAAAATTGTCGGTGAACGGGGACGCTGGCCGGAGCTTGTCTTCCGCATGGACGATCGCAATGGGGCGACTTCAGAGAGTTTTGTATTGCTCGCCGCGTCGGATATCGGCTTCGAGAACGTCGGGCTGCGATTCGAAGTCAAGGGACAAAATGCGGCACGGGGATTTGCGTGTTTTCAGATGGTTCGGAATTCTCGTGTCACGTTCACGAACTGTGTTTTGACGCTTATCCTGGACGAGAACCGATCGTCGATGGTGGCCACTTCAGCAGCCCCCGTTGTGTTCGAGGCCACGGATGATCCGCAAAGCGAAATTCTGGTGAAGGCTCTGACCTCTGACCTGGAGCAGTCAACGGCCGGCAACATGATCGAAGTGAAGCAATCCGTCTTGCGCGGCCAGGGCGGAGTCCTCCGCAGCCTGGGGGTTCGGGGAGGAGAATTGCGCATCGCCGAGTCACTCATCGCCGTTGACGGCAGGCTGTTGGATATTGCGGGAACGGACCGCACACCTGAAGCCGGCGCGCAGTGGAAAGTTGCGTTGCAACGGGTAACAGCCTTCTGCCGTCAGGGGCTCTGTCGCCAGAGGGTCACCGCCTATCAGTGGCATCTGCTTCCGGTTCGGGTAGAAAGCCAGGCCAGCATCTTTGTGGCTGCCCGGGATGCCAGTTTCATCGAGCAGGTCGGGATGTCGCTGGAAAAGGCACTGCGATCATTTTCGTGGTTCGGGCAGGATAACTTTTATGAAACGTTCACCCGATTCTGGTCCATTACACCCGGCGAGCCGGGTTCTAATGTGTTCTATGTGTCATTTGAATCGTGGATGAGCTACTGGCGGTTGGATCATGAACAGAATCCTGCGTACGGGGCGATTCCGTGGCGCAGTCCACTCCCGTTGACCAAGCCCGCCTACCTCCATCAGCCTTCTGACTATCGTCTGGCGGACCCCTCCGTCGATGACGTGGCCGCCGAGATTGCGGGAAAAATAGGCTGTCCGGTGGACAACCTGCCTAGCCTTCCGAAGTCTCTTCCTTAATTGCGCGTAGCCTGTTCGGTCACTTGGCCGATAGAAACGGACCCGACGCGCACGTCCCACCGAATCCGGACCTGACAAGCACGTGCCTTCGGAAAAACGGACCTGACAAGCAGGTCCCTCCGAGAAATCGTTCGGAGGGGCACGCCTGTCGTGCCCGCGGAACGAGATGGATATGGATTATCAACGCTCAAAAAAACAGACCGGACGAGCAGGTCCCTCCAATTATGCGGACCTCCATTGTGTGGATTGGAGGGTCGGGTTCCACCCCGACCGGTCATCGTCGCGCCCATATGGACCGACGGCAAGGTGGTGAAGGCTAAAGCCTTCACCGAAAAGCGGCGATGAATCGCCGCACTCCATGGAGTGCGGGGCTTTAGCCCCGCTTTCGGCGCGGGACTTCAGTCCCCGCCGAAAGGCAATGAATGATCGAACCCCGAATCACGGACCCGACGAGCAGGTCCCTCCGAGAAATCGTTCGGAGGGGCACGCTTGTCGTGCTCGTGGAAACTGTTGTTCAGATTCGCGTTCGACTGCGGTCGCAACTGGCCGATGTAAACCCAGCGGTGCTATAATAAGCTAAGATAAGGCGGTTGGAAATTGACGCTTCGAGCTTTCACAAACTCTGTGTGGAATCTGCCCATCAAACGCAGCTTGTCCAGGGTGAAGGGGCGAGAAAACGCTGTCGCGGGACGGGTGGGAGGAACGCGACCAGGGGTGGCTCGAACATGAGGAAACATTGCAGTGATGAGCCGAGCGGTTGCTGACGTCCGACCTTTGCCACCGCCTCCCCCGGAGGCGAATTTGCCGCCTGAGGATGAGGAGGTCCTAATCCTCAGACAGGTTGAAACGACGCGTCGCAAGATCGCAACGGTCGAGATTGTCTGGCGATCGCTGGCGCTTGTGGCGGGGATGATTGCTTACGGCCTTCTGGCCGCCGTGGTGGATCAGTGGATTTATCCCCACGGAATGCCCACCGCGGTGCGATGGCTGCTGTGGATCGTTTTTGTCCTGGCGACTGTTGGTTGGATCATCCTCTCCCTGGGGCCTTATCTTGTCCGCCGAATTCATCCCGTCTTTGCCGCCTACCAGGTGGAACAGGCGGTTCCCACTCTCAAACACTCACTGATTAGCTTTCTTCTGTTACGAGGGGAAAAAGACGCCCTGCGGAGCGATCCGCTCAAGCTGAATGTGTTTCGCGGTCTGGAGCGGAACACCGCGCAGCAGGTGTCGCAGGTATCGCCAGAGGTCGTCGTGGATCGATCGGCGATCCTCCGCACAGGTTATGTCCTGATCGCGTTGATAGCGATTTTTGCCCTGCTTGTGCTCTTGTCGCCCAAGAATCCCCTGGTGTCGGCCGCGCGCGCCGTTCTTCCCTGGAGCCATATCTCTCCCCCGAGCCGGGTGAAAATTGAAGTGGTCCAGCCGGGCACCGCGGAGGTCCTTCAGGGGGACCGCGTTGTCGTTTCGGCGTTGATTCAGGGATTACGGGAAGGGGAGGGAGCTCGCGTTGTGTATTCCACGGCCGACGGCCAGGCGGTCGATCAGGTTATTCCCCTTCAGCCGGTTGCGGATAAGCCGGGACGCTACGAATGCGAATTGTCGCCATCCATCCAGCAGAATACGACCTATCGCGTGACGGCGGGGGATGCCGTCACTCCCGACTACCATCTCACAGTCGTAACACCCCTTCGCGTGAGAATCCACAAGATTGAATACCAATTTCCCGCTTACACCAAGCTCGAGCCGCGCGTGGTGGAAAACCTGGGCGACATCCAGGCGATCGAAGGAACGGAGGTGACCATCCACGCGGAGGCTCCTGAACCCTTGCGGAGTGCCGAGATCACCATGGAGGGGGATCAACGGGGAACACTTCGCATGGTCGTGGAGGAAAAGCAGGCCCGGGCGGCCATGCGCTTGAGGCTCAACAAAGTGGGAAGCTCTCTGCGGGAATATTCCGTGTACTCGATCCGCGCGGAGAGTCGGGATGGTCGGCCGAGCGTGGACCCCGTCAAGTACACGATCGAAGTCATTCCAGACATGCCTCCTGCCGCCCGATGGGAGTCGCCTCGCGAGACCCGCGTGACCGTGCCGGTCAACGGAAGTCTTCCGCTGAGGTTAAGGGCAGAGGATCCCGACTTCGGGCTCCAGCAAATCGTGCTCACCATTGAATCGCTGGGGAAGAAAGTCACTCAGGAGATCCTGCTGGACAGAGCCAAAGGAGATGCCTACAGAGGGGAGTTTTCTGGGGAGTATCTCTTTGTCCCGAGCAAACTTGGTTTGGCCACAGGGGATCTCGCGCTGTGTCGGGTCGAGGTCGCGGACAATCGGGAACCGACATCCAATCTTGTCAAGCTGCCGGAACTGGAAATCCACATCGGACCGGCCGAACAGGGAGCCGAGTCGCGATCGGCGGAATCCCAGCAGAAGTCTACGGCAGAGCGAAATGAAAAACCGGGGCAATCGCCCCCGGATAAAGGTTCGGGACAGACGCAACCTCCGAGCCCTCTGGGAGAACAGCCGCCCGCAAAACCCAATCCACCGGGTCAGCCACCAGAACAATCTCGATCGCCGGACTCAGCTCGCCAGCCGGAGAGTTTTGATCAACCGAATCAGCAAAACCAGCCGAACCAGCCGGGTCAGATGCAGTCTTCCCAACAGGCAACAGAGGGATCGACCCCGCAGTCCTCAGCAGACCAGCCATCTTCGTCGGGTGAATCCTCGAGTGCGCAGCCTTCCGCTCAATCCGGCCAGCAGGCAAATCAGAAAAATGCCGAGCAGCCAGCCCAGGGGCAGCAGTCAGGTGCGTCGGACCCGCAAATCGGCACCAATCCTCCCGCTCAGGGACAGAACGGAAAGGCGGACAATCCTGGATCCGGTGAGTCTCAAGCTGGTTCGCAAGGCGGCAATGGCAAAGACTCGCAAGGAACGAAAGACGGGCAGGGACAGTCGGGCGACATGACTGGCACGTCGGGGAAACAGGCGGCAGGTGCCTCCGCCCAAGAGTCGGGAAGTTCGCCGCAGCCGACTGATCAGCGATCGGATTCCCGCGAACGGACAAGCAACGGCATGCAAAAAGGAGATGCTGGTGAACAGACCATCGGGGCCGGCCAAAATCAGACGCAGGGGAAAAGCGGCGAGCGCCAATCGGCGGTGAATGAAGGAACCAATCCGGATAAAGCCAATTCTCCCGAGGCGGGGATGAAGGAAGGACACCCGCAAGGGGAATCCGGGACCGCTGGGGCAGCGCAGTCGCGGGGAAACGGCACCGAGCAGACCGGCGCTGGCAAGCCTGGTGCGTCAGAAGCATCACAACAGTCCGGGGGTTCTGGAACGGGTCAGAACAACCCGGGAGCGGAACCGGGGTTGCCCAACCGAGGTGCCGGGGAGGGAACTCAACCGGGGGCAATGGCATCGCAGGGCGGAAGCGCGAGAGCCGGGGAGGGAAATAGCGAGCAGTCTACCGGAGGAAAGGGCTCGGACGGCAGCCAGCGGCAGGACAAGATCGACGGGATATCAAATCCGGGAGATGCCATTGAAAGAATTCTGAAGTACCTGGAGCGCAGCGGTGCGGCGAAGCCCGATGGGGCGGCTTCGGGAGCTCAGAATCAGGGCTCGCAAACGGCAACCGCAAATGAGCAGCCGCCGGGTTCGGGAGACCAGAGCACGTTGCCCACTTCCGCAGCGGGACAGCGATCTGGGAATCAGCAACAATCGGCGGAACGCTCGGCCGGGGCACAGTCAAACGGTCAGGCGGCTCAGCCCAGTCGCGATTCGACGTCTGTCCCGGCCGGGCAATCACCTGCTGCTGAAAGCAACCCGCAACCGACTGAGACGAACAACCAGCAGGGGGGTACCGCCTCGGCTCCGGCGAATTCCGGGATGGCACCTCCGCAAGGCGATGCGGCACCGCGACAGACAGAGGGTGCTTCCAATACAGTCGCTAACCCTCCACAATCGAACCAGCAACATGCTGCACGAAATCGGGAAGGCGAAAGCGGCGAGCAAGCTGGTTTAGGCGGTCAGGGTGGTGGTCAACAGACGCCCGGGAAGGGGAGCGGCGCGGAGGGAAGTCAGTCTCCCGCTGACGGTCAAGGCGGAAATCCCTCCCCGGGAACTGGACCGGAGGCATCGGCCTCGGCGGGAAGCAAGGCAGCGGGATCGGGCGGAAGTTCCCAGGGGGGACCAGGTACGAGTGGTGATTCGAGCCGCGGTGCTCAAGGCGGTTCGCAAAGTTCCGCTCAAAGTTCTGAGACAGGTGGCGGTCAGCGGGCACCCAACAGTGCCCAATCGGGGAATGCTTCCCGCGGCGGTGGGCTTCCCGGCGGTGGGGCGGGCGGTGGAGGGGCCTGGCCTGGTACCGAAACCCCCGTTGACGATCCGAATCTCGAATTTGCCCGACGGCAGACGGACCTCGTTCTGCGGTATCTGGAGGATCAGATCGCCCGGCAAAACCCCGATGAAAATCTTCTGAAAGAATTGGGCTGGACGAAAGAAGAAATGGCCCAATTTGTAAGACGCTGGCAGGAATTGAAGAAGGCTGCGGAAGACGATACTCCCCGCGGTAAAGATGCCAAAAAGCGTTTGAACGAGATCCTCCGTAGTCTCGGATTGAGACCGAGTGGCACCGAAATCCGCCGCAATGAGAATCTTAGGGACACGGTGCACGGGCTGGAAGCCGGTCGGGACATTCCGCCGCCACCCCAATGGAGTGATTACTTCCGAGAATACCTGAAATCTCTCGGGGCCGCTCAGTAACCCTTCCCTCGGTTCACAACGAATCATCTCTCGGTTAGTGTGTTTTGGATTGGGGCGCCGACCACTCCCTGATATGCTAGATACTTTCGGATCTTGGGAAATTGGCTGCGTTCAACCCTCAGGATGGCCGCTAGAATTCTGCTGCGGCCGGATGCGTTTGGTGTTTCCCACAGCTTAGCCGCGCCGCTTTCCCGGGTGGAGCATGGTTTAGGCTCCCCGGCCGGATGATGAAAAACGGTGGATTGAGAAGTGGAGTCAGTGAAGGTGTTCGGAATAGAAACTCCAGAACCCCGGTACTTAACCCCGTTTAATCCGCGCCAGATTCCCCACTTTTTTACAGACGTATTAATTGTGGGGGCTGGATTGGGTGGACTCCGGGCAGCGCTGGCCGTCGATCCACGGCTTAACGTGCTCATTGCCTGCAAGGACGGTCGGGAAGGATCTAATAGCTGGCATGCGCAAGGCGGAATTGCTGCGGTTCTCGATCCCGAGGATGATCCGGAGAATCATGTACGGGACACGCTTGAGGCGGGGGGCGGTCTATGCGATGAAGCGGTTGTTCGCAGTGTCATTTATGAGGGCCCGGAACGGATTCGCGAGTTGATGGCATGGGGAGCGGAGTTCGACCGTGTTGGGGATCGATTGGCCTTGGGCCGGGAAGGGGGGCACAGCCATAATCGGATCGTCCATGCCAATGGTGACGCGACCGGGCGCGAAGTCATCCGCGTCCTTTACGATCGTGTCCGTCAGCAGCCGAACGTGGACATTTGGGAGGACACCTTCACCCTCGATCTATTAACGTGGGATGGACGCTGTCGAGGAGCCATGGTCTGGAATCACCGCCATGGCCGAACGCTCATCTGGGCCAAGCAAACAATTCTTGCTACCGGGGGTTGCGGTCAGCTCTATCGAGAGACGACCAATCCAGAGACGGCCACGGGAGATGGAATGGCGATGGCTTTTCGTGCCGGTGCCGAACTGCGTGATCTGGAGTTCATGCAGTTTCATCCCACGGTTCTATACATCGCCGGAAGCGCCCGTCACCTCATTACCGAGGCCATGCGCGGGGAAGGTGCGCGACTGGTGGATCGACATGGTTATCGCTTCATGTTCGACTATGATCCCCGTGGCGAGCTGGCTCCGCGGGATGTGGTGAGCAGTGCCATCGTGGCCCAGATGGAAAAAACGGGCCATCCTTGTGTCTATCTTGACCTGACTCATCTCGATGCCGCGCAGATTCGAGCTCGGTTCCCGGGAATCACAAAGATCTGCGAGGAATTTCGTCTCGATTTGTCACGGGACCGGATCCCGGTTCGTCCCGGTGCTCACTACATGATGGGCGGCGTTACCGTGGATCTCGAAGGCCGGACCACGGTACCGGGTTTATGGGCAGCGGGCGAGGTGACATCGTCGGGCCTGCACGGGGCGAATCGGCTGGCGTCCAACAGTCTGCTTGAGGCGCTCGTATATGGCCGCCGGGCGGGGCAGGGTGCTTCAAGAGAAGCCCTAGAAATGCCCGACCAGTACACCGTGCTGCCGTTGGCCAATCCGCCGGCCCCCGCTCCTCATGAGCCTCTCGACCTTGTGGACATTCGCAATTCCTTGAAGAGTCTCATGTGGCGGAGCATGGGCGTTCGTCGCGTGGGGGACAAGATGCGGGAAGCTCTCGAGGACATGGAGCGATGGTGCAGCTACGCACTGCTCCGCCAGTTCACGCACCCGCAAGGCTGGGAATTGCAGAACATGCTCACCATCGCCAGACTGATGGTCCGAGCGGCGATCCAGCGGGAAGAGTCCCGCGGATGCCACTACCGCCTGGATTTCCCTGAGCCGAAGCCAGATTGGCAAAATCGACGAATTACCTTTCGGCGTTCGGAAAGCTGATCAGAATCGAGAGAGTTCCGGACACCGGAAGCAAATGCTCTTGATCGCCAGTCGCTCTGACACATCCCCACTTTCCCTCTGCAAATGGGAACGCGAAAGTCCACAGGGGCTCGTTTACTCGGGCACCGACAAGCGTGCCCCCACGATCTCTCAGCGGGGCCTGCTTGCCGGTTCCACATTCCAAGGGTTGGATGATCTATTTCGTCGGCCAAGCACCGACCGGTGGGTTCAGTTCCTGTTTAAACGGTAGGAGCCATTCATGAATTGTCCCGACAGCACATCGGGCCCCCGCCATCTCAGCGGTTTCTGCAAAAGTGGGCATGGTTTAAGACATCACTGACTTGACACCTCCTCCAATTCGTGAATAATCGCAGTTCAGACAATGGTTCTGGGAGTCAGACAACCTATGACGGTTGGGAGGTTTCGGTATGTTCAGACAGCGCATGATCCGGATTGGTGCGGGTTTAGTTCTTGTGACAATAGGGTTTGTTCTTGGCCTGGCGGCGCATTCGCAATGGGAAAACCTTCAGGCATCGGAAAGTAGCAAGGAATCGTCCGCGAAGAAGGTCATGCGGGTGGGCCAGGTTATCGGACTCCGTCCGGAGAAAAAGGATTACTACATACAGCTCCATGCCAACACCTGGCCGGGGGTGCTCAAACGCATTCGCGATTCGAACATCCGAAACTACTCCATTTATCTGGCCGAATTGGATGGAAAACTCTACCTTTTCAGTTACTACGAATACATCGGGGACGACTACGAAGCAGACATGGCCAAAATCGCTGCTGACCCGGAAACGCAACGCTGGTGGAAAGAGACCGATCCCTGTCAAATTCGATTGCCGGGAACACCTGAGGGTAAATGGTGGAAGCCGATTCCGGAGGTATTCCACACCGATTGAGTCCATTCGATAAAATCCAGCACCAGAGGCTTGCCCCCCGGCGGGGGTGGATCAACCGAAACGTCGTGAAATCCGCCACACACTAAGAACGAAGCACAGATCATGAAAATTCTCCTCTCCGGGAGTTCGGGGCTCATTGGGCGGGCGGTTGCGCGCGAACTGCGCAACCACGGACACAATCTTCTCTTCCTTGTGCGCCGACCTCCCGCCAGCGAGGACGAAGTCTACTGGGATGCCCAAACGCGAATTGACAATGTTGCGCGGTTGGAGGGCATCGACGCGGCCATTCATCTGGCGGGAAGATCAGTGGCCTGTCGGTGGAATGCAGCGGTCAAGGAAGAGATTCGCTCCAGCCGCATCGCCAGCACGCAATTGCTGGTCAGGATGCTCGGGAGTCTGGAAAAGAAGCCACACACGTTGCTCTGTGCTTCGGCCATCGGTTTTTACGGAGATCGTGGCGAAGAGTTGCTCACTGAGCAGTCTGCTCCGGGGAACGGTTTTTTGGCCCAGACCTGCGTCGAGTGGGAAACAGCAGCTCAAGAAGCCCAGCGGCATGGCATTCGGACGGTCAGCCTTCGATTCGGTCAGGTTCTTTCGCCCGAGGGTGGGGCCCTGCAGCGGCTGCTACCGATTTTTCGGTGGGGGTTAGGTGGGCCGATTGGCAACGGCCGGATGTGGTGGAGCTGGATTCTGCTTGAAGATGTCGTTCACGCCATTTTATTTCTTCTGCAGCGCGAAGATTGCGCCGGTGCGTTCAACATCGTGGCTCCGAATCCGGTACGGAACAGAGAATTTGCACAGACGTTGGCACGCGTGCTTCGCCGGCCAGCCATTTTCCCGGTCCCAACTTTATTCTTGCGGGTGCTTTTCGGAGAGATGGCGCGGGAGGTGCTGCTCGCCAGTGCCCGTGTGTATCCGGAACGGCTGAAAGAAGCCGGATTTAGCTGGAAATTTCCGAGGCTGCAGGATGCCCTGGTGCATGCCGTCAGCAACGGCTCGGGATCATGATGAAACCCAGCAATCCCGGTACAGCGTTTGCTATAACGACGGCCGTCCACGCTTGTGCCCAGAGACCTCTTCCCAAGCAGAACAGATCAGGGGCTTTGCGCTCAGCAGTGGCCGCTATCGCAACTCAGGTGCGAGAATGCGACACCCTCGATTTCCACGAGAAGTTCGGGTCGGCAGACATCGGCGATCGCGTAAATGGTGGGCACCTCTCCCAGGCGGCGGTCGCAGATCGCTTTGACCTTGGCATAATCTTCTGGATTCTTAATGTACACCCGCACAAGCGCCAGCTGATCGAGAGTCGTTCCCAATCGCGGTAGATTATGGCGGGCGAGGTTTTCCTCGCTCACGAGGGCTGCAATGTTATCGAGGGTTTCTTCCGTTTGCTTTTCCACATCCCCAATGTGACGCGTCTCGGAATTGGTAATACTCGCCGTGCCCGAGATGAAAATCGTGGCGTAGGAACCACACGACAGCGCCATGGCCCGGGAAAACTTGGGGCTTTTCGGCCCGTACTGGCACCCGTAGCCAAACGCCGGGGTTTGTCGGGGGTTTTCCAGCGGCATGGCCACAATGTCCCGGCGGTCCGTCTTCATGGCGATGCAGCTCATGATGAGGTGGTGCCCGTCCACACCGATGCCTGTGCTGGCCGGGTAGACAGCCCCTTTTTCCACAGGCAGATAGTTGGTGAGGAAGCGAATGTTTTGGTAAAAGTCGGCCCGCGCGCGATTCAATTCCTTGTATCGCTGTTTGTCGCCTTCGCCCTCAACAATCCCTCCCAAATAAAGCCAGGTGCGAATGACCTGAGCGAAATCGACTCCCACGGACCCCAGAATTCCCCGCATTTTGCTGAATGCGTTGAGTGCCTGGTGATAAACCCCGTCCACCTCCGGATCGGGAGTGACATGAGCACAGTGGATCCACGAGACTCCGTTGTGCGATGCAATCACGAGTTGCTCACTCTTGCGCTCGATGGTGACATCACCTTTCTTCCGACCGACTCCCAGTGCCTCGATCGATACGAGAGCTCCGTGACAGGGCTTTTGGGGGACATAGGTGGTGGCGGGGAATTCCGGCCCGTAAAACTCGCGCATCACCTCGCGACATTCGGCAAGTTTGGAGTCATCGGCAAGGAAGACGACCTGATGAACGATCGAACCGAGCGTGCTTTCCTCCTTCATCACCGATTCGATCGTGCGTAAAGCGTCCCAGGTTTGTGTGGCCAGATCGCCGGAAACCCGAGGCACCGCCGCTGCAAAAACGTGTCGCACGTCGGTAAGATCCACCACAGAGTAGCCAACGCCGTCGCTACAGACTTTGCGAATCATGGGCGGGAAACCTTTTCCGGAGGTGAGCTTACCTTTTTGGATGTACCGAGACACCATGGATTGTCAATTTTTTCGCGTGCGAGCGATGCCAATCGAGATTGAGACTCAATCGCCAGAGTTTCACGCCGCATTCGGTCTCCAGCGGGCACAATCCGCTACAGTTTGCATTTACTCCTAAAACCGTGGGGAGCCGCTTGTTTCCGACAATATTCGACACAACCTTCCCGACGCGACCACGTTCTATCAGTTCTATCAGGGACTGAATACGGTCAAGACCCCTCCACTCCGACACCTCCACCTCTGGTTATACACGTCCTGCCGCGCTCTCTTTACACTTTCGGTCGCGGACCGACTTTATGTCGCCAAGGCAAACCAAGTGCATGCCCGGTCCATCGCGAGTTCTTAAGGCAAGGACATCAGTTCCAGGGTGGGCGCGATTCAAGGGGAAGTTTTTCCCTTGCACGGCTGCTTTGACCAGTTGAAAGCAACGTTCTCCTCCGTAATTACCATCGCGCTTTCAGGGTTGAGCGCACGGCGATTCGGGAATTACATGACGGAAGGATCATTCGAGATCTGGTCCAGCGATGGCCTCGCCTCGTTGTTGCCTTTGTTGATCGGCTAAGTTAAACGTCCCGTAAAAAAGGACATTACAGTCCATCCAGGTGTACAGCCGTTCCCAGTCTTCCTGGCTTAACTTGACCCCATAGTGGCCTTGAAGCAAAAGTTGGGTCAGGCGTGACGCCCTGGCTCCAAAGAAGTCCGGTTTTGTGGTGGGTTCGCAGTTGACGACGCGAAAATCGCCCGGTTTTCCGGCCCAATCCGAATACGGGACGTAGCGAGCGAGCGCATTATACGAAGCGCTGTAGCGTCCAGCCGGTTCACCTGTCAAAACAATTCCGCCTTCTGCTTTGGTGGAATTGTGGCACGCGACGCAGTGCCGATCAAGGACCGGTTGAACGAGCAATGGGTAGCTGAACGGTCGGGAACCGGATGGACCAGGGGTGATTTGCGATGGCGGACGCCGAAGGGCCAGTGGGAAAGCTTTCGCTGGGGGAGCCAGATGACGCGGTTCATGACATCCAACACAGGAAGTGATTTCCCCCGGCTGAACGTAGGTGATGCTCCGCATGATTTGCACGGCCCGGCCGTGTTCGTCCAGCGCTTGAAACGAAAGGGGCTTGCGGGCTGGTACACGGAACAGCGCCGAGCCATCCGCCTCCACGGGAACCGTGCCCAATACCTGTTTGCCGGGCGAAATATTGGGAACCCCCAGCGTTGGTTGATTCTTATGCCAGGTTGATTTGGGTAGTACCTGAACGATTCGTAATCGCGTGATTCGCTCCCGGGGGAGCTGCGGCCACGCGCCATAGACGTTGGCCAAAAAGATGATTCCCTCGTCTCCAGACTCTTCGGCTAGAGAACCCCCCTCCGGCGTGTGTGAATTTGCAGAGACCAAGTTCTTTCCCAGTGGAACATCGAATGAGGCGGGTCTCGTGGGTGTGCTAATCGGCTGGGCGGTTATCGCTTTTGAAGCGACCTGGCCCTGTTCGTCCACGGCGTTTGGGCACGGGCGGAACGCCACCGGCCAGAGACTCGAGATGTTTAAGTCGCGATAGAGCAACTCCTTGTTCCCAAAAACATCCATCCAGTAAAGTCCAAACATATTGACCTGGTTGGCATCGGGCTCACCGATCAAACCGTCGTAACTGTATGCTGCGAGAAACGTGGTCTCGGAAAGTGGGTAGGGTGTGCGGTAGCAGTGGCCCGGAAATCGCTTCTGCTCGGATGGAAGAGCCGATACGGAATCCACGCCGGCCGGGTTGAACCATCGCCCGCCGGACCGGTTGGGGACAGGTGCCTCGCTTTCCGGGAAGAGGGCGTCCGGAGTCAGCCGGGTGATAGCCCGTGTGCCATCCTGGCCATGCCTGATGTCGATCCGAATGATCGACCCGGCCGTCATCGCGTGGTGGGCCGCAGCGGTGGCAATGATCGCATTGGTCCCAGGAATGGGTCGGGCTTCCCAGATTCCGACAGGATTGAGGGTATTGTTTCCGTAGTAAGCCTGGACGAACTCACCATTGCTGCGGACGGTCCACAACTGCTGATAGAAAACCGCATTCCGGTCCACGTAATCCCACCGGGTATACAAAATTCGGCCATCAAACAAGGGAACAGGGTCCCATTCGTGAGTCTCGTGGAAAGATATGACGCGGATGTTGCGGCCGTCAGAATCGCACAACGCAAGTGTGTGGACGGGACAGGGCCCCTGTCCGCACCGGTGAAAGCCACCCCGGCGTGTGGACACGAAGACGATCTGGCCATCGGGCAGGTATTTCGCACCAAAATCGTCGTACGGATCGCTCGTGAGTTGACGAATTGTCCCGTGCGGCAGTGCGATTTCATAGAGATGAAAGAATCGGTCCAGGGCCTGTTCGCGGTTGACCGGGGCGCGCTCGGCTGCGCAGAAGGAAAACAGTACACGCGTGCCGTCTGGCGAAACGTCGCAAAACTCGAAGCTCCCCTGCGGAAGTCGCCCAGCGGTGAGATCTGTGCATGCCATGGATTGGCCGGGAAAGTCGAGCAGGTTCACTCCGCCACCCGGTCGGGCGCAGTTGCCTGTGTACTGGGTCAACTGGTGACTGAACAGACTGGGAACGTGCTTGACGAAGGCGATTTTCCTGTCACGCAGGGCCGGATCGCGAAGAGAAAGCTGGCGTTTAACCCGTCGAGCTTCCAACCAGAGAGCATGCACCGTTTCCTGAGCCGCATCGTCGAACTTGTCCGCCTTCCCAAGCTCCGTTTGCAAAGAGTGCCATCTTTCCCGCAGTTCGTTCCATCTGGCGACCAGTTGGAACCACTCGGCATCCCTCAATCCCTGTTGCGAATAGTTTTCGATAACGTACTGTCCTCGATCAAAAATCTTGTTCAGAGCGGCAGTGTATTTGGAGGAGGATACTTGCGGATGGTCGAGCTCATCCTGCAAACGCCAATCCCATTCAATCATCGCGGCTGCGATTGCCGGGGCCAAAGGAGGAAGGACCGGGGGTGGCGTGACCTGAGGATCGCCGGGTGTCAAGGAAAGAAGCTCCGTGGGAGAGGAACCTGCTTCATAACGAATGCGCCCTTTCCAGACCGCCGATGCCGTAGCGCTGAGATTCTTGACGCTGAGCGTTTTTTCGCGGATAGGGACGCTGTCGTCCGTGACGGTGAGCTTCCATTCCCTCTGATTACCGCTGGCGAGAGAAGTTCGCTCCTGTACACTTTCTGCCTGGGCAGAAATCTCCAGGCTGGCCTGCCCGAGGTTTTCGATGGCAACCGATGCAGCGACTGGCGCGGTCCATCCCAAGTGAATGATCAATCCCTCGTGAGGACCGAGAACGCCCACGAACTCCCCGCAGGACGGCATCACGGCCAGTTGAGTTTGACCATCCTTGGCGAAAACAAAAAAACCGAAAGCGGTGGCGCTAGAGCACGGAATGGAGTGCCCCATTTGATCGCAGACTTTGAGTACTTGCAGACCTGTGGGGGGAGATTCCACGGTGGCGGCCTGGACTGGTGAAAGTGACGCGGTTGTGGCACCGAAAAGGAGAAGCAGATGCGGCAGGACAACCCATCCCGAGTTGCTGGTGCTCCAACTTGATACTCGGAAGTGCGCTCGAGCCAACATAAGACGCTCTCCGCAACTGGTCCCGTCCCTGAATGAAAGGACGGAGGAATGCTGACTATTAGAATAACAATTCGCGCTGGGATTGCAACGTGATTAATGCCTGAGCATCCCCACTTTTCTGCTACTGATAAGCGGCAGCGACCTGAACAATGCCTTGGGCAAGTGCAAGCTTCAGCCCGGAAGGAAGTGGTTGTCACGTCCGCTTGCCCAACTTGGATGATCCACCCCAATTCACCGGGCACGACAAGCGTGCCCCTCCGAAACGATTTCTCGGAGGGACCTGCTTGTCAGGTCCGCTTACCGACCTTGGATGCTCCACCCCCAATTTACTCCCGTTCCGGCAGGGGCCAGTCATGAATCTCTCCTATAAACTTTGCGCTTGTGGCATCTCATGAGTTTTTGCAAGAATCGGGATGGCTCAGGTCAATCTTCGAAAACCTTGATCTTGCTCGGAGAGTAGAAAGATAAGGGGATAAATGGCACGTTTTGATGAAGTGCCGGCGGTTGCCGAGACAACAGACAAGCAGTTACACTTGATAAAACACGAAAAAGATAAATGAAAGAATTGCCCGGCGAAGGCGTGGGGCTTTGCCAGGTGGTAGTCTTCGTCGGGTAGTCGATGGTTTGGCTACCGGAAAGTCTGTAATTCAAGAAGGATCACCGTCCCGGAAATTTGTGGTACCTCCCGGCTGGAGGACGAACCGAATGGCCGATGTCAGTGAGAAGGTTCCTGCCTCAGTCAAATCGCTGCAGGAAGTGTACGAGGTTATCGCGGTCGAAATGGCGGAGGTGAACCGACTCCTCAGGCAGGAACTGCAAGATTCCTCCCCTTTCATCGATGGGATGCTCAAACATGGGCTGCAACTGGGAGGAAAGCGACTTCGGCCGGCACTGGTGCTCCTTTCCGGTAAATTATGCGGAAAAGTCACGCAGGCGCATCTACTTCTCGCCACAGCACTGGAACTCGTGCACACGGCGAGTCTGGTGCATGATGACGTCCTCGACGAGGCGCAGCTTCGCCGGCACATGGAAACGATGAATGCCCGCTGGGACAATTCTGCCAGCGTGCTCATTGGTGATTATCTCCTGGCCCGAGCGCTCTGCCTTGCCAGCTCCCTGGACTCGGTCGTTGCCTGCCGGGAGATCGCCCAGGCCAGCCACCGGATGTGCCAGGGCGAGCTGCGGCAGATTGCTGCCTGCGGCCGATTCGACATGCCGGAGGAAGAATATCTGGAGATCATCACCGAAAAGACCGCGGCGCTCTGCCAGGCGTGCTGTCGGCTGGGAGCCTATTATGCGGAGGCCCCGCCGGCATTCATCGAAGACCTGGGTGCATTCGGACTTCTCGTGGGAGTCGCTTTTCAGATTATTGATGATATCCTCGACATTCTCGGCGATGAGGAAAAGACGGGGAAGTCTCTGGGGAGTGATTTGGCCAAGCAGAAGCCGACGCTTCCCATCATTCATATGTTGAGGCACCTTCCCGAGCCTTCTCGCGAACGAATGATCAATCTCCTGCGGGAGCAGCCACCGGGCTTTCGCCAGGAGGTGAGACGCGTGATGTTGGAAACGGGCTCAATTGAGTATGCCCGGGAGAAGGCGGCGATGTTCATCGGTGACGCCGTCGAGCGGCTGGCCGATTTGCCCGTCAGTCCCGCGTCGGAGTCCCTCCGCCAGCTTGCCGCCTTCGTCATCGCACGTGACCGGTAAACGCCGTGTCCGCTTTTGGGGGCCTCATTATCGGAAGGAGTTACCTGCCAGGCCCGCTTCTTACCGATGGACGATGTATTTTCGTTTGCTCGGGCGAAAAAAGCGTGTGGCGCCGGGAGCGTTTTCTCCGACGCGGGGCGAAACGCAAACGGAAGCGCCTGTTTTCTCGCTCCCCGTGCTTGGTGGCCCACCCATTTGGCCGTACAATCAACAAGGAACACGACGGCAAACGAATGCCGGTCGATTCATAGCACCCGCGGACGTGGTGGAACTGGCAGACACGCAGGACTTAGGATCCTGTCCCGCAAGGGGTGAGGGTTCGACTCCCTCCGTCCGCATTGATGGGGATTAACACATTCTCAATAAAAAACCGCCCACAATCGGGGCGGTTTTCTGATCTGAAGTTCCGGGGAAACGTCCCTCTCAACCTGTGGATTCTTCTTCTCGTTCCGGAACCTGGCGGACCACTTCCATGTCCAGGGCGGTTTCCTCGGAAGGTTCTTCCACCGGAAGCGGCATTTGGACGTCGGTCACTTCGGCTTCGCTGACGATTCTGTCGATCACCTTGCGCTCGACAATCGCATTGCGGAGCACGTCCCAGGCATTTTCCTGTTCGTATTCGGCGCGGACCTGCCGCGGCGACCGCATGGTCATTCGGGCGATTCGCTGGATTTCCTCTTCAATATCCTGTTCGGAGGCTTCGATTTTCTCTTCTTCAGCCAGCCGCTCGAGGAGGAAGTGTTCCCGAAGTAGCCGAACGACGACCTCTCGAGCTTCTCGAGCGATGAGGTTCAACTCCCGGCGGATTTCCTCGGCTGTATAACCTGAGCGGGTTAACTCCACAGCCCGACGCCGAATCTCCCGCTCGGTCTGTTTGCGAACCAGGTCTTCCGGAAGGTCGAACGGAACCACGTCAAGGAGTTGATCCAGGATTTGCTTCCGCAAATCTTCGTAGACTCTCAATTCCATGCGGGCACGGAGTTGGTCTTCGAAGGACTTGCGGAACAAATCGGGAGAATCGTACCCCGCAACGCGTGCGATTTCTTCAATGCTCTGCGCGGTCTGTGGTCGCAGGACCTTGTGAACCTTAAAGTGCGCCTGGACGGTCTTTCCGGCCAGATTGGGATCGGCGCAACTCTCCGCCACTTCCACATCGCAAAACCGGGATTCCCCCTGGCGGACGCCGACCATTTTTTCGCCGAAATCGCGGATGATCCCGTCGAGAAATGTGAGCGTGGGACGAATCTGTATGCGTTCATCATCCGCTGAGTTAAGCACCCGCCCCTCATGCCGCAGTGTGATTTCGCATTCGATGTAGTCGCCCATCTCGGCTGGCCCGTTCACCTCGGCAAGATCGGTGAACTTTTGCACGAGCTGCTGCATTGCGCGATCAACATATTCAGGTGTAAGCTCGAACACCTTGCGCTGGAGCTTGAGACCACGCCACTGCGGGAGCTGAAATTCGGGCCGGACCTCCACGGTGAATTCGAATGCAAAATCGCCTTCCTCCGGCAGTTCGACATCGTCGGGATCGAGGTCGGGATCACCGATCGGGGCGAGTTTCGCCTCTTCGATGAGCGACCAGAAGGAATCCAGCATCAGCCGGGATTTGACCGGCTCCTCGAGTTCACTGCGGAAACGTTTTTCCAAAAGTCGGCGAGGCGCACGACCAGGACGAAAACCGGGGACAGTCGCCTCGTTTCGAATTTTGTCCAACTCTTCCGCGAAGTAACGATCGACTTCTTCCCGCGGAATGGTCACGATGATCCGGCGTTTGCATGCCCCGACCGATTCCACGTCGTACTCGAACTTAAGCTTCGGCTTCGCCTCTTCCTGAACTGCCGTCCCAAGAGATTCCTGTGGATTCTCGCCACCGGAGCCGGCATCCGTTTGAGGCGGATTCGCACTTAACGCATCATGTTCGGGAATGTCGGAAGCAACCATGCCTGAATCCGTTTCGGACGAAGATGTTACGGGTGGAGACAGATGCGGATCAGAGTGCCCAATCCGGTCGTCAGACTCTTTCCGAGGCGTTCGAATTGCTACCAGACGGTGGAAATGCTTGCCTGCGCCGCTTTCTGGGGCACTCAACCTTCACCTAATAAAAAAGAGCGGGTGATGGGACTCGAACCCACGACAACGACGTTGGCAACGTCGTGCTCTACCACCTGAGCTACACCCGCGTTCTTTATTCCGGCGTTTGATTCACCTCTCCAAATGGCATTATAGGGGCCACTCCGGTCGTTGCAAGAGGGTCCCTGCCGGAGTCAGCCCCACATTGCCCCCGGCCGCCGGAAGGGCCCCGGACCTCGCCGAGACCCTCCGCGGGAGTTGAAATCCGCTCACCGCGGCCGGCCTGTCAGGTCCACATTGCGACCTGGGCAATCGAACTCCCGCACCGGGCACTATCTGCTAAGTTCAATTCCCATATCAACGTAGGGGCAATTCGTGAATCGTCCCTACCACGGGTTATGCCTGTAAGCTCCGCCGGGTCCTTCCAAAAAGTGGGGATGAGTCGGGGGCCTTGTGTCCGGCTGCCGGCGGGTGGAGACTTCGCACGCGGCCCTGGCATCCAATGAACCCCACTCTTCGCCCAATTTGTTGCCACCTGGAAGGTTCAAGGCTAACATAGATGCTTGGAGGCATCGAATTATGTCGCCAAAAGTGGGGCCACTTAAAGGGGGAATTCGAGGCCATCACGGGGTGGTATCGTTCGCGTGGGGCCCGTCGCCCTTGTTGGGAACAGAGGAAGAGGTATGCCGGAAATGAATGCTGAAACGCTAGCTGAGCGGGCACACGACGTGGGGCTGATCACGGACTGGGATTTGCGTCAGATCTGGTCCGAGCTCGGGCGAAAAAGCGTCAGTCTCGACGAGTTGGTCCAGTTCCTGGTCCGGCGCGAGTATCTCACCAACTATCAGGTTGACAAGCTCCTCAATGGAGAGCGAGACGGCTTCTTTTACGGGCCGTACAAGGTCCTTTATCTGGTTGGGGCTGGGACCTTCGCCCGAGTGTTTCGCGCGGTCCATAAAGATGACAAGACCAACGTCGTGGCACTCAAGGTGCTTCGTCGACGCTACAGTGACAATCCCCAGTGTTATCAGCAGTTCATCCGCGAGGGACGCTTGGGAATGGCTCTCAAGCATCCCAACATCGTACCCGTCTATGAGGTGTGCTCATACGATCACACGCATTTTCTGGTCATGGAATTTGTCGAAGGACAGAATCTCCGGGAGTTCGTGAAGGTCCGCAAGAAGCTCGATCCCATTGTCGCCACCCGAATTATGGTGGACATCATGTCGGGGCTGGATTATGCCTTCCGGCAGGGGACCACGCATCGGGACCTCAAATTGAGCAACGTGCTCATCAGCAGCGACGGGACGGCCAAGCTGGTGGATTTCGGTCTTGCGGCTGTTGACGAGTATCTCGAAGCCGCTTTGCCAGAAGTGCCCGCCAATGCCAGGGCCATCGATTACGCAGCTCTTGAGAAGGCCACCGGTGTGCCGCGGAACGACCCCCGCAGCGACATTTACTTTGCCGGCTGCATGTACTACCACATGTTGACCGGGGATCCACCCCTTTCAGAAACAAAGGACCGAATGAAGCGGCTGAGCCGATCCCGATTCTTCGAGGTGGTACCCATTCAGGAGCGTGATCCCACGGTTCCCAAAATTGTGGCCGGGATCATTAACAAGGCCATGGCTCTGGATGCCTCAGCACGCTATCAGACGCCGGCGGACATGTTGTTTGATCTCAAACTGGCGGCGAAGCGACTGGCCCAGGGCGATACCGATGTGGACCTTGTGACAGCCAAAAAGCCGAATGACGACAAGGCGCATGCCACAGTCCTCGTGGTGGAGCCAAACGTCGAGATGCAGAACGTACTGCGGGAAGGTCTGAAGAAGCTAGGATATCGGGTGCTCATCATTTCCAATCCGCAGCGAGCCCTGGACCGGATTAAAGAGGAAAATGACCAGATTGATTGCGTTATCATTAACGCGACAGAGTTAGGAGAAGCGGCGGTGACCGCTTTTAATCAAATAGGGGACGATCCCCGGACTCATCTCATCCCTGCCGTGCTGCTCCTCGACGAACCCCAGCGCGACATGCTGGCCATGACGAATCGCGCCGACCACCGCCGCGTGGTTTCGCTTCCCATCACGATGAAGCAACTCCGAGCCGTAGTTTCGGAGTTGGTGGACAGACAGCGCGATTTGGCCAAATAGGGATCATTTCTCGGTTCAAGACAACGGGGATTGGGGCTTCGGTAAACTGGTACTCCGTTCTGAGGTGTTCGGATAGTAAGAGGCGTTAGTTCGACGGGTTATTTTGGCAAAGAAAAACCCGGCAGTGTGCCGGGTACCGCGTTCAACGTTTCGGGAGTGTTCGCTCACGTCGGTTGATTCTCAGTCGGTGCAGGCGAAGAAATTCCGTCAGCACAGCCGTGAATGCCGGTGGATAGCTTTTCTGGAGATTCTGGGGACGTTGCCGTCTGCGGTTCGGTTGTGACGGTGCTTGCGCCATTTTTATCGAGAGAAGTTCCCACGGGCGACTCCGGAGGATCGTCCTCTGCTGGCGAGGACGGACCGTCTTCTTTCAGGCTGTCCTGAGAAACATCAGGTTGGGCGGGTGGTTGCGGACGCTTTTCATACCCCAGCTTTTTGAGGACCTCGAGGATTTCGCTGCACGTGGGAAACATCCTCCCGCTTGCCCGCTTGTATTCGTCGAGGGCCCTCATAAATTCGATTTCTTCCGGAGTGTAATCTCGCTCACAGGTGGTGGGGTCGATCTGTCGCCTGCGGGGAACCTTGGCACGACGTTCCAGCTGTCGACGCTCCACAGGAACAGGGATGTTCTGCTGACGGCGGTCCGTGCCGCTCCGGCGATCGGGCAATCGCCGCCGATCGATGGTCACGATCGTTGGATCGTTGAGAGATTGATCGGAGGTTGTTTCGGGATGTGCCGTCACCGCCTGGCTTTTTGCGGCTGAACTGACCGCGGCGGCTGGTTCTTCGGCAGGAACGTGCGGTTCCTCGGAGCTGTGACTGGGTTTTCGCGTCTTGGAGTGAGAGATGGATTCGGACGTCGAACGTGTCTTATTAGAGGTACTTCGTTTGACAGCTTGCTTTTTTTTCCCAACTGCTTTTCGCGGTTTCGAATCCTTCGACTGTTTCGTCTTGACCACTGTTGTGACCTCCTTAACTCTGCTTCCTCGCATGGACGGGATCAAGTTGTGGCAGGACGGTTAACAATAAACGGTGTGCAAACTCCTGACTTCAACACGGCGTCCTCGGTGGTGTTTGCTGCAGGAGCACGGAACGCGTCGGTCAGGAGGGTTGTTGCTAACTGCGGAGTCGGGCCGGGTAAGGGGAACACAGGGCACGCCCGGCCGGGAGGACCGTATTTGGCAAAAAAAAACTGGCGGACGTAAAGGCAGTCGCCGCGAGGTGATGCTCTACTGCGGCTGCTGCCGGCTAGGGGGTTTGGCAAAGTTTTCCGCCAAGGAAATATAACACACGCACGTTGAGTGTGCGGGACAGGGAAAAGCTATCGGCAGGTTTTCCGGTCCACCGGGTGCTGAAAAAGTCTGCCAGGTTTGAAAAGTCCACACCACTGGCACAACTGGAATGGTCGGGATCGCCGGTTGGGGAAATTCGCCCCGAAAGCTTATTGTTTCGGGGCCACGTAAAACAGCCTTCACCGACGGCGAATCGATAGCCGCGAACAAAGAAGGGCGGCAATCCTAACGATTACCGCCCTGCGCTTAATCGCTGCGATGGTGAGCGTTCGCGTTTTTAACTTACGGGGCAGTGGTCAGATCCAGATTGATTTCGTTAGAGCCGGGTTTGACTTCCCGCACCAGGGTCGTATTTGTGTTGTATTTGGCAGGGATTTTTTCCTGGAACACGGGCGCACGGCTGCTATCCTCCCCACCGTACTGGTATGAGGGATCGTCCGATGACACGGCCCCCGCCGCCGACTGCGTCGGTGGTTGCGACCGTACGGAAATCTTGTGTTGCCCTACCACAGCCCCCCGGCCAAGTTGACAGGCCAGCTCATACTCCCCGTTAGAGTTGGTGACGCCGGTTGATGCGGGACCGCCCGCAACCGGTGTGAACGTTACAATCGCATTGGCGAGCGGTTGGCCGTCAAGGGTTACTTTACCCTTAACCGGGGCCAGACGGGGCCCCTTGGAACCACACCCCGCCATAAGTAACAAGACGAAGACGCACGCCGTAGTCCATGCCAGACGCGACATCACAGTCACCTCCCAGGTTTTGAGAGAACTCCTATCCCCCATGGCCAATATGGAAGCGAGAAGCACGTTCCAACGCGGTGAGAATGATCATTACGGAACGGCGACGCTCTCGCCACCGCCACAACTGCCCAGCGCTCCCCAAACCCCCCAGGGCGAAGGCCGATTGCCTGGGTCAGGCACGTCGTCAATGGCCTGATTGCCCACGTCTATGGTCTGGCTGATAAACCGGACCGCACCATCTGCCATCGCCACGTTCACACCACCGGGGTGGTAACTGGAGGCCGTTCCCATATGTTCATTTCCATCGACGCTTCCCCAGTGGCAGCTTGGCCCATTCGGGGCCACCATGGTCGCGAAACCACAGAAGTAAGGCCGACCGTCCCATGCCCGACCACCGGTCGGCCGAAAGTCCGCACGAACCGGCGGTGTTATCTTTTTGGGGTTGGTAGGATCAATCCGAGCCAAGCAAGCTGCCGGATTCCAGGATTGCATGAGCAGCGCCACGCCACCGAGAACATCATCCGGATAACCGCCCGCCACCATCTCTCCCAGCATTACCGTGTTCGAGGTGCCATCCGTGACGTACTCGGTTCCAATCCACCGTTCACATTGGAAGATGCCCCGGTTCTGCCGGTAGTTCTGATCCGGCCGGAAATGATTCTGGTGGTAATCGTCCCCCACGCACGCCTTGTAGTTCAACCTTGCAGGGCTCTCCGCACGGTTGGGGATCGGTTGATCAGAAGGGCATGTGTAGGCTGGGATGTCTTTGCGCCACCAATCGCGGACAAATGGGCCCCAGGTCGCGTGATTGGGGTCTGTGGTCCAGGGTTCGGGGAGCATCGCTGGAGATTTGGCCTGAGCCATGATCGCGTCGTAGAGAGGTTTCTCTTCGATGTAGGGAAGAATCATCATCGACCAGGCGTAATAGCGACCACGGCATGTGCGAACGCCGAGCGCCGGAAAAACTTTGTACGTATCGTGGTAATTGTGGATTCCCAGGGCAACCTATTAGTGCACTGACTTCTGCGGGCTGCTTCTCGCGCTGCCTGCACCGCCGGCAAGAGTAAAGCAATCAGAATCCCGATAATGGCAATAACAACGAGCAGTTCGACCAGCGTAAAGGCGGATCTCACCCTTCCCATAAACCGTCCTCCAATTAGGCTAGAAACGACTTGACACAACGTGGAACTGACTATGCTAAAATTTTAATTTAGCAAAACGGGCTGGCCTTGCAAGTATTTTGATTTCTGGAGCGATTGTGACATGTGAGGCCGACGCCCTCATGTCGCGGATTACGCTGTCGCGAATAGGGGGGCGGCTTGTGCCAGTTAGCGCGATCCGAGAAGAGAAGTTGACCGGGTACGAAGGCACATGTTGCGCCACATAGAGCTCATCTCGATCCAAACTCTCCGGTGTTCCTACGTCCATTGACGTCGGTTCGTCCATCAACCGCCCAGTAAAGAGCAGGGGCAAGTCACGAGGTGCCCTTACGGTTCGAGCCGCAACTGAACTGACCGAGCAAAGTTCGGTCGGTGAGCTGGCGGATGATCCAACAGCGCAATAATGTGGACGTGAGTGCCCATCCCTCGAGCCCAAAATTGGCCCCTGCCCGCTGTGACAACGTCTTTTTTGAAGAGCATGGCCACTATGGAGGGGAAGTAGCACTTTTGTCAGGTTGATAAGACGACCAAAAAATTTCTGTGATATCAATATTGACGCTGAGATTTAACGCAGACGTCAAACGAGAGCCGAAGCTGGTGCCACTTGAAATCAGATGTGCATACCACTAGCGAGTGGGTGCGTATGCTACTAAGAGTGAATATCTTCTCCAGCCGCGGAGTGCGAGTGTGTTGACTTCCGCGCGGGGGTAGGTATAAATAAGATGACTTTTCAGGCTGGAGGGATTGCGCCGGATTTGCGCCCTGTGCCTGACCGGTCGTGCATCTCGAGAGGAGTCGCATCATGCGGTGGTCAATCCTGAGCGCGGTTGCGGCGGCCCTTGTATCGTCAGGGTTCATTTGGGCGAGTCCGTTTGAATGGGCCCCTGCGGATCATCGGCCGTGGGCAAGCAGCTTTCCCTATCAGCGCAATATTGATCTGACGTTCGATGTTTCGCCCGTCGGTGCACCAGGAGGTGGTATCCCAGGGGCGCATTACGAGGGCACGGCCGATCCGTGGCTTTCGGCGAGTGATTACGTCACTTTTGACGGCTCGTTCCAGTGGTACAGCTCCGTAAGCGGTCTGCCGCTCACCGGTCTGGTAGGCATCGACAATCGAGGAGGTAACGCACCTCGCAACGGGCAGATCGTCATTCATCTGGACAACATTCCTACTCTTGCGGGCCAAAAGCGGATCTGGATTGAATGGGACTATGTCTCGTCCGTAAATAATATGCCTTCGAGCTTTTACATTTCCGATTCGCTCGGTCATTTGCCTTCTCAGCAGTGGGCGAGTGAGCCGCGACAGGTGAATGGTGTGTGGCGTCAGAATCTGTGGTTCCAGTTGGAGCCCAATCCACTTTGGGAGGAAGTCACTTTGCTTTTGCCCTTTGTGCCGGTCGGGGACTACTTTCTCATTGATCGGTTCCATGTCGCCACGGAGTGCATTCCCGAGCCATCCACGCTAAGCCTGGCAGTGTTAGGGGCTTTCGGGCTGATTTGGGCCGGTCGAAAACGCATGAAATCGCCGCTGCGAAATTAAGGAATAGGCCAGTGCGAAGACGGTAGTGGCGCTGAGAACCCCGCGTCCAACGCGGGGCTTTTCTTTTATGGACCACAGACATGCGGCACGGACCTGGCCCATGCTGGACAATCCCCGCGAGCCGCGTCAGAATAACGGCGGTTTGAATTCTCACGGTACCTTTGCGGCACGGTTCGCCTGATCTCGGAGAATGTGAAGGTTGCTGGGTCGGCCTGGCTACTGGGCCGTGGTCGCGGTCTCTGGTTGTGGGAGGACTTGATAATGCTTATTGTCAGAAGAATTTCTGTGGCTGTCATTCTGATGAGTTGGGGAGTTTTTTCGGCCGTCGTTATGGCTGAGCCGTCACCGGACGCTTTCATTGCACGTTTTGACCGGGATAAGGACGGCAAGCTCAGTCGGGAAGAAGCACCTCCACCGATCGCGCAAAATTTTGTTCGAATTGATTCCAATAACGACGGTCTGGTGGATGCTGACGAGATCGCCGTATTCCGCCAGCGGGTAGTCCAGGCTGCGCGTTCGGAAAATCAACCGGGTCAACCACCCCGGGTTCCCGATTCGATCGAGGCCATCTGGGATATTCCCTACGCTCAAACCGACCATCCCAGACAGCGGCTCGATTTGCTTCTGCCTAAAAAGCGTACGAGTGATAAGCCGCTTCCTGTGGTGGTGGCGATCCACGGTGGCGCCTGGTTGGGGGGCGACAAACGTCAGGTCGTTGGCCGTCTCATTCCGTTGGTGGCCAGTGGGGAGTATGCGGGAGTCTCGGTTGGATATCGATTGAGCCAGGATGCCACCTGGCCGGCCCAAATTCACGATTGCAAGGCAGCAATCCGGTGGATCCGCGGAAATGCCAAAAAGTACAATCTGGACCCGGAGAAGATTGGTGTCATCGGTTGGTCGGCGGGCGGGCATCTGGTGGCCATGCTGGGAACAAGTGGAGGTGTCAAGGAATTGGAAGGGGACCTAGGAGAGTTCACCAGCGAGAGCAGTCGCGTCACCTGCGTGGTCGATTTCTTCGGGCCGACAGATTTTCTTACGATTGGCGATTATCCCAGTCAGATCAAACATTACGCACCAGATGCACCGGAGGCGCGATTGATCGGCGGGGCCATTCCCGAGAATCCTGACAAAGCCCGGCAGGCATCGCCCATCACGTTTGTCTCTGAAGATGATCCGCCATTCCTTTTAGTGCATGGTACGAAGGATCCTCTGGTGCCGCATCAACAGTCCGCCGTCTTGCGGGACGCCCTGCGAAAGGTAGGTGTGCCCGCATATTTGATCACCGTTGAAGAGGGAGGTCATGGCGGCTTTCGGAATCCGGAAATAGAACGCATCGTGGATGCATTCTTCGACGCCTATCTTCGGGGAGTGAAGCATGATTTTGAAGACAAGACCTTACCCAACTCGCCCTGACGATCCCGTCGCTGGGGCGCGTGGGCATTGAGCAACTGTGCTGCCCTGGCAGCTCACGCCGGAGCGCTTCGAGGCGGGGCAAATAACGCTTTGGGATAGGGTGGAGAATTCTATCGGATGCGCTCGTGGCGATTCGTTCGGGAGTCACGTGATTATGAGAACGGCATCCTATTCGTTGCGAATGGTGGTGTTTGTGATTGCGGGAGTTGTTTTTGGCGGGCGGGTCACGGCAGAGTCCCCAAGTGCGAAATTGTGGCCATCCGCGTTCCAAACGGGAAGTTTTCATTGGGTTGTGGGACCGCCCATCGTGGCCGCCAGGGAAAGCACAGCCGAGGTGACCTACTTCTCGATCAAGGACCCCAGCGTGGTCCGCTTTGAGGACCGATGGCACTTGTTCTGCACAGTGCGGGGCAAGCCGCGGACGCACCAGGTGGAATATCTCATTTTGCGCGACTGGAAAGACGAGCAACCACGGCGGGAGTTTCTCAAGATCACCGACGGCTACTACTGTGCGCCGCAGGTGTTCTATTTTCGGCCGCACAAAAAGTGGTACCTTATCTACCAGACTTCGGACCCGAGTCGCAAGCCTGCGCTTCAGCCTGCGTTTTCCACAAACGAGCGGTTGGACGACGTGGAGGGATGGAGTCCACCGAGTTTCCTCTTCCCGACGGGACCAGAGGGGGTCCAACGGTGGATCGACTTCTGGATCATCTGTGACGAAGAAAGGGCCTATTTATTTTTCACGTCACTGGATGGGCAGTTCTGGAGATCCGAGACTCCGCTGAAGGATTTCCCCCACGGGTGGAGCCAACCAAGGGTGGTGTTGCGAGCAGATATCTTTGAGGCTGCTCATGTGTATCGACTGAAGGGCTTGCCGCTGTATTTGGCGATCATTGAAGCCCAGAATGGCAGCCGTCGGTATTACAAGGCCTATTTGGCGGATCGATTGGATGGAGAATGGCGGGCTCTGGCGGCCGAGCGTGACAAGCCGTTCCTCGGTCCACAAAACGTGACATTTCGTGGAGAACCCTGGTGTGAATCCTTCAGTCACGGCGAGTTAATCCGCGAGGGGATTGACGAGCGGATGGAGGTGAATCCCGATCGGCTGGAGATGCTGTTTCAGGGCGTGAGCGATCAGGAAATGCGAGGAAAGGTGTACGGGGAAATACCCTGGCGTTTGGGGTTGGCGGTGCAGCAGTTGCCGATGATCCGGGAACGAAAATGAACAGACAAGGCAAATCGGCTCCGTCTCGGTACATTGGAGTTCAGAATGAGTCTCCATCAGTGATTGTTCCTCTACTGTGAATGAGTGTGGGAGGCGCGTGACCGATGCAAAACCGTATCATTCTGGCCGGTGTTTTCGTTTGCTGTGTGGCCACGTTTGGACAAGCCCCGGCCGCCGAGGTGGGGCGGCTTCGTAATCCGCCTGAAATGCCGGGTGCGGAGGTCAAAGTCTACAAGAAGATCGATAACGTTGAATTGAAGCTTTACATCTACAAGCCTGCGGACTGGAAGCCCGCTGACCGGGGGTCGGCCATCGTGTTCTTTTTCGGAGGCGGGTGGCAGAGTGGGAGTCCCGCACAGTTTCGACCGCAATGCGAGTATTTTGCCGGGCGGGGTATGGTGGCCATGGCCGCCGACTATCGAGTGGGCAGTCGCCATAACGTGAAGGTGGCAGATTGCGTGGCAGATGCGAAGTCGGCGATTCGGTGGGTTCGACAGCACGCCGCCGAGCTTGGCGTGGACCCGCAGAAGATTGTGGCTTCGGGAGGCTCGGCAGGGGGACATTTGGCGGCATGTACGGTGATGGTGCCTGATCTGGAGGCTCCCGAGGAGGATCACACGATAAGCTCCCAGGCCAATGCCGCGATCCTGTTTAATCCGGTGCTCATTCTCAGTCGGGAGGGGTTGAAGGACCGTGTGCCGCGGCAGGATTGGGAGGAACGGTTGCGAGAAAGGCTTGGAACTGAGCCGAAAGCTGTTTCTCCTTACCACCACATCCGGGCGGGGTTACCTCCGATGATCATTTTCCACGGGACGGCCGACAGTACCGTACCGTTTGAAACCATCCGGCTGTTCGCGGAGGCGATGAAAAAGGCCGGTAATCGGTGCGAGCTGGTGCCGTTCGAAGGGGCTGCCCATGGATTCTTCAACTTTGGACGTGGTGACAACTCGGCCTATCAGAAAACGCTGGAACTGGCAGATAAATTTCTGGTTGAGATTGGTTTTCTGGCTCCCAAGGGACAGTCTCAACCGTAGTTCGCAGTCTTGGTGAAGGGCTTCAGTCAGATCGGGGGTCTGGCTGGAAAGTGCAGGCATGGGAGGAAAGACGTGAAATATTCGGCGATCAGCATCCTTGCGGTAGTTGTTGGGACGAGCGTGCTGGCTGCGGAATCGCCGTCCGGACCGTCGGCCTGTCCACCATGTGAGAATCTGGTGGTTAACTCCGGTTTTGCCGGATGGAGTGAGAAAGGACCGCCTCACTGGGAAATTTGGGAGCCCAGCCTGCCGGGTACGGCGTGCCGATTCCGCCCGGATAGCGATGGCGTACTGGTCGATGCTCCAGAGCGGCCGTTTGCAGTGGGCGGCTTGAAACAAGTGATCTCCGGAATCGAAGCCGGTCAGTATTACGCGGTGGAGGCCACCGGCCAGATTCGTCGGTCTCAAGCACCTTGGCAAATGATTCTGGTGAGGGTGACCTTCACAAAGAAAGGGCAGCCCACCCATCCGGCAGGTTGGCTGGTTGCGGGACCTTTTTTAACACCATCGGGAATCACACCCGGGAGTTGGCGTTTTCGGTTTGCGGATGTGTTGCAGGCGGATGAAGGGGCGGACGGAGCCATCATTTCCCTGGATCTCAAATGGCCACAGGGAGCCGAGGTGCTCTGGCAAAGCGTCACCATGCGACCTGCCGTCCCGCCTCCGCCACGCAAAGTGAAGGTGGGCACGGTTTATCTCCGTCCCCGCAACAGCACGCCGGAGAAGAACCTGGATCTATTCTGTGCCCAGCTCGATGAAGCGGGAAAGCTGGGACTGGATATCGTGTGTCTGGGGGAAGCAATCACGCTGGTGGGCACGAACAGGTCGGCTGCTGATGTGCTCGAGCCGATTCCGGGGCCGTCCACTCAACGCCTGGGGGAGGCTGCTCGGCGGAACCATCTCTGGGTCGTGGCGGGGTTATGCGAGATTGATGGCCAAACACCGTACAATACGGCCGTCCTCATAAACAGGGATGGACAGGTTGTTGGCAAATACCGCAAGGTCCATTTGCCGCGCGAGGAATGGACCAAGGGTTTTACGCCGGGGATGGACTATCCGGTCTTTGACACGGAGTTGGGAAGGATTGCCATTCAAATCTGTTATGATTGGTTCTTCCCCGAAGTGGCCACGATCTGGCGCTTGAAGGGGGCGGAAATCGTCTTCGCACCGACTTGGGGTACAACTTTTCCAGACCAGGATGGTCGTGCGGAAGGAGAAACCGTGTTTCGTGTTCGGGCACGGGACGCGGGTATCTATCTGGTGCCGTCGGTTTACGACGGTAACAGTATGATCATCGACCCCATGGGACGGATCCTTGCCTCCAATGCCGGAAAGGAAGGTTTGGTCTGGGCAGAAATTGATCTGAACAAACGGGAGAGGCTGCCCTGGGTGGGATGGTGGCGGAGTATTGGGCCACGTCACCGCGTCATCCCCAGCTACGGTCCGTTGCTGGACGTTGGGGAAGTGCCACCGTGAAGCGGATGCAGTCGGTCTCATCGCCGTCCTCTCTATAATGAAGGCTGACCGGGTCACGGTCCGCGGCGATTGATAGGTTTTCTTCTTGGCTTGCAATTCCAGGTGGAGCGCTATGATCCGATTTTCCAAAATGGGTGCGAGGGAAGCCTTGCTATTCTGGGGCCTTCTTATCTTCTTTCTCTTTGGCGTCCCGGCAGGTCGCACAGTTCAGGGTGGCGGGTCCAATGATGCGGGATTCGTGGCGGCGCTGCACTCCATCACCCGGGATGAATTGCTCAATCATGAGGCAATTCTGGCCAGTGATGAGCTTGAAGGGCGGGAGGCCGGAACGCCGGGCAATGCGATGGCCGCCCAATACATCGTCTCGGCGCTGGAGCATTGCGGCTTGCGACCTGCCGGTACGAACGGCTTCTATCAACCATTTGGCGAGGGGTTTCATAACGTCATCGGGGAGATTGTCGGGAGCGACCCTTCTCGTCGAAACGAGTACATCATTCTGGGGGCTCACTATGACCACGTGGGATACGGAACCCGGCGAAATGTGCGGGATCAGCCAGGACAGGTTCATAACGGTGCTGATGATAATGCAAGTGGGACGTCCGCTCTCCTGGAAATTGCTCAGGCGTACACGCTGCTTCCCCAATCTCCGCGACGTACGCTCTTGTTTGTGTTTTTCGATGCAGAGGAGAAGGGCCTACTGGGGTCCAAACACTGGGTCGCCCATCCCACCCGGCCCATCGAGCAGTGCAAATTGATGATAAACATGGATATGATCGGGCGTCTGCGGATGGATCGTGTGGAAATGTACGGGTGGCGGAGCGCGCCGGGCCTGCGTCTGGTCGTGAGTCGTGCCAACCGGTCGTATGGCTTCGATGTTGAATTCTCCTGGATGAATCGCTCGGATTCCGATCATGCGCCCTTTTTCTGGCGTTCGATTCCCGTCCTGCTTTTGCATACCGGGCTTCACGAGGATTATCACAAGGCGACCGATGATGTGGACAAGCTCAATTTAGAGGGCATGGAGCAAATTACTCGGTGGGTATTCCAGATGAGCTATGAACTGGCGAATGCGGACGATCTACCGGCTTTTCGCTCCGGGGTTACGGAAGAGTCCGAAACGAGACGCCGCGAAATTTTGGAAGCTCCGCCCAACTGGCGGAATCGGGTAGGCGTTTCTGTGGAACGCTATCCCCTGCCGGGAAACGACACCCGACCAGCGGTGCTGCGGGTGTCGAAGGTTCTCTTCAACAGCCCGGCGGCCAAGGCCGGAATTGAACCGGGAGATTGGATTCTGGCGGTTAATGATCGACCGATCACAGAGGTGGAGGATTTTCTCTCTGCCACCCTGTTGACTTCCGACCAGGAGATTCGCTTGACGCTGCGATCGAATAATGGGGAGGCCCCGCCCGTTGAGAAAACAGTGGTCCTCGATGGACCACCAATTAAACTGGGGGTCCAGTGGATGAAAGACGAGGCGGTGCCTAACGCGGTGATGATCACTCATGTCCTCAAAGGTGCCCCTGCCGATGGGGCGGGCTTGGAGCCGGGCGATTATATTTACAGTGTCAACGGACAGCCTGTTGACCCGGATCGATTTGAAGAAATGATTCAGCAAACCGCCCTTCCGGTCACGCTGGAAGTGGATCATCGGGGAAGAATTCGGGTCATTGAAGTGCCGCCCGCGGGCACGAAGACGACTTCTTTGATGCCGGGTTTGGATGGCATGTTGGGGCTTCGGAGGGCAGAATCAGCAGGAAGTCATTCGTTTTCGAATTGGCGCGTGGGCCGATTTGCGACTCCTCATCCCGCCGGGAAGAATGGTTTCGTTCTTGATGCCGCGTATTGTGCCAGTTGAGTTTGCGTCCTCGCTGGTTTCACGGGCTGGGTGACGGCGAGGCTTGGTGATGGTGACGTCACTGGTTTAATCACTACAAGCGATTCATTCTGACTCCACGGCACCAAGTCGAGAACGGCCATCAGATATCCCATCAGTGCGGAGTCCGCAAAACCCGGCAGTTTGCGTTTTCCCTTGCGTGTACGTTACGACTTGTACAGCTCTCACCGCTACCCTGTCCATGCCAGATTGCATTCTTACAGAGTTGTTTAAGGTCAGCAAAGCCACGCGCCGAGAGCTGAAGTACCGCGGAGTGTTTACAGCACCGGAAAAATGATGGGGTAGCATCATTCTTGCCGAGATCGGACACTGGGTAATAAGGATGCCAGCGTCCGTGGGCGGGTAGAGTGTGTCAAAGTGCGGCGAGCATCATCGTTGGGGCGATCGATGATTCTGTAAACGTTTGGATGAAGTCCCATGGTGCGGCACCCGCTCTCCTCCAACTTGGCTGATCCAGACCAGTGGCCGGAAGGGGTGCCTTCACAGAACTCTCCGCAGGCAACCTCGCAGGGAGAGTTGTGGTTTCCCACCTTCGCGGACTTGTTCCCGAAAAGAAATCCATCCTGGGGCGTGGTAGCCACTGCGGCCGGGATCACGGGGCTTGTTGTAGCCGCCTACCGGGGATTGGGAAGTCCCCAGCCGCTTTGGATTTCGCAGCCCTTACCCGCGTTTGGACTGGAAGGGCCGGGAAATCTCGCCAGTTGTGTTTCCACGCTTGTTCTCACCTGGACCGCGCTAGCCAGTTTGTTCATCTGGTGGATCCTTCACGCTTGTGAATCCCATCGCGGCAATAGTTGGCTGCTGGCCGCCGTGTGGTGGTTCTATCTCGGACTGGACGAATCGGCAGGCCTTCATCTGAGTATTGGACCTATTCTCCATGAAGTGTTCAACGTGAATAACCCGACCAGTCCCTGGTGGTGGGTTGTTCCTTACTTTTTCGTCTTCTGTGCCCTGCTGACCCGTTTGACGATGGATTTGCGATACTCCGGGTGGGCCAGTTTCTGGATGACGCTTGCGGTGGCCCTGTACGGATGCTCGGCGCTCATCCAGACCGGTCTCATTTCCGATCAGGCCCTCCCCTTCGAGAAAGTGATGGCTGAAGAACTTGGGGAATTGCTGGGGCACTGGTGTCTCCTGCTGGCCGTGCTGAGCTTCGGTCGGGACGCTTTGTGCCGCATTTTTGCTGAATACAGTGACGTCGGTCAGATCAGTGAGTCCAATGGCGAAGCTCTCCGTGAGGAAACGCCGAATGTCGCCGTGACTGTTGCCCCCGGGCATCGGAGCCAGCCGGAGGACGACCGCGGTGCCCCGTCGGACTATCTCATCATCCACCCGCCGCATGGTCAGGGGCCACCTGTGGCAGTGCCCCGAGAGGTGAAACGAGTGACACGGAGGAGAACTCGGGCAACGAGCTCCAGTACCCGCCGTCGATCAGACCTTGATCTTCCACGGCCGGTGGCCGGACCGCTTTCCCTATCCTCACAGGACGGCCGTTCCTCGCCCGCCCAAGTTTCCCCTTCGATGCCCGCCCAGCACCATTTTGGGGATCGTTCAGACGTCCGTCCGGCGGACACAGGTCCTTCTTCTGGTACACCGCCAAGTTCAACCAATGGCCCTGTGAACGCCTTCCTCGCTGGGATGGCTTATGCGGAGGCGCGACAAGCAGCACTGAGGGCCCCCGCAACAGTCGGGCCAGCTCAGCCGGACACGATCGCTACGGTGGAACAAAAACGTCCTGGCCAGATGGATGTCCAGGCAACTTCGCGTGAACTATCTTCAGCGTCTGGATCACCTGCGGGCGGTGTTCAGTCCGTTTCGCTGCCGAGGAGGGAGCCAGTGGTTCAACAAACATACGCGCAGCCGGTTGGTGCAACGTGGTCAGCCAGTAGTGGGCCAGGCACAGGGACGTCCTCAACGAGTAAGGAGGTGATGAGGCAATCGGGCTCGCGAGAACCTCCCGGCACGCCAAATTCGATGCCCCAACTGCCAGCCCGACGGTTGACGAAGGAAGAGAAGAAGCGACTTAAGCAACTTTACAAGCAAAAGATGGCTCAACTTGAAGGGAATTAGATTTCCCGGATTGTGCAACTGTATTGCTTCTCTTCTTTTGCGTGTTTTGCCCGGATAGTTTTTGGCTTGTGGATTTTCCAAAAAAGGGCTAGAATTGCCTCCGATGTTGACTTCTTGAAAACCGGTGTTCTGCCATCGCTGAGCGCGATTTTCCCCGATGCCACGGAGGGTGGAGTGTTGAGGAGTTCTTACGCCTATTTTGGATTGGCTCTTCTTGTGGCGGCCAGTGTTTTCTTCGTGAATCTGGGGCAAGCCCGATTGTGGGATCGGGACGAGCCTCGTAATGCCGGCTGTGCCCGGGAAATGCTGGAAAGGCACGATTGGGTGGTCCCGGTTTTCAACGGAGAATTACGGGACCACAAGCCAGTACTCCTTTACTGGTTCATGATGCTGGCGTACAGCGTTTTCGGCGTCAACGAGTTCGCCGCCCGGTTTTTTTCCGCATTTTTTGGATTGGGGACCATCGCGATCACTTACGATCTCGGACGGCGTGCGTTTCGACCGGAGGTTGGGTTTTGGGCCGCCTTCATGCTGGCTACGTGCATGATGTTTCCGGTAGCGGCCCGCGCCGCCACTCCCGACTCGGTGCTCATTTTCTTTTCCACGGCAGCTCTGTGGCTCTACATTCGGGCATCCGTGTTACCACCGACGACCACGGACGCTGGCCGACCGGCGACCGCGCTGGTGATGGCCAGCTATGCGGCAATGGGGTTGGCAGTGCTTGCCAAGGGGCCTATTGGGTTGCTGCTTCCGGCGGGAATCATCGGCCTGTATCACATGGTTGAAGAGCCCCTGCGACCCGGAGATGGGCTTCCTCGTATTGCGCGGTGGCTGGCTGGGATTCGGGAGTTCTTGCATCCCGCGCGAATTCTCGCTGCAGTACGGAGAATGGGCCTTTTTCCAGGGCTTGTCGTGACCCTCGCGGTGGCCATGCCGTGGTACGTGTGGGTTGGAATACGAACTAATGGAGAATGGTTGAGGGGATTTTTCCTGACGCATAACGTCGGCCGGTTCCTCCATCCCATGGAGGACCATTCCGGGCCGATTTTCTATTATCCTCTTGTGCTATTTGCCTGCTTTTTCCCGTGGGCACTCTTTTTGATTTCAGCTTTGACGCAGGCGATCAAGATCGTCCGAAGGGCAGAACAGGGGGCAAGGGTTTTGACGTTCCTTTTGATTTGGGGAGGGGTGTATATCGGCTTTTTCTCCTTGGCAGGGACCAAACTTCCCAATTACATCACGCCTGCTCTCCCGGCTTTCGCGCTGGTTACTGCCTGGTGGCTGGATTCGTGGTCGAGACAGCCACAGAGCAACCACTGGTCGCCTTATGTTGTGGCGTGGATTCTTATTGCCTGCGGGCTCGTTGTTTCGGGGGCAATCCCCGTGGCGGCGCACATTTTCCTCCCCGGTGAGGAGATTTTGGGGATCCTGGGGCTGATATGGGTGGCAGGAGGGGTTGCCTGCTTGCTGGCGCTGCGTCGTCGTCACAGGATGGGCTTCGCAGTGGCACTCGCCACGGCCGCATGGGTGTTTGTCGTGGGAGTTTTCGGGGTTGCGGCGGTACGCGTCTCCCGCCATCAGCAGTTTGATTACCTCGCGCGGATTCTTCGGGAACTTCAAACATCTTCCCAAGATCCCATTACGGTGGCCGCTTACAATTCGCTTGAGCCGAGCTGGGTGTTTTACCTGGGACGTCCTATCCAGTTCCTGCCCGCTTCACAGGGACCGGAGGTGATCAACGAGATGGCCAGACGCGGAGATTTCTGTCTGCTTTTGACCCGCAAACGTTATGAACAGCTTCGTGAAAAATTAGGCTCGGATCTCACCCCAATTGCCGGGATTCCCTACTTTCTCAAAAAGCGAGAGGAGGTTCTCCTGTTGGGGACACGCAAGCTCCTGGCCAAACTGAACCGGCCCGGCTCAGGGGCGGCATCCGACTTCACGGTGGAGGCAGCCCGTTCTGGGGCAACGGAGTACCGTCGCTGATCGAATGCTTCCTGCTGGGGACCGTCGCCCGCTAAGAATATACGCCGGCGCCTGGCGACTCGATCAAGAGTGCTGTTCTTTGATCAAAGCTTGTCGATTGGGTAAACTAGAAAAGTAGCCAGCTATTCTCATGGTTACGAGATGTGATTGTCCACCCTCATCATGATTTCCGACTGCCAGGTGAATTGACTAGACCAAGGTGAGGAAGGGCCAGCCGTTTTGGTGGGATTTCCTATTCCCGTTAACCAGGCGAAACGCGTTTGCGAGAGACATCTGCCGGCGGAATGGACTTTCCGCAGGCTCGGACTGCGGCTTGCTCTGTTGCTGGTGACGGCAGGCATATTCGCGTCGGAAGCGGGGCTAGATGCGGCCGTCGCGCAACAGACGCCGAGCGGTGTCCCGGCGGGTTGGATGACTGAACCCCCCATGGAGATCCCCCAGCCTTCCCCGGTGTCGCCGCCAGGCACCAGCCAGCCGAGCCAGGGCGGCGGTCCTCCTTCCACGAGTGCACCCCAGGCCGCTCCGGCAACAGAGACCAACCAGCCCGGCCCCCCGGCAGGATCAACGCCATCAACGCCACAGCCAGGCCCACCCACGGTGGAGGAAGTGAAGCCGGAACAGATTTATCTTCGCGACTCGGACGGCAGCCTGAAGCTCATGCTGGGGTGGACAATGGCCCAATTCGAGGAACTTGTTCGCCTCCGCGATGCTCTTGAACAGCGTTCTCGTCCGCCCGCTTACGCTTTGGAAGAGGTGAACATAACAGGCAAAGCCTTCGATCGATATGCGGAACTTCTCATCGAATGTAAGGTCCGTGTCCTTACGGACACCCCTGTGCGGATTCCGCTGGGACTGGGGCAGATTATCCTTCGAGAGATCCCGCGTCGGGCGGATGGGGGTCAGTTGCTCATTTTTCGCAGCCAAAACGACGGCGGATATGTGGTGTTTCTGGAAGGGAAGAAGGATTCCCTTGAGGACATCACACTCCAGGCGTGGGTCCCGGTGATTGAAAATGGAAACGATCGGCGTCTCGTGCTCAGTGTGCCGGAGACGCCCGTCTCCCAGTTGGAGATTGAGCTTCCCGCCGAAAACCCAACTGTCACGCTGGGCCCCGGCGCGACACTGGTCGGAACAGAGACCACGGCTGCCAAGACTACCCGGGTGAAAGTGTCTGGTTTGGGGCCGGGTTTCGAGATGGCTTGGCACGGGGAGGCGACGCCGGAGAAGGAAAAACCGCCCATTCTGGAGACGGTGGGACTAGTCATCATTCGCACCAGTGGCACGAACGTGGATTTCGATGCCCGGCTCACCATCCGGACATACACCACGCCGTTTGACCGAGTGCGCATCCGTTTGCCGGAAGGAGCGAGTCTGCTGCCCACAAGCGCGTCCGGTTATACGGTCACGGAAGTTGCTGGGAATTCAGATGAGGGCGGCTCCGGCCGGGTGGTGGAAGTGAGTTTTCCAAAAAAAATGGTCGGGCCTGTAGAAATCCGTTTGAACGCCCGGCGGCCTGTGAATTCCCAGAATTGGATGAATCTGGCAGGATTTTCCGTGGAGGATGCTGTTCGCCAGTGGGGCTACGTCGCAGTGGCGGTCACCGCCGACCAAACACTTGTGTGGGGCAACTTGGCCAGTGTCCGGCAAATTGACCGAGTGCCCAACACGCAGGAATCCATCGAACCTGCTGCAAGTTTCGAGTATTATTCGCAGCCTTACACGCTTTTCGTCAAGGTGGTTCCCCGCGTGAGCATCTTGTCGGTTTCCCCTCAGTACAGGGTTGACTTCTCGACTACGGAACTGTTGCTCCAAGGTAGTCTCAGTTGCGAAGTTCGCGGGGGAGATGTGTCCACCATTGAGTTGGAGAAGTCAGGATGGCAGATTTCTGAAGTGACGCTTAGGGGAGAAGACGTTCCGCTTGTTCTTGCCGAATCTGAAGGATCAGTCATCACCATTGCCCTTCCCCAGCGGATGTCGGGTAAATTCGAAATCAATTTTAAAGCACGTCAGGATCCGCCGGCACGCGGCGAGGTTTTTCGGCTGACTTTTCCACGGGTGAAGGCCTCGCGGATTCAGCCGGCAGAGTTGATTCTGGTGGCCGCACCGAATATTGATTTCCGGCCTCGTCTGGAGGAAAGCGAAGGTGTGATGACGGCCGCGGTCTCCGGCAGTAATCCCGCTGTCCCCAACGTGTTTGCGTGGCGGCTGGCAAGCCCCGGGGCCATCTTGGCCGCTGAGTGGGACATTCGGCCGCGAGAAATGACCGTGGAAATGGAGACGCGGGCCCAGGTCCAGGGGAGTCAGGCAGAGATAGAACAGCGGCTGCGGTTTCAGGTGGCTTATCAACCGTGGGCTGAGCCCTGGCGGTTGGTCGTACCACGGGAGTTGGACGGGAAAGTGGTGGCTCTTCTCGACGGCCGACCGGTGGAAATGAAAAAGGCTGTGGGGGGCCCACCAGCAAATTCCCCGCCCGCGGTGCTGCCAGAGAATTCCGCGTCGGAGTACCTGGTGACTCCCCTCACTCCGGTGCTCGGCGTGGCGGAGCTCGTTCTTCGCTACTCGTATCCTTTCCCGGTTGGTGAGGCCGAGTCCTTCAGATGGCGACTACCGTTGATTCAGCCACGCGATGGTCAGCTTTTGGGGCATCGGTTGATGGTGACTCTGCCAGTCGGGTGGGCAGTGGATCGTATCAATCCGCCATGGGAAGCCCGGACCAGCACCGTGCCGGCGGGAATGAAGTCGGTGCCGCTGGAATTTGCAACGAGTGCTCCTGTGGGCGAGGCTACTATTTGGTTGAAAATCCTGGAGATTGCTGGCACGCGCGCGGCTGTTGTGGAGAAACTTCTCATCCAAACACGGATGGACCGCAACATGCGGCAGGATCGCTGCGTGATGGAATTCCGTACCGCTCGACCCAATCTCCTGGTGCGCCTGCCGCGTGCTGTTCGCGGAGATGTGGCGCAAATCTGGCTGGACGGACGAGCGATTCAAGCACGGGTCTCCGGACGTTCCGAGGTGATGATACCCCTTACCGGCACGGAGGGAGAAATAGCCTCCGCTCAGGATACCTTGCATCACCTCGAAATATGGTACGAGCTCCCCAGGTTCCGCAGCGATTGGGGCCGTACACGCCTGGAATTGCCGCAAATTGAGGACCCCGTATTTCTGCGGTGGATGTATTGGGAAATCGTCCTTTTGCCGGATGAACATATCGTCTGGACGTCGTCGCCCCTGACCATGGAGTATCGCTGGAGCTGGTTGGGGTATTTCTGGGGGCGTGTCCCTTCACTTTCAGAAGAAGAACTGGAAAAATGGGCGGGAGTCAACGAGGGTTGGCTCCATGTGTCCGTTCAGGCCAATCGCTACCTATTTAGCAGTCTACGCACGGTGAGTGTCGCCGACGTGTGGACGTTTCGGCGGCCATGGATTGTCGCCGTTTGCTCGGGCGCTGTGGTCTTACTGGGATGGGGATGGATTTATCTCGGCCGATCCTGGAAGCGACTTGTCGCCCTGGGGGTGATTGGATTTCTGGTCGTGCTCGGGTTGCTGCGTCCGGATGCGGCCCTTCTCGTGGCTGAAGCGTCAGCTTTGGGGATTGGACTGGCCATCCTGTCCTGGTTCCTTTATCGCGCTGTAACTCCTCCTCAACCATCGCGGGTGGCGATAAGCAGTTGGGGTGAGCGAACCTCGATGGACACCGTCGTCTGCCAGCGAAGTCTCGACGACGCCGCGTGCACCGTACCTTCCGGGGAAAGTACCACCCACAGTCACGTGTAGCCGGGAGGGACGAAAAGCCATGCGCAGCGCACGCTCAATGACGGCCTCTCCAGCACAATGCCACCATCTGGGGAAATGGATCCGAGCCATCCTTGCGGTGTGGCTCGGAGTGGCTGCACTCACAACGTTGGCTGAGGATGCCGTCGTTTCCAGGACGCCGAGCACCGAAACGGTTTCCGGATTCACTGCCCCTTTGCGCTTCCGGCGCGTTTTCGTTCCTCAAGATCGACTCAATGAGGTTCGAGATCCTGTTCCGTATTTCCCGCTTAATGCCGCTGAGTTCGAACAAATGATTTCCCGGGTCAACAACCAGGCTGTGGTCCGCGGCCAAACCGGGGAAATCGTTTCCGCCGTCTATCGCGCGATCTTCCGACAGGAGAGTTTAGTCGGGCTGGAGGGCGAATGGTTGGTGGAGCTGCCCCGCGCTGTTGAGCAAGCTTTTATTCCTTTGGGGCAGCCGAATATTGCGATCGGCGATGCCACTTGGTCCGATACCGGGGGTGTGAGCGTTCCCATCCTTACTGATTCCCAAGGGCGGCTTGGAATTCTTGTCAATCGATCGGGCAAAATTCATTTTCGGTGGTCGGCACGCCGACTGCCGTCCACGAACGACGCAGCGTCAATGAGGTTTTCTCTCACTTTTCCTGTCGCCCTCACGAGCGAGCTTCACCTTATCATGACCGAGCAATGGCAGGTCTCGGTGGATGATGCTCTTCTTTTGCCAATGGGAACAGCCCCTGGAGAGTTACCGGGTTATCGTATCGTGTTCAGCGGGAGCCAGCCGATTTCACTCCTTCTTGTCCGTCCGGAAAGTGAAGAAAAAAACAAGCCTCGGTTGGTTTATCGCGAAAAAGTGGCGTACGAACTCACGCTCCACGGGTTGGAGGCGACCTGGGTGTGGGATGTGGACGTGCTCAACGACGGGCTCGACGTCCTCCCTCTTGAGTTGCCAAGCAGTCTTCAGATCGCGGAGGTGAAGCTCGGTGACGCACCCATTTCCTGGACTGTGGGACTGACGGACGATGGTCGGCCGCATGGCGTTCGCCTGCAATTCCCCGAACCGCTTCGTGGCCGCGGACGCACCCTCACACTCCGCGGTATCCAGAACCTGCCACTCGATCGAATCGTGACGCTTCCCTCCCTCTTGCCGGAGAACGCCTTTTGGTTGTCGCGCCATGCCACCGTAGTTGTTCGCCACCCACTTCGGCTTTATGACCTGCAACTGGCTGGGGCGCGTCTGAAAGAGGTGATCACTCTACCCGCTGCTCCGGGCGATACCGGACTCGACATTGTTGGAGAAGCACCAACCTCGGAAATTCGCGTGCACTGCGGAATCGGGCCGGAAGATCTGGAGGCCACCACCCTTCTGAACTGGAGCTGGGACCGGGATGCTCTGCGGGCGCAGATGACAACGGCCGTTCGCAGCAGGGCCGGCGAAGTTTTTCAAATTCCCTTCCGCATCAGGGGTGGTTGGGCTGTCGAGGAGGTGACGGCCACGCCGCCCGACATTGTGGACGACTGGCAATGGCAACCTCCGGCGGAACGTTCCGGCGACGGAACTCTGCTGATCCGCCTGCGCAAACCCATTTCTTCCGATACATCCGCTGTTTTCAACGTTGTTCTTTCCACAAAATTGCCGGAAGATTGCGAACGGCTCGAACTGCGAGAGATCGTGCCGTTCGCTTCCCAGACAGAGTTCACCAAGCATCAAGTTTATGGGGCGATCCGTCTGGCAACCTCGTTGCGCGAGAATTTTCAGATTGATTCTCATCCGCAGTTGCCCGTCGCATCTCAGGCTACGTTGGATTCTCTCAGACCCTGGGCAGCTCTGCCTGCAAATGCGACGGTCTTTGAAATTGGCTCACCCATTCCCCGGTGCGAATTTCACCGCGTTGCCCGACCACGGCGGTTTCTGGCTCAGGTTTCGGGTGTTCTTGCCTTCCGGGGTAAGGTGCTGACGAGCAGTTACGAGGTCTCGGTGCAACCGGACCAAAGCGATCTCGATCGTATCCGTGTTTTATGGACCGCCCAGTCCGGTCCAGCGCCATGGCACTGGAAGTGGCGGGATAAAGACGGCCGGGAGGTAACGCTCCGTGTTGCACCAGTCAAAGACGCTCAACCGGGAAATGATGCGGAGGTCTGGGAGGTGGTGCTTCCCCGGGTGGTCCGGGAGCCGGTCACCCTCATCGCTGAGCGGGAGAGTCCTCTGGACTCCGGCCCCGTGCCGTTACCGATTCTGCTCGAAGCTGTTCGGTTCGAAGGGGTCCTACAATTGGTGGGCACGGCGGGCGAGTCAGGGCTTGCTGGCCTCCGTTGGACAACGCGAGGGTTGCGGATGGTGGCCGACGACCGCGGCAAACCGCCTGGTTTGCCCGTTTTTGCCACCTACCGTTATGAAGGTGGCACTTCCCTGGGAATCAACGAACTGCCTGAGCTGCGATTGTTCCTGGAAGGCGGAAAGGTGCCTCTTCCGCTTTGGGCACTCAGCGCGAACATTACTTATCGGTTGGATTGTCACGGCACGATCGAGCGATGGCACATTTTCAAAATCTCGTGTCCACAGGGAGGTCGCGCCATTTTCACGCGGTCCTTGAACGAAGGAGACCCGGTGGAAATGGCGGTGACACTTGACGGTCAGCCGGTGACGTGGGAGACACGGCAAAACGGATCCGGTCCGGCATTTCAGGTGGTTATCCCACCGCAAGCGCGGGAAGGGCGACTTATCGTCTGGGAGCGGTTTGCTGATCAAAAAGGCTTCATTGCCGATCTGGCCCATTTGAGCCGTCTGTTTCCTGATTTTCCGGTTTATCACTGGCGGGCCACAGTATGGACACCGCCGGCATATCAGCCGCTGTGTGAGCGCGAATTTCTCAGTTGGGGTTTTTACCCGAATGCCTGGGCCAGCAGGCTTTTTGGTCCCCTGTGGCGTCCTCCTGATCAACCCCTGTTTATTCCCGATCGCTTGAACCGTGCCCTGTTCGATCCCACATTGCCGCCGCCGGATTTGTCTCTTCGCCGGGCACAGCAGTTTCTGGAATTCCTGGGGGAAAACGCCGCTGCGCTCCTGTCCGCGTCCGATCAGGGGAGTTCCCAGACCACCGGGTCGGCGGCCCAGGCGTTTCCTCCTACCGGAGCCGCCGCAAAGCCGAAGGGGCGGGGTACGCTCGCCTCGCCGTCTTCCGCCAATAAGCGCCGTCCCATTTTGTGGCGGGACCTGCTCTCTGATTCGGTTGTGGACAAAGTGTACGACGCTCCGCCGCGGCTCCGGACGGTCGTTTTCCTTGTTGACCGGAGGGCTTTTAAGGAACTTGGGCTGTCCCCGGCAACGCAGTGGAGTCCGGAAGATTTGCCGGAGGGAGTCCTGCAAAACGATTCTCCGGCGGCACTGGCCGAAGCGCTCCTGGAATCAGCAGGCCTGGTTCTCGCAATCACGCCCCGCGCGGTTGTGCTGACTTCCCTCACGGAGTTAGCCCGTCATCGTCAGGAGATCACCTGGGAGAGACCGCCAATCTACAAACTGGCAGCGGAAAGCGATTGGGTGCGAGAGATTGAGACCTCGCGGCTGGTCGAGGGCGGTGAAGGATTCTGCCGCGTGCGTGTCTGGAACGATTTACCCGATGAAGGTCCACTTGCCCCGCGGGGTTCTTGCATGGAAACGGGGCTGGCATTCGCCCGTCAGGGTTGGAACGCCACCGCGTTGCCCGAAGAGAATTTGGCAGAGAAGCAACCTTTGACGGTGCTTGTGATTCCGGTGGACCTCATTACGGGATCGCGGTGGTTGGGCACATGTCTTGTGTTCCTTCTGGTGGTGGCACTCCGCGTGCCCCGACGTGTGCTGCTAGGACTGGCCGTGGCTGCCGCGGTCGGAGTGGCGTTTGTGCCGGAGGTATTCGCGCCTGTGCTGTCCGGGGCATTTCTGGGCACAGTCCTGGCCTTCGTCGTTTCCCTCACGCAGGCAGGCTGGGAAAGCGTGAAGAAGCCGGGCGAAACGGTTCCCCTGTCCCAGTTCCGGGTTTCGCCCACAGGGGAACCGCACCGTGAGCCCACGGTTACGTCGAATCGATTGGCGAAGACGCGGGGCGCAGCCGGAGCCGTCGTGCTCCTGATCGTATCACTCGCGACTCTCTCATTTGACGGGAAAATTCATCCCTCGTTTGCCCAGCAACCGCCCGGAGTGGTACCCGAGAAATCAGCCAGTACCGGGCGCGCTGTTCCCGCATCGCCGCCCGTTTATCGCGTGTTTATTCCGGTGGATGAGCGCGGACAACCCGTGGGGCAGGAAGTGTATGTGCCGGAGGAGTTTTACAAACAGCTTCAGCGGCGGGCCAGTCCCCTCAACGAGACACCGCCCGGCTGGCAATTTGCTGGGGCGGTTTACCGGGGTACGTTTTCTCCCGCAAATACTGCTGATCGTTGGGAAATCACTGATTTTAGTGTGACGTTGGAGTGCCTCCTGAGCGACGCACCGGCCACCCTGGACTTCCCTCTGGGAAGTGATGTCCTGGTACCCAGCCTGGACGAGCTGCTTATCGATGGTCGGCCCGCATCAGCCACGTGGAATTCAGGCCGTCTCCGCGTGACAATCAGCGATCCGGGGCGACATCGACTGCGTATCCCCTTTAAGGTTCAGCCTTCTCTTCAAGGCTCCGTGACGGAGCTGAGTGGGGCAATCCCGCCGGTCGTCAATGCCCGGCTGGAACTTGCAGGTTCTCCCGAGTTTCTCCGCGTGGAGTTTCCCTCGGCACTGGGACGCGTGGAACGCGATCCGGAAAGCGGCGCGTGGGCGGCCGAACTCGGGCCCACAGGCCAGCTTGTCGTGCGCTGGGCGACCGGACAACCACTCTTCGGTGATACCTCGCCGGAAAGCGATGTGCTCTACGTTCTGGATCTTCGGCCGGAAGGATTCCACTGGACAGTCCGCTGGAAACTTCGTTCGTTCACTTCGGCCCGCAACCAACTTCAACTGGTGTGTGATCCCGATCTCACTTTGGTGTCGCTGACCGCAGCGTCGCCCGTGCAGGTGCAGCCGCTCCTCTCCGAGGTAGATCAACAGGTGTTCAACCTTACCTTTTCGGGGCCGGTGCCCTCCGATCAGATCGTGACGGCTGAGTTTTCCCAAGCGATGGAGGAATCGCCAGGGGGAATTCGTCTCCCCACAGTGCGTCTGGCCGACGTCGCACTGGGCCGCCAGGACCTGGTGGTGAATGTGGGTCCGGGTCTGAAGGTGGTCGCATCGCACTCCCCGCGGTGGCAACTTGCAGATTTGGGTGAGATCCAGGGGCGCTGGCAACTTCAGATGGCCGGCACCGCCCTCGCTTATACATGTTCCGCGCCGTCTGAGTTCTGGGGGGCCTGGATCCTTGCAGACCCCCCGCGTGTGCAAACGGACGACGCCCTTCAGATCACGGTGGGCGAAGCATCAGCCCATCTGACGTGGCAGGTGTTCTTCCCGAAAGATCAACCGCTCCCCGGCGTATTCCATGTGCGCCTGCCACCTGATTTCCATGTGAACAGAATCGCGCTCTACAAAGGGGCCGTGGAAACGCCCGTTTTGTCTTCGCTGGCCGGGGAGGGTCAACTGCTCCTTTTGACAGGCGAGGTTCCGACTGGTGAGGCCCGTTTGGTGGTCGAAGGAACCATCTCCATTCTTCCGGACGTGGAATGGTCCTGCCCACGGTTTACTCTTCAGGAGGCCGATTCCCGAAGTCTCACCGTCGTGCTTTTTCAATCCTCGGGGGTGAAGGCGGAAGTTGTCCGCACCGAGCAATTCGAACCGCTCTCTGTGGCCTCCGGTTTGATTTTGCCACCCGGTGATGATTCGCAGGTCGGAGCGTACGTATCCCAAAGCCCCTCGACCGCCGACCTTCACCTGCGGGTTCGCGTGCAAGAACATTCCTGGCCCGCTGAGGCGACGGTGCGAGTTTGGCAGCAAAACGACCGATGGCTGGGCGAAGTGCTCTGGGATCTCGACTTCGGTGACGCCACAGTCCAGGAAATTCCCATCCAGTTCAGCCCGGCGGCGTTCGGGACGCTCGCCATTCTTCCCACCGCCACCTTCCGTGAGACCCCGCCGGATGCCGCGGAAGCAACGTCAAGTGCCACCCGTTCCCCATCCATTTCAGGAATCCTCACTTTCGCAGAACCGCAAACGGGAAGGGTTCGCCTCCGGATGAGGGGAGAAATCAAGCCGGCCAACCGCTGGCTGGCTGTGCCACAAGTAACAAGCCCTCAAGTGCGGTTGCAAAGCGTCAGGGTTTTGCTTCCCAAGCGAATTGCGTGGGACAGCCGTCTGGCGGCCATTTGGGGTCTCCGCCCAATCACGCCGTCCGAAATCCGGTCGGAGCAACAGCCGGACGGGGACTGGGTGGCCTACCAGACAGACAAGGCGGGGTTCTGGCCCCCCATTACGGTCTCTTCAGAACAGCCCGGCAAGGTGAATACCTTGGAAATGATTCTCGCGGTCAACTCCCAGCGGGAACTATTGGGCTGGCTGGAAGCGGAACTGGAAAATGTTCCGGAAGGTGAAATCACGACCGTGCCCCTTCCAGGTTGCGAACTTGTCGCGGCCTGGCTCGATGGCATTCCTGTTCCCGCCTTTGTGGATGATAAAGGCCGGTGGCACATCCCGATCGACGCATCGTCAAGCCCCCGCGATCTGGAATGCCTCTTTTATCGGCGATGGGAAACCGTTTCCGCCCCCGAGACACTCCCCGTTGTCCATTTTGAAAAACTCGCCGGTGCGGAGCGAACCTTCCTCTGGGTGGAAAGCCCCTCCATATATCAGGTGGACGTGGCTGGACTTGCTGAATCCATTCTCCGGGAGTACGAACTGACTCGGGCACGGTGGCTGGCCGACAAGCTCATTGAGTCGTCGCAGGGATCCGCGTCGCAAGCCGTCGAACGGTCGCTCCGCGTGGCACGGCGTTTCCTGTGGTTGCGGGATCGAGCAAGGCGGGCCATCGCGCTGAGTGCGACAACCTCCGGCGTGAATTCCGCGGAAATCCGCCTGCACAACATGGAGCTTCAAACGACCGACGTGTTGCAATCCCTGGTCGGCGTGGAAGCCCTGTCGTTGTCGCCGGGCGAGTGGGCAGCAGAGCAAATCCTGGCCTCGCCCCCCAGCCCCCACAGCAGGCGGCGGGGATTCGTCGGAGAATCAGTCCCGAAAGAGATCATCCTCCAGCCTATTCCCTCCTCGGTAAATTGGACCAGTATCGGGACGGCCGTGGGGATATCCCTTCTGTCTGCGGCATTGCTCGTGGTGACGCTGCGTTGGTGGAATCTCATCACCGTTTGGGTGATGCGCTTCGCACACGCAGTCCTAGCTCTGGTGGGAGTGGCCTGGTGGTTGTTGCTGCGGCCGAGTTTCTTCGGGTGGCTTCTCATTCTGGCGGCTATATTGCTACTCATCCGATCGCGCTGGCAGTGGGTGCCTCAGGAAGAGGCAGAAGTGCCTCTCATTGTGCACCAGCCGACTGCCTCGAACGACCGCTCCGGATAAACGCGTCGCGCAACACGTCATAACATGTATTCGGATCAACAGATAGGTCATGTCCCCGGTTTCTTGTCGAGCTGCGGAACGCAATTTGCAAGCTGCGGTCCGGACAGGTCCAGAAGTGGGACCATTCGAAATGCGATGCTGTGCCGGATGAGCGGCTGGTCACCGTCGTCCGGTGATGGATGGAACCGTTGGTGGCCCAAAGTGGATTATTTGCTCAACGCCGTGATGAGTCGCAGGGTCGTCATTTTCCAGAATGCACCGGGAGAGCCGCCCGGGCAGATTGCTGATTTTCTCATGTGGGGTGGTGTGGAGTGCGAAATCCTCCCCCTTTATTCCCACGTTCCAAACGATCTGGACTGGGAAAATCTGGCGGGTCTGGTCGCACTGGGCGGCCCAATGAACGTCGATGAGGTGGACCGATTCCCCTATCTTGCCAGGGAAAAGGAATGGCTCATCCAGGCTGTGCGACGCGAAATCCCGGTTTTGGGCATCTGTTTGGGCGCCCAACTGCTTGCCCGCTGTTTGAATGCCCGGGTCTATCCCAATCCGGTCAAGGAAATCGGCTGGTACGAGGTGAATTTCACTCCGGCGACGGCGAGTGATGCACTTTTCCGTGGAGTGCCCTGGCGGGGGACCGTTTTCCAGTGGCACGGCGACACCTTCACGCTTCCCGAAGGAGCCTTTTTGCTGGCCACCGCAAGCGACTGTGTCAACCAGGCTTTCCGCTATGGGACGTGTGCGTGGGGCCTTCAGTTTCATTTGGAGGTGACACCCTCCCTGGTGGAAGCATGGATGGAGTCAGCAGAAGCGAGCGGTGAGCTGGAACAGCTCGGTGTATCAAAAAGGCAAATTCTTGAGCAAAGCCGCCACCAGTTCGAGCGGATGCAGCGTTTGGCGGAAGTCGTGTTTCCCCGTTTTGCCCGGCTGTGCGCCCTGGGCGTTGCCCGGTGAAAAGAGGGGGCCCTTTCGCATTTGGAGTGCGGCGACTTATGGAGTGCGGCGATTCATCGCCGCTTTCTCGCGAAGGCTTTAGCCTTCGCAATGCTGGGGTGTAGCTCCTCAATCCCCCACAGATTAAGCCGCGCTAGCAACGCCCGTTTGCACTTTCGGGTTTCCGGCGGGGACTGAAGTCCCGCGCCGAAAGCGGGGCTGAAGCCCCGCACTCCATATGGAGTGCGGCGATTTATCGCCGCTTTCTGGTGAAGGCTTTAGCCTTCACGACCTTGGCGCTGGTGCGGATGGCGCCGGAGTCCGCCTCCCGGAGGGACCTGCTTGTCAGGTCCGTTTGTCAGCCTGCGAGGTTCGACTCCAATCTATTCGGGTTTCGGTAGGGGCAATTCATGAATTGTCCCTACAGCGTCGGAAAAACCTGCTTGTCGGGTCCGATGCACACCGATTGATGACCCATCCCACCTCATCGGGCACGACGAGCGTGCCCCTCCGACCTTCCGGAGGGACCTGCTTGTCACGTCCGCTTATCAACGTTCGACGATCCATTGCCTTTCACCGGGGACTGAAGTCCCGCGCGGAAAGCGGGGCTAAAGCCCCGCACTCCAAAAAACTACTTGACGACCCCCAAATTGCAACCTATGGTCCAGTAGCTTCCGCAAGTCGTCTGGTTTTTATGGCATGGTGGCGCTGGAGACCGACGCTTTCGGATCACGGAAAGGTAGGTTGTCGATTGGCAGGGATGGGGTTTTGGCGATCCTTTCAGAAGATGGGGGTTTGGTATGACTCTCAAATTGTCGCACCTGAGTCTCAAAGCGAAGTTGTTGGGGGGATTTCTCACGGTGGCCGGCATCACCGCGGTGGTGGGCGGCCTGGCGTATTATGGGTTGTCCCAGTTGACCAAAGATGTGGACAACCTCGCCAACCAGGCGGTGCCCAACCTCAAATTGACCAACGAAATGAAGTTCTGCTTCGAAAGCATCATGCGGATGCAGCGAGCACTCCTCAACCTGGATCTCGACCAAGAAAACAGACAGCGCGTTTACAGCGAGCTTGAACAAATTCGCCAGGCCTATAATGAGGCGATGAAACAGTACGAGGCACTGTCACAAGTTGGCGAAGAGGCCAAGATCTGGCAGGAATTCAAGGCCGAATTGGACCAAACGATGCAGGAAAACGACAAATTCTTCGCCCTTGCCCGGCAATTTGACGAGATGCTGGCCAAATGCCAGCCGGATGAAAATGGCAAGCGGCAACTTTTGGCAGCGACGGCGTACCAATGCCAGTATTGGAAGACCCAACTGGGATTGGATTTCGCGACTGTTTGGACAACCCTCAAAAATGTCGTGATGCGTGCCGGAGACCCCGAGGGATACAAAGCCGCGATGGACCAATACACCACGGCCAAAAAGCAGTTTGAAACATCTGTAACCGAATTGGCCAAACGGATGCCGCGGGCAGGGTTGACCACAGAGGCTCTGGACGATTTCAGCAAGGCTGTCCGCGACATGTGCGAGGCGTATGAAAAGGCCCTGGCCAAATACGATCACTCTGACCCGCAGCTCATCGCCAAGGTGGACGGGGAGGTCAAGGGCCTGGGGCAGAATTGCTTCGCGATCTACAAAAAACTGGAGGATGTCGTGCACGGACACATTAACAAGATTGAGTCGCTCGCTACCGAAATGCGCCGGCAGGCCATGGATGTCTGCCGCATCCACATGGACAACCAGCAGCAGCGGCTCGACAAGATCGCAAAGCTCTGGCAGGACGAGTCTGATCGGATGGCAAGGGAAGGTCTTGCCATGGCCAGTTTTGCCAAGACGCTGGCCCTGGGAGCTACCGGGCTGGGTGTGGTTGTGGCCGTGGTTCTGGGATTTGTCCTGGCCACCAGCATCATCCGCCCGGTGAACAGGGTCGTCGATATGCTGAAGGATGTGTCTGAGGGAGAGGGAGACCTCACAAAGCGGCTGGAGATTCCCAGCCACGACGAGATCGGCCAGCTTGCCCGCTACTTCAACGCGTTCTGCGATAAACTGGAGGCGCTCATCCGCGACGTGGCTTCGAGTGCGGAGCAATTCAATGAGGGCTCGCGCGTGGTTTCGGAGGCCTCGCAGTCCCTGGCCAGTGGTGCCCAGGAACAGAGCGCCAGTGTCGAGCAGGTGAACGCGACAGTTCAGGAAATGGTGCGAATGATCGAACAGGTCAAGGAGGCCGCCAGCGAGACGAATCGGCTGGCCCAGCAGGCCCAGGCCGTCGCCCGCGAGGGAGGCGAGGCGGTACAGAAATCGGCCGAGGCGATGCAACTGATTCGGGCAAGCTCGCAGCGGATCGCCGAGATCATCCAGGTGATTTCGGAAATTGCCAGCCAGACGAATCTGTTGGCGCTCAACGCGGCGATTGAAGCCGCCCGGGCAGGCGAGCACGGGATGGGCTTCGCCGTAGTCGCCGACGAGGTGCGGAAGCTGGCGGAACGGTCCAACCAGGCGGCCGGCGAGATCACCAAGCTGATCAAGGAATCCACCGCCCGGGTGGAAGAAGGCGCCGAACTCAGCCAGAAGACCGAAGAGGCCCTGGCGCGGATTGTCGAGAGCGTGGAATCCACGAGCCAGAAGATCGCCGAGATTGCCAGTGCGGCGATGCAGCAAGCGGCCAGTGCGGAAGAGGTCAGCAAAGCGGTACAGAACATCGCCCAGGTGGTGGAGCAGTCCGCGGCGGGCAGCGAGGAGCTGGCCTCCAGCAGCGAAGAGCTCTCAGCTCAGGCAGCGGCGCTGCGGGAGCTGGTGAGCCGGTTTAAGATTCGGGCAGCCACGGCCTGACGCACGGTCGTAAACCCTCCTTAGAATGGGATGCTCGGGCAGGGGTGACTCGCGAGAGTCACCCCTGTGTTTTTGGCTTGGATGCGGTGCATTGTGACCGAGTACGGGATTTGCGGCGGGGACTGAAGTCCCGCGCGGAAAGCGGGGCTTTATGGAGTGCGGCGATTTATGGAGTGCGGCGATTCATCGCCGCTTTTGGGTGAAGGCTTTAGCCTTCACGACCTTGGCGTTTGCGGCGTCGGAGGGACCCGCTCGTCAGGTCCGATGAACACCGATTGATGATCCATCCCACCTCACCGGGCACGACAAGCGTGCCCCTCCGACCTTCCGGAGGGACCTGCTTGTCAGGTCCGTTTTTTTCGGAGTCGGAGGGACCTGCTTGTCAGGTCCGTTTTTTCGGAGGGACGTGCTTGTCACGTCCGCTTATCAACGTTCGACGATCCATTGCCTTTCGGCGGGGACTAAAGTCCCGCGCGGAAAGCGGGGCTAAAGCCCCGCACTCCATATGGAGTGCGGCGATTCATCGCCGCTTTCTGGTGAAGGCTTTAGCCTTCACCGTCTTGGCGTTGATCCGAATGGAACCGGCGTCCGCCTCCCGGAGGGACCCGCTTGTCGGGTCCGATGAACACCGATTGATGACCCATCCCACCTCATCGGGCACGACAAGCGTGCCCCTCCGACCTTTCGGAGGAACCTGCTTGTCAGGTCCATTTTTTTCGGAGTCGGAGGGACCTGCTTGTCAGGTCCGTTTTTTCGGAGCGACGTGCTTGTCACGTCCGCTTATCAACGTTCGACGATCCATTGCCTTTCGGCGGGGACTGAAGTCCCGCGCGAAAAGCGGGGCTTTATGGAGTGCGGCGATTCATCGCCGCTTTTTTACGAAGGCTTCAGCCTTCGCACGACTGGCCTTTTTCGGGTCAACTTGTATTCTCACAAAGTTGGCGTATATTGGGGTTTATGTTTCGTTGGGGATGCCGGGCGGGATTTGATGGGCAGAAGGGCATGGTCCACGCAAAACCATTTCGATTGGCCTGCCATCCGTGGGGTGTGGCGGGCGGTCGTGAAGAAATACCGGAGTGAAAGCCATGTCAGTCGGCGAGTGGGTCAGCGGTCAGGTCTTCAAGCTGGTTCATCGTCACAATCTCGTTTACAACACCTGCTGGGAGGATCCGCGGCTGGACCGCGTGGCCCTCAACATTGGGCCGGATGACACCATCCTGGTCATCACTTCCGCCGGCTGTAACGCCCTGGATTATGCCCTCCTGGGACCCCGCCACATTTACGCGGTCGATATGAACCCCCGGCAGAACGCCCTTCTGGAGCTGAAAATGGCGGGGATCCGGCATCTGGACTTTGAGACGTTTTTTCAGATCTTTGGTCAGGGACGCTGTCGCGGGATCAAACAGATTTATGAGCAGCATCTGCGGCGGGACCTGAGTCCCTTTGCACGCCGCTACTGGGATCGGCATGTTCAGCGTTTTTTTGGGAAAAAGCGGTCGTTCTACTTTCGGGGAACAGCGGGAACGTTCGCCCGGGTGATGAATACCTATATCAACAAGGTCGCCCGGGTTCGCCCTTGGGTGGATCGGATTCTTGAGGCCAAGAGCCTCGAAGAGCAGCGCGAGATCTACGAGAAATATCTGAAGGAGCAAGTCTGGACACCGCTTTTGCGTTTCTTGCTCAGCCGCGATGCGATGCTGTCGCTGGTGGGCGTACCCCGCGCCCAGCGCAGGCAGATCGAGATGTACTATCAGGGTGGGGTGGCCAAGTACGTGCAGGATTGCGTTGAGGCGGTGTTCGCCAAGCTGCCGATTTCAGACAACTACTTCTGGCGGGTTTACATTACCGGGAGCTACACGCGGGAGTGCTGTCCCGAGTATCTGAAGGAAGAGAATTTCTACAAGTTGAAAGGGGGCCTCGTCGATCGCATCACGACGCACACCAACACGGTGGAAGGTTTTCTTGTCGAGAATGATGTGGCGATCAGCAAATATGTGCTTCTGGATCATATGGACTGGTTGGCGGGGCGTTTCTTTCCGCTTCTGGAGGCGGAATGGCAGGCGATTTTCGATCGTGCCAGGCCGGGAGCGCGGGCGATCTGGCGGAGCGGCGGGCTGCGGACCGATTTTGTGGATCGAGTGCGGGTCCAGATCAACGGCCGGACGGTGTCTTTGGGAGAGCAACTGACCTACCATCGCGAACTGGCCGAGCAGTTGCATGCCCGGTGCCGCGTGCACACCTATGGGAGCTTTTACATTGCCGATTTGAACACCTGAACGGTCGCCAGCCGATTGTCAAGAAAGCTTATCCACGATGGGTCTGTGGAGTGACCTGAAAGTTTTGTATCACATGGTGTTCCGCCCGGGACGTGGTCGCGACCATGCCGAGCGGATGGAGAGTTTTTACGGGCCGCAGGCCGAGGCTTACGACAGTTTCCGCCGCCGATTGCTTCAGGGACGCGAGGATCTCTGGGCGAGACTGGGCGTTCCCGAAGGGGGGCTTTGGGTGGATCTCGGTGCGGGAACGGGCTCGAATGCTGAGTATTTTGGCAACAATATCCAGCGCCTGCGAAAAGTGATCCTCGTGGATCTTTCAAAATCACTGCTCGAGGTGGCTCAGAAACGCATCCAGCGGCACGGTTGGACGAATGTGGAAACGTGTCTGGCAGATGCCACCACCTTTACCCCCAGCGAGCCCGTTGACGTCGTGACGTTTTCCTACTCGCTCACGATGATTCCGGATTGGTTTGCCGCGGTGGACAACGCGTGGCGGATTCTAAAGCCCGGGGGGCGAATTGGTGTGGTGGATTTTTACGTCTCGCGGAAGCATCCTGCCCCCGGAATGCGGCGGCATGGCACGTGCGCGCGGCTCTTCTGGACGTTTTGGTTCAATTACGACGACGTCTTTCCGTCCCCCGATCATATCCCCTATTTACGCTATCGTTTTCGGGAGCTTTTTCTGGAAGAGCGGCGGGCCAAGGTCCCCTATCTCCCCCTGGCACGGGCTCCCTATTACATCTTCATCGGCGAGAAGAATACCGATCTGACGCCCGATCTCCCGGTGTGACGGGCGGGATGTTTTAAGAATTGGGCGACAGGGGGCTTCCTGTACGCAACCCAGGGACACCCGGGAAGTTCCTTGGACAAAGGATAACCCCGAGGATGACTTTGACCTGGGGTGAATTCTTCCGCGGACGATCTGAGCTGATTTGGCATTTGGGGGGTCTACAGGAGGGGGTGGGTTGCCGGGAGATAGGACGGTAGAGTAACGTAATGGCTATTCAAGTAGGGGCCGTTGGCTATAAGATACTCAGATCTTATGCGGGAAGGAGTCCATCACGATGATGCCGGGTCGTAACCGCGTGGCGCTTGCTTTCATGGCCCATCCGGACGATGCGGAGTTTTGCTGCGGCGGAACGCTCATTCGGCTGCGGGAACTGGGTTGGGAGGTCCACATTGCCAGCCTTGCGCCCGGTGACTGCGGAACGATGACAGAGAACCGCTGGGATATTTCCAGTCGTCGAACGCGGGAGGCCACAGCCGCCGCCCAACTGATTGGGGCCACCTACCACTGCCTCGACGAGCGTGACGGTTTCATCGTGTATGATAAGCCGACAATTCAAAAGGCGGTGGATTTGTTCCGACGCATCGCCCCCGGTTTGGTGTTCACCCATGCCCTTCGCGACTACATGATGGACCATGAAATGACGGCGCTGGTGGCGCGGGCGGCCAGCTTCCTGCACGGTGCTCCGAATGCCTCGGCTTTTCCGCTGAAGGAGAATACCGCCGTTCCCTATCTCTATTACTGCGATCCGCCGGAAGGGCTCGATCCCTACGGCCAGGTTATCGCACCCACGACATACGTGGACATCTCGGCGCAGTTGGAAAAAAAGACCGAAATGCTGGCGTGCCATGCCAGTCAGCGAGAATGGTTGCGATCGTATCACGGAATGGACGAGTACATCGAATCGATGCGGCGGCACGCAGCGTTTCGCGGAAAGGAGATCGGCGTTGCCGCGGCCGAGGCCTTCGTGCAACATCGAGGACATGCCTATCCCCGAGACGATATCCTTGCGGAACTTTTTCCGCTGAAACGATAGCATCCCGGCGCACCTGGTCGGTGGGCTGGAGGGTTTATGTCAGAATAACCACGTGTGGAGGGCCGAAGAACGACAAGTGGGCCGGAATTCCAAACGTTGACAAAAACCGACGCTTGGTGGCAAATCCGCACGGCAAGACGGCGATAACCATGATCCTGACCAGCGAATCGTTCGGCATGGGAGGTGGGGGATTTTCTGGAAAGGGAATGTCAACAAGGAAATATGAGGCGAGCGGGCATGGGATCTTATGGTTCTGATTGGCCGAGGGAAAAACCATGGCGAAGAAAAAAACACAGGCGAAAAAGCGGACGGCCGCGGTCACGGCCAAAGATCTGACGCCGCGGGAAAGACAGGTGATCCGGCTTATCAGCCTGGGGTGCTCAGTGAAAGAGGCAGCCGCGATCCTTAAACTGGCCCCCAGTACTGTCGACAACCACAAGTCGAACGCGATGAAAAAACTGGGGGTCAATAAGTTACCGCTCGTGACGCGGATGGCGATCAAG